>Ga0129307_1000312_pt1 | contig 81510 bp, 59 predicted proteins | sample P1105metagenome_FD_94437 | JGI IMG/M metagenome (GOLD analysis project Ga0129307, IMG submission 94437) | Capybara group fecal microbial communities from Wisconsin, USA - P1105 metagenome | ecosystem: Host-associated > Mammals > Digestive system > Large intestine > Fecal | place: USA: Wisconsin...
CTCAAGATGCGGAAACGTTTCTGAAACAAAGAATGTTGATCCTCTCGGACACAATTGGGAATCATCGTGGCATGTAACAAAAAATCCGACATGTACCGAAAAAGGTTCTCAGTATAAGGCATGTCAGCGTTACGGCTGTGGTACTACGACAACAGAGAGCATCAAAGAATTAGGCCATGCTTATTCATGGGTCAGAACAGTTCAGCCTACTTGTACCAATTACGGTAAAGACTCAAATAAGTGCTCAAGATGCGGAAACGTTTCTGAAACAAAGAATGTTGATCCTCTTGGACACGACTGGGAAGACTGGAGACAGTCTATTGCTCCTACATGCGCAGCAGACGGTACTGATACAAGAGCCTGCAAACGTTACGGCTGCGGTACTGTTGATAAGAGAGCCAATACCAACAGACCTGCCCATAAATACGAATGGGTAACAACTTCTCAGCCTACCTGCGTAAATACCGGTAAAAAGGTGTATAAGTGCTCTGTTTGCGGAGACATCTCAAAAACCGAGATCCTTGATAAACTCGGTCATAATTGGGAAGACTGGAGAGTTCTCAAAGAAGCAGTCTCATGCGATGAACCAGGTAAAAAAATGAGAGCATGTCAGCGCTATGGCTGCGGTACTGTTGAACAGGAAGAAATAATCATCGCTCACAAATACACATGGATAACAACAATTAATCCAACTTGTACGTCTGACGGTAAAAAAGTGTATAAGTGCTCCGTTTGCGGAGATGTTTCACAAACAGTAGTGATACCAGCACCGGGTCATGACTATCAGTATGTGATTACAGAGCATCCGGATTTTTACAATAAAGGCAAAAAAGTTGAAAAATGTGTAAATTGCGGATCAATACTAGGTCCGCCACAAGATGCCGAATTAGTAGAATTCACACCGCAATATGATAATACATTGCCGCTGTCTTTCAATTACTATGGCGAAGCAAATGATAATGAATTCTTACAAATTGTTGAAAAATATAACGGCAAAACAGTTGTCAGTCTGAAATTCACTACTAATTATGACTGGAGCGTTACGGCACCTTCTTATGTCAACATTCATGATAAAGCAACAGGTAAGGCTATATCAAGCGGTAAAGCAGGAACATATACATTATACATCTGGATGAACCAGAATAGGCACTTTGAGAATATGCCCTCAATGCCATATCTTACTTTTAAAATAGAAGATGCAGTATATTCATATGAACTTGAGCAATTTTTGGTTTATTCTATGGATTTTAATAATAAATTTGATTATACTTCATTATATGAATATATTGGTAGAGAAGATGTTCAATCCCTTATTAATCACTGCAAACTTTCTAACACATATGATTCACGGTTAGCTATTGATTACCTTTGTGGTAATGCAATAACATATGGAGAAGTAAAAGTTTTTCAATATAACGATACAGGATTTATTGCCGTCTCCTCTAATTTAGAAGAAGGAACACGATTAAGAATAAACTTTATTGCTTTTACCGCAGTAGCTTTACTTTCACAAAACCAATGTAATATCTTGCTTATGGTTGATGAAGTACTGAATATGAAAATAGAACCACACGATGACAATCCTTTAATTAAAACATCATATAAACTAAGTAGCGTTTCTTTGAATATTACTGATACAGAATACGAAGAAAACATTGAAAAAGTAGATGATATAAATACCATTCTTAAATTTCTGAAAAATATAGGTATATCTTTAACTCCTGGCGGTATAGCCATACATCTAATAGAAAGTAAAGCAACTGATTGTATATTTAATTCATACAGTGACATTGTAAAGGATGATCTTACTAATAATGGTAATAAAGTAAAAACTATCAACGGCAATATATCTTGGGAAAAAGGTTGTGTGATGACTAAAACAACTGATATATTAAAAGCAACTTGTTATGATCCGCCAAGTCTTTATGACGGTACTTTTTTCCACTTCAAAATTGCTGATTCGCTCGAGCGAGAATACATATTTGACCGTGAGAGAACTGTTGAACCATATAGTGAAGATTACCAAATAACACCAGCCACTACGACTAAAGTAACTACTACAACAACCAGGACATTAACTACCTTAACCAAAGCAACATCTACCACATCTAAACCTAAAACTACCACCAAGGCTCCTGTCACAACGAAGACTCCTTCTACAACAACCAAGGCCCCGGCTACAACTACCAAGACTCCTGTCACAACAAAGACGCCTTCTACAACAACCAAGACCCCGGCTACAACTACCAAGACTCCTGTCACAACAAAGACGCCTTCTACAACAACCAAGACCCCGGCTACAACCACCAAGGCTCCTGTCACAACGAAGGCTCCTTCTACAACAACTAAAGCCCCAGCTACAACTACTACAACTAAGGCAACGACTACAACTACCAAGGTTACAACTACCACAACTACCGTAACATCTACTACTACCAAAGCTACATCTACGACTACACAGATAACTTCTACCACTACAGAATCCACTTCAACAACAACCACAACAGGAAAGGATGTCGTTCAGAAGTTCAAACTCGGTGACAGCATCACTGCAACAATGTATGACGACGGTTCTGTTTATATCGCAGGCGAAGGCGATATGTATGACAATGATACGTGTCCTTTTGACAATCCTGAGGATATAAAGAAGGTCATCATTCAGGATTTCGACGCTGCAAACAACAAGTCCATCACAAGCATAGGTGCTAATCTCTTCAATGGCGCTGAAAAACTTGACGAGATCGTACTCACTGAGAACGTCAGAAAAATCGGCAAGGGCGCATTTGAAGGCGCAAAGAGTCTCAAGGAGTTAGCTCTGACAGAAGCTGTTGAAATAATCGGCGACAACGCATTCAACGGCTGTACGGGACTTGAAACCGTTACATATACAGGTTCAGAAAAGCAGTGGGATTCAGTATTTATCGGCGTAAACAACGAAGCACTTACCGATAAGATACAGTTCAACAGCGAAATATCAAATCCTGTTGAAGTAACTATCAGCGGAGATACAAACGGCGACGGTGTGATTTCAAAGGCCGACGGAATACTTCTCTCACGCTTTATCGCAGGCTGGGACAACGTTAATATAGTTGTTGTATGCGGCGATATAAACGGCGACGGAATTGTTTCCAAGGCTGACGGCATGATCCTTGCACGCTATCTTGCAGGCTGGGAAGGTTATGAAAAGTATTTCGAATAATCCCGAGTCAGCATTACAATTTACCGGATAAAACTCCGGACACTTATGAAAAGCCTCCTGTGTTAAAAAATAGGAGGCTTTTATTTTTACACATGAAAATATTTGTTTTACAATTTCACAAGAAGATGAACTGTAAGCTAAGTCATTTTTGATTCATAATAAAATTCTATTGTTTATAATATGTAAAAAAGTTACGCACACTCAATGAATGAAAACGATAATGCTGTGGACAAAAAATACATACCGAAAGAATATGAAATTACAGTTGCAGATTTCAACAAAACATGATATAATATTAAAAACTTTTGTTTGGACGTTCATATGACTGATAAAGAACGTGAATAAACTGACAAGGAATTTGCGGAATAAAGTAGTAATGAAGGCTTACAGATTCAATACGGATATGCTTAAAAGCGAGATCGGAGCAGAATTGATGAAGTGGTAGCAGAAGCTGACGGAGAATAAATAATAGAAGGAGCGGTAAAAATGGCAATCTGGAATCCGTGGCACGGCTGCCACAAAATAAGCGCAGGTTGTGCGAATTGCTATGTTTACCGACGTGACGAGAGTATCGGCAAGGACGCTTCTGTCGTTGCAAAAACGGGCGATTATGATCTTCCTCTGAAAAATAACAGGCAGGGAAAATACAAGCTTACCGCCGAGGACGGCATTATTTTCGCCTGCATGACTTCCGATTTTTTTCTTGAGGAGGCGGACGAATGGCGGCAGGGCTGCTGGGATATGATACGGCAGCGGCAGGATCTGCACTTCCATATTATCACAAAGAGGATAGACCGTTTCGCACAGTGTATACCGCCCGATTGGGACGACGGCTGGGATAATGTGACTATATGCAGCACTTGTGAGAATCAGGACAGAACTGATTACAGACTGCCGATTTTTCTGAGCCTGCCTATAAAGCACCGCGAAGTCATCTGTGAGCCCATGCTTGGCGAGATAAATATGGAGAAGTACCTTTCTACGGGGCTTATAGAGCACGTCAGCTGCGGCGGTGAGTCAGGCGATAATGCTCGTCCATGCGATTTCAGGTGGATACAGGAGGTACGGCGCGAATGTATACGCTGCGGAGTACCTTTCACCTTCAGACAAACGGGAGCTATATTTATCAAGGAAGGAAAAGTTTATCATTTAGACCGGAAGCTGCATTTATCGCAGGCCAAAAAGTCAGGATACAGCTATATTCCCAATACTGGTTCAGCAAATGCGATAAAGTATAAGCTCCCCGAGCGAAATGATCTATTTGACAGGCTCGGCAAATCAGATTTCAGGAGCAGATTTCACTTATCCGCTAAAGATAAAGCCTATATAGCTGAAAAAGGAATTGATACGATAAGAAATCACGCACTGGATTTTGTGGAAAAACGGCTTTCTGCGGAAAATCCCGAGAACGACGGAAAGCAGACTCCCATGAAAGGACATCCCGTGTTTATTGCTCAGCACGCAACTGCCTGCTGCTGCAGGAGCTGTCTCGAAAAATGGCATAATATCCCCACTGGTAAAGTGCTGACAAATGACGAAAAAAACTATATAGTAGATGTCCTTATAAGCTGGATTGAAAAGGAAAATAATGCTGGATTAAAGCCAGAATAAGAGGTGAACCAATGGAACTGCGATTACTGGAATACTTCCTTACAGTTGTGCGTGAGGAGAACATATCACGAGCCGCTGAAGTGCTTCATGTTACTCAACCGACGCTCAGCCGTCAGATGAAGGAGCTTGAGGACGAGCTTAACACAACTTTATTCATCAGAGGCAAGCGACTCACGCTGACCGATTCGGGCGTTATGCTCCGCAGACGTGCCGAAGAAGTTGTATTGCTCATGAACAAGATAGACAGTGAGTTCCGTGAGCAGGAGGAGATAAGCGGCATTATCTCCGTTGGCAGCGGCGGATTAAAGGCAGCGAGTGTCCTGCCTGAGCTGATAGAGCATTTCCGTGAACGATATCCCCTTGTGAGCTTTGAGATAATCACGGGTACTGCCGATATTATAAAAGAACGCCTTGAACATGGTCTGCTTGACTTCGGTTTCCTGTTAGAGCCGATAGATATAGAGAAGTTCGACTATCTGCGTCTGCCGACAAAGGAAGTATGGGGCGTCCTTCTGCCTGCCAATCATCAGCTTGCACAGGAAAAAGCTATAACACGTCAGCAATTAAGAGAGCTTCCGCTTGTGGTAACAAGCCGTAATGCTTTGCGCGGTGAGATTGAAGAATGGCTGAAATATCCCGTTTCTGAGCTTGACGTAGTTGCGACCATGAATCTTATCGACAATGCCGCACCTCTTGCAGAACGTGGTATAGCCTGTGTTATGTGTGTAGAAGGTGCTGTTGATATGTTCGATCCTGCACGTTTTGCGTTCCGACCGTTGAAGCCGGAGCTTTCAATGACCTCGGTGCTTGCGTGGAAGAAACTAAGCCCGTATGCAGGGGCGGCAGGGAAATTCTTGGAGTATATCAAAACCTATCAGAGTATTGAATGACGATCATATTATTCACCGACATTTGACTTTTTCGCATCTGTTTGGTATAATAACAGGGTAAAAAAGAAAGTATACGGCTTTCTCTGCAAATCAGAATTCATACGGCTGGGACCCTACCGTTACAACAGGCCAAATACACATTCGGAGGAAAATACTATGTGGAATATGTTTTGGCCATTACTGCTGATTGTTGGTTCAAACTGCTTTTACAACATCTGCACGAAATCCATGCCAGAGGAAACAAATCCTTTTGGCTCACTTGCGATTACATATCTGGTTGGTGCAGTGTTGTCAGCTGTACTATTTTTAGTAAGCGTTAAACCTGCGGAGGCACTACACGAAATTGCAAAGATCAACTGGACTTCATTTATTCTTGGTCTTGCAATTGTCGGCTTAGAAGCAGGATATATATTTCTATATCGAGCTGGATGGAAAATCAATAACGGTGCATTAACTGCAAATCTTTGCCTTGCAGTCGCGCTGCTGTTTATAGGTTTCTTTTTGTACAAAGAAGCTATTTCCATAAAGCAAGTCGCTGGTATTATCGTGTGTGGCATAGGTCTGTTCATGATTAATGGTTAAAGCAGCATATTCTAATCTATTGCAGTAACCGAATACGCTTAAGCACATCAAAAGTATACGTTTTAGGCATACCAAAGTATGAAATATAAGCATTTTACATATTGAAAAATATATGTTATACTGAGTACAGGACATAAACCTGTACTCTTTTCTTTTTTGCGGAGGTGATCGAATGAAGGTGACAATACCTGAAATAACCGATAAGGAACTTGCCGAACTTCTCAAAAGCTCCGGTATGAATGATGATGAGGTAAAGTCATTTCTTGAACGCTGTGAGAACAACTGCTGCTGTGCAGAGAAGGTTCGTATCCTGCGTAAAACACGGAAAGCTCTGCTTGATATGATACATGAGAAACAGGCTGTGCTTGACAAGCTCGATAACCTTATATGGAATATAGAACACGGAGGTGCTTTATGAAAAAGCTATTTTCACTTATAGCATTATGCGGCTGCACAGTGTTGTTTACAGCCTGTGAAAGTACCGAAAGCAATAAACAACAAATACCAACTACACAACAGGAACAGACAGCGGAAATATCTACAACAAAAGAAGATAAAACTGCTCCCGAAGTTACAGTAGAAAATAACGAATCAACAGAAGCACTCAAAAGCACAGAGAGCAATACTCTTGTAGTTTACTTTTCACGCACAGGAAATACCGAAAAGATTGCAGAATATCTGATTGAGCTTACCGATGCAGACAGCTATGTTATCGAAGCGGCTGTACCTTACACGGACGAGGACATTGAATACAATAACGCTTCCTGCCGTGCTAATCTAGAGCAGAATGATAAATCAGTCCGTCCTGAGATAGCTGATCCAATTTCTTCAATCGACAGCTATGATACCATATTTCTCGGTTATCCGATATGGTGGGGACAGGAACCACGCATCATAGACACATTTCTTGAAAGCTATAACTTCTCGGATAAGACCATTATCCCGTTCTGTACTTCGGGCAGCAGCGGTATCGGTACAAGTGAGAAGAACATCTCGGAACTTGTAACTATCGGAACTCAGCTTGAAGGCAAACGTTTTCCTGCGGGAGCGTCAAAAGACGAAGTAAAAGAGTGGTATTACACACTCAACCTGAATAAATAAATCAAAAACGGAGGTAATCATCATGTTAGGAAATTTCAGTTATCACAATCCCACAAAGCTCTATTTCGGAGAGGATTCTCTCAATTATCTCAAGGACGAGCTGAAAAACTACGGACAGAACGTTCTTCTCGTTTACGGCGGCGGTTCTATCAAGAAGAACGGTCTGTATGACGAGATTATCGCTATCCTGAAAGAGTGCGGAAAGAATGTTGCAGAGGTCTCGGGTGTTATGCCAAACCCGACTTCCGACAAGCTGAACGAGGGCGTAGCTATCGCCCGTGAGAACAAGACGGATTTTATCCTTGCTGTGGGCGGCGGCTCGGTATGCGACTATTCCAAGGCTGTATCAGTTTCTGTTAACTGCAACGATGATCCTTGGGAGAAGTATTTTATCCGCTTTGAAGAACCCGACTGCGATATAATTCCCGTGGGATGCGTTCTGACAATGACAGGTACAGGCTCGGAAATGAACGGCGGCTCAGTAATCACAAACCACCACACCAAGCAGAAGATAGGTCATGTGTTCGGCGACGATGTAATGCCGAAGTTCTCTATTCTCAATCCTAAGTACACCATGACACTGCCGAAATATCAGATGGTCGCAGGTATTTATGATATATTCAACCATATCTGCGAGCAGTATTTCTCCGGCGAGGACGATAACACCTCCGACTATATCAGCGAGGGACTTATGAGAGGTCTTATCCACGCAAGCCGTATCGCTGTGGAGAATCCGCAGGATTACGAAGCACGTTCCAATATCATGTGGACAGCTACATGGGCGCTGAATACGCTTGTCGGCAAGGGCAAGACCGAGGACTGGATGGTGCATATGCTCGGTCAGGCAGTTGGTGCTTATACAGACGCTACGCACGGTATGACTTTGGCTGCGGTATCTTTGCCGTATTACAGATATATCATGTCTTACGGTATGAAGAAATTCGCACGTTTTGCAACAGAAGTATGGGGCATAATCCGAGAAGGCAAGACAGATGAACAACTTGCAAATGAGGGCCTTTATGCAATGGAAAATTGGATGAAGGAGATCGGACTTGTGATGAACCTGAAAGAACTCGGTGCAACTGAAGATATGATTGAGGGAATCGCAGACGCTACATTCATTCTAAACGGTGGATACAAGGTGCTTGACCATGATGAAGTGATTCAGGTACTGAAAGCAAGTATGGGCTAATAAAATATAATTTAATAAAACGGAGGCAATAACTATGAGCAAAGCATTAGTAACTTATTTTTCAGCAAGCGGCGTGACCGCTAAACTGGCAAAAAATCTTGCAGAAGCAGCAGGAGCAGACCTTTATGAGATATGCCCTGAAACACCTTACACAAACGCAGATCTCAACTGGCAGAACAAGAACAGCAGAAGCTCGGTGGAAATGCACGATAAGTCCTTCCGTCCTGCTATTGCAGATACAAATGCAAATATCGCGGACTATGATACTATTTTCGTTGGTTTCCCGATATGGTGGTATGTAGCACCTACTATTATCAACACATTCCTTGAAGCCTATGATTTTTCGGGCAAGACTATCATTCTCTTTGCAACATCAGGCGGAAGCGGAATGGGAAACTCTGCCAAGGAACTTCGCCCCAGCGTGTCCGATAGTGCTGTAATTAAAGACGGTAAGCGTTTCAGCGCAAATGCGTCTGTGAATGAACTGAAAGAATGGGTTAAATCGTTTGGCATCTGATAAAAGGAGCATACAATGAGCATTGTAGTAAATCTCAGATACACAGGCAAGAACGGTTCTGCAAAAGCTTTTGCAGACGAAATGACTTCAAGCGGAACAGTTGATGCAATCAGAAATGAGGACGGCAATCTGCGATATGAGTATTATTTTTCATTTGATGATCCCGAAACTGTTCTGCTGATAGACGAATGGACAGATCAGACTGCTATCGATCGTCACCATGCATCGCCCATGATGCAGAAGATCACTGAGTTACGGGACAAATACGATTTGCACATGACCATGGAGAGATATATCAGCGATGAAAACGGTATACCATACAATGACGAGGGCTTCATCAGAAAGTAAGCGTTAAAATGTCTGAAAAATCATACAGATGTCAGAAATCAACTTGTTCTAAGTTGGTATTTCTTGCCTTATCATAACAACATACAGCTTGTTAAAGAAAGAATCCTGCTCCGTAATGGAGCAGGATTCTTGTTGTAATGTTATACTGCCTTTAGAATTGTCAAATTATAATCCAGCTCCTCGTCAGCTTTCCGTATTCACCATCTATCAGTTAATATAGCCAGTTCAAAATCATAATGGAAATACAGAAAACACGACAAATTTCGACATAATCTCTAAGAGCATAGCCAGTTCTACTGTGTTATAATAATCACAGAACGGTTTTATCCCGTCAAATTATGAAAAAAGGAGATGTTTCTATGAACATCGAAGCTTTGCTGACAATTGTAAGGAAACAGTTGACACAGTTTGATATTAATGGTATAATCATACCATTATATGTCAAAGTTTATACATTGTCCCCTTACTATTTGAAAAGGGATCTATATCGATTTAGCCTACTAACTATATATGAATTGTAACATAATTCGCGGTTTATTTACAAGCTATTTTCAGTATAATCATTGTATAACTTTAGTCTATTATATTGAACTCAAAAATATACCAAAAAAGAGCTTTTTACTGCATGGAAATCGAAAAACTCAAAAAAACTACCATTGAACGACTAAAAAAGGTCAAGGCAGAACAGGGCTTATCTGTTTCAAGAATAATGGAAATGCTCGAAACAAAGGGAAAATTTGTGTCAGAAGCGACGGTGAAAAGGATATTTTCTGAAGGCTCGGAGGACTTCAATTTTCGTTACCAGGACTCCATTGCACCTCTGGCTGATGTACTGCTCGATTTGTACGGAGATACCAGTGGACTTGATGAAGTAATGGCTCTGAAACAGATAATTCACGACAAAAATCAGACTATTGAATTTATGATGATAAAATTTGAGGAACAGAAAAACGCATACGAGAAGAATGTTGCTCATCTGAAAGGTCAGATACACCGGCTTAACGAAAGACTTGATGTGCGTGAAAGGTCTATCGAGCGCAAGGATGCTATTATGGAAAAGCTCCTTAATGCATATCTTCTCAAAGAAACAGGCGATGTAGAAATAGACCCGTTAGTGTGATCACTACACTATACGAACAGCAATGCAACTTAAGTTTTGTCAAGATTTATTATTGAGCCTCAGAGCCCACATAGGCTGTTGATAAAAGTCGGCAGCTCTAATCTTCAATTATCAAACCGTTGAACTCATAAGGTCTGAATATGAAAATATGAATGAAACAGTAGTATGTCTTCTTACATTAAACATACTACTGTTTCTTTTACTTTATATTCTTAGCTTAATGACATTATCCCGAGGGAGGCTTTTCTTATTCTACCGGATAAAACTTTGGTTTGATTATCTGCAATCGCCATTGCCTGTATACAGCCATATCCGCTTATGTACAACATGGATATGATAATTTTTTCTCATACTGCCACATATATTATCTCCTTTCCCAGGGCCACGGATCGTCCACCCATGTCCAGTGTTCGGTATCGTTCACCTGCTCGGGAACAACAGGACCGAAGCGCCTTGTATATTCGCCGACGGCATTCTCGCGGAGCTCCTTGTACTTGCGGAACATAGCAAGAGCGCGGCGGCAGTTTGGGTGAGTATCGAGATACAGGTCAAGCTCCTTGAGCGTGAAATCGTATTTTTTTATTTTTCCGAGGAGAATATTTCTCTCATTCATCTGACACTGCCTCCCCCCGTAAAAGGCAGGTCGAGCTCAGGGAAGAGCGTTCCCCTGCTGAGTGCCTTATCGTCGTCGTAGGTCTCGCTCCACTGCTGGAATGGCACATAGGCCATAGCAAGAGGAGTATTTTTCGGAAATTCCGAAATGCCGTTATTTCCGTTATTATTCTGTCTGAAGTCTGTCTGTCCGGCGGAAGATTCCCGTTCTCTGAGAACGAATTCCTCCATGCCGCCAAAAAGGTCAAGATTCATAACATATTCCTCCTTTCCTGCGCAGAGGAACTGTGCGAAGCTCCTCCGCACATTCCATAATATGCTGCGGAGTTCGGAACAGTCACAGGCGTAATATTGACAGCGCTGACTGTTGGGTGTATAATAATCAAAAAAAGAAACGGGGCGATAACATGGATTACCGTGTAATAGACAAGGAAAAATACTACAGGAAGGGCGTATACCGTCACTTCACGGAAGACTGCAAATGCTCGGTCTCGATAACGGCGAGGACAGACGTAACTGAGCTCGCCGCATACTCGCAGAAAAACGGCACAAAGTTCTACCTCGATTTCCTGTACATACTCTCAAAGGTGCTGAATTCCCGCGACGACTACAAAATGGCATACCTGTGGGAGACTGACGAACTCATATGCTATGACAGGATAAACCCCACCCAGTACATATTCCATGAGGACACCGAGACCTGCACTCCCGTTTATACCACATATTACGAGGACTACGACCTGTTCACCGAAAAAGCCCTCGCAGACATAGAGCGTGCCAAGCAGACGAGAGAATACGGTCTTGATGCCGCCGCTCACCCAAACTGGTTCGATGCGTCCTACATATCATGGCTCTCCTATGATTCCCTGAACGTGGAGCTGCCCGACGGCTATCTTTATTTCCTGCCCATAGTCAACTGGGGAAGGTACCGCAAGGAGAACGGCCGGCTTGTCATGCCGGTGACCGTAAGGCTGAATCACGCAGTCGCAGACGGCTTCCTGACAGCGAATGTATTCAGGCTGCTCGAAAAGGAGATAAGGAGCTTCTGTGACAGCAGACCCATGACGATATAAAAAAGGAAGGCAGCCGCACTGTAAATACAGAACGCTCCCTCCCGTCAGGACATATAAAACAAAAAGCCCGCAGACAGTCCTGTGACTGTTTACGGGCAGTTTTTTCAGCCTTTAACCGCAGAAAATGCGCTGACGCCGAGCAGAGTTGCCGCAGTTATGATAACAGCCGCCAGCAAAACGCCCAGCGCAACGGCAACGATACTCTTCTTGAAATCAAGATCGAGGAGACTTGCCGCAAGGGTTCCCGTCCATGCGCCTGTACCGGGAAGGGGTATTCCCACGAAAAGCAGAAGCGCCCAGAACATACCCTTTCCAGCCTTTTCCTTAAGCTTTTCCCCGCCGTGATGTCCCTTTTTAAGGCACCATGTAAAGAATTTGCCGATATACTTCTTATCTTTTCCCCATTCAAGTATCTTTCTTGCAAATAAGAAAATGAAAGGTACCGGAAGCATATTGCCTATCATACAGATAATAACGGCATACTGCCACTTTACGCCCATTTTTACACCTATCGGTATACCGCCTCTGAGCTCGACGATGGGCACCATGGAAATAAGGAATGTAAGGATATACTTTAACATAACAAAACTCACTTTCATCAAAAATCGCATATAGTTTATTATCTCACAAAAACGGACAATAGTCAATACCCTTCGGCAATTTTCTACAGACAGTTGACGAAACCGACGATTTAGGCTATAATAGGAGTTAGCTGTTATTTATCAGCGCTTACCGATCACTGAATCCAAAAAGGAATGATAACATGAAAGCAAGAAAGCCCGCGGCATTCGCCGCTTCCATAATGGCGGCCGCCCTTGTCTCCTGCTCCTCCTCATCGGTGGGACAGGCAAACATAAGCGGCGGCGATACGGTCACAGCACCGACCTCCGTGACCGTCACAACCGATACATCTCCCACGACTACTCAGCCCCCCACCGCAGCAGCCGCTGCTGCAAAGGGAAGCATCTACGACGCAAAGGGCAGGCTCCTCCTCTCCACGGCAGAGGACGGGAAACGCCGTGTATCCGCTGATCCCTACGCCGTATCCTTTGCAAACATCATAACAGTCATGTCAGACGGCTACGATACCGCCTTTGACAAGATACTCACCACCCCCGCGGAAGAAGGCGCGGGACAGTCTGTAAAGCTGACTCTTGACGGCGACGTACAGAACGAGATATACTCCTACATGGCAGACAACAACCTTATCGGAGCGGTAGTGGTGCTACGCACGGACGGCTCCATAATGGCGCAGGTCAGCTATCCCTCCTACGACCCCAACGCCGTGGCCGACCAGAAATACGACGAGGAGCTTGCATGGGGCAGCGTAGGCAACAAGGCCTTCAGCAACTACGAGCCGGGCTCATGCTTCAAGATAATGTCAGAGGTAATATCGGACAAGCACGGCATATACTCCCTTTACGACGACGGCACATGGGACTTCGGCAACGATCATCCCATAGTGAACTGGGATCACGAGACCAACAAGAACGGCTATCCCGTTCCCAACCGTTCACTCAGCTCCGCTTTTCTAAACTCAAGCAACATATTCTTTGCCAAGGCTTTCGAAGCCGTGGGAGAAGCCGATGTGCTCAGCGACCTGAGGACCATTTTCCACTTCGGCGCTGCCGACTCCGACGACATACAGTGCGACTTCGGCGTTCTGAGCAATAACATCGAGATAGAGGATATAGACGATCTGCGCAGGAGCGCCTTCGGCCAGTCCAAGGTACTCACCTGCCCCATATTCCTTGCAGCCCTTGGCAGAGAGGCAATATTCGGCGATATGGTGACTCCCTTCGTGCTCAAGGAGAAAGTGAGCTCCGACGGAACGCAGAAAACCGGCGAGGGCTCAAAGGACAACGACGTGATAGCTACTATCCCTCCGGATTACCGCCAGAACCTTCTCAACGGAATGTCCGGAGTGGGCTCGGGGCTCGGCATATACCTTCCCGCAGGCTACAGCTTCTACGCCAAGACAGGCACCGCCGAGGGATGGAGAGGCGATTATCTCTATATCACAGGCTGCGCCAGGAATCAGAACGACAGCGGCGCACAGAGCTGGGAAAACTACGACAATTACGGAGAAAACGGCTCATACGTGGTAGTCATGGAGCTCCAGAACCCCGCCGACCACGGCCTTGAATTCGCCGCACAGTCAGCAGGTCTCTACCGCGGCATAATGAACATAGTAGTAGGCAGATAGCAAACATACGAACAGGCAGCACAGAATCGCTGCCTGTTTTTTCTTTTTATTTTCTAAAACATATTGACGAATAAAGAAAAAAATGTATAATTATGGTATAGGCTGTATTCAACGTATTTAAAACGCATACAAACCTTTCACATATATTTTTTTAGGACGGTAATTATATGAAAATCAGGGGAATGAGACTTATGCCGCTGGCTGTTGCAGCTTCCGTGGCAGTGTCGTTTCCGTCCTGTTCGGCAGAGGTAGGACAGTTCAATGTCCACAACGACTCCAGCTCTCGCTCGGCAAGGCAAGAGAATGAGCCACAGGCCGCTACTACAACAGCAGAAACGACCACAACGACAACTGTTCCGCCCAATTACAGGGGGAACATCTATGACACGAACTATAACCTTATCACCTACAGCACATGGGCTGAGGACGGCGTGGAGCAGCGCGCCTACGGAGAGGGTTACGGATATTCCTTTGCAAATATAGTAAGCGAAGCTTCGGGGGGATTTGACGAAGCCTTCAATCTCACGCTCCGCGAAAAGAATCCCACTCCCGTTACGGAGGAGGATAATATGGGGCAGTCCCTGAGGCTGACCATAGACGCGGGAATGCAGACGGCTCTTTGCGCCTATATGGCGAATATGGGCATGGCAGGCTCCATAGTGATAATGAGGACGGACGGCTCCATACTTGCAGAGGTGTCCTATCCCACCTTTGACCCCGAGCTGTTTTATGCAGACCATGATTACGCCTCCTCGCTATATCCCGGCACTGTAAGCAACAAGGCGTTCCAGAACGCCTCACCAGGCTCCTGCTTCAAGATCATGTCCGAGGTGATAGCCGACAAGAACGGCATAACCACTCTCTATGACGACGGAACATGGATCGACAGCGGAGCTACCATAGTGAACTGGGACCATGATACGGGCTGGTATCCCGTACCCGAAAGGACGCTGTATTCCGCATTCATCAATTCCAGCAACATCTTTTTCGCAAAGGCCTTCGATCAGCTTGGAAAGGACACGGTGCTCTCGGATCTCAACACCATATTCCATTTCTGCGATCCTATTGACTGTGATTTCGGCACGATTGAAAACAATATCGAGATCTACTGTCTTGACGATCTCCGCCGGAGCGCATTCGGCCAGGCATATGTAAAGACCTGTCCCATATACCTTGCAGCTCTCGGAAGAGAGGCAGTATTCGGCGATATGGTAAAGCCCTTCGTGGTACAGCAGGTAGTTGATACCACCGATCCCTTCAAGGAGATAAAGGCCGGCAGCCCTTCCTATGAGAAGCTTGGTAGCATCCCGCAGGAATACCGGCAGAATCTTCTTGACGGTATGCGCGGAGTAGCCTCGAATCTCGGACTGTATATTCCCGAGGGCTACGAGTTCTACGCCAAAACGGGAACGGCAGAAACGGGCGCAGGCGATTTTCTTTACATAACGGGCTGCCTGAAGAACGTGTACGACAATTCCGCTGAAAAGCCGGTATACAAGGATTACGGCGAATACGCCCCCAACGGCTCCTACATCATAGTGATGCAGCTCCAGAACCCTGCCGAATTCAACTTTGATTTTGCAAGCCAGACGGGAATGCTGTATCAGGGGATCATAAATACCCTGTTCCAATACTAAAAAAACACCTCCTGCGTTACCCATACGCAGGAGGTGTTTCATTTGATACCGCAGCGGGAACGGCTTATCTTCCGTTCTGTGTACGCTCGCGCTGCATGGAACGCTTAAGGCGCTCCTGCTCGTTGTACTGCTGCTGCTTTGCCTCGGCTCTCTGGCGCTGTTCGAGATAATACGCCTCAGCAGCCTCTTTCTTTTTTCTTGACATGACAACGACAAATGCGATCACGGCAAGAAGTATGACCGCACTGACAACTGCGATCATGATCAGCATATCCATACCATCACTCCTACAATAATTTCCGAAATTGTCACTAACGAAATAAGCTACTTAAATTTTAACATATTATGAACGAACTATCAATCCGTAAACCTGCCGAATTTTCCGCACCCGTATTGTATATTTTATACAATGATTTTTTCCTGCCGCTCTTTACAAACGTAACAAAACGTAGTATAATGATAGGGTAAGAAATCTATCCAACGGAGGAATAATTATGTATATAACCTGTCTTGACCTTGAAGGAGTGCTCGTACCCGAGATATGGATCGCATTTTCGGAAGCGAGCGGCATACCGGAGCTGAAAAAGACCACCCGTGACGAGCCCGATTACGACAAGCTCATGAAATGGCGCCTGGGCGTCCTCAGGGAGCACGGTCTCGGTCTCAGGGAAATACAGGACACCATCGCAAAAATTGATCCCATGCCGGGCGCAAGGGAGTTCCTTGACGCTCTCCGCGAGCTGGGTCAGGTAATAATCATAAGCGACACCTTTACGCAGTTCGCCGCCCCCCTTATGAAGAAGCTGGGCTGGCCCACCATATTCTGCAACAGCCTCGAGGTAGCCGAAAACGGCGAGATAACAGGCTTCAGGATGCGCTGTGAGAAATCCAAGCTCACAACGGTAAAGGCGCTCCAGTCCATAGGCTACGACACTATCGCCAGCGGCGACAGCTACAACGATCTTGCCATGATAGAGGCAAGCAAGGCGGGCTTCCTTTTCAGGAGCACAGAGCAGATCAAGAAGGATCACCCGGAGCTTCCCGCATTCGAGACCTACGAAGAGCTTCTGGAAGCAATAAAGAAGGCAATGGCTGACTGAGCAAAGGCTCAGCCGGTTCTGTGAAACGGAGGTATAATTATGAGCTACAGCTTCAATGCAGAAAAAGTGACAGGGGAAGTAGTTGAATGGGTACGCGACCTGTTTGAAAGGACGGCAACTCCCACTACCAACGCCGTTATAGGCATATCGGGCGGCAAGGACAGCTCCGTAGCCGCAGCAGTATGCGCAAAGGCACTTGGCAGTGACAGAGTCATCGGCGTACTGATGCCTCAGGGCGAACAGGCGGACATATCCTACAGTCACCTGCTTGTAGATACTCTCGGCATAAAGAGCTACACCATAAATATAGGCGACACAGTCAGCACCTTTATGAAGGAGCTCGGCAAGCATATGGAGCCTTCCAACCAGGCGAAAGTAAATACCCCGGCGCGTATCCGCATGGCAACGCTGTACGCAGTTGCAGCCTGCAACAACGGCAGGGTTGTGAACACCTGCAATCTCTCGGAGGACTGGGTGGGCTATTCCACCAAATTCGGCGACGCAGCGGGAGACTTCTCCCCTCTTTCCGATCTTACCGTTACCGAGGTGCTTCAGATCGGAGATTATCTCGGACTTCCCCGGGAACTGGTACACAAGGTACCGACAGACGGTCTCTGCGGCAAGACAGATGAGGAGAACTTAGGCTTCACCTACGCTATGCTTGACAGATATATCCGCGGCGAGGATGACCTCAGCTCCGTACCGGAGATAAAGGAGAAGATAGACCGCCTCCACAGAGCGAACCTCCACAAGCTTCAGCTCATGCCCAAATACGAAATGAAAAAGTAAAAGTCAAAAGCCCGTGACAAGCCGAGCGCCCTCAGCGCTCATGCCTTGTCACGGGCTTATTTTTTATCCCGATGTTTCCGCCTCTCGAAAAAGCTCACGCCTTTTCGGACGGGCTCCGCTCATACAGCCACCGCTTTGTCAGGACGGAGCAGCGAATGTCTGATCCTCTGCCAGCTGTCGTTGTTCAGCTCGCCGCCGAGATCGAACCTGTACACCTTTTCGCCGTGCACCACATTGACCGACAGAAGCCGGTCGCAGCCTGCGAAGGCATACCTGCCTATCTCCGCAAGACTTGACGGAATAGTCAGATCGCTGAGACTGCGGCAGCCCCTGAAGGCATACCACCCAAGTCTCACCATACTTTCGGGAAGGGCGATAGACCTGAGGTTCTCACAGCCGCTGAACGCGGTATCCGCAATGACCTGCACAGTCCCGGGTACAAGTATCCTTTCAAGGTTGGTGCAGCCGCAGAAGGCTCCCTGATCTATGGTATCCACCTCGTCGGGAATGAATATCTCCCTTACGCCCGCCTCGTCCTTGTACCTCTTGAGCACTCCTTTTCTTATCTTGAAATTCATTGATCGTCTCTCCTTACAAAACCCTGATAGAGACATATCCCCTGCTTTACAGCTCATTCATTGTAACACACAGGGCGAAAAAAGTCAATGCAATTTGCCTATTCTGCGTTACTTTCAGTGAGTTGCACAAAAAGATCCCCTTCAGTTTGAAGGGGAAGTGAAATAATGTATTTTTTTAAGCTGTCACTCTATTGATTTAAGTGACTCGGCCATATTTATCCTCTCCAACTTGATCTCCATGAAGAGGTCTACAATGAAGTTGAACAGGAATGTCAGCAGCACGCTGTAAAGGAAGCTTTTCGGCTGTACCGTCACTCTGAAATCCACCATATCCACCTTTATCTGCGCCATTACGAAGCGGTGCAGGAGCACGCCAAGTCCAAGTCCCACAGCAGAGCCTATGGCGGTAAGGGCAAGATTTTCCCTGAGCACATAGGCAGAGGTCTCGCGCCTGAAGAAGCCCAGCACCTTTATGGTAGCTATCTCGCGTACTCTCTCCGTGATGTTGATGTTAGTGAGGTTATAGAGGACAATGAAGGCCAGTCCCGCCGCGCAGATAATGACGATGAGCACGATATAATCCAGGCTGCTCATCATCTTTCCGAGGCGCTCCCTGAGGCTGTCAAAGGCAATGACAGCGGTGATGTTCGCGTTTTTGGTAAGAGCCGCGGAAGCCTTTGAAACATCTGTCCCCTCGGGGAAGCTGATGAAAGCGTAATTCAGCGGTACAGCTTCGCCCAGCTGCTTTTCCATGGTGTCCCTGCCGATGAATACAAGGTTATATACGTGGTTTTCAAATACCCCCGTAACCTTTACGCTCAGTTCTCTCATGCTATCGTCCCTGAGCCTCATGGTATCTCCCTTTTTTATGCCGTAGCGCTCCGAGATACTGTGGCTTACCACAGCCTCTCCCACGTCGGGCGGAGTCAGCTTCCCGCCCTTCATATCCCTGAGCACGAAATATTTTTCAAGCTCCTCAAAGCTGTCGGGAGCGTTGACGGTAATGCTCTTCACCTTTTTCCCGTACAGCAGATCCCATGACCCGGTATACAGGAATATGTGATCCTCGGCATACTCGCCGACAGCATCTGTCAGGCCGTCGGGCAGCGTATCCCCGCTGTTCTTTACGGACGCCGAGGCGTCGGCGATTTGTATCTCGTTATACTGCATATCTGCAAAATCCGCAATGGAATCCTTAAGGCCGAAGCCGGTGACAAGCAGGGCTGTACAGCCGCCTATGCCCAGTATCATCATAAAGAACCGCTTTTTGTACCTGAATATATTTCTTACGGAGACCTTATGCAGGAATTTCATGCGCCTCCAAATGAATCCTATACGCTCCAGCAGGACTCTCTTTCCCGCCTTAGGAGCCTTCGGCCTCATAAGTCCCGCCGCAGTCTCCGCCAGCTCCACACGGCAGCTGAACCAGGTCACGCCCACCGAGCATATGAAAGATACCGCCGCGGCAATGAGAGCGAGCCTTGTATCAAAAAGGTATTTTATGGGAAGGTCGATATACATAAGGGCGTAGGTCTTCCAGATTATCCTCGGAAACAGATAGGTGCCTGCTCCGTATCCGAGAATACAGCCGATCACAGCCGCCGAGCCCGAATAGAACATGAGCTTGCCCATGACGGTCCCCTCGGAATACCCGAGAGCCTTGAATATACCGATCTGAGTGCGCTGCTCCTCCACCATACGGCTCATTGTGGTCATACACACCAGCGCCGCAACAAGTATGAAGAACAGCGGGAAGATACGCGCTACCTGCGCGACTATCTCGGAATCGCTCTCAAAGCAGGCGTATCCTATATTGGTATTGCGTCCGAGGACATAGGTATCGGGAGCCCTGAGCTTATCGAGCTCCTCCTCACCCTTTTTCAGTTCCTTTTCCGCGTCTTCGGTCTGCGAATTGAAATCCGCAAGAGAGCTTTCGTAATCCGCCCTTCCCTTTTCGTAGTCCGCAAGAGCGGCATTATACTGCTCCATGCCCGCCGCATACTGATCAGGAGCTATATTCCTCAGATGCTCCAGCTGAGAGAGCTGCCCGTCCAGCTGTGACTTTGCGCTGTCCAGCTCTTTTTTTGCCGAATCCAGCTTTTCCTGCCCCTCAGCCCTGTTCTTTTCAAGCTCCTCCCTGCCGTCGTTCAGCTTCTCCTCTGCCTCGTCACGGAGCTCCCTGAGCCTCAGCTCTCCCCGCGACTGCGCTATGTCCTCCCATGTCCTGTCTCGCCCGTCCATGAAGTCGTCGTACCCGTCGGAATATATCTCAAGGTCATGGTCAAAGCGCACATAGGCTTCGGTATACACATCGAGGTCGAAGGACTCCTTCGGCAAATAGACAAAGGCGTCTATCTCGCCGTTGCCCACGGAAGTGGTGCCCCTCTCGAAATTGATGTAAAGTGAGGAATCGCAGGTCCCCACCACAGTGAAGGTCTTTGTTTTCAGTGCTTTCAGCACGGTATCGGAATTATCCTCCGACAGAACTATTTTTTTGCCAAGCTTGAACGAATCCTTGCCGCTGTCCGCAATACATTCGTCCTCCGACTGCGGCATTCTGCCCGACACCAGTCTGACGCCGTTTATATCCCCGGGAAGTGAATGCACCCGCAGAACATATTCGCGCGAGCCCGCCGTAAGCACATCGAAGCTGTAGGCGCCCTCTGCATATCTTACCCCGGAGCGGCTGCGGAAGTTCTCAATATCGTCCTCCCGCCAGCCGAGAGATGAGAGCAGCCTCAGGTCGTAAAGCTGCTTCTCCTCAAGGAAGCCGTCCACAGTCCGCACCATAGCGGGAGTCGTTATCCTTACTCCGCTGAAAAATCCGACGCCGAGAGCGATTATCGCCATAATGGCAAAGAACCGTCCGAAGGTGCTTTTTATTTCGCGGAGCGCTGTTTTTCTTACTGCCGAACCCATAGCGTCACCATTCAATATCCGCAATATTGACGATATTGTCGTTCATGCGCACCCCGGAGACCGTACCGCTCTTGACTGTGATTATGCGGTCGGCCATGGGAGTTATAGCCTGATTGTGAGTGATGACAACGACTGTCATTCCGTTTTTTCGGCAGGTATCCTGAAGGAGCTGTAGCACCTGCTTTCCCGTGGCGTAGTCCAGGGCACCCGTAGGCTCGTCGCAGAGCAGGAGCTTGGGATTTTTCGCAAGAGCCCTTGCGATAGCCACTCTCTGCTGCTCTCCGCCCGAGAGCTGGGCAGGGAAATTCTTAGTACGGTCGGCAAGTCCCACCTGCCCGAGGACAGTCTCCGCGTCAAGGGGCTCGCGGCAGATCTGCGCCGCCAGCTCCACGTTTTCGAGAGCTGTCAGGTTCTGCACCAGATTATAGAACTGGAACACGAAGCCGACGTCGTAGCGCCTGTAGGCAGTGAGCTTCTTTTTACTGAGAGCCGAGATCTCCGTACCGTCAAGGAACACCTTTCCCGAGGTAAGGGTATCCATACCGCCGAGGATATTGAGTATAGTGGTCTTGCCTGCGCCCGAAGCTCCCACGATGACGCAGAACTCCCCCTTATTTATCTCAAAATTCACGTCCTTAAGCGCATTTATCTCGATCTCTCCTGTTTTATAGGTCTTTTTCACATTTCTGAATTCAACGTAAGCGCTCATATCTATCCTTTCATACCAAAAAAACCGCACTTATCGGAGACGTCCGCCGTGCAGGGACGCAGGCGTCCTCAGGTCCCGGCTCTCCGGCCGTCGTCCGAACAGACAGTTTTCATGCCGGGATCTGACGGCGGAGCTCCGCTCCGCCGCTGCACGGCTGCATATACTGCAAATGATTATACCACATATCCGTAAAGATTTCAAGCCGCACCGGCTTATAAAAGGAATACGCCCTGTGGAAGCCGGAACATTTACATCATAATTTTCCGATATTCATCATATTTTCTGTTTACAAATACCCGGAATGAATGTATAATAAGAGTAGTTCAATATCGGGGACTTTACCGAAAGGAGAATGAGAAATGAAACTGATAAAACGAATATGCTCCGCAGCGGCGGCTGTGACCGTATTCGCAGGCACACTGAGCATATTGCCGGCACTCACGGCGTCATCGGCGACGACAGTGACCGTATCGCCCTACGACGTATACGACATAAACGGCGGAAAATTCGAGGGCTGGGGCACCTCACTGTGCTGGTGGGCGAACCGTGTGGGATACTCGGACGTACTCGCGCAGAAAGCGGCGGAGACCTTCTACGGTCCCGACGGACTGGGGCTGAATATCGCCCGCTTCAACATAGGCGGCGGCGACGACCCGTCCCACACCCACATCACGAGAACTGACTCCAATATGCCGGGCTACACACGATACAACAACGGCGCGGTGACCTATGACTGGAACGCCGACGCAAACCAGCGCAACGTGCTGAGGCGCTGCATAGAGGCTGCGGGAGACGATATGATAGTGGAGATGTTTTCCAACTCCCCGCCCTATTATATGACCAACAGCGGCTGCAGCTCGGGAGCCGTGACCTCCTCCGAGAACAATCTCCGCAGCGACAGGTACACGGATTTTGCCGAGTATCTTGCTGAGGTAACGGCGCACTACGAAAACGACTGGGGTATACACGTCCAGAGCATAACCCCAATGAACGAGCCATATACCGACTACTGGGGAGCCTACAGCAACAAGCAGGAGGGCTGCCATTTCGATCAGGGCTCCTCAATGGATAAAATATACCAGGAGCTCTCAAAATCGCTGAAAAAGCGGAATATCAACAATATCATCATAAGCGCCTGTGACGAATCGGTCATCGACACACAGATAACCTCATGGAACAAGCTGTCCGATACCACAAAGTCCCTCATCGGCAGGATAGACACCCACACCTACGGCGGCAGCCAGCGTGCCCAGCTCAAGGACACAGCCATAAAGGCTGGCCGCAATCTGTGGATGAGCGAGGTGGACGGAGGCTCCACGGCAGGCACCGATGCAGGCGAAATGGGCGCTGCACTGTGGCTTGCGGACCGCATAACCCTTGATCTCAACGAGCTGAACTCCTCCGCGTGGATATTGTGGCAGGTCATTGACAACCACATCTCCTCCGTGGGAATGAACGGCAACAAGGACAAGGGCATGGTGAACACACAGGGCGGCTACTGGGGACTTGCCGTAGCCGACCACGACAACAGCAATATTATCCTCACGAAGAAGTATTACGCAATGGGTCAGTTCTCGCGCTATATCCGTCCGGGAATGACCATGCTCAAATGCGGCGGCAGCTGCGTGGCGGCCTTTGACGAAAAGAACGGCAGGCTCGTTATCGTAGCCACCAACGACGGCTCCTCGGACAAGGAGCTCGTATTCGATCTTTCAGGCTTCGGTTCGGCAGGCAGCTCAGCGCAGATCATACGCACCAGCAATTACGAGAGCTGGAAGAACGTGGGCAGCGCCGCCGTATCGGGCGGAGGACTTTCGGCCACACTTGCAAGGCAGTCCGTCACCACCTTCATCATAGACGGCGTAAAGGGCGGCAGGGAGCTCACCGACAGGATAGACCTTTCATCGGCAGTCCTCAGCGGCTCCGATTCATGGAACAGCGACTCCTCCACCACCTACCACAAAGCCTTTGACGGAAGCACGGGCACCTACTTCGACGGAGTATCCGACGGCTGGGTACAGGCCGACCTCGGCAGGCTCTACGATATAACCGCACTGGGCTACGCTCCGAGGAGCGGCTACGAGTACCGCATGGTAGACGGAAAATTCCTCGTATCCGGGGACGGACGCAGCTGGACAACGCTCTACACCGTAAAGAGCAAGCCCACCTCGGGAATGCATTACGTCACCTCAATAGGCGCCACCGCAAGGTATATACGCTACGAGGTACCCTCGGGCCAGCCGAACAACGAGTACAACAGCGACAGCGCATACTGTGCGAATATCGCCGAGATAGCACTTTTCGGAGTCCCCCACGGCCAGTCGTCACCGCCTTTATACGACAAGCTTATCCCGGAAAGCGGCGAGGGCACCCTCTCATGGCACGAGGATCCCTACACCTCCTTTGAAATGGCATACGACGGCAATATCAACACCTTCTTCGACGGACTTGAGGGCTGCTACGTAACCCTCGATCTCGGCAGCATCTGTCAGATAGGCACTATCGCCTACTGTCCCCGCAGCGGCTACGAGGCGCGGATGATAGACGGCTTCTTCAGCGCCTCACTGGACGGAGTTAACTGGAAGAGGATATATACAGTTGAAAGCAAGCCCGCCTTCATGATGAACTACACTCCCGAATTTGAAGATCTCAGAGCGCGGTATATCCGCTATGAGGTACCTTCGGGAGCTCCCTCGAGCCCCCTTAACAACGACAGCGTATACCTCTGCAATATAGCCGAGATAGCAGTCTACGGCTTTGCGGGAGCAACAGCTCTCACAGGCGACGTGAACAACGACGGCAGCGTGGATATTTCCGACCTTGTGACCTATCAGCGCTACCTGCTTATGGGAGAAACGCTGCCCGCCCCCGCAAATGCCGACATCAACGGCGACGGCGTCACCGATGTATTCGACATGATAGGAATCAGAAGGCTCATTGTCTCAAAGATAAACTACACCTGAAAAAGATGACGGACAGCAAAAGCCCCGAAGCAGGTCACGCCTGCTCCGGGGCTCTCTGTTTATGCGCGGGCTCTTACTTCTCTGAGCAGAATTCCACCTTTTCGCCGTTGAGTATCATATTTGTAGTTCTTACAGCACACATCTTTCCGCACATAGAGCAGGTATGCCTGTCTGCGGGAGGAGTGCTCTCAAAGTATGCTCTTGCCTTTTCGCCGTCAACAGCGATCTCGAACATCTTCTCCCAGTCCACCTCGTGACGCGCCTCGGCCATAGCGTTGTCGCGATCCGTAGCATGAGGCACTCCCTTGGCTATATCCGCAGCATGAGCGGCGATACGGCTGGCGATAATGCCCTCCTTTACGTCGTTGGTATCCGGCAGGCGGAGGTGCTCCGCAGGAGTTACATAGCAGAGGAAGTCCGCACCGCTGGCAGCTGCGATAGCACCGCCGATAGCGGAGGTGATATGATCGTAGCCGGGGAAAATATCCGTAACGAGAGGCCCGAGAACGTAGAAGGGAGCATTGTGGCAGATGCGCTTCTGGAGCTTCATATTCGCCGCTATCTCATTCATGGCCATATGTCCGGGACCCTCGACCATTACCTGAACGTCCCTTGCCCATGCTCTTTCGGTGAGAGCACCCAGCTCTATGAGTTCTGCTATCTGTCCGCCGTCCGTAGCGTCGTCGATACAGCCGGGACGGAGAGCGTCGCCGAGGGAAATGGTGCAGTCGTATTCGCGGAGAATATCGAGGACTTCATCGTAATGCTCATAGAAAGGGTTCTCATTTCCTGTCATCATCATCCACGCAAAGAGCAGCGAACCGCCTCGTGAAACGATGTTCATCTTGCGCTTGTCCCTGCGGAAGGCCTCTACAGCGCGGCGGTTGATACCGGCGTGTATAGTCATGAAGTCCACGCCCTCCTCAGCGTGAGCGCGTACAACGCGGAGGAAGTCCTCGGCGGTAATCTCGAGGAGATCCTTTTCAAGATAGCCGATAGCGTCATACATGGGTACGGTACCGATCATGGCAGGCGATTTTTCAACGAGAGCCTTTCTGAATGTGTTTGTCTTTCCGTAGTTTGAGAGGTCCATGATAGCCTCCGCGCCGAATTTCAGCGCCATATCCACCTTCTGCATTTCTACGTCGTAGTCCTTTGCGTCACCAGAGATGCCGAGGTTTACGTTTATCTTGGTGCGCATTCTTGTACCGATACCCTCAGGAGATATGGACTTGTGATTGATATTGCAGGGTATGCAGACCTCTCCCTTTGCAACGAGAGCGCGGAGCTCCTCTGCGTCTATATATTCCTTCTTAGCAACCGTTTCCATTTCGGGAGTTATGATACCCTTTTTAGCTGCTTCCATCTGTGTACTGTAATTTCTCATTGTAATTTCCTCCGATTTTTAATAATAGCTTTTTGGTATCCATGCCATATATCATTATTGGCATGAGTAAAAAGCCGAGAGTTGAAAATTGTGAATTCAGAGTTAAGGCGCCGCCCGACGGCGAGCAATTTAAAATACCTGAGCGAAGCGAACACATTAACTCTCCACTCTCAACTCTAAACTATTCTTTATTAAGCTTCCTTTGCAAACTCTCCCGTAAGAGCGAATGCGTGATCCATAGGACCGCTGCCCTTTCCGAGATCCAGCATAGCCGCCAGAGCGCCCGAAATATATTCTTTTGCGCGTTCCACGGACTTCTCCAGTGTGAAGCCCTTCGCAAGATTTGAAGCAATGGCGCTTGACAGCGTACAGCCCGTACCGTGGGTATTGGGATTGTCTATCCGCTTCCCGTTGAACCATTTCGTGCTGCCCTTATCCCACAGCAGGTCGTTTGCGTCATTTAAGCTGTGTCCGCCCTTGCAGAGCACGGCGCAGCCGTATCTTTCGCCGATGACACGGGCTGCCTTCACCATGTCGTCCTGTGAAGCTATCCTCATATCCGCAAGTATCTCCGCCTCGGGGATATTGGGAGTAACCACGGAAGCAAGAGGCAGAAGCTCCGATCTCAGCGTCTCAACGGCCTCCCCGGCAATGAGCCTCGAACCGCTGGTAGCCACCATAACGGGATCTATAACGATGTTTCCGGCTCTGTACTGACGGAGCTTTTCGGCTATGGTACGGATCAGCTTATCGGAGGAGACCATGCCGGTCTTTACTGCGTCGGGACGTATGTCCGTAAACACAGCGTCAAGCTGCATGGCCAGGAATTCAGGCGTTACCTCCATAATACCTGTTACGCCGGACGTGTTCTGTGCGGTGAGAGCAGTAACTGCGCTCATAGCATAAACACCATTCATGGTCATTGTCTTGATGTCCGCCTGAATGCCGGCGCCTCCGCAGGAATCGCTTCCCGCGATCGTTAATGCTGTTTTCATTTCTGTAACTCCTTTTCGGCATATTCGGGCATTGCGCCCCAGCATTAATTTTGTATAGCGGGACAAGGTGGTGCCCCCGATGTCCCGCCGGCAAAGCAAAGCTTTGCCGGTTGAGAGTTTAGAGTTGAGAATTGAGAGTTATTTGAAAAATCTGTGCCTGTAACGGCATGCAATAACTCTGAACTCTCATCTTTCAACTCTCAACTTTTTCGAGCGTAAGCCCGAAAAATAAAAGGGTGCGCCCGCAGAGAGACGCACCTATCTTCCATAAGTATTTCCCTCCGTTGGCATTATCCAAATCAGGTAAGGTCGGAGTTTTCAACTCCCTCTCAGCCTGTTCCACAAGCTCCCTTTTTCATATTAATTATACCACTTTTGAGATAAATGTCAAGCCGTGGAATTGTTTACAAAATATACTTGACTGCAAACCGCCGCTTTTGGTAAAATTAATGTAAGAAAAAACCCGGAACGACTGAACAATATACGAAAAACGGAGGTATCAAACATGGATAAGAAAGCAATGTACAGAATAAGCTACGGACTCTTTGTAGTAACGGCTCACAGCAATGGCAGGGAAAACGGCTGTATCACCAATACCCTCGCTCAGGTGACTTCCTCGCCCAACAAGGTGAGCCTCACCGTTGCAAAAAACAACTATACCCACGATCTGATAATGGCTACGGGAAAATTCACTGCTTCCGTCATAAGCACCGAAGCGGATTTCGAGCTTTTCAAGCATTTCGGCTTCCAGTCGGGCCACGATGTGGATAAATTCGCCTTCTTCAAGGACTGCCGCCGCGCAGACAACGGAACCCTGATAGTGACAAAGGGTACAAACGCCTATATATCTGGCTCAGTATGGCACAGCATAGATCTCGGCACCCATACAATGTTCATTGCCGAGGTAACGGATATGGACGTGCTCAGCAGCGCTCCTTCAGCCACATACGAATACTATCAGACAAATATCAAGCCAAAGCCCGAGGCTGTCGGGACTGCTGAAGACGGTCAGACCATATGGAGATGCGTTATCTGCGGATATGAGTATGTGGGAGAAGAGCTCCCCGACGATTTCATCTGCCCGGTATGCAAGCACGGAAAAGCCGATTTTGAAAAGGTAACGGACTCAAAGGAGGCTGCCGTTCCCGTCGGAAAAACAGACGATGGCAAGACCGTATGGAGATGTACCGTCTGCGGATACGAATACGTGGGCGACGAGCTCCCTGCGGACTATACCTGTCCCATATGCGGAGTCGGCACGGAGCTTTTCGAGAAAATGTAGGATACATTAAGGAGTACATATATGAGACATCAGAGTACCATCACAAGAGCGGCAGCTCTGCTGTTTTCCGCTGTTGTTTTGGGTTTGGCGGCAGGCTATACCCGCAGCGAGCCCCGCTGTAAAATGACGGTTTATTGCCATTACAGCGGCTGCGGCGAGGACGGAGGTTCTCTCGGCTGAGGAACCTTCTCCGAGGAATTCGAGATCCGCGGAGGAGACAGATTTTATGAGGACTACAACGGACACTGGATAAAGGAAAAGCAAAAGAAGTACGATCAGAAGCTCATATGCGAGATAACCTCCGTTGACGGGGACAGCGTCACGTGGATACGGAACGGCGCCGGTAAAAGATCCCTCTATGGCCACGGAATCATCCTTCCGTCCATGTATCAGGCCGCCGACGGGATAAACTACGATTATATGATGGTCTTTTCGGAGCTCTCCGCGGAATAGACGTAGGAAAGGTGCGCAATGGGAACAAATGAGATGAAAAGATACAGGGTGTTCAGCCGCGATATGATGAAGTATCTTGCCATATTCATCATGTTCTGGGGACATCTCATCGGCTGGGTCATACTGGACAGATATGACGGCGATGTAACAAAATACTATGAGCTCCCGCTGTGGGAGATCGTGCTGATATTCATGTCGATTTTCTGTCCGCCGGTAATGTTCTTCTTCATCGCCGACGGCTACAGATATACCCGCGACAGGAAGAAATACGCCGTAAGACTGCTGGTTTTCGCAGTCATAACTCAGCCCTTCGACTGGCTTTGCCTGAAAAAGATACAGGGCTGGTGGCATACCAACGTTCTTTTCTCGCTTTTCTTAGGACTGCTGGCAATAATCGCATGGGAGAGCAGATTCAGGCTTTGGCAGAGGATCGCACTTGTCATACTTATCTGCGGAGCGTCCGTACTTATTCAGTCGGACTGGATGCTGTTCGGTATAGTCATGATACTGTTCCTGCATATCTTCCGCGAAAAGCCCAGGGCAAGGCATATCTCGTATATGGGCATTGCCGCTCTCAACTGCGTCCTGAACCTGCTGAGTCTCGGCAAGGTGCCGACGGTACCCCTTCTGGTGCAGGCAGGGACTATGCTGCTGATGTTCATTGCCGCTTACCTTTGCATGACGGTTTTCTACAGCGGCAGGAAGGGAAAGCACCCCACCTTTGCAAAGTGGTTCTTCTACTGCTTCTATCCCCTGCATTACATTGTGATATGGGCGGTCCAGCGCATGGTCAATCATTAATATATCCTCTCAGGCTGCTGCGGCAGCCTGTTTTCTTTGCGGGAGCTGTTTTTCCCGCTGATCAATATTTGTTTTTTTCGCGCGACTGGTCAAATGTGCACAGGCTCCGCTCACGTTCCGCGGAGCCGATGTATCACCCCTTTCATAAGGGGGTGAAAAAACGCCCCGAATCAACCCGAAACGGTTGATTATCGGAAAAGTTTTTTCAAACTTCGTACACACGCACAATTTAAGCTGTTCATTTTTGGCAGATATGCACTACAAAATTCTTGAGCGGTAAAAAACTTGATTTTTTTCTTGATTATTAAACCGGAGTGTGATATAATATACTTTATAATATGGCAAATAATGCTCAGCCGCTTTAAAGCGAAGTATATGCTGACATTACTGCCCGTTTCATCATCAAATCCATTTACAGGAGATGATACCATGTATCTGCGTTCCCTGAATACCGAATACAGACTTCCCATAGTGATGTTCATTATTCTTTTTATCCTTTTTGCAGCCGGACTTCTGTGCGTCATCGCCCACTATTTCTACAAGAAGAAGCACTGCACCGAGCGCGTGGAGGCTATAGTCCATGAGGTAATCGTCCGCGACGGCTCAGAAAATTCTATGCTCTCCGACGCCATTTACGCATATTACCACAAGGGTAAGGAATACCTCATAAAGGAACGCTTTTACCGTACAGCTTCAAGTCTCAAGGCGGGAGATCATATCCCCCTCTATATCGACCCCGAGGATCCCGAGGACGTATTCGACCGCTACAGGGAGCTCAGGATACATACATATATATGTGTTATCCTTGCGACATTTATGATCGGTCTTGTGGTGGGCTTCCTGCCCATGCTGATAGCTGTTATCTGACGGCATAATTTTTTGAGATCAATGTGAGAGTTTTGGGCGCTTCATACGTCTAATATATATAATATTTTTTAGGGCGTCCGCCCTATGGAAAGGAATATCAACCATGAAAAAAGTTATCATCATCGGTGCAGGCCCGGCGGGTCTGACCGCAGCTTACGAGCTTCTGAAGGACGGCTCGGGAGAGTACGATGTTACGGTCCTCGAGGAGACCAGCGCTATCGGCGGTATCTCCAAAACAGTCAACTACAAGGGCAACCGTATGGATATGGGCGGTCATCGCTTCTTCTCCAAGATCCCCGAGGTAAACCAGTGGTGGGCCAATATGCTCCCCGTTCAGGGCGCTCCTTCTTCGGACGACAAGTACCTCAAAAGACACGTTAATGTCGAGGAGGGCGGTCCCGATCCTCAGAAGGAAAACCGCGTAATGCTCAAGAGACACAGAGTTTCGAGAATACTCTATGATGATAAGTTCTATGATTATCCGATCTCTCTCAAGCCCGAGACAATTAAGAATTTCGGCTTCTTCAAAACAATAAAGGTCGGCTTCAGCTACCTTGCAGCCGTTATCCACAAGCGTCCCGCAGACAACCTTGAGAACTTCTATATCAACTGCTTCGGCAAGGAGCTCTACTCAATGTTCTTCGAGTACTACACCGAGAACCTCTGGGGCAGACACCCCAGCGAGATCGACGCTTCCTGGGGCGCTCAGCGTACAAAGGGCCTTTCTATCGTAGGAATCATCAAGGACTTCTTCGGAAAGCTCTTCAAGGTCAAGAACCGTAAGGTAAATACCTCTCTTATCGAGGAATTCAAGTACCCCAAGCTGGGTCCAGGACAGCTCTGGGAGGTCACCGCTGAGGAGGTAAAGAAGCTCGGCGGAAACATCATCATGGAGGCAGGCGTAAAGAAGCTCCACAAGGGCGCTGACAGCAGACTCACCGGCGTTACCTATGTAAAGGACGGCCAGGAGGTCGAGCTCAGCGGAGATATCATCATCTCCTCGATGCCCGTCAAGGATCTCGTTGCAGGTATGAACGACGTTCCCGAGGAGCCCGCACGCATCGCGGCAGGTCTCCCCTACCGTGACTATATGACTCTCGGCGTTCTCGTTCCCAAGCTCAAGCTCAAGAACAAGACCAATATGAAGACCGTGGGCAATATCGTTCCCGACTGCTGGGTATACGTTCAGGACAGACGTGTAAAGATGGGACGTTTCCAGATCTACAACAACTGGTCTCCCTACATGGTAAAGGATCTCGGACATACCGTATGGGTAGGTCTTGAGTACTTCGTTTCCGAGGGCGACGAGTTCTGGACAATGAGCGAGAAGCAGTTCTCCGATTTCTGCGTAAAGGAAATGGTTAAGCTCGGCCTTATCGAAAGCGCCGACGAGGTAATAGATACACATATGGAAAAGGTGAAGAAGGCTTATCCCGCTTACTTCGATACCTACGAGGAAATGGACAAGCTCATCGAATACCTCGATACTATCCCCAACCTCTACTGTGTAGGCCGTAACGGTCAGCACCGCTACAATAACATCGACCACTCCATGGTAACTTCCTTTGAGGCTGTCAAGGCTATCAGGGAGGGCCTCACCGACAAGTCGGCTATCTGGAGCGTAAACACCGAGAAGGAATACCACGAGGAGAAGCAGAAGTAATGGACGAGATAAAGCAGATATTCCGCGACAAGCAGTTCAAAAAGCTGTTTGTCGGTGATACGGATAATACTCTGATACAGTTCTTCCGCTATATCTTCGTCGGCGGACTTGCTACGGTCGTTGACTGGGGTCTTTCCTTCATACTGTTCAAGTTCGTTTTCGGGGAGAGATTCGCAGTTGCGGCAAACTCTCTGTCATTTGTGGCAGGACTTATCGTCAACTACCTTATCAGCACATTCTGGATATTCAAAACATCAAATGTCAAGAATAAATTCGTGGAGTTCCTCGGATTTGCTGCTATAGGCGTTGTAGGCCTTCTGCTCACAATGGGCATCACCAAGGGCTTTGAGATATGGCTTGCCGACAGGACGAGCGCTTATCAGATGATAGCCAAGGTCGTATCAACTGCGGTATCATTCCTCTGGAACTTCTTCGCAAGAAAGATACTCCTGTATACCAAGAAAGACGATACAAAGGCATAAATATTACGGGCGGACCTCTTTCTCCGCCCATAAACTTTTACAATAAAAATTAAAAGCGGAGGTTTGATACCATGGCTAAGAAAAAGCACAGCTCAGCTCCCGAGGCTGTAAAAAAAGCTGCCGATACAGCCGATAAGACTGCAAAGGAGCTCAAGGAGACCGTTTCGGAAGCAGAGGATACTTTAAGCGAGGCTGCGGAAAATGCTGCCGAGGCTGTCAGCGACGCCGCCGAGGCTGCCGCAGAAAAGGCAGAGAACGCTGCCGGGGCTGTAGGCGAGGCTGCGGAAAAAGCGGCCGACAAGGCGGAAAAGGCAGCAGAGGACGCTGCCGGAAAGGCTGAGGACGCTGCGGAGGAAGCGGCAGAGGCAGTAAAAAAGATCGACTGGAAGAAGATAATCGATACCGTCTGCCGAGTTTTCGTACCCCTCCTTATTTTCCTCGCAGCAGCAGGCATAACGATATACTACGTCACTACGGCTGCCAAGGGAGAATTCCACGCCGATTGTACGGATACCCTCATGTGGGCCAACGCTACTGTCGAAAGCGGCCACTACTACGACCAGAGCTTTACCTATGCGTGCTTCCTGCCCTTCGGTACAAGCACTGTCATGATACCCCTTATCCATATGTTCGGTCTTTCAATGACTGCTCATGTTGTGGGTATGATGATATATTTCTTACTGCTGACGGTATTCATGCTCCTTATGTTCAGAGAGATCACGGGAAATACTGCCTATTCTCTCATAGGTACCGCCATATTCCTCTCCATCACGCTCTCCACGGAGAAGATGAGAGAGATCTTCTGGGGCCACACCATATACTACACTCTCGGTCCTCTCTTCCTCGTCATAGGCGCTTACCTCTATGTACGCTTCCTTAAAATCAAGGACAGGAAGGAAAAGCTCCGCGCTGAGGAAAAGGATACAAAGAAGGTAAGGATACACGGTATCGTTGTCTTCGTTCTGCTCTGCCTGTTCATGTTCTTTACCGGTATGGACGGCATTACAGGCTTCACCCTGTTCATTCTCCCCTTCGTGGGCGCTATCTTCGCAGAGCAGTTCCTCAATAAGAAGACCGAGCTCATAAGCAGCAGATCGGCTGCCGTATTCGTAAGAGTCGTTATCTTCCTTATACTTGCGGTTCTCGGAAACAAATTCAATTCCATGCTCCTCGGCAAGCTTGTGGCAGGCTATCAGGACGCAAACTCTAATTTCTCGGCTATGGATACATGGCTCCAGCACCTTCAGGCTCTTCCCTTTGCGTGGATGAAGCTGCTGGGCGTTCAGAATATTCCCGATATGCGCTTTACCTCTAAGGAAGGCGTAAACAACATCATCATGCTGGGCGCTGCGGGAGTCCTCGCTGTTATGCCTATCATCGCCACCTGCTTCTATCCCAAGTACGGCGACGACCGCAAGGGCAAAATGCTCCGCATATGGGTATGGATGCACTGGGCTGTTACAGCCGTTAACCTCATGGGCTACATCTTCGGCGGTCTCAGCGCTGCCGACTGGCGTATAATCCCCATGATAGCCACCTCGATAATCCTTTCTCTCCTCTTCACGGGCTGGACCGTTTCCACAAAGGCGGACGTTCCGAGAATAGCTCTCCTCCTTATGATACCCGTTATCGCGGCAGGCGCTATGCACTGCATGGAGGTAAAGAAGATGAAGCCCGACAACTACAAGAAGAACGTTCAGTACGCTATCGCGGACTTCCTTACCGAGCAGGGCGTTACAAAGGGCTATGCTACCTTCTGGAACGCTAACTCCGTTACCGTTATCACCGATAACAAGGTAAAGGTGAGCGATGTCACAGTAAACGAGAACGGCGTTTTCAGAAGAGATTATCAGTCATCTTCAAAGTGGTACGAAACAGACCCCGAGCAGAAGGAATACTTCCTGCTGCTCAGCAGCTATGAGTACGATACCCTTGTGAATGCGGGTTCTCCCATTATAAATGAGGCTGTCCGCACAAGCGAGATGAACTTCAACGGACTTATCTATAAGCTGTTCGTATACGATCACAATATTGTATGATAAAAAAAGAAGGAGCGTTATGCTCCTTCTTTTTATACTGAATCGCTGAATTACTCCGCAAGCTTCTTGTTTATCGCATTTACGAGCTCGTCTGCGTCAACTCCGTGAACCATTGCCGCCTCTTCAATGGACTCGCCCTGTGAAGCGGGACATCCCAGACAGTGCATTCCTATGCTGAACAGAATGGGTGATACATCCTTATCGAGCTGAAGGAGCTCGCCTATCTTCGTTTCCTTTGTTACCTGTGCCATATTTTTTGACCTCCGTTTTTTCATTCGGGACTTGACAAATGTCAGTTCACTTGTTATAATACTATCATAGTCTCTGACATTTGTCAAGGACTCGGAAAAACTTATACAAAGTGAGGTATTTTGTCAATGTATCAGGGCAGCAACAAATCAGCTCTTCTTTCACAGAAGCTCATATCCGAGGCTATGCTCAGGCTTCTTGAGGAAAAAAGCTTCGGCGATATAAGCGTCAGCGACCTCTGCCGAGAGGCTCAGGTGTCCCGTCAGACCTTCTATTCCCTCTTCGGCACAAAGGAAAACGTCATAATCTACGAGCTTGACCATAACTGCTGCTTTCTCCCCGAGAAAAACGATACCTCCTGCCATTCAGCTGCTTTCAGGAGCTTCTGCGAGGGCTACAGCAGGTACATCGTTGACAAAAAGCATATCATCGAGCTCCTTGTCAGGAACGATATGATCCATTTCCTCTACGATGTGCAGTACCGCTCGCTTATGGACTGCGCTCACTTCATCAGCGACGTTTCTCCCGAAACACGCATTTTCATCGTGGACTTCATCGCCAGCGGCATGAACAGTATCGCCAAGAACTATGTGCTCACAGGCTCGAAATCAGATGTGCAATTCCTTGAAAAGCTCATGTTCAGCCTCTACGGCGGGCTGTACTTCAAGAACTTCAGCAGCGAATAACAACAGAACTATCACCCGGGAACGGAAGCAGTCCGTTTCCGGGTTTTTTTGTCTGTTTTTCCTGCGGTTCAGTCAGTTCGGATTTTTTCTTATCCCCCCCTTGACAAAGCCGCAAATAATGTGTATAATGTATATATACATTCGCGCAGATTTTTTTAGGGGAAGTGTGTGAAAAAATTGACAGGCTTTCCTGCCGGGTGTATAATATATATTGCATCATATCATTGGTTTGTGATGCAATCATTTATTGGAGGATCATAATGAAGAAACACAGAAAACTGCTCTCGCTTTTGCTGGCGGGACTTGTCGTCTTCGGTTCGGCAGGCTGTTCGGGTATCAAAAAGAACGATTCCGACAGCAGCAGCGCAGCCGGTTCGGACAGCGGTAATGACAGCAATTCTTCGCAGGACGAAAACGGGGACAAAAAAGATGAAGAGGATATTAAAACAAAAGGGATCAGAGCTCAGGACGATTTCTACGGTTATGTGAACCGCGATACGCTCGTCGAAACGGAAATTCCCTACGGCGACCCCTCCACTGGAGTCTTTGAAGGCATATACAAGACCGTTCAGGAGGAGCTGAACGACGTTGTGAGAAAAATAGTCTCCGGCGGTAAGAATTATGCTCCCGGAAGCAACGAACAGATCATAAGCGGGCTCTACGATCAGCTCCTCGGTTATAAGGACGACGGCACCGCCTTTGCAGAGGTAAAGAAGGAATACGAAAGACTGAACAATGCAGGCGATATAAACGAGCTTTTTGAGATATGGGGCGATATATCCTATAAGTACGGCACTTCCTCCGTATTCAATATGGCTGTTGAGACAGACCTGAAAAATCCCGATCGCAACTGCTGCTATCTCTATCAGTCGCCTGTCTTTCTCAATACTTCCTACAAGGATATAAGCGATGATACCGAGAAGGCAACCTCTGCCAAGACCATTGCCCGCGATATGCTCATAGCTGTGGGCGAGGACTTCAAGTCCGCCGACGAAAAGGCATGGGATATGGCCTACCTCGGCATCAATATCGCCAACGGCACCGACATAGGTCAGAATGACCCCGTCAAGGCCATAATCTCCTGCGACGCGGTGTCCTCCGCCGAGCTGAAAGAGATAATGTCAAACCTTGACGGCTCTGTGCTGAAGATGTTTTTCGGTATCGACGACAGCACAGATAAAAACATATATATACTGGACAAGGGGCAGCTCGAAGCTGTCAACGAGCAGATCACCGAGGAAAACCTTGAAAAATGGAAGACCTATGCGGAAGCAAGCTTTATTAGCGGCATGGTCTCCTTTATCGCCGACGGCGTGGACGAGCTTGAGGGGTACAACAAGGAGGACCTGAGCCTTTCCGAGGAGGAACGGACCATCGCTTCCATACAGAACTTCATTCCGCAGATAATCGGCGAGGAGTACGTCAAGGCATACTACACTCCCGGAATGAAAAAAGAGCTGGGACGTATGTTCGACGAGCTCATAAAGAGCTATACCCAGCTCATAAACGGTGCGGACTGGCTCTCTCCCGGCGGACGCGCTTCCCTTCTCAGGAAGCTCAACAACATCAAGCTCATCGACGGCGGCGGCAACCCCCATGAGACAGATCCCGCCGACGCAAAGCTCATAGGAAAGGACGCTTTTCAGTCATACCTCAATATCGTGAATAAAAACAACGAGACAATGATCAGAAAGCTTTCGGAAAAGGTCAGCAGAGAGGACGCCTCCATGACTCCTCAGACTGTCAATGCCATGTATCAGCCCAACAATACCATAGTTATCACTGTCGGTATCATGCACGCGCCCATGTTCGACGTAAAGGCCGATCATGCCACAAATCTCGGCGGTCTCGGCTCCGTTGTGGGTCACGAGATAGGTCACGCCTTCGATTCCACACTTATGGCCTTCGATGAGAACGGCAGGTACAATCCCTCATGGCTCAGCGAAGCGGACAGAGCTGTCCTCAGTCAGCGTGCGGACGCACTTACCGAGTACTACAGCAAATTCACCATTCTCGAGGTCTTCCATGTGGACGGCGAGCTCACCAACGGCGAGAACTATGCGGACCTCGGCGGCATGGAGTGTATAACCAATATCCTTGACGACAAGGAGGAGCTCAGGAAGCTCTTTGAGAACTACGCTACAATCTGGAGAAGTCTTGAGGTGGACGCCGACGCTGTGGAAAATCTGACGCTTGACGTACACAGCCCCGGCAAAACAAGAGTAAACGCAGTTCTTTCCTCCTGCGAAAAATTCTACGACGTGTACGACGTCAAAGAGGGCGACGGTATGTATATCGCTCCCGAAGAAAGGGTAAGCAGGTGGTAAGAGATGAAGATACTTTTCAAACATATTTTCAAGAATATCTGGGCTCATAAGCTCAGAACGATAATGCTGGTGGTATGCATTGCCATATGCAGCTTTACAGCTATGATATGCTTCGATATGAGCGGCTCTCTCGACGTTATGATACGATCGGTTTACTCCTCCATAGCGGGCTCGGCAGATATGGAAATGGTCAACAGGACCGCTATCACGGAGGATTTTGATAAGGATCTGCCCGAGCATACCTATGTTGGTCTTTACGGCATAAGCACAGAATTTGACCGCAGGCTCTCAACGGATTACAGCTATGTCGGCAGAGAATCCGTAACGGTGCTCTCCGTTGAGGGGCAGAACGCAAAGGATATGGGTCTTATACGCCCCGAGCTGGAGCTCGGCGATCACAAGGTCGTTATTTCCAAGAAGTTCTCCGAGGACTTTGAATACAAGGAGGGCGACAAGATAATCCTCCACGGAGAGAACAAGGCTCCTGTGGAATTCACCGTTTCGGCTGTAGAGGATACTCAGGGCATATTCAAGATCACTCATATGATGATGCTGGTCAGCAACGACGACCTGAGAGAGCTCACAGAGGACGGCGAGCTGGTAATGAACGACGTGCTCATCGACTTCAAGAACGACGCCGACGCAAAGCCCGCCGAGGATATACTCAAAAAGGCTTACCCCAAAGCCGAGATCACAAATCTTGTGGAGAGCGAGGATATGGAGGACAGCATCGCCAATATCACAAAGCTGTTCTTCGTGCTCTTTGCGCTCTGTATGCTCCTCGTAATATTCGTTACGGTATCTATTTCCGAAAGGGTCATAGTCGAGAAGATGTCGGTGGTCGGCACCTTCCGCAGCCTCGGTATCTCTTCGAGGCTCACTACCCTGTCACTCATATTCGAGAATGCAATGTACGGCCTTACAGGCGGTATTCTCGGCTGCGTGCTCTATGCACTCATAAAGAAGCCCTTCTTCGACAAGGTACTCGTATTCGGCACGGGAACCGGCGTTATCAAGCCCGCAGTGCCCGATCCCTCCATAGGAGTCTATATCGCGGTAGTCATCGGAGCAGTCATCATTGAATGTCTCTGTCCCGTAAAGGAAGTCGTAAAGGCTATAAGGACTCCTATCCGCGACATCATCTTCGACAACAAGGAAACCGAATACCGCCCCTCAAGAATAGGCACCCTCATCGGCGTGATACTCCTGGCGGTATCCTTCGCAGCTTTATTCTTCAAGGACAGCTTCGCTGCAAATATCGTTGCCTTCGTGGCATTCATAGCAGGTATCGCCCTGCTGTTCAACTATGTGATGAGATTCTTCGCAAAGCTCCTCGAAAAGCTCTTCAATAAGCTGAACTGGCCTATCGCACGCCTTGCCGCTGTCGAAGCGGGCGCCAAGAAATCCACCGTGGGAAGCTCGGTGCTCTGCATTACCGCAGCTGCGCTGGCAATGGTTATATATATCTTCGCAAACTCCCTGGGCGCTCTCTTTACCCACAACAGCTATAAATGCGACGTTCTCTGTCAGCTTACGGGATCAAAGTCCTCCATGCTATCATACGTAAAGGACCTCGAGGGCGTTGAGGATACGGAATTCGTATACTACCAAACGGATCAGGTCAAGATCAACGGCAATGAGACCGTTTCCCTGGTATATGATATGCCCGAGGGCAATTTCAGATTGTTCGACGTATTCGTCGGCGTTCCGGAAACAGCCGGCGAGGGCGAGGTGATCCTCGATAAGGGCCTTATGAAGAAGTATTCCATAAAAGAGGGCGACAGCGTTGATATTACATTCAGAGCCAAGGGCTTCCTGCCCATCGACAAGACTCTGAAGGCAAAGGGAAAAATCGATACGGATTACAATGCCGCAGCAGGTGTGTCCATGATAGTCTCCGACAGCCTCTACAAGGAGATATACAAGGATCACCCCACTCTCCTTCTCATCAAGGGTGAAGATCCCTCGGCTCTCAAGAAAACAATACAGGATCATTCGGCAAAAACCGTGGGACAGGTGTTCACGGCTTCCGAATACAAGATACAGACCGCACTGGCAAGCGCGGTGATCAAAATGATACTCCACGTACTCATTATCATCGGCGTTGGTCTGACGTTCATAGGCATAGTAACAAATCAGCTCATCGGTCTCGAGGGCAGAAAGCGTGAATGCGCAGTTCTCAATTCCGTGGCGATGCCGAGAGGCAAGCTCTCCAAGATGTTCCTCATAGAGGGTCTCATATCCTCGGGAATAGCTCTGGCGGCGGCTGTGCCTGTGGGAATATATATGTCCCGTATCTTCATGAACCTTATGGAGATACTCGAAAACTATATACCTATCGAGGTGCCTGTGCTCAAATGCGTCATCTATGCGGTATTCCTCCTGGGAATATTCACGCTCGTAACGCTGTTCCCCATAAGAGCGCTGAAAAAGATGGATATTGTTTCACAGCTGAAATACGAATAAAGGAGAAAAGACAATGGCTAATGTAATAGAAGTAAACAATGTATATAAAGCTTTCGGCAGAGGCGAAAGCATGACAAAGGTGCTCTCGGGCGCGTCGCTCTCGGTTGAAAAGGGCGAATTCGTTTCCCTCATGGGCGCCTCGGGAAGCGGTAAATCCACTCTCCTCTACCTCATAGGCGGACTTGACAGGAACTTCAACGGCAGCATCTCCGTCTGCGGGAATGACATCGGCAAAATGAAGGAAAAGGACCTCTCAAAGCTGAGACTGGACAAGATAGGCTTTATCTTCCAGTTCTACAATCTGGTGCAGAACCTCAACGTTGAGGACAATATCCTCCTCCCCTCCACAGTAAAGGGCAAGACAAAGTCCGAAATGGAAAAGGAGCTTGCAGATATACTCCGCATTACCGGTCTCACCGAAAAGCGCAAGGCAAAGCCCGCCGAGCTCTCGGGCGGTCAGCAGCAGAGAGTCGCTATCGCAAGGGCTGTTCTCGGCAATCCCGAGATAATCCTCGCAGACGAGCCCACAGGTAATCTGGACTCCAACGCAGGCGCTGAGATAATGAACCTCTTCTCGGCCATAAACAAGGAAAAGGGCATTACCATACTCCAGGTCACCCACTCCCATAAATGCGCTTCCTACGGCGACAGAGTCATCGAGCTCGTCAACGGAAGAACAGATATGCAGGCTGATGGCGGAGATACTGCCGAAAAAGCAGCAGATCCCGCACCCGCTCAGTAAAAATCAGGACCTTATATAACAAACAGGCCCCGGGGCAGCAAAACTGCCACGGGGCTTTGTATTTACGGCTATTTTATCACATGAGATATGAGGAACTGCGCTCCGAGAAGAAACAGCAGCATACCGACGTTAACGGCAGTGAATATCGTCATATACTTCCCTGCCTTCGCCCTCTCCGCTCCGCGGTATATCTGGAACGCGATAAGACTCGCCATGGAGGCTATTATGGTCCCGAAGCCGCCTATATCCACGCCGAGAAGCAGCTCGGTGCCCCTGTCGGTGAACTCCGCAAGCATGACCGCCGCAGGTACGTTGCTTATTAGCTGGGACAGCAGAGCCGCAACTATAAGCTCCCTGCCGTTGAGTATATGTGAGAAGAAATCGCTGACGGCTCCTATCCGTGATATATTGCCCACAAATACGAAAAAGCATACGAATGTGGCAAGGAGGGAGTAATCCACCTTCAGCAGCAGCTTTATGTCACAGCAAGCCATAGCGGCCACGGCTGCGATAAGGCATACCCAGTCGGGTACTATCCTGAATACCGCCGCGATACACAGCAGGAAAACTCCCGTATATACCGCTGCCTTTATCACGGGGAGCTTCTTCTCCGTACGGGCGGGGGCTTCGCACCTTTCCCTCGGGAGCAGCAGGGTCAGTGCCATGACAGCCGCAAGTCCAAGGGCTCCAACAGGGAGCATGGTGCGTACAAAGGTCATGGCCGTAAGCGAATATTTATCGTAAAGGAACAGATTCTGCGGATTGCCTATCGGAGTCATCATGCTTCCAAGATTTGCAGCCGCGGACTCAAGAACTATGGTGAGTATGAGGCTCCGCTCGTCCCTGATGTCATTATATATGAGGAGGGTAAGCGGCACGAAGGTTATGAGTGCTACGTCATTGGTGACAAGCATGGCGCTGAAAAAGCATATCAGCACCATTACCGCGCCCAGTCTGCGTATCGTTCCCGTCCTTTGCAGTATTATCCGCGTGGCCGTATCAAATATCCCTATGCTGCGCAGTCCCGCTACTGCCGCCATAAGTGCGAAGAGCTCGATTAGCACCGTCCTGTTGCAGTAGCCCGCATACCCCTTGTCGGGCGGGACAATGAACATCGTCACCACTGCCAGTATGAATGATATGACAAGTACAGGCTGCGCCTTTATAAATTTACGGATCCTTTCCATAAAACCGTCCTTCCAGTTTTTCTCATGCTTTCTGATTATATCACTTTTTTACGGAAAGGTCAATAAAAAATTCAGCGGTCAATTGCTCTTTGAACTCAATTGACCGCTTATGCTTTTATTATTCAAATGACTTTATATTCCCTGTGAGGAATTTACTGAGCAGTTCGAGGTCCGTTCCGTCAATGGTCCTGTCGCCGTTTATATCGGCTGCTCCGAAGCGCTCTGCACTGCCCTCAACGGCAGCCTTTCTCATACGGCAGAGGTCGAAGCTGTCAACAACTCCGTCGCCGTTAAGGTCGCCCTTGATGTACTTCTCCGCCTTGGGTCCGTCTATGACTGTTCCTGCCACAGCTCCCACGGCTTCATCGACCCAGAAGCTGTAATTGTCCTCGGCGGTCTCCACATACATCTGCATATTCGTCGCATTCTCGGGTATCCTGTAGCCGGTATTGCTGAGCTGTACCCACTCGCCCTTTGGAACGCTGTCAACTATGGCTATCTTGTCGTACTTCACCTCGTCAGTGCCGTCCTCGTACTGTAGGGTGAGGTAGAATTTCTGAGTGTCTGGGCCCTCGTCGTACTTCACGATCGTGCTGAAGCTGTACTCCCCGCCCGCTCTGAACACCTTTGAGGAAAGCGAACGTACGGCGCCGTTCCAGTTGTCCTCACGACCGGAGCAGTAAAGCGAAGAACTGCCCTCATAGGCCGTATTGCCGTCTGCCGAGACCTTTGCAGAGCCTCTGCCTGTCCATGTATCGGTGCCGCTCTCAAAGGTATTATGGAAGTAATAACCGTTCTCGTCGGGCTCTATCACAACAGGCCTGCCGCTGAGCACCTTGCTGCCGTCGCAGCCGTTCCACGACTGGCGCTCATATTCGAAGAAGTCTATATCGGCATATCCGCCTGTGGTCTTTGTGGGGTAGCTGTAGATACCGCTGCGGTAGCCTGTGAAGAGCTTGAGGTCGTAGGACATGGAGAGCTCCTGTCCCAGCTTAGTCCAGTTCTGTCCGTCGTAGGAATAATAGAAGTTTGCCTTGTCGATGTTGTTGGAGGCGCTTCCGTCAGAGTTTACATTGGCGAATTTGAAGTCCACTTTGAGGTATACCTCGTCGCCGTTCATATTCTCCTCGGCAACTATCTTGTTGGAGCTGTTTCCTATATCGTTGCCACCGTTGACGGACATATATATCTTCTTTGCACCGCTGTCGTCCACGCGTACGCCTATGCAGCCGTACATGAGCTGGAATGCGGAAAGTCCAGCATAGTCTCCAGCCTTCATGTTTGAGGCGTCAAGCTTTATGCAGCTGCTGCACGCAGGTCCCTCGGTACGCATGGTAAGGGTATTGCGGGCGTTAAGCAGATGTGAGGCTATGGTCTTGTTTTTCAGCCTCAGCCAGCCCTCGCGCTCCGTCACCGACCAGGCGCTGTTGTCGGGATTGTGGTTCCACTGCCACTCAGGTGCAAGGTCGTTGGTGGAATAGTCAAAATAGTCGTCGCCCGCAAGGTCTGTTCCCTTGCCGGTGCAGGGCAGCTCAAGCTTCAGAGGTGCCTTGCCGTTAACACCCATCATCGGCCAGCCGTCCTGCCACGTAACGGGTACCAGCACGGGGATACGCCCTACTGAGCCGTGATCCTGGAAAAGAAGTCCGTACCACTTTCCGTCGGGAGTATCAACGATACCGCCCTGTGCCACGCCGCTGCCGTAGGAGCCAAGTCCCGAATCGAGAACGTACTTGCTCTCGTAATTGCCGAGGAGCTCCTTTGAACGGTAGCATATCTCAACACGTCCGGTGTTGCTCGGCCATGCGATGATGAAAATGTAGTAATAGTCGCCTATTTTCTGGATGTGGGAGCCCTCGCCCGCAACATATCCCTGTATATTTGTCTTGAACAGGGTCTTGTCAACTCCCCCCTGTCTGAAACCCGTCATCTCTGAGTTGAGCTCCTTTATCCTGATCTCTCCGCCGCCGTAAACAAGATAGTTCCTGCCGTCATCGTCAAAGAGTATGGAAGCATCGTGATACATTCCGTTTATCTCGCTTCTCGTCCACTCGCCGTTCTCTATATCGTCGGTTTTGAAGATATAGGACTTGTTGGTGCCGTAGCTGCCGAAGAATACATAGTACATCCCGTCATGGTAACGGAGGCTTGCCGCCCACTGACCGTGCGAATAGTCGTGCTTGCCGTTGGTCAGGTTCTGCACGTCCCCGTTTGCAAGAGTGTCGTATACATAGCTGCAAATCTCCCAGTTGACCAGATCCTTTGACTTCATTATGGGAGCGCCGGGACTGAAGAACATGGTGGTGCTTACCATATAATAGGTGTCGCCCACTCTTATTACGTCGTCGTCGGGTACGTCTGCCCAGATTATCGGGTTGGATACGGTCGTGACCTGCTCTGCCGCAGTTCCGACGGTTTGCAGCGGTGCCGCCGCGGACGGCAGAGCTACGGCTGCCGCAGCAAGCAGAGAAAGGGCAGCCCGCCCGGTTTTGGATTTGTTCATTATAATTCCTCCTTCTGATAATATCCCCTGTTTTTTTCTCTTAAGGGGACAGCATATGTGATACGTCAGGCATGTTATGTAACATACGGATAATAATATCCCCTTTTATGATAAATTATTGTATCACTTTACCCGACATAAAGCAACCGAAAAATCACAGATTTGGTGGATAAAATAATATGTCAGCTCCGTTTTTACAAATTTACAGCAAAATTTTTCCATAAAAAAGCTTAAATTGACATTGTCGGCGAAGAACAAAATGGAACAAAAAGTATAAATTCAGCCCGAAAGCAGATCCACTGCCTTCGGGCTATTTCATGTTTATTGCGGCTGGCTATCAGAAGCTTCCGCTGCCGGAGCCGCCTTTTTTGCCGTTATTCTCCGCAGGCGGTGCGTAAAGATCGTCCATGCCTGCGTCGCGGTTGCTGAAATTGTACTTTTCACGCTGCTGACGCTCCGTATTCTCACGGGCGTATTTTATGTTCTCCAGCTCCGTGCGCATTTCCTCGATATAATCAAGGGAATGAGTCCTGCTTGTATCGCTGTCCCAGTTCCCGCGCTGCATCTCGCCGCGCCTCTCGCGCCTTTCATCGGCTATATACCTTGCTATGCCGACTGCTCCATATAAAAGCAGATCGAACAATCCGTACCTTCTCATGCTCATACCCCCTGTCACTGCTGCGGGCTGCCCCGCTCAATATTTTATATTATACCACGATACGCGTTATTTTGCAAGCTTCCCGTTATTGACATTTTCCTTCCCATAGTGTATAATCTTAACATGACAGGAGATGATACTATGCGCTCAAAAGGCATTAAAACTATCGCCGAGAACCGCAAGGCCCGCCATGACTATTTCGTGCTCGAATCCTATGAGGCAGGTATCGAGCTGGTGGGTACCGAGGTAAAATCCATACGTCAGGGCGGCGTCAATCTTAAAGACTCGTGGTGCTCTATCGACAGGGGCGAGCTCTTCGTCCGCGGTATGCACATTTCTCCATACGAAAAAGGCAATATCTTCAACCGCGATCCCATGAGGATAAGAAAGCTCCTTATGCATAAAAGAGAGATAAACAAGCTCTACGGCACTCTCAAGCAGGAGGGCCTTTCACTTATCCCGCTGAGCCTGTATTTCAAGGACTCACGTGTGAAAATGCAGCTCGGTCTCTGCAAGGGCAAAAAGCTCTACGACAAGCGTGCCGACATCGCAAAGCGCGACGCCAACCGTGAAATAGACCGCAATATCAAGTCCCGCAATCAGTAAAAAGCGCCGGGACTCTGATATGACCTTTTGCGACAGCTTTTGCTGTTGACAAATCCGGCTGTGCATTGTATAATATTATCCGGAGCACTAAAGCTCCCCACCTCACTCCCTCATCAATATGGGGGCGTAAAGGTTTCGACGGGGGTCTTGAAGTGTGATAAGCGAGCGGAGAACGGCATGATCTCCATAACCTGTGCCACGTTTAAATATAAACGCAAGAAATAACATTACAGTTTCTAGCAATAGCGAACTGGTAGCTGCTTAAGTCAGCTTCTGTCCACCGGGTGAGTACCGCGGCTCCCGCTTGGGCATCGATGAGCGGTGAACGACTGTCGGAAGTGTCCGTGTCCGTCAGTTGTATACGGACTACCTGAGGCTTCAGCCCGTTTATCGGCGGTCGTCACAGGGAAGCATAATAGGTAAAATACGCTCGTAGAAAGTTGCATGAATGGGCTTTCGGACAGGGGTTCAATTCCCCTCGCCTCCACCACAAGCTGAGCCAGCTTGACCGCTGCCACGTTGCCGCTCGCAAGCTCGCTCACTTATATCTTAAATGCTGCCCGTACATCGCTTACGGCGCTGTGTTTGTTTGCGTCTCACTTTTGGGTGAGGCGTTTGTTTTTCCGCGGATCAGACATATACAGAAGATTGCTTTATAAATTTTTGACTTCTTCCCTTACATCGCTTACGGCACTGTATTTGTCCGCGCCCTTTTTTTCGGGGCGCTTTTTCATATCATCATTCGTCCGTAATGCTTAAGATCGATATTCCGAAATCTGCCGATATGCAGCCAGGAGCTGTGTATCGGCTGTTTCATTCATGCTTTAATACAAACGTCAGACTTTAATTTGCAATTGACATTTCAGCATTAATGTGATATAATAGCATAAGATTGTTATTTATGGATTTCAAGAAAGATAATGTTTTTGTTGTAAGATCGTCCGTTAATGCCCAATCGATGACTGTCGGGACGGTCTGTAAGGGATATTAAAATTAAATACGAAAGGAGAGATCTGCATTATGAACATCGGATTCATCGGCGCAGGGAAAATGGGGTTTTCCCTCGGCAGATATTTTTCCGAAAACGGCGTCGGTATTACGGGCTATTACGGGCATGACATACAGTCCGCCACTGAGGCTGCAAAATTTACCGGAAGCAAGCCCTATGACGACCTCGCAGACCTCGTAAGGGACAGCGATACGATTTTTCTCACCGTCCCCGATAATGCCATAGTCTCTGTCTATGAGGAGATCAGGGATATGGACATAGCCGGAAAGCAGCTCTGCCATTGCAGCAACGCTTTATCAGCACAGCAGGCTTTCCCCGGCATAAGCTCATACGGAGCGTCGGGCTGCTCGGTCGCAGTGCTTTATCCTGTCAGCAGCAAGTACGATTCCTTCAAGGAGCTTCAGAAGGCCTTCGTATGTATCGAAGGAAGTTCCGGATGCATCGGCGAGTGGATGGAGCTTTTCAGCAGGCTCGGCAATACGGTCAAGGTCATCGACGGAGACCATAAGTCCGAATTCCATACCGCCTGCACTATGGCCACAGATATGCTCTGCGCTCTTGCGGAGGGCAGCATATCCCTTATGGAGCATTGCGGCTTCTCGGAAAGGGAGGCACTTGCGGCCCTTGAACCCGTCGTTATGAGCAGTTTCAAAAGGATATTTGCAGTGGGTCCCCTCGGCGCCATGTCGGGAGCTGTCGAGGAAAACGACGTAGATACGGTCAGAAGACAGATGAACTGTATTGAAAACGCCACCGACAGAGAGATGTACCGGGCTGTCTCGCGGAAGCTTCTCGAGATCGCTCAGGAAAAATATCCCGACGGCGAACATTCAGCTATGAAAAAGCTGCTGAAATAAAGCAGCTGTATACAAGAAAGTCATTATTCGCCTCTATGTGCTCCATAGAGGTATTTTTTATGCGCCGTATAACATTTCACGCATTATTTGCAGGCTTTCATATTACGATGTCTGTTTTTGTCACGTTTGTGCTAATTACTTTTAATGTATTTACTGTTTATTTCAATTTTACGGCAAAACTTACATTTTCAACTGCCGCCAATTAGTAAATCCCCACAATTATCGGCCGGAAACTTTGGCGGGGCGGCAAGCCCCGGATTATTGCTTTATAGCCTCCTCCATGGTATAATTATGTCATAAGATCACAGAGAGGGGTAATTCTATGAGTCTTTTCAAAAAAGCTGTCAGCCTCAGCTCGGCTGCTGCGCTCGCTTTCACAGCATTTTGTGCAGCTCCGTTTTCAGCTGCGGACGCGGCTGCACCCGAAAAGCTTTACATCAACGAGATCTGCACACAGAACAAAAGCTCCTTCACCGACAGCTACGGCAGGGCTTCGGACTGGATAGAGCTTTATAACGGCGGAAATCTCGATATTGACATCAGCGGGTACGGCCTTTCAGACGATCCTGCCGTTCCCATGCAGTTCGTATTCCCCGACGGAACAACAATAAAGGCGGGTCAGAGACTGTTGATCGTCGCCTCCAAGGACGCCTCCGCCGGCTCTGAGCTGCACTCCGGCTTCTCGCTGAGCAAGAGCGGTGAAACGGTAGTAATGAGTACTCCTGACGGAAGTATCTTCCAGACCGTAGAGGTACCCGCCCTTGCGGAGGACGTTTCCTTCGGAAGATGTCCCGACGGAAGTGAGAGCTTCTCCTCTATGTCCCCTACTCCCGCAGCAGCAAATGCCGCCGCGGTGGCCGAGCCCGTATTCTCCATGAGTCCGGGCTTCTATGAAGCAAAGGACGAACTTCAGCTCACTCTCAGCGCTGCCGATACTATCTATTATACTCTGGACAGCACTGATCCGACCTGCTCGGATACAGCTAAGGTCTATAACGGGGCGATACCCATGTACGACAGGAGCTCCGACCCCAATGTGTACAGCAGGTATCAGCATGACAATACCGCTCAGTCAATTATCCTCAAGACGAATTACATTGCCAGCAGCTCTCTCTTCGATAAGGCCACGGTAGTAAGAGCAGCTGCAAAAAATGCAGACGGTACCTTCAGCAAGGTAGTCACCAATACGTTCTTTGTAATGGACAGGGATAAACTCAAATTCTATTCGGATATTCCAGTAGTGTCAATGGTGACCGATCCCGATAACCTCTTCGACCCCGACAAGGGCATTTACGTCTGCGGTAACCAGTATCTCGAATGGCTCAGGGCAAACCCGAACAAAGCCAATAAGAGCGAATGGGACAGCGACAACGTTGCCAATTTCTTCTCCAAGGGAAAGGAGTGGGAGCGTCCCGCCAATGTCACCCTGTTTGAAAACGGCAAGTTCGGCTTTTCACAGGATCTTGGAGTCCGCATAAAAGGCGCTTCCACAAGAAACAGCCAGAACAAGAGCTTCAATCTCTTCGCAAGGAGCGAGTACGGCGACTCAAAGCTCAATTACAGGCTCTTTGACGATAACGTGAACAACGTCAGCGGAAAGATGATCAAGAAATATGACTCATTCAGTCTCCGCTCAGTGGGCTGGATAGACCGTATGCGCGAGCTGGCGGTGACATCTCCCCTCAAGGAGCTCCCCACCCTTGCCACCTACGACAGCAGGAGGTGTATGCTCTTCATCGACGGAGAACTCTGGGGAATGTACGAGATAATGGAAAAATGCTCGGATCAGTACATTGAGTCAAATTACGATATACCCTCGGAGAATGTATCTATAATAAAGAACGGAGAGCTCGAGGAGGGACCGGAAAGCGATTTCGACGATCTGCTCAGGCTCAGCGACTACTGCAAGGCCCGCGACCTCAGCGAGCAGGAGGCATATGAATACGTGACCTCGAGAGTGGATGCGGACAGTATCATACTCCATTACTGCGCCGGTCTTTACCTGGGCACCTGGGACTGGCCGAACTTCAATTACCTCATGTGGAGGAACAACGGCTCCGCCATCAGCGGCAATCCCTACAGTGACGGCAAATGGCGGTTCGGCACCTTCGACCTTGACTACTCCGCAGGCCTGACCTATCAGAACTACGGAGGCGTCCAGGGCTATGAGTATGATTACTTCAGGAAAATGGACGTGACTGAAGCTCCCACCACCATATTCAAGGCTCTGCTGGACAATGCAGAATTCAGGGAGCGCTTTGCAGCCGTATTCGCAGCCTTTGCCCATAACGTTTACGACTCTGACAAGATGACGGCGCTTATAACCGCTCAGGAGCAGCAGTATATGCCCTATATGGTAATGATGAGCTGGCGCTGGAACAGCGGTACTCCGCGGAAGGATTACAGCGGATATTCAGCCGATCAGGCTGCCTACTACTCAAAAGAGCTGGGAAATATGAAGACCTTCTTCAAAAACCGTCCGAAGTACGCCGTAAAGCAAATGGAGGAATACCTTGGCATCAGCGCCAACACATCATTCCTGACAATTAAGACCGACGGTGAAGGCACGGTGACCTCGGCTGACAGGGAGATGCGTTTCTCAGACAATATGTGGGCAGGCTCCTTCGGAAGAGGAGACAAGATAACTCTTACGGCCGTTCCAGGAGAAGGATATGATTTCAGCGGCTGGAGCGGAGCTGTCAGCTCTTCGGATATGACTGTTACAGTGTCCGTATGGGAAGCCGAGGAGCTTACGTGCAGCTTCAGGAAGATGAGCTACGAAAAAGGCGATATTAACCTCGACGGAAGCGTAAATGTGGCAGATCTCACTTTACTGACAAAATATCTTTTCGGCTGCGAAGCTCTCACCGAGGAAAAAACAAAGCCCGCCGACATGAACGGCGACGGCAGTACCGACGTGTTCGATCTCGTCCGCCTGCGGAAAAAGATTATATAAGTACCATTTCCCTGCATACAGCCGTATGCAGGGATTTTTTCTGCCTGTGCGGAAAAACGCTTTTTCGTTACCAGAGCACGATAGATATATCCTCAGCCCTGAACAGATTCGGATATACGCAGAATTTTTAACCGTTCAGCATTTTTGTGATATTTCAGGCGTTAAGACTTGAAATTTAATGCATTACCGTTATTTCGCAAAAGTACTTTTTAGCTGTAAAATGATATTGTTTAAGAAAATCATATAATTATATGCGTGTTTTTTCATATTTGCTATAGCTTCGCGCAATTTTTGGTCAGCACAGAGCGCCTCAATATTGTAAACGTATCAAAATAGTAATTATATTGGTATATTACAGTTATATATAGCATGATTTTACTCTATCAGCTGACCGTTTTTTGCTAACAATTGTGCAAAAATTGTCATCTTTCCAATAATCGCTTTACTTCTCTATCCTTTTGTTGTATATTTGCACTATGGATATTGACAATAACGCTGAATTGAGGTAAATAAAACTGTGCATATTTACCTTAAATATATTTCAAGGAGGGATCAAAAAGTTTAACTGTACTGCTGTACAAGCGGATATTTTTTAATTAAATTATAGGAGGGTATAATGAAAATCAAATCAAAAAAGCCGGAAACGAAAAACATAAAAAATCGTTTCCTGAGGTTCATTACTGCTGTCACACTGACAGTCTCGGCATTTTCTTCAGCTATTGTGCCGACTAATCCCGCAAAAACAGCTGCTGCCGACAACACCATCAAGATCATGCCTCTCGGCGATTCAATAACATACGGTATGGCCGACGAGGGCGGCTACCGTAAGTACCTCAGCTACTTTCTCAGGCAGAAGGGATATGACAATGTCGATCTTGTCGGCCCTGAGGGAAAGGACAGCGCTTCATTCAACTACAACGGACAGAATGTTATTTACGACGACAATCACGCAGGCTACAGCGGATATACTATAACCAATCTCCAGGGCGGCTGGTTCGGCCAGCTCCACGGCATTCTCGAGACAATGCAGAGCGGAGACTACATTAAAAAGTATTCCCCCGACATTATCCTGCTTCAGATCGGTACCAACGACATTTCAAACGGATATCTTGACGGCTCGGAGAATCGTCTCCATACACTTCTTGACTATCTCAGGGATAATATGCCCTCCGGCGGCAAGATATTCCTTACAACTATTCCCGATCTCGGCAACAGCGGCTGGGGCGGTAATTCCAACGGAGATATTGCAAAGTACAACGAGCTGATCAAAAAGGTCGCCAACGATTACAGCAGCAAAAATGTTATCTACGCAGATATACACAGCGTGATAGATGCTTCAAGAGACCTTGCCGACGGTGTTCACCCCAATGCCGGCGGATACGAGAAAATGGGCAAATACTGGTTTGAACAGATCGAAAGCTACCTGAAGAGTCCAAGCTCAGGCTCAGATAATAATCAAACCACCACAACTAACAATAATAACAACAACAACAATAACAGTATTATTTACGGAGATCTTGACGGCGACAGATGCATAACCAGTCTCGATATTATTATTATGAGAAAAGGCCTTTTAAGTGATTTCTCCGACAGTAATGTCAAGAAAGCCGCTGACATCGATCAGAACGGCAAGCCTGAGGTGGCTGATCTTGTTCAGCTTCAGAGCTTTGTGCTCGGAAGGATCAATGCCTTCGAGGTAGTTGAACAGCCGCAGAATTCCGAAAGACCCGTTTTCGAGAAGAGCTACAACTTCCCCGCCGTAAATCAGCTCAAGAGCTCAAAGGATATACCTGATCCTTTTGTGTTCATGGACGGCTCAAAGGTCAATTCACCCGACGACTGGTGGAAACGTCAGGCTGAGATAAGCTGCATGTACGAATACTATATGTACGGCAAGTGGATCGACGGCTCCGATGACGAGACCACATACACCATTAACGGCAACAGCATGACTATAAATGTTAAGCGCAAGAGCACGGGCAAGACAGCATCTTTCAAGGCAGTTATCAACCTGCCCAAGACCGTTCGTCACGAAGGCGGTGCTCCCGTTATCTTAGGTATGCACAAGGGAATATCCGAAAGCACTGCTACATCAAAGGGCTATGCGGTTATAACCTACGACAGTGACGGTATGTTCAGTGCTCCCGGTACAGCACAGGATAACAACCAGCATAAGGGTGCATTCTATGATCTCTATCCTTACGGAAGAAACTGGGATGAGCAGACAGGCGACCTTATGGCATGGTCATGGGGCATAAGCAGGATTCTCGACGCCCTTTACGCAGGCGCTGCAAAGCAGCTCAACATCAATCCCGACAGCTCTATCGTAACCGGCGTTTCAAGATACGGAAAGGCAGCAGCTGTATGCGGAGCCTTCGAGACACGCATCAAGATGTGCGCTCCTTCATGCTCGGGTGCAGGCGGTCTTGCTCTCTATCGTTATTCATCAGTAAACAAGACATACGACTTCTCAAGCAAGGGCGGTTCATCATCTTACAGATACACCGAGAACGAACCCCTCGGAAGCCTCCAGGCTTCAGGCGAGCAGGGCTGGTTCAACGGCAGATTCATGGAATTCAGGGATGCAAATCAGTTCCCGATGGATCAGCATATGCTCGGAGCTCTCTGCTGTGATCCCGACAGATACTTATTTATCATAGGTTCATGCGAGGGTGAGGACTGGGTAAACGCTCCTTCCGTATGGATGGCTTACCTTGGTATGAAGCATGTTTGGGATTATGTCGGATTAAGCGATCATCTTGCTATCAATATCCACAGATCAGGTCACGCTGTTATCGCAGAAGACGTTGAGAAGATGGTTCAGTACTTTGATTACCATGTTTACGGCATAAATCCGAGCATGAATCTTGAAGAGCTTCAGACATCAGTATTCGCTCTTCCCAAGAACAAAGACTCATTTGCAGATACATTCGCTTCAAATTGGGTTCATTAAGTCATTTTAACTTCACTATTATCATCCATATCCATGAGGAGAGACTCTTTTCTGAAGAGTCTCTCCTGCAATGGAGCTTTGTTGACTGTTTATCCCGCTTATGGGGCACCGATTGATTTTTGTCGGAGAAGCTCTTTTCTAAAAGTCTCTCCTGCAATGAAGCTTTGGTTGCTGTTCATCCCACTTAACTGCACCGATTTTGTTTCAGGGCTTCTGCGGCGCCTCATAAGGGGGACAAATCAGATACAAGACAACATGATAATGGGTACAGGGAAAAACACACAATGCGGGAAGGTCCGCTTCGGTGACAGTGGAGAGGGTTCCTGTCATAAAGGACCTTTCCTCAGAGTGGTTTCCCGGTACAATAATTTAAGCCTTTTAACGGGGAGCATGCTTGATAAATTCATTTTGCTCCCCCTATTTTTCTAAATTTTCAACAAATTCTTTAAGATAAGTTTAAGATTATTTTAAGGATTATTCATTATAATAAGGTTATCATTAATAATAAGCTCGAAAAGCTATTCGGGAGGATGATCCAATATGAAAAAGAAAAGCCTGCTGGCAGGCGTATTGTCTGCCTGCATACTCAGTTCTGCCGCAGTGGCAGCAACTCTGGCTGCAGGTGCGCAGGACGTCGTTTACGGCGACGCAAACTGTGACGGCGCAGTCGATATGTCGGACGCTGTACTTATAATGCAGTCCATCGCAAGCCCCTCCAAATACGGTATCGGCGGTACTGCCGATAGGCCCCTTACAGTACAGGGCAGGGACAACGGCGACGTTTCCCAGCGCGGAAACGGTCTGACAAACAAGGATGCTCTGGCTATCCAGAAGCACCTTCTCAGCGGTACTCCCCTTCCGGAGTCATATCAGGAAGGACAGTCAACCACCGCTGTACCTCCGACAACAAATGTCACCACCACGACAGAACCAATTGTAACTCTCCCCAAGATCGACGTTCAGACAAAGATCCACCTCAAAGGGACTTCTATAAGCGTCGAGGGCGACTATGCTGTTGCAAACGGCTCAAAGGTAACTATCTCACATTCGGGTACATACTTCATCGACGGTACTCTCAACGACGGACAGATCTATGTTGAGATCCCCGACGAAAAGGCTGATCCGGATACGGTAAAGCTTGTACTCGACGGCGTTGATATCACAGGCAGGAGCGCTCCCGCTATCCTGGTGAAGAACGCTGACAAGGCTTCCATCACTATTTCCGATGGAACAACCAATACTGTATCCGACGGTAATTCAGCATACAGCGGCGACGACCAGACCAACGCTGTCATCGAAGCCAAGGATGATCTTACTTTCAAGGGCGGCGACGCAGGCACGGGCGTTCTTACCATCAACGCGAACGTTCAGCCTGCAGTTGTCTGCAACAACGATATCAAGATCACCGGAGGCACCATCAATGTAAATACTCTTAACGAGACAGACGCCAATGACGCTATAAAGGGCAAGGATTCCGTTACCGTAAAGGGCGGTACCCTCAATATCGACGCCAAGGGCGACGGCCTCAAATCCTCAAAGGGCAACGTTTCCATCGAGGAAGGTACCGTAAATATCAAGTCCAGCAAGGACGCAGTTCAGGCTGAGACAGACCTCGTTGTTTCCGGCGGCAGCGTTTTCGCTTTCGGCGACAGAGGCTTCACCAGCGCAGGTACCGTTAATATCACAGGCGGCAAGGTGCTCGCCACAGCTACCGACAATCAGTGCGAGAATCTCACCTCTACCGAGCAGCCCGCTCTCGTTCTCGACTTCACCAAGGAGTGGGGCAAGAACAATCCGATCGCTGTTACGGACTCCTCCAAGAAGATATTCTTTGAGGAAAATACACTCAAGAAATACAAGTACGCTATCGTTTCATATCCCGACCTCGATACCTCAACAGAATACAAGGTCTTCGCAGGCGGTATCAAGATGAAGCACAGCACGGGCAATACCTTCAAGGGCGGCAGACCCGCTGCTTTCAAGGACGTCAATAACGACATGGAAAACGATGAGCAGCTCTACGGCGAGCTCTTCAATCAGCAGTCGGTTCATAAGGTTGAAGTCAAAATGTCCGAGAACGACTGGAACGCTTTCATGAGAGTAGCTCAGCAGGAAGAATGGTATCCCTGTGACGTCGTTATCGACGGCGAGGAGATCAAGAACGTCGGCATCAGAACAAAGGGCAACAGCTCACGTATGATGGTTTCAAACGGCAAGTACAGCTTCCGCTTCAAGCTCGATAAGTACGAAAAGTTCAAGAACTATCACGGTCTTACCGAGTTCTGTCTGAACAATATGTACTCAGACGCTTCATGTATGAGAGATATTCTCTGCTATAACGCTATGTATGCGATCGACGGCGTTGCTCCCCTTTCGGCTCATTCCGATATGTACCTCAACGGTAAGCTCTACAGCTTCTATATGATCGCAGAACAGCCCGGAACCACACTCGCTGAGCGCTATGCCATAGATGATGATTCTAATCTGTACAAGGCTACAGAGAGAAGCAATCAGGCCGGCGGCGGCGGTATGTGGGGCGGAATGGGCGGAGGTGACAGCTACAGCACCTTCACAACAAATATGCCCGTAAGCAATCTCGACCTCAAATTCGGTAACGACGAGCAGCTCGCTCACCTTGAAGAGCTCAAGAGCGCCATCAATAAGGTAAGCTCCTCCAACTACAGGTTCATCGAGGATATTATGGACGTTCCCAGCTTCCTCAAGGGCTTCGCAGTTAACTCGGTAATGTGCAACTACGACAGCTACAACGGTTCACTTGCACATAACTACTACCTCATCTACACCGGCGGAAAGCACTACTTCGTAGGCTGGGACTACAACCTCTGTCTCGGTAACTTCATGGGCGGCGCGGATTCTGTTAATTCAGACGTTACAACAAGCCTCTATCAGGCAGAAGTAGCAAACCGTCCTTTCGCTAAGCTCCTCCAGATACCCGAATACTACGATATGTATGTTGGATATGTTAAGGATATTCTCAACTACTACAGCGATCCCGAGAAGTATGTTTCAGATTATGCAGACAGGATCCGTTCACACGTTCAGGCTGATCCCCTTTCATCCTACTCTGTTAACGACTTCAATACAAATACCTCAAAGAGCGCTAACGGTATGCAGGGATCAACTCAGCAGCAGGGCTGGAACCAGCAGGGTCAGCAAGGCCAGCAACAGGACTGGACTCAGTGGGGCCAGCAGGGTCAGCAAGGCCAGCAGCAGGACTGGACTCAGTGGGGTCAGCAGGGTCAGCAGGGCCAGCAGCAGGACTGGACTCAGTGGGGTCAGCAGGGTCAGCAGGGCCAGCAGCAGGACTGGACTCAGTGGGGTCAGCAGGGTCAGCAGCAGTGGGGCTTCCAGTTCAACTCTGACGAGCCTACAGATGACGCAGCAATAAGCGGCTCATGGGCATTTGAAGGCGGCTTCGGCGGCGGTGCTCAGTGGGGCGGCGGAGGCGGCTTCGGCGGAGGCGGCTTCGGCGGAGGAGGCGGCGGCTTCTTCGGAAGTGCCAATGTTTCCGTTGTTGACTTCCTCATAAGAAGATTTGAAGTTATCCGCTCAGCTCTGAGATTCTGATAGCTTAAACAGATAATGAATTATCCCGCTGTCTTTTCAACGATAGACAGCGGGATATTTTCTGCTCCGATGGAATATGTGCTGCATCGATGCAGTATTCGTTAAAAAATAAATATTTTGAAAAGTGGTTGACAAGTTACTCCGTTTTTGATATAATTATTTTGTTGTGAACGCAATGTCACTTCATTTGTAGGGGTATAGCTCAGTTGGTAGAGCAGCGGTCTCCAAAACCGCGTGCCGAGGGTTCAAGTCCTTCTGCCCCTGCCAGAACGACAAAGCCTGTATTTCGAGGAAACACCGAAATACAGGCTTTTCTCTTACCTGTATGAAACAGTTTTAAATTCTTTTTTGCAGTCGCGTGTGACGGATTTACAGTAAAAAATCACACGCTTTCACACGAAATTCACACAACAAATAGGTGGTATAACGTTATTAATGAGACAGCTCCCTTTCGGGAGCCGGTCTTTTTATAATAATTATTGATACGCTCAATACTATCACATCTATAATTAATAAATCAGCAGCACCAGAAGTTGTACATCTCAAAGAATATCATTGCGGATACGGTTATAAGATTGCCTGTAAAGCAGGACAGACTGCGTATTTTCCCATAGGGAAGCTTCTTTTGGGCAATGAATGAGTAAGCAGCGGCGAGGAGCGCAAGTCCGCAAACTGCCAGACATATAAGCTGTATAACTCCGATGACCGTTCCCTCAGTCCTGGTGAGACCGTCGTTGTCTCCGTTCACGCGAATGGCAACAATGGATATCATTGCGGCAAGTGATATTATCTTTGCAAGCTGTCCCGCAGTGATGATGTGAGCAAAGGAAAGGGGTGCCGTCTTGTGTGCCTTATTGAGCTTTCGTTTTGCAAGGAGTATGAACAGCGAAGCAACTCCGCAGAGCATAAAGCCTGCAAGGAGACAGAGTTTGGGTATGTAATGCTTTATTTCAAGGTATTCCGAGCAGCTGTTTACAATGCCATGTCTGCCGTCAGAATGTTCAACTATGCTGTAAATAGTATCATCGTAAGCTTCTTCGGAATGATATTCAAGAAATACACCGTCAGCGACCTTTGCAGCTTTTATATTGTCAACTGAGAATGCGTCCATATAAAGTATGAATTTTCCCAAGCCTGCCGCATGGGTACGTGTGTCCGAATAGTATCCGCTGTATGGTGTCAGATCTGCTTTCTCGAAGTTTTCACCGATATATTTTTTGACTTTCAATCTGCCGAAAACAGATGAGCATAAATAGTTCGGGAAATCATCACGGCAGTTTGAAAGACCTACGACTCCGAACTTTGATACGGGATCGAATTCCATATTAGCAACACAGCCAAATGTAGCTCCTGTATGTCCGAAGGTGCGGACGTTGTTGTATTCATGGACGTCAAAGCCATAGCTGAAGCTGGGTATATCAGTGTTTCCGTAGAATGAGGAGCCTGAAAGGAGCTTCTCCTGAGTTTCGGCATTTTTGAACAATGGGTGGGCGTCGTTGACCAAAGCCTGTGCGTAGGTGGCAAGGTCGCCGATAGTACCCGTTATTGAGCCGCAGGGGTAGAGCTGGTCGTTGAAAAGGCAGGTGCCCTTGGACTTAAATTCTTCAATAATTCCTTCCTCTATTACTCCGTCTTCGTTTTCTTTATACCCGCCATGGGTAGATAAATCATAGCAGATAGTTTTCAGACGCTGCTCTCTTACCCATGGGTTATCTGTAAGGTTAGGAGCTACTGCGGTGTGCTCCATACCGAGTGGCTCGAAGATGTTCTTGTGGATGTAGTCAACGTAGTCCATGCCGCTGACACGCTGAACGATAAGTCCTGCAAGTGCAGCTGCCCAGTTCGAGTAGGAAGCTACCTCTCCCGGACGGTAGGTCTGGGCAGGTTCCACGTTTTTGAGGGCTTCTTCAAGTGAAGGCATTTCAGCCATATCCTCTGAGGTGGAGTCGTAGAACTTCTCGCACCAGCCGCCCTTGTGGTTCATAATGTCGGTAAGTGTAATGGGATCGTCGTATTTAAGGTGGCGGAAGAAGTTATCGGGGAGATATGTGCGGATATCAGCGTCAAGGTCGATTTTTCCCTGTTCCCAGAGCTGCATGATACTCACCCATGTAAAGGTCTTGGAGATGCTTCCCCATTCAAATACGCTGTTCTCGTCGGCAGGGGTGTGCTCCTCAATATTAGTGCAGCCGTAGTAGCGTGTATAAAGTATCTCGTCCCCGTGAAAAACAAGCTCCACACGAGCGCTGTCAGTCTTGCTGTTTTTGATATTGGTGGGATGTGCGTCTATTTTTTCCTGACTGCTTATAAGTTTACTGACGGTTATTCCCGACGGACATTTCAGCTCGTCTTCATTTTCTGCAAAAGCGCTGAATGGCTGAGTGCAGACTGTAAGCACTGCCGCAGCAATGATAGCGGCGGTTCTGCGAAGTATTCTTTTCATGTATATACACCTCCTCAGAGCTCGCGGGCTTCATAGTCCACGACCGAGCAAATAAGCTGATAGAGGGTGAAGCCGAAGCCGATAAAGATCAGTATAATGCTGAGCAGCAGACCGTTCATGGGAGCTGCAAGTGCGATGAGCATATTTACAAGCACGATAAGTGTAGGCTTCAGTATATCTATATTGAATATCAGAATAATGGCAGCTGTTACAGCATAGAATATTGCAATTCCGCCTAAGAATTTAAGAAAGCTCCTCAGCAGGGAGTTGCTTTTGCTTGAAATCCCCTTTTTGAAATATTTCCTGTGCTGACCTGCCATGATCATGAGTGTAACAGCGAAAATCAGCCAGAAAATTGAGTTTGTCATAGCCCTCATCTGTATACCTGTACCGAAACCGCTTGATACTTCGTATAAGTTGCTTATGTCCTTAGAAATGACAGAGGTGTGGAAATCACTGAATTTTTCCATTATTAAGTACAGGATAAAGATAATGACGGAAAAAACGGTATATATTCCCGTAGTCAGAGCAAAACGGGAAATTACTATGCTTTTTCTGTCCGTGGGGATAACAGTGAATATTTTTCCTGCATTATGAGTCTTTTCTGCCATTGTGATAAAAGGCACGAGCATAACTCCCAGCACAACTATGCTGAATACCATGAATATGGCTTCTGTGATCATTCCAAGGACTACAAATATAGCAGTCAGTGCGAAGATAAGAAAGAAATTGCCCTTGTTCCTGCCCTTTGCCGATATGAGGTCCACTCGCATAAGGTTGATTATCTTTTTCATGTTTTCCCTCCTTACAGCTCTTTGCCGGAAGCCTTTTTGACTGTGATCGCGCAGAACAGGTATGCTGCGGCTAAGGTGACTGCATTGAGTATGGCGATGGTCAGCCATTTGCCTGCCGTAGTAGGCGGCAGCAGTATATTCTTTAATGCGTCAAGCTTCTCGTTGTATATCATAACAGATATGAATGTAGCTACCGCAGCAAATACAGCCACAATTATCAGGAATTCACGTATGGCAGCCTCCATATTTATTATCTCTGAGCGCATCTGCGTAAAACAGAGGACAATAGTTAAGAAAACAAATGCCGCAGCAGCAAACAGATACATTTTCATATATTTGCTCTCAGGCAATTCGCGAAAATTGCTTGCTATATGCGAAAGTTTTTCGGGGAGTATCTTGTAAAGCGAGGAACCCCTGCATATGAACAGACACAGAAAAGAGAGCAGCTCGCCTATGAACATAGTAATGAATATTTCTGCGAAAAGCGCCTTTATGACGGCGCTCCTGCGGACAGGCAGCATACCGTAGAGCCTTTTGCAGCTTGAATTGTTGATTCCCTGTATTGGCGCTATGATCATTACAAAGTTTACTACACAAAGGATACCAAAGGTGAGACCGAACAGTGAGGCTATAATGCTTACTGCGACAAATACGGCTACATAAGGTACAGTGAGCCTGCTGACGGTGATAAGGTCAAACCTTATCATTTTCATTATGTCGTTCATATTTGTCCTCCTTTGCAACATAGACAAGTATCTCGTCGATATTAGCCTTTTCGGTCTCAAGCTTGTCGTTGACTTCGCTCAGATACTCGGTGCTGAGAAGTGCGTCGAAGCCGTTTCTGTAGCCGTGGAAGCCTATGCATTTTTCACGCAGTGCAGAGGAGATGTCCTCCTCTGCGCCTCTGAGAATAACGTATTTTTCGTTGAGTTCATCTTTAGTTCCCGTGAACCACACCTTGCCGTTGTGGAGTATGGTAACATAGTCGGCGATACGCTCCACATCAGATGTGATATGTGTGGAGAAAAGGACGCTTCTGTTTTCGTTCTCTATGTACTCCGCGAGTATGTCAAGAAGCTCGTCACGGGCAACGGGATCAAGACCGCTTGTAGGCTCGTCAAGTATCATAAAGTCTGCCTTGTGAGACAGTGCAATGGCTATCATAAATTTCATTTTCATGCCCTTTGAAAACTCGCCGACACGCTTGTTGTCAGGAAGTCCGAAGGACTTGAGACGGCCTGCGAACTCCTTGCTGTCCCAGTCCTTGTAGAAGGGCTTCAGCTGTTTTTCTATCTGTTTAGCGGTAAGGTGGTCTGCAAGGTAAAGGCTGTCAAAGACTACGCCCAGCTTTTCCTTTATGGCGATAGTGTCTGTAACGCTGTCAAGGCCGAAAACGCTTATCTTGCCGCTGTCTATATTAGCCATATTGAGTATGGAACGGATAGTAGTGGTCTTGCCCGAGCCGTTTTCACCTACAAATCCCATGATATAGCCCTTTGGCAGTGAAAAGCTGACGTCCTTCAGTGCAAAGGTGTCGTAAGCCTTGTTGAGCCCTTTTATTTCCAGAATGTTCTCCATAAATCATTCCTCCATGAATTTTTTTAGCGCGGCGATGATCTCGTCATCGGAAAGTCCCGCATTTCTGCCGTTCAGGACGGCTTTCTCGAAGCCTTCCTCCATTTCGCATAGCATACGCTCGCGGAGAAGCTCGTTGTTGCTTGGCGCAACGAAATATCCCTTGCCTGTGACAGAGATTATAAAGCCCTCCTCAGCAAGGTCGTTGTATACTCTTGTGGTGGTGATAACGCTTATTTTCAGATCTCTTGCAAGTTGGCGGATAGACGGCAGCTGCTCGTCTTCTGCGACCTTGCCCTCAAGGATCTGAGCCTTTATCTGCTGCTCTATCTGTTCGTAGATAGGCAGTTCAGATTTGTTTTTTATAACTATCTTCATAGTGCACTCCTGTGTTATACTGTATATATCATTGCATATACAGTATAACACACTTTCATTCGTTTGTCAATACACCTGAATGTAAAAATTCTATGTACGTACCGCAAATAACCGCATACAGCCCGCTTGAACATATAAATGCGCCGGTAATAAGCTTATTTTATCCGTTTATCAAAAAGAAATGCCATAACTGATAAACTGAGTTCTCACCTTGACATTGACTTACAAGCATGTTAAAATATTAATATGAAATATATGAGCCAAAGGAGGAAATAATATGGCAAACAACGGGAAATCCAATCCCTATTCAGGCACACAGACCGAGAAGAACTTAATGGCTGCTTTTGCGGGCGAATCAGAGGCACGTAATAAGTACACCTACTTCGCTTCAAAAGCTAAAAAGGAAGGCTTCGAGCAGATCGCTGCCCTGTTTCTGAAAACTGCCGACAACGAAAAGGAACACGCTAAGCTCTGGTTCAAGGAGCTCAACGGCTTGGGCTCAACCACCGAAAACCTTGAAGCGGCTGCTGACGGTGAAAATTACGAGTGGACGGATATGTACGAGGAATTTGCAAAAACTGCCGAAGCTGAGGGCTTTCCTGAGCTCGCAGAAAAATTCAGAGGCGTAGCCGCTATTGAGAAACACCATGAGGAACGCTACCGTGCCCTTCTGAAAAATATAGAGATGCAGGAAGTTTTCAGGAAAAGCTCCGTAAAGGTGTGGGAATGCCGCAACTGCGGACATATCGTTGTTGGTGAGGAGGCTCCCGACGTCTGTCCCGTTTGCGCACATCCGCAGTCATTCTTTGAGATACACGCAGAAAACTATTAATACTGCTCTGCATTTTTTAATACCGCCGATAAGATTAACACCTGTCGGCGGTATTGTATTATCATCTTACATCATTTTCTGCTCTCCCCACAGATATTCCCATCAGCTTCGGCAGCTGCGTCATTCAGTACGCTTCCGGCCATAACTCTGACGGTAAGCTTCGGAAAACGCTCTTTCAAATGACACTTGATTTTCAGAGCACGATATGCTATAATCAGGTAAAAAGCAGATATTATCTGCAAATTTTCAGAATGGCAGGTGAACACAATGAATTTTAAAAAACTGACCGCAGCTGCTTTAACGGCGGCTCTCACTATCATCTCTGTCCCTGCGGGAGCTTTTTCCGCATACGATCATTCAGCTGTGTATGCAGATGAAGTTTCCTACGAGACCGAGCTCCCGGACTGGGTGCCCACCGACTTTGAGTCCGCTCTCAAATTCAGGAATCAGCACGGTGCTACCTATGTGGGAAGTGATCTCGTATGTATCGTTTTCCGTGAAAGTACTGATAATACGCCCGACGGAGATCTTCCCCGCTACAGTATCGTAACGACAGACGGTGTAATGAAGGAAATATCACGCAATACCTACAGTGAAAAGGACAGCCCCTACTGCTATGAGGTTGTTGTTTACTCCGGGAACGGAGAGACAGGAGACTTTGAAGTCGCTCTCGTGGATACATGGATAAAAAGCTCGGGACTTGATCTCGGTTACTCCCACGCTGTTGCACATTACACCTTCACAGTCGAAAAAGACGGCTTTGTAAAAGAGACTGATATTTACAGATGGCTCCCGGACTGTGTTGAGGAGTACAAATATTATCTGAGCAGAAACGGCAGCGTATCGGCAGACGGAAAATACATCGTGTTCTGCCTTGACAGCAACGCGGGTACGGCTTACACCTGGCAGGAACGCTCTTCCGGATATGCTCAGGAAATAACCAGAGCCAAGCTGAGCGCCGCCTCAGACTGCACCGAGGAAACTACCATACCTCTTGACGGCGGAACTCTGCATAATATCTATGCATACGAAGCCGTATATGACGGAAACGTAAGGATAGACTGGGATTACGGTGATCTTTACAACGGCGGCAGCCCCACGAAGACTCTGACTGCCGACTGTGTTATCATGGACGGAGCAACGACCGTGCTCCTGTCCGACAGTGCAAAAATCACATTAAGGGACTTCGATACGGACGAGCTCCTCGAGATAAAGAATCTAACCTTTACAAAGGAGCTTACCGCGACCGCCCCTAACGGCTCGACGTCTGTAACGATGATCCTGGCAAGTATATATTCAAATCCCGGCATAGCAAGATGGATCTCCAAATATATCAGTGAGGACAGCTTCGGGTTCAACTTCGATATGCCCAAGGGCTATAAGTATGCCACCGATGAAAACGGAAAGCTCCTCGACGGCGCTCTGAGTATAAAAAAATACGAAAACGGGGCGGCCGACGTTGTTATCAGGCTGAAGAAAACGGACAAGAGGACCTTGCCCGAGGAAAAGTCATCAGAGCTGACCGACCTCAAACAGGGTGAAACAAGAATAACTGTCAAGGACGCCGACACAGGCGAGCTCATATCCGACAGCGTCCTTAAGGAAACGCCTCTGCGCTTAAAGCCGAGTATCTACTACGGCGGAGCATATCAGATACTTTCCTATACTGTTGACTCTAACAATGCGGTATTCAATGACAAGCTTGCGGAATACTTCAGAAATGCCGATGAATTCAGCTTCTGGCCCGATGGTGTTTTTGTCGAGCCCGAGGTCACGCTTTACGATAACCGTTCTATGGAAGTAGTTTTCAGCGTAAAGACCTCAGTTCTTGCACAGACAGACCTTTACCCCGGTGATATAAGAGTAAAGCTCCGGGACATAGATACAGGTATGCTTATACCCGACGAGGACTTCAAGAACGAGCCCTTTACGTTCAGGCCGCTGAGCTCAAAAACCTCCGGTACGCCCTTTTATTCACTCAAAAAGAATCCCAGCGTGTACGACCACACCGTCCTGTCCTCCATATGCAGATCAGACGATTTCAAGGGCTTCTGGAACAGCAGGGGCGATGAGCAGCCGGAAATAAATCTCTACGACAACGGCGCGGCAGATATAATATTCAACGTAAGAATCTCTGCCAGCGGAGATGTGAACGGCGACGGCTCCTTCAATATCGCAGATGTGGTGGTTTTCCAGAAATGGCTCATTGATCCGAAAGGTACACAGATCAGGAAATCCCGTGCAGCCGACTTCTGCACCGACAATAAGCTTGACTCCTTCGATCTCTGCCGCATGAAAAAGATGCTGCTCAAGAACATGGAAAACGCCGGCCCCGTATATTATGATTTCGAGGCGCAGTACATACGCACCGACGGATACGTTGAGGATGCGGAATACCCACGGGCAATATTCATAAAGAGCCGCAGCGAACTTGAAAGCTACATTGAAGCCAACAAGGAGGTCTACGACCTTTCATCGAAAAAGACCGAGTCCTCCCCTGACGCTGTGGGCTTTGCGGACGCTGCGGAAAAATACACCGACGAGTGGTTTGAGTCTCACAAGCTCCTTATGGTGCTTGTGGAAGACGGAAGCGGTTCCACCAGATTTAAGGTATCGCAGGTCTCTGACCGCTCCGCGGAGCTGTACCGTATACCCGCTGACATCGGTACCTGTGATATGGCGGAATGGCATATCCTTATCGAACTCGACAAGAACGCAAATATACTGAACGAGGATAGCTACAGGGCCGGGTTTGTGAGTATGTCCGTAAGCTGATATACAGGCTCTTACCGCCAACGCATAAAAGCACAAAAACAGGCATGGAGAATCACTTCTCTATGCCTGTTTTATTGTTTAAAGCTTATTCAACTATCTTTCTTCTGTATACGATGACATCGAATACATCTGCCTTGCCGTCGCCGTTGAGGTCAGCGGACTCAGCCTGCATTTCCGTAAAATCGTATGTGCCGTGCATATACCTGTTCATAAGCACAAGATCGCCTACATTGAGCGAAGCGTCACCGTTAAGATCACCGTTCTTATAGGCTCCGTCATCATCCAGCGCCTCGAACTTCCTGCCGTATAGATTCGCATATACCTCCGCTGTGGAGCCCTTGTAGCCGTGGATAACAACATCCATGCCCTCGTCATCCTGTTCATAGGCACCCGTTCCAAAGCCGCCGAAGCCGTCATAATTATAGCTCTTTTTATCTGTAGCAGGAGTCCTTGTAAAAACAGGATCATGTACCGGAGGCATAAACGGGATCCCCATAGTATAATCCGGCTCTTTGTATTCCTGATACCGGGCGGGTATGGTATTCTCTCCCTCGCATATCTGACAATCGGGATCGTAAATATATATGTCCTTCATATACTTTGCATTCTTGAAGGCGTCATAGCTGATGATGTGAGAGTACACATCGGCTCTTTCGATTCTGTTGTTCCATGAATCGGTCATCTCCCAGCTCATCTTCGTGATGCTTGCCGGGATAACTGTGTTACAGTTCAGCTCCACAGTGGCTATGCCTTCGGTATTATCCCTTATAATGAAGTTTTCTCCATACAGGTCAGTCTCAACGAGCCATTTACCGACGTATCCGAAGCCGTTTTCGTATGTTACGGCAAGTGTGCCATCAAAAGCCTTATAACCGATATGCTGCACGCTGTCGGGAACGGTAATATTCTCCAGCAGTCCGCAGTCAGAAAACGCTTTTCCGCCTATAACGTCAAGGGTCTCCGGAAGCTTAACGCTTACGAGCTGCGGTGAATAGCCGAAGCCGCCCTCACCGATTACCTCAAGGCCCTCGGGAAGAATGAGCGTCTGTACATTATTCATTGCCCAGCCTGCCATACAACTGATAGTCTTTACACCCTCGGGAACAGTAATCTCCTTTTCCTTGTAATATGTGGGGATCTTTATGAGCCTTGTCATATCCTTGCTGTATACGATACCGTCCACAGAACAGATATAGGGATTGTCCTCGCTTACTTCATAGTACATCACATTGTCCCTGCCTGCGGAGCTCTCCCATTTTACGGTCTTTACCGTTTTCGGCAGATGCACATTATACTTTGAAAAGCTGTCATAACCTGTATTGTCCCTGAAGCCCGTAACGGGAACGCCATTTATCTCCTCGGGGATATATACGTTGGTCTTGAGCTTTGAATCTTCCGGTATCATCGCATATGCAAAGCCGTCATCATATATCCAGTATTCGATACCGTCCTCCGTATATCCGGTATGCTCCGAATAGGACCACTCATAAGGAAGATCGGCAACGACTCTCCTGTACTTCGCGGCATAGTAAACAGCTGTGGAGTACGGCTGCGCATGGATGACCGTATCATATCTCGGACTTCCTCCTGCCTTGACAGGAGCCTTCTGAGGCTCGGGCTGCTTCTGCTTTTCCATGTACTCGGCAACAGCCTTGTTGATCCTTTCGTTTGCCTCTTCCTCGGTCTCGGGAGTATCTACCTCGAAAATAGCCGTATTTACAGCTACCTTAACGGAAGAAGCGGTCGTGTTTGAGCTCTGTACGGCTGAATAGCCGAGCTTGTATTCTACAGACTTTTCCTCGCTGTCCGATAAGCCGGAAGTATCCACCTCCTTCCAGTAGGAAGGGAGGGCGCCGGAGGAGTCTGCTATATTGCAGAAGGGATCGTATATATATACCTCCCTCAGCGTATTTGTAAGTATGCATTTCTCGGGTATGGCGTCGTTATAGAAGTTCACCTTTCTCAGGGAGTCGTTCACCCCAAGGTAAAGGTAGCTTCCCAGGTGCTTTACAGAAGCGGGAACGGTTATCTCCGTCAGCAGCTTTCTCGGATACACAGCAAAGAGCCCCATAGCTGTACCGACTGTGCCCTCTCTGATATTTGCTGCTTCTATATCCTTATCAGAGCCCACTGCCCAGCCGTCAACATAATGTATGCCGTTCCAAGTCTCGATACAGCCTGCATCATGAAACGCACCTGCATCTATCATTTCAACGCTGTCGGGAATATCAAAGCTCTTAAGGGAGGAACAGCCCGCAAAGACGCCGTTCTCGACAGATGTAACGGTATCGGGAAGAGCTATCTCCGTCAGTCCGCTGCAGCCCCAGAACGCACAGGCTCCTATAGCACTGACGCTGCTGCTCATTACTACCTTTTTCAGGTCACGGCAGCATATAAATGCATACTTGCCTATCCTCTCTGTCCTGTCGGGGATAGTTATCTCTGTTTTGCCGCATGCGGTCGGACAGCACACCAGCTCCTTCATGTCCTTGCTGTAGAGCACTCCGTCAGCAACGGTATAATACTCACTGTCACCGTCAACGGCTATCTCAGCCATGCCCTCCTCTGCAACAGATTCCCAGTCAAAAACGCACACGTTCTTTGAGAGCGTTATCTTCCTGAGCTTTTTGCAGTTCCTGAAGGGAGCCTCTGCAAGACCGATAACAGGAAGATCTCCGTATGTCTCGGGAACAGTGAATTCCTCGATGTCCTCGTCATATACCCTGCTTACTGCGGCATATCCGTTATATATTGCGTATTCGATGCTGCCCTCCTTCACAGTCTTTTTCGGACTTGAAAGATCATATGTCTCCGCTTCCGCAGCAGTTTCTGCGGTCACAGCGGTATCCGCCGCAGCGGACAGAGCAGTGCAGAATGAACCGCAGGCCATTGAAATTGCGGCCAGAAAAGCAATCGCTTTTTTCATTTGTATTCCTCCTTTATGCATGATAGTCCGTAAGGATCTGTCCGTTCATTATATCCTTATTTATCATTATAGCTGATACTGACATAAATTGCAATTCAAATCTTGCTATTTCATGTTCTTTATCCAGGTCGGCAATATAAAAACTCCCGCAGCATTCATTTACTGCGGGAGCTTCGTATTCAGTATTCAGACAGCATACATTACATCTGGGCATTGAACAGAGCCGAAAGCTCATAAATAACATCGTCGCTGTCAGCATTTATATATACCGCTTCATTGATCGCGGACAGGTTCTTGAGAGAATCAAGCTCCTCGTTGTAGCCTATGGTATATATCGGGATACCGTAGTGCCCGACTATCTTCTCGGCAGTACCGAAATCCGTACCGCGGTTGCACTTTCCGTCACTGAGCACGAATATCATCGTCTTTGCATCGGGAACGTTCTTCTTGTACTCGTTTATCATATTCACTCCTGCAAGAAGAGCATCATAGGTGGAGGTGTTTCCGCCCGCACGCATATTCTCCACGGCTCCCGCAAAGTAAGAGCGCTGCTCCAGTCCGAACTTGTCTATGGGAAGATTTACGGTAACATCGTCGCTGTAGGAGAGCAGTCCGACATAATTATCGGGTTTGATATTCTTTGATGCCTCAAGAAGAGAATCCTTGAGCCTTGTAAGCGGATCACCCGACATACTTCCCGATACGTCTGCAATAAACAGAGCGATAGTGGGGGTTCCCGAGTCCTTTTCCTCCTTCCAGAGGCGCTGTGCGCTGATAATATCCGCGCCGCTTATCGGCTTTGTATTGTAGCTGAAGCTGTTGTCGGGATCAAAGCCGTACTCCTTAGCATGGTTCTGAGGGTCGCTGCCGAGAGCAAAGCTGATGAAGGCCGAGAGGGCTTCCTTCTGATCGGAGGTAAGATCGCCTACGCTGTAAAGAGGATTGCTGTGCTTGTAGCCGAAGGGTATGAAATCATATGCGCCCTTGAGCACAGCACTGTTTGTATATGCCTGATACTCCACAACGCCTGCCTGAAGAGTTCCGCTCTGCATTGCGTTCACCATTTGGTCTGTGGTGTAGCATACAAAGGGTATTCCCTTCTGAAGCTGCTGGAACTTTGAGACTGCGTCAGAGCTGAGCATATCGCTGCTGTCAAAGTGCTGGAGAGCGTTCACAAGAAAGTTGAGACCAGTTGCAGAGGTATAGGGATAGGTGTAGCCCATCTGGAGCTCTCCGTCAGCTACGGCGTCAACTACGGTCTCAAAGGATACGGAGCCGTACTTTGAAGAAAGTGCGGAGGCAGCCGTGCGTGAGATAGCTATTCCCGCAGTATTTGCCACCAGCGAATCCGCCTCAAGTGTAAGCTTTGCGCCCTGCTCCATGGCAAGGGCTCCGAAAAGCTCGTTTGAGGGTGTATATGCCTGAGGCACGTAAACGTTGTTGGAAATATAGTCCGACGAAGCGCCCGAGGGTATGCTCCTGACGCTCACGGAAGCCGTCCTTCCGCTTGAAAGGCGGTTGTTCTGTCTGTTGAACTCCTCCGCCATCTCGTTGAGCCAGCCGTTATTGTTCTTGCCGGCCTTTTCCGAGGTGGAGAAGATCTCTATATCCACATCTCCGCTGCCCTCAACTGTCAGAGGATACTTTGTTTCGATATTCGGGAGATTCGAGGAGCCCTTGTCGGAATAATCCACAGTTCCCTGAACCGGCTTTGAATCCCTTACAGTAACGCGCTTGAGACATCTCTGAAGAGTCTCCTCGATACTCTCGGCGGAGATCTTTGAAGAAGTCTTTACATTGCTGCTGCCTTTATTCTTTGAAGATGAGTTGTTGATGACTGCTATTATCAGCGCCATAGTGACAATGGCACCAATAGCTGCTATTACCAGCGGTGTTTTGCTTTTGCTCATTTCATATCCTCGCTTTCCATTTCTTTCTTGTATTCACGGATCGATTCGATGATAAGACTCAGCGATTTGATCTCGGAATTCTGCTTTTCGCTGTCGGTCATCTGCGAGACCTCAACAAGCAGGTTGGTATAGTCCCTGAGTATCGTATCGTTCCTCTGTGTAAGCATCCTCAGATAGCCCTTATGCATCCCTATCTCCTCGTTGCGGGAGGCGGACTGCATTATGGCGGCTCTTTTTATGAAAAGCGTCATATTATTCAGCATGACGTTCTGTATGTCCTGATCCACCAGCTCGTAAACGCCTCCGCCGGAGCTTATGGTGTCAAGGGTCGCCGACTTTTTCTGAAAGAGCTCCCACTGCTCTATGAGCCTTGTAGCCTCCTGACGGCACAGCGGATAATCCCTGAGGTCCTTCATTACATTCAGATAATCCTCAGGCTCGTTAAGCGATTCAAAGGTCTGCTCATCTATGACATAGGCCTTCTGAAAAGCTTTTTTGCCGAGACTGGCATACTTTACGAAAAAATAATTTCCCACACTCAGCAGAGCCACTATAAGAATGATCGCGATAATAGAAAGCGCCGCGGAATCCAGTATCCCCGTACAGCTGAAGAGCAGAACGGCTGCTGTTGCTATTATAAGATTAAAAACGATCTGTCCTATGTAGTTTTTCAATAATGTTCACCCCGATCAGCCCTTCTGCCGTATATCCGGTTCAGGCTTATATTATCCTCAATTATTATATAATATTTTTCGCAGATTGTCAATGATAACCAGATAAGAGAAATGTAAACATTTTACGGTATGGCCTGAAATAAGACGGGCCATACGAACCTAAAAAAGCCGCACCCTTGCGGATACGGCTCTGCTTTAAGCCTTCATGGCGCGTTCCAGCGCCTTTATGACCTGCTTCTGTACGGGAAATCTCATACGCCGCGGATGATCCGCAATGTATGTCCCATAAAGGGCGGCGGCGTCCTGCGGCTCAAGACGAGCTATGAGCCCTGCTGTAAGGCCGTGTACGGCGTTCATTGTCCAGTAGGCGCTTACGGGCTCCTTATTTTCGGCAGACATACGGTAGATATAACCGAGTACCTCCCTGAGCTTCTCAGAGGACGGCTCTTCTGCCTCAAGCTCCGCAAGGAGCTCCTTCAGTCTCTCCGCAAAGTCGTCGTGGCAGGAATCGCCGGATACTCCCTTCCCCATGCCGAACAGACCGTCGGTCGGCTTACTTTCAAGCTCAAGCCTTTCCACCTGTCTGATATATCCTTCATAGAGCGCCCTAAGCTCTTCCATACCCATGTCATTCACCGTCCCGGGACTCACCGTCAGTCTCCGCCGAGCCTTCCGGACTTATCCGCGCCGCAGCAAGCTCGCTGCGCATACGGACAAATGAGTATATCCCGAAGGCGACCGCAGCTGTCATGAATACGCTGCCGATTATGCGGGCGACAGTTATATTCATGGTCGTATCCTCCGCAGCCGCTATCTTGTACGCAAGATAGCCGATATATACCGCAACGACCAGGCGCAGAGCTGCCGATCTCAGCGCCCTTGAGCGCTTTTCTGCGTCATATTTTGATTCTTCCATCAGTATTGCCCTTTCAGTATTATAAGCTGCGGCCCGCGAACCAAGTTCCCGAGCCGCATTTGAATCTTATCAGCCGGCCTTGCCCGTCTTTTTGTTGGATACAACGTCAAAGATGACCGCTACAAGAAGTACCGAGCCCTTGACGATGTACTGCCAGTTGTTGTCAAGACCGATTATCGACATTCCCTGATTGATAACGCCGAGGAGTATAGCTCCGACTACTACGCCGCCTACGGTACCGCTTCCGCCGTATGCAGAAGCGCCGCCGATGAAGCACGAGCCGATAGCGTCCATTTCAAATGAGTTGCCCGTATCGCCGTTTACGGAGCCTATCTTTGCCGCGATAAGAAGTCCCGAGAGACCTGCAAGTAAGGACATTGACGTATAGGCCATGAAGTATACCTTTTCGGTGTTGATACCCGAAAGCTTTGTAGCCTTTTCGTTTCCGCCGACTGCATAGAAATAACGTCCGAAGGCTGTCTTCGATGTGATGAAGGCGTATATGAACAATACTGCGAGCACCCACAGCGCCATTACGGGGATTCCCTTGTAGTGAGCCAGCTTCCATGTATAGCAGAGCACAAGCACGTCGATGACGGCGATCTTTGCGAACTGCGATACGGCAGAGGCCTGCTTGTAGCCCTTCTTCGCCTTCTTCGCACGGTTCATGAAGGTTATCAGCATAAGAACGGCTGCGATGATTATTCCTGCGATGAACGCAGACCATTTGATGTCTCCGTCGATACCCGGTATTTCAATATAGGAAGCAAAGGTATTCAGGAACGACTGATTGCTTATGGCAACCGTCTTGGAATCAAGTATCGCACGTCCGAAGCCTCTGAACAGGAACATTCCCGCAAGAGTACAGATGAACGGCGGTATATGTACATATCCTATCCAGAAGCCCTGCCACATTCCTATCGCGATCGAGATGAACAGACAGAGCAGTATGACCGCATAGGCGTTCATATTATGTTTGCTCATGAGCTGCGCCGCTATGGCTCCTATGAGGCAGACCGTGGAGCCTACCGAAAGGTCGATATTACCGCCTGTGAGAATACAGAGCAGCATACCGCAGGCCATTACCAGCACATATGCGTTCTGAAGAAGCAGATTTGAGAGATTCTGAGCATAAAGGAGCCTTCCCTCCGTCAGAAATGCAAACAGTATGAATACCACCACCAAAGCGATGGACATAGTGTATTTCTTTATGAATGTACGTACATTCAGATTTGAAGCCTTATTTTTTGTTGTAGTTTTTGCGTCCATATTATTCTCCTTCGATCATGTTTTATCGGACTGAAGGATAGCGGACATGATCTTTTCCTGCGTCGCTTCCGAAGCAGGCATCTCCGCGACCATTCTGCCTTCGTTCATAACGTATATACGATCGCACATACCAAGCAGCTCGGGCATTTCCGAGGAGATCATCACCACGGATTTTCCCTGTGCCACAAGATCGTTCATTATACAGTATATCTCGTACTTGGCGCCAACGTCGATACCTCTTGTGGGCTCGTCGAGTATCAGCACCTCTGGATCCGCAAACATCCATTTTGAAAGCAGTACCTTCTGCTGATTACCGCCCGAGAGATTTCCGACAGACTGCTGTACGGAAGGCGTTTTGGTCCGAAGCTTATCCTTATATTCCTCAGCAACGGCATTTTCCTTGTCCACATTCACTACGCCCTTTGCGCAGACCTTTTCAAGCCGCGACATGGTGATGTTCCTGGCTATGCTCTCCGCCAGTATAAGACCGTTGCCCTTTCTGTCCTCTGTAACATAGGCAAGTCCCGCCTCGATAGCGTCGCGGACTTTCCTGAGCTCCTTTTTCTTACCGTCTATCTCGATCTCTCCGCTGATATTCGTACCGTAGGATCTGCCGAATATAGACATGGCAAGCTCGGTGCGTCCTGCGCCCTGAAGTCCGGAAAAGCCAACTATCTCGCCGCGGTGAACGTTGAAGGAGACGTCGTCTACCACCTTCTTTTCGGTGTAGAGAGGATGATGCACCGTCCAGTGCTTCACCTCCATGCCAACCTTATCGCTCACATTGTGCTCGCGTCCGGGATAGCGGTCGCTGAGCTCTCTTCCGACCATGCCGCGTATGATACGGGCTTCGTCAATATTATGATCGGCATTGTCTATGGTCTCTATAGTCGCTCCGTCACGGAGTACCGTTATCTTATCTGCAACATAGGAGATCTCATTGAGCTTGTGGGAAATGATGATGGAGGTCATTCCCTCCTTCTTGAAGCTTATGAGAAGATCAAGGAGCATGCGCGAGTCCTCTTCGTTAAGGGACGACGTGGGCTCATCCAGTATAAGAAGCTTTACGTTCTTGCTGAGAGCCTTTGCTATCTCCACAAGCTGCTGCTTGCCGGTACCTATATCCTTGATAAGGGTGGTAGCCTCTTCCTTCAGACCCACCTGACGCATATGCTCTTCCGCCTCGTGGTAGGTCTTGTCCCAGTCTATGCCGAGAATTCCCTTGCGCTCGTTTCCGAGAAACATATTCTCGCCTATGGAAAGCTCGGGTATGAGAGCAAGCTCCTGGTGGATGATTACTATTCCCTTTTCCTCACTGTCGTGCAGGGTCCTGAACTGGCAGACCTCGCCGTTATACACTATATCACCCGTGTAGGAGCCTATGGGATAGGTGCCGCTGAGAACGTTCATCAGCGTGGATTTTCCCGCACCGTTCTCACCAACAAGAGCGTGTATCTCTCCTGCCTTTACCTGAAGATTAACATTATCCAGCGCCTTTACTCCGGGAAATTCTTTAGTGATATTTTTCATCTCGAGAATATATTCTGCCAAGTATATCCCTCCTTTTTCCTGTCTGCACACCTAATACCCGATGCTGCGGAGCTTCATCCGTTCCGCGGGGATATTCAGAAAAGGGCGGGCACAGCCCGCCCTTTTACAGACAATGTATGTATTATGTTATATCAGGTTGTAGAAGCTGTGGACTCAAGATACTTGTTCTCGCTGTCCCACTTGTAAAGCTCTGTATCGACCAGTAACTGGAGATTATCCTTTGTGATGACATAAGGAACCAGCAGGAATGAAGGAACCTTCTTTACGCCGTTGTCGTAGGACTCGGTATCATATGTAGCCTCGGCTGAAAGCGAGCTTACAAGGCTTGCATCGGGTGTCTTGCCCGAGAGGATAGCCTCGGATACTTCAACGGTAACGCCTGCCTCGTCGCTTACGTTCTTGTAAACTGTCATGGACTGCTTTCCGTCAACGATATTCTTGAGGTTTGCGATATCGCCGTCCTGACCTGTTACGATCGGAACGTTCTTGCCCTTGTAGTCGGAAGCGATAGCCTGAGCTACGCCGAGAGCTGTCGAGTCATTTGAGCAGAGGGCAACATCGAGCTGCTCGTCCTTGGAATAGTAGGAAGCGAGAGTGTTCTGCATATTCTCGAGAGCCTTGTCTGTAGACCACTTATCTGTAGCTACCTGCTCGAAGGTCTTCTTGCCCGACGGGATCTTGAGCTTGCCTGCATCGATATACTCCTTGAGAGCATCATATGCGCCGCTGAAGAAGTATCCTGCGTTATTGTCGGCAGGGTCGCCTGCTGTGAATTCGATATTGAAGGGTCCGTCGCTGTTGGCAAGGCCAAGAGCCTCTGCAACGTACTCGCCCTGGAGCTTACCTACTGTGTAGTTATCGAATGAAACGTAGTATGATACTGCGTCGGTATTCATGATAAGACGGTCGTAAGCGATAACAGGGATATTTGCGTCCTTGGCATCGGCAAGGGTCTGAGAGAGGGTGTTGCCGTCGATGGCAGCGATAAGGATAAGGTCTACCTTATCTGCAATCATGCCCTGAATATCGTTGTTCTGCTGGTTGGAATCGTTGTCTGAGTATTTCAGCTCAACCTTATAGCCGTCCTCTTCAAACTTGGACTTGAGGTATTCACCGTCACGGTTCCAGCGCTCGAGAGACTTTGTAGGCATAGCGATACCTACGGTCTTTGATCCGCCTGTGGATTCATTTGGTGTAGAATTACCGTTGTTGGGGGCGGTGCTTGAAGCTCCTGATCCGCATGAAGCGAGTGAGCCTAACATCACCAGTGTAGAAATTGCTGCAAGAAACTTTTTCATAGATATTTCCTCCTTCGTTAAAATTTATATGTGAAAAAATTGTTGCCTTACATTAATATATAACTAATACCGCATATATAGTATTTTACACAATGCTAATTGGTATGTCAAGACATTAACTATCAACTTTGGAACATTGTATAAGGAATCGATAGCAAATATGTGCAACTTGTCTGACAGCGATGCAGAATATAAGATTTATGTGTCACATCTTACCAAATTTGGGTGAAAGAAATGACAAAAAATATCCCGCGGCGGAAATGTCGTTCCGCTCACGGGATAAGTTATGTATGCCTTTACTTTTTCTGCCCGAGGACGCTTATCTTTCCAAGCAGATACTCCTGTATGCGTACAGCGTCCGCTGAGGTAACACCGTTGGGATAGCCGTCCACGTCCGCATTGGCTCTGCCCTTTTCTGTTATGTGGCTGTTGTCAGTACCGCTGAGGCCGTACTTGTTGGGATTGGATATGGACTGCATTATGAGTACTGCGTCAGCCATATCAACCGAACCGTCACAGTTGGCGTCTCCCGGAAGCTCTCCCTGAAGCTGCACATAAGTCGTTGTGGCAGTTGTTGTCGTACCTGTTCCGGTGGTTGTTGTCGTCGTTACGGGAACAGTTTCGCCCAGCTCGTCCTCGATGAAGGAAAGGTTCCATGCAAAGACAGCCTGTCCCTCCAGCAGAGGAGTATTCACGGACTCTGCCTCCACAGAGTCAACAAAGCATTTCTGCGGAGGTACTTCTCCCTGATGCATTCCAAGGGAACCAACGTATGCGTCCGTAAGTCCGGAGAAAGGACCGCTGGTCAGGACTCCGTCAGGAGCCATGGGGAAATCATTATCCACCTCGTATGCCCAATACCTGTGGCGGGGATAATTCACATGATATGCGCCGCTGCCGGTCACATAGGATATACCGAGGCCGTTTCTTCCGAAGAGATAATCCATAGCCTGAGTTATGCCGTCAAGGTACTTCCTATCCTTTGTAAGGTCATAGGCATAGGCCATTATCATGGAGTTATTGCCCACAAGGTAATTTGAACCATACTCATAGCCTGTCAGTCCGTAGCCGAGCCCGCCCATGAAGTTTTCATGAACCATCTCATAGGGAAGACCCATACCGTTGACGCCGCCGTTTTTCGTTTTTTCCTCCATGCTCAGGTAGACATCGGCTGTTCTGAGGATATTATCCCTTATGGTCTTCCTGTCCTCTGCCGACATACCATCGTTAAGGCAGAGCGACAGTGTGCCGAGGCCCGCAAGATTGGTGGAGCCGAAAGCCGAAGGCGAATTGAAATATCCGGCTTTTATCTCAACATAATCGGGAACGTCAAAGGCCTTGTCATGCTCGTTGCCGCCGAAGCTGTATCCCTTCAGGTAATCATAGTATTCCTCGTCGCCTGTTGTGGAGAAAAGCTCGCAGGCTGCCCAGTATGCGTCGTCTGTCACATCCCAGTCGGCGTAAATATCTCCGTAAAAGCTGTTGTAGGGAGCGAACTGCTTGTCCTCATTATATCTGTCCGAGCCCTTTTCAAACTGTTCACGCTTTTTCATCACGGCTTCCCATGACTTCTTTGCATTGTCAAGGCATTCCTTTGCAAAATCGTCGTCTATGCCCTTCCACAGCCGGGCTGCCTGCGCTGCGCAGGCTGTCATCTGGAAGGTGGCTGCGTATGTGGGAGGCTCAACTATACGCTCATTCATGTAATCCTCGATATAAATGTAGGGAGTTTCGGCAATACCGGTCGGCTTTTTATCCGTAACTCTGTGGTATACCATGTTTTCGCAGCTCTTGCCCCATACCCTGTCTTTATCGGCATCCACTATCATTCTGAACATGAATTCCAGCTCATATCTCGCCTCGTCAAGTATATCGGGATAACCCTTGCAATTGATCTTATTGCGTGAAACGGTATAATCGTCGGGAATGACCATGGTACTTTCGTCTGCCCATTTTCCGTCGGTGCCCCTTACCTTCGAGCGCTCGTACATATTTTGCATGAGCCACACGGCCATAGCTCCCGAGGTGATGTTCTTGCCGGTATTGTCGGCTTCATACCAGCCGCCCGAAACGTCGATCTTATCGTACTGATCGATCTTTTCAAAAGAACTGATACTGTTGCGCAGTTTCCAGTCCGACTGGATATACGCAACATCAATGGCATTCTGATCCTTATGGGCAAGCTTGGACTTCGTATCGGCATGATTGTATGATGTTATGTACTTTTCCTCCGTATCAATGCCCGAGCGGTTCTGATAATAATAATTCATCGTATTCTTCAGTATGCCACTGTATATATCATCGCCTATGCCGAATTCATGGCTGACCTTCCTGGTACTGTCCTTCTGTGTAGAGTCCTCGACAACGACAGTGTATCTGCCCGGAGTACGGTATTCGGAGAAATCGAGGATATAGCAGTAATCGCTATCGCCCTCGTTTTTGCCTGCGCACTCCGCCTCTCCGCTGAAAACAGCCTCTCCCCTGTCGTTCACCAATTTAAAGCCGACTTTTTCCGGAGGCTCCGGAAGACTGCTCACGTAAGTGGCTTTTTTACCGGAATCGGGGAAATAACCCAGCTGATTGACTCTTACATCGTTCTGCGGGGATACTACGCCCGTATTCATGTCCGGATCCCATACACAGGGAGAGTTTCCCGATACGCCGTATGCCTCAGCGCAGGTGGTACACTCGATAGACAGGTTGTCGAATTTAAGCTGCGTACCCTCGGGGAAGCAATCACTGGCCTGATAGGGTCCTGCACCGCCGAAACTAAAGGCCCACTCGGCCACCTCCAGGGTCTTATCAGCTGTAAACTCACTGTCAAAGGAGTTCTTGCCGAGTTCTATCAGTACATTATTCCAGCCCTGTGACCAATTTGATTGATTGTTCTGCCATACTCCCTCATTTACGCCGCCGGGAGCGTTTATCTGAGTATTTATCTCACCTGCACTGTCAGATTCAAGCTCCCAGTGCAGCTTGTAGGTATGTCCCGCTTCTATGCGGAGCCTGCTGTTCCTGATCTGAAGATCCCAGCGGCTGTCGCCGCCTCTCTGCTCAGCACCTTTTATCGTACTTCCGTTGGCGTCGATACCGCTGCCTCCGGGGTTCAGTATCCGCACATTAAATGAGCCTCCGTTAACATTAAACACCATTTTCGCAGGAGCCGTTTCACAGATGTGCCAGGGCAGTGCCACGCCGTCGTCAAAGTCGCATTCGCATTTATAGCTGTTGGCGAATACCGCCGTTGGAACGGCAGCTGCCGCACACATTGCCGCAGCGGAAACCGCAATGGCTTTTCTCATTAGTTTCATTTTTGGTCCGTAATGCATTTTTCGCCTCCTAAAATGTCATTATTTTTACATAAAAAGCAAACGATCCCCTTTGTTCACTTTTACCACAATTATACTCCATTAAAGCATAAAAGTCAAGCAATATCGGCATTTATATAATAATAAAACAAAAAGTCAGCCCTGCGCAGATCGCTCAGTGCATAAAAAATTTTTCAGAACAAGGTGTAAAAATGTACCAAAACGGCTGCTAAGATCAGTATCTGAAGCACTTACCGTTTTTTGCTGAAAATCAAGCAAATATTGCTTTTTTTCTGTATATTCTTTACAAACAGCACGATTTGGTGTATATTAAAATCAGAGAATAAATATAAAAGGGCAATTTTTGCCCCGCTTCAGACATGAAAGGGGAAAAGCGTCAAAAAAACAAAAAAAGAATATAATCATTTAATGGTACGAATTTTTAGTGAGGAGTGATTTGATTGAATTTTAGAAACTTGAAAAAATTACTTAGCGGCACTGTTTCCGCTCTGATGATAGCGGCCTCTCTTCCCTCGTCAGCTAATGCTGCCGATCAGCAGACCAGAGGCAATATCGGCGGTTTCGACTATGAGATGTGGAATCAGAACGGACAGGGTCAGGCTTCAATGAACCCCAGCGCAGGTTCTTTCACCTGCTCATGGAGCAACATTGAGAACTTCCTTGCTCGTATGGGCAAGAATTACGACAGTCAGAAGAAGAACTACAAGGCCTTCGGCGACATCGTTCTCTCCTATGACGTTGAGTACACACCCAGAGGAAACTCCTATATGTGCGTTTACGGATGGACAAGGAATCCCCTTATGGAGTACTACATCGTTGAGGGCTGGGGCGACTGGAGACCACCCGGAAACGACGGCGAGAACAAGGGTACTGTTACTCTGAACGGCAACACCTACGACATCAGGAAGACAATGCGCTACAACCAGCCTTCGCTGGAC
>Ga0129307_1000314_pt1 | contig 80893 bp, 63 predicted proteins | sample P1105metagenome_FD_94437 | JGI IMG/M metagenome (GOLD analysis project Ga0129307, IMG submission 94437) | Capybara group fecal microbial communities from Wisconsin, USA - P1105 metagenome | ecosystem: Host-associated > Mammals > Digestive system > Large intestine > Fecal | place: USA: Wisconsin...
ACGCATCGTGTCGTCGTTTTCGTACTGGATAGCGCTTGTCTTCACAGAGATTTCGGCAGCGAACTTCTTGAAGTTGTGCGGAAGACGCGGGCTGTACAGAATCGTGAGGTTCGGTTCCGGAGATGGACCCATGTTCACGAGCGTGTGCAAGAAGCGGTAGTCGTTCTTGGTCACTTGGTGACGACCGTCTTGGCCAAGGCCTGCAACTTCGAGTGTAGCCCACACCGGGTCGCCGCTGAACAGTTCGTTGTAGCTTGTGATGCGGGCGAACTTCACCATGCGGAGCTTCATCACGAAGTGGTCGATGATTTCCTGGGCTTCGCTTTCGTTGATGACACCGTTCTGCAAGTCGCGGGTCATGTAAATGTCGATGAACGTCGAGACGCGGCCCACGCTCATGGCGGCACCATTCTGCGTCTTGATGGCGGCGAGGTAGCCGAAATACAGCCACTGCACGGCTTCGCGGGCGTTCTTTGCCGGCTTCGATATGTCGTAGCCGTAAATCTTCGCCATCGTCTTCATGCCTTCGAGAGCCTTGATTTGTTCAGCGAGTTCTTCACGTTCGCGGATCACGTGTTCGCGCATGTCCGTAAAGTCGGTCAGAGCCTTGTCTGCCTTCTTTTGGGCGATGAGGTAATCAATGCCGTAAAGGGCTACGCGGCGGTAGTCGCCAACGATACGTCCACGTCCGTAAGTGTCCGGGAGGCCGGTGATGATGTGAGCCTTGCGGGCCATACGCATGGCTGGCGTGTAAGCGTCGAAAACGCCTTGGTTGTGCGTCTTGTGGAATTCCGTGAAGATGCGGTGAAGTTCTTCGCTCGGCGTGTAACCGTAGTTCTTGCAGGATTCTTCGGCCATCTTGATTCCGCCGAATGGCATGAATGCACGCTTGAGCGGTTTGTCTGTCTGGAGACCGACGATTTTTTCGAGATCCTTGGTTTCTTCGGCAATGTAGCCAGCCGGGTGGCTCGTGAGCGTGGAGACAACGTCTGTATCCATGTCGAGGACGCCGCCCTTTGCGATTTCTCTCTTCTGCAAATCCTGCAATTCGGCCCAAAGCTTGTTCGTTGCTTCGGTCGGGCCTTGTAAAAACGACTTGTCGCCGTCGTATTGGGTGTAGTTCTTTTGGATGAAGTCGCGGACGTTTATTTCTTCTTGCCAGCGACCGCCTCTAAAGCCAAGCCATGCTTCCTGCATATATCCTCTTTTGTTTCGAGCCCTGCTGTCGTTACAATTAAAAAGTTACTTAACTTTCCACGTTGTAAAAAAAGAACGAACTCGATTTTTCCTTTTTTCTCTGTCAACTAATTGTAAAGCGCAATATACATATTAAAAAGGGGGAGGGCAAGGTACAAAATGCACCATTTGGAGCGTCCGAAAGGGATGGTGTCGCTTGTATTTTTCTTACGCAAAACTTCGCGAATTAGGATGTTTCGAAAAACGTCTTGGATTTTCCGTTAAATGTGGCGAAAATCACATAAAAACGAACTTTTGGAGTGATTTTTTTAGTACAGTTGATACGGATGGTTTTGAAAGCTCTGTCGTATAACGTGCTTGCAGGAAAACCAAAAACTATTTTATAATCAAGAAAACGAGGTCATTATGAAAAAGATTATCATCCCGATGGTTGCCGTAGCATTTTTAGCTGCATGTTCTGATTCTGACTCTGATGCTAACTTTGTCATTCCGAATCAGTCAGGGCAAGTGTCTTCTAGCTCTGTGGCTGTTGTTCCTCCGGCTAGTTCTGCAACAGTTGCCGCTCCGACCAGCTCCGATGCTGTTCTCCCGGCAAGTTCTGCGGTTGCCCCGACAAGTTCTGATGCTGTAGTTCCGACAAGTTCCGAAGTTGTTTCCCCAACTAGTTCTGCGGTTGCTCCAACCAGTTCCGCAACTGAACCGACAAGTTCTGCCGCAACTAATCCGCAGTTCACTTACAAAGTTCCGAAGTTGACTGAAATTGACCCGACTAAGGATTATACTTTCTACGGTGCAGAACTCACTGGTGTGGAGAAGTTCAAGTATGGTCGTTTCGAAGCTCGCATGAAGATGGCCGCTATCTCTGGTTCTGTAAGCTCCATGTTCTTGAACTACGACAATTCCTGGATGAAGGGGGAAGAACCGTGGAACGAAATTGATATCGAAGTGCTCGGCAAGGACCCGAATTCTTGGCAGTCCAACATTCTTACCCGCGAAGCCAATCCTTCCATCAATGCTCTTACAGCCTCCGAAAGCAAGCCGCTGCATGCATTTGGCTTTGACGCTACGCAGGACTTCCATTTGTACGCAATTATCTGGACGCCGGAATATGTGGCGTGGGAAATCGACAGTGTTGAAGTGCGCCGCGATACGCTTGGTATGAGCCGTGGCAAGCATGCCGATGCAGACCAGGTTGCGTTCTTGACTGAAGAGGAAACTCTCCGCTTCAATCTCTGGGTATCTAAGACTCCATCTTGGACGGGCAAGTGGAACAATGGCATTGGCCTTCCGGTTGAACAGCAGATTGATTACGTTCGCGTCTATGCTTACGATCCGGCAACCAAGGGCTTTACGCTGTCTTGGCAAGATGATTTCGATGGCGAAGATATCGATCCGAATCGTTGGACTGCTGGCGATTGGGAAATGGAACGCGTGATGTATCGCCAAAGCAACATCGTCGTTGAACAAGGTGTTTGCCGCATCATCCTGGACTACGAAGCGAACTAAAAAGTTTGGTGTATAGAAGTAAGCCTCTCGGAGAAATCCGGGGGGCTTTTTTATGTTAGGTACTAGGTGATAGGTATTAGGGGTTAGGTTTTAGGGGGGCGACTTCATTGCAATGTGAGGTGTGGAATGAGGAATGGCGTATGAGAAATTAATCATTACACATCACACATTTCACAGTGCATATCCTAAAATCTATAACCTACAACCTTCTAATGACCATTTACTATTGTTTACTTTTTTCCTAAAACGAATTATTGTATATTGGTGTTAGTTAAAAAGTGGTTAGTGGCTAGTGGTTAGGATTGAATAATCGCGGCAAAGCCGCCAAACTATTCCTGTTTACTAATCACTGTTTACTAATCACTTATTATAAAAGGATTCTCATGAAAAAACTTTTCCTTGTGGCTCTCGCTACTATTTCGCTTGCCTTGATGGCTTGCGGCCCGTCTAAAATCCAAATGCAGGAAGCTTCGTCTATGAGTGATGTGCTGGTTGAAGTACGTCAGGTTTTGAACGATTCGATTAGCTTGTATGTGGGCAATGTACTTTATTTGAACTCTAAGCAGATTGTTGCGGATGACATGTATCCGTTACATGTCAGCACTCGCGATCCGGCAGAGTTTGAAAAACTCACTGCAACGGATGAAATCAACAGTGACGAAGAATTGTTAAATTATCTGCGTCGTAAAGCCCCGGATATGATGAATATCGGGCTTGTGATTGGTGAAACGGCTTACAACGAAATCGGTTTTGAAGAAGCTGCCGCTGTCGCAAAACTCACCAAGATTTTCCAGCAAATCCAAGGTGGCTCGCTCACGCTCTTCCACGAAAAAGAAGGCCAACTCACCGACATGAAAAAGCTGTACTAGTTGATGGTGTCTGTGACTCGTCATGCTGAGTCGAAGACGATGCATCCAGTGAAGTCTTGTAATGCTTTGTCACCCCCGACTTGTTCGGGGGTCTTCTTTTTATAATGCAAAAAGCGGCTCTGTTCAAGCGATTCCTAACCACTAATCACTAACCACTAACCACTATTTTTCTAAATTTGCGCTCGTAAAAAATCAAAGGAATAGCTATGTCCGAAAAAATGACTTCTGCGCAAGTGCGCGAATCCTTTATCAAGTTCTTCGAATCCAAGGGCCACCTCTTCGTGCGTTCTTCGCCGGTGGTTCCGCATGACGACCCGACGCTCATGTTCACGAACGCGGGCATGAACCAGTTCAAGGCCATCTTCCTTGGCGACAATCCGAAGGGTTGGAAGCGCGCATGCAACAGCCAGAAGTGCCTCCGCGTGTCTGGTAAGCACAACGACCTCGACGTGGTGGGTCGCGACAACTACCACCACACCTTCTTCGAGATGCTCGGTAACTGGAGCTTCGGCGATTACTATAAGAAAGAAGCTATTGCTTGGGCATGGGAACTCCTCACTGAAGTTTGGAAGCTCCCGAAGGAACGCCTCTTTGCGACCGTCTATCAGGACGATGACGAAGCTTGGCAGATTTGGAAAGACGTGTCCGGTCTTCCGGATGACCGCATCATGCGTTTTGATGCTCACTCCAACTTCTGGGAAATGGGCGACACCGGTCCGTGCGGTCCTTGCTCCGAAATCCATTATGACCGTGGCGACCTCGCTACGCAGGCCGAAACGTTCAAGGACCCGATCAAGGGCGTGAACGGCGAAAACGATCGCTACATTGAAATTTGGAATAACGTGTTCATGCAGTACGAACGCGTGAGCGACGGCTCCTTGATTCCGCTGAAGGCCAAGAACGTCGATACCGGTATGGGCTTCGAACGTATCTGCGCTATTCTCCAGGGCAAGACCAGCAATTACGACACCGACGTGTTCACCCCGATTATTTCGAAGATCGCTGAACTCTCTGGCGTTCCGTACAACGATGGCGAAGCCGGCACTCCGCACCGCGTGATTGCCGACCATATCCGCGCTATTTCGTTTGCTATTGCTGATGGTGCTCTTCCGTCTAACGAAGGCCGTGGCTACGTGCTCCGCCGCATTCTCCGCCGCGCTAGCCGCTTTGCCCGCCTGCTCGGTCAGAAGAAGCCGTTCATTTGCCAGCTCGTTCAGGTTCTTGCCGATACGATGGGCGATGCCTTCCCGGAAATCCGCGAACGCAAGGAATTCGTTGCCTCTGTCATCAAGAGCGAAGAAGAAAGCTTTATTCGTACGCTTGACGCTGGTCTCGAACGCTTCGCCGCCATCTCCGCCGAACTCAAGAAGGGCGACAAGATTCCGGGCGACAAGGTGTTCCTCCTCTATGATACTTACGGTTTCCCGCCGGACCTCACTGGCATTCTCGCCGAAGAAAAGGGCCTCCTCATTGATGAAGAAGGCTATAACAAGTGCATGGATGAACAGAAGGAACGTGCCCGCGCTAACATGAAGCAGGGCATCAACACGATGGGTACCGAAGGCTGGACGCAGTACAGCGAAGCTAGCACAAACTTTGTCGGTTATGAACTCTCCGCTTGCGAAACGAAGGTTGTCCGCTGGCGTGAAGACAAGGGCGTTTTGAGCATCGTCCTCGAAACCTCTCCGTTCTATGCCGAAATGGGTGGCCAGGTTGGTGACAAGGGAACGCTCGTTTCCGGCGACCTCGAAATTGACGTGTTCGACACCGTGAAGGTGAACGACACCGCCCTCTGCCGCGGTAAGGTGAAGAAGGGTACGGCCAATGAAGAGACGATGGGAGCCGTGTTCATGGCGACCGTCGACAACGACCGCCGTAATGATATCCGTAAGAACCACTCCGCTACTCACTTGCTGCAAGCCGCTCTCCGTCAGGTGCTCGGCACTCACGTGCAGCAGCAGGGTAGCTTCGTTTCGAACGAACTCCTCCGCTTTGACTTCAGCCACTTCAGCGCTATGACTGCCGAAGAAATCCAGAAGGTCGAAGATATCGTGAACGCTAAGGTCATGGAATGCTTGCCGGTCCACACCGACGTGATGGATGTCGATGAAGCGAAGGCTAGCGGTGCTATGGCTCTGTTCGGCGAAAAGTATGGCGACAAGGTCCGCGTCGTGAAGATGGGCGCCTGCAACGAAGAATTCTCCAAGGAACTCTGCGGTGGCTTGCATGTGCAGAACACCGGTAACATCGGCATGGTGAAGATTATCAGCGAATCCAGTGTGAGCGCTGGTGTCCGCCGTATCGAAGCAGTCTCTGGCCGTGGCGCCTTGATGTTGCTCCGTGCTGGCACTCAGATTCTTACCGCTCTCCGCGAACAGCTTCGCTGCAAGGACGCCGAAGTTCTCGATCGCATTCAGCAGTCTTTCGCCAAGACGCAGAACCTCGAAAAGAGCCTCCAGTCCGTGAAACTCGAACTCGCAACGCTCGCCGCTGCCGAACTTTTGAACGGCGGCATCAACGTGATGGGCGTGAACCTCTACGTTCGCGAACTCTCCTTGCCGGACGAAAAGTACAAGAACTTGCTCGACGGCGTTCAGAACAAGCTCGACGTCGATAGCGTCGCCGTGATTGCGAACAAGGGCGAAGGCAACGGTAGCATCGCCGTGATGGTCGGCAAGAATGTCCAGGCCAAGGGCATCAAGGCTGGCGACATGGTTCGCGACCTCGCTGCAGCTTGCAACGGTAAGGGCGGTGGCCGTCCGGACCGTGCCCAGGCTGGTACTCGCGAACCGGAAAAGATTGCCGAAGCTATCGCTAACGCCAATAACTGGATCCGCGCTAAGCTCGGTGCTTAATGCAATTCGTCATCCCCGACCTGATCGGGGATCTAAGATTCTCGCCTTCGCGAGAATGACGAAATAGTTGTCATCCTGGAGGGTGTGTGACACCCGATAGGATCTAAGCATCTCTTAGAAAGCTGCGACTACGGTCGTGGCTTTTTTTATATTCGTTTCAGTATATTTTTTATTCTCATCAAAAAGGGGCTTTTATGACTCAAAAGAATTTTTTTATGCGTAAAATCCTCTATGTTTTGTTCGCTGTTGCATTAACGGTAATCTTATTTTCTGTCGGTTTCAGCAACAATAAATCCGACAGTGGCTCAACGAATGTGAGTTCTGAAATTTCTTCAGATAGCGTGCATGCTCTAGCAGACTTTATATGGGAATTCAGTAAAAAGCATCCGGATGGTTTCACGTTGAATCTTAGGAATATGGCGGAACCCACAACTGGAATCGTGGTGTCGTATGCTTCTACGCAGTCCAGCGTTCTGCGGGAGCAACTGGATAGCGTTGTTTTTCATGCTTTGTCGCATGACAAGTACATTGGTGGTTGGCTTGATGTGAAGGATTCCCTTTATTATTTTGATAGCAATCGTCTGTTTTCAGAAGATTCTCTAGCTGCAGCAATCGCTTTTGGCAAAGAGAACTCGCAAAAAGCTATTTTCGTTCTTTCTAAAAGCGAAGAAGTTCGTATAGAATACTAGACCAAAGAATACGCGACCCTAGTATTGGGTGGGGCTCCTTTTACATTTTTTGTAGAAGTTTCTAAATTAGTTCTCTAGCATTCGTTTCGTTAGGAGTCTTTACGATGGTCGATTTCCTGAACACAGTTGACAATGTTCTTTATTATCCCATATTGATTGTGGTCCTCGCGGCTGCGGGAATTTATTTCAGTATCCGTACGCGGTTCGTTCAAGTTCGGCTTTTTGTGGAAGCGATTCGCACACTTGTTGAAAAGCCTCAGGAATCGGGCGGCGTATCTTCGCTAGAGGCGTTGTTCGTTTCGACGGCATCTCGCGTGGGGACGGGAAACATCATCGGCGTTTCGACTGCGATTTGCTTGGGCGGGCCGGGTGCTGCGTTTTGGATGTGGGTGCTTGCGATTATCGGTGCGTCGTCTGCGTTTGTCGAGAGTACGCTTGCGCAGATTTTTAAGCGTCGTGACCGTCATACAGGCGAATGCTATGGCGGTCCGGCGTACTATATCGAGACGGCGTTGCATAGCCGTTGGCTCGGTGTTGTCTTTGCTGTGTTCTTGATTTTGACATACGCATTCGGATTTAATCTGCTTTGTTCGTACAATTTGCAATCGACGTTCGAGGCTTACAGTTTCTACAATCCGTCGGTGACGCCTTGGATTATTGGCGTGATTCTCGCTGTGCTTGTGGGCTTTTGCTTGTTCGGTGGCGGCAAACGAATCGTAAAGATGACAAGCGTGCTTGTCCCATTCATGGGGCTTTTCTATGTGTTCCTCGTGTATATTATTTTGGTTATAAATTACGACATGATTCCTTCGGTTATTATGGCCATAATGCGCGATGCATTTGACTTCGAAGCGATTGGTGGCGGTATCGCGGGTTCTTGCCTGATGTATGGCATCAAGCGCGGACTTTATTCGAACGAGGCTGGCGTGGGTTCTGCGCCGAACGCTGCTGCTGCGGCTCATGTTTCGCATCCGGTAAAGCAAGGGCTTGCGCAGGTGGTTTCTGTGTATATCGATACGCTTTTCCTTTGTACGGCAACAGCCATGATGTGCCTTGTTTCCGGTGTGCCGGGGACTGCGGAAAATGCCGGGGCGCTGTACGTGCAGCAGGCGGTCTCGAAGACGTTTGATGCGGCTGGACCTATCTTTATCACGGTGGCGATGGCTTTGTTCGCATTTACGACATTGCTCGGGAACCTTTTCTATGTGCATAATGCAATCGCCTTCATCAATAACAAGAAAATGCCGAGCAAAAAAGTGATGACGGTGATTCATATTGCGTGCTGCTTGGTGGTGCTTTTCGGTGCGGTGACTCCGATGGATGCGTGCTGGGCTTTGGCTGATATCACGATGGGCGGCATGGCTTTGATCAACTTGCCGGCATGCGTCATTTTAGGGAACGTCGCTTTCATGGCTCTTCGTGATTATGAACGCCAACGCAGGCGCGGTCGCAACCCGGCGTTTATCGCAAGGTATATCAAGCTGGATCCTCTAGGATTGGATTATTGGAGACACAAGGAAAGAGACTCCAAAGTTTAGTTCGCTTTTTTGTGCGAAATTCTTTTTCACTTTTCCTTCTTTGCTTTGCAGGGTAAAAATAAAATGTATAATTGCAGAAGAAGGAAAATGGAATGGAGCCGCTTTTCAATCTAGAAAGCATTTATGTTGCAAACGTAATCGGGATTGTTCTGATTGGCGTTTTGATAGTATGCAATTTGTGGCGTTTCCAAAGTAAGAGCCGTGCCAACAGGAACCTGTTGTTGATGATGTTCCTTGCTTTGACCAGTTGCATTGCCGACCCGATTTCTTATACCATGAAGGGTGTGCCGGGCTTGTTCCCCAAGATAGCGGTCTATGCGGCGAGTACGTGGCTTTTTGCGGCGAATATGCTTGCGGTCAATTTTTGGGTGCGGTTCCTCGCGTACCATTTAAATGGAGGAATGTCACGGCGTTCTAGGATTGCCCTGAATTCGGTCGTCGTTGTCAGTCTTTTTTTGCTTGTTGTCAATTTATTTGAGCCGATAGTGTTCACTATTGACGAAAACAACCTTTATTCAAGAACTTATCTGTATTTTTATTACATGGCGGTTGACTATATGCTGGTGATCAACAGCCTTGTGACTTACTTTAAGAGCAAAGCCAAGGGCGGGTTCCTCAAGTTTTTCCCGATTTGGGTCTATATTGTGCCAATTCTCATCGGGGGGGTGTTGCAGTCAGTGTTTTACGGAATTTCTGTGATACCTACAAGTATCGCGATTTCGATTGCGGGCGTACTTGCTAGCCTTCAAAACGAGATGATTTATCAAGATCCTCTTACGGGTCTTTTCAACCGCTCTTATATGCATTACTTGCTAAAAAAGTACATCAAGATGCCGAAACTCAATATTACAGGAATCATGATTGACTTGAACGGGTTCAAGCATATAAACGATGAATTTGGCCATGCGGTGGGTGATGAGGCTCTACTGATTGCATCGCGTATTTTAAAATTGGCCGTTGGCGATGCCGGTTGCGTTATCCGTTATGCAGGGGATGAATTTATTATTTTACTTAATACGCAAGATGATGCGAAAGCGAAAAATTGCATTGCAAAAATTCGCCATCTTTTTGACAAATTTAATAATAACAAGTCGAAACCTTATATGTTGTCTGCTTCTATCGGCTCTCATAAACTCGATATGAAGACGGAAAGTGTAGATACTTTTATTAATATCATTGACGCACGCATGTACGAAGACAAGAAAGTTTTTTACGCGACCCATGCAGGGATGGATCGTAGAAAACAATAGCAGATGGGGTGAGCCCATCTCTCTTTTTCTATCTTTGGCGCTATGAAATTTGAAGAACTTCCTTTGGCTAATCCTCTGCAGCGAGCTGTTCGCGCTGTTGGCTATGAAACTCCGACTCCGATTCAAGAACGTTCGATTCCAAGCTTGCTCGAAGGCAAGGACCTTTTGGGAATCGCTCAGACGGGGACTGGAAAGACGGCGGCGTTCGCGCTCCCGATTTTGCAGCGGTTGCTGGATTCCGGAAAGTTTCGTTCCCCCAAGACGTGCCGTGCATTGATTCTTTTGCCGACGCGTGAGCTTGCGATTCAGGTGGAAGATTGCTTCAAGGAATACGCTCAGTTCACGGCGATTTCCACGACGTGCATTTTTGGTGGCGTGGGCGATGCTCCGCAAAAGCGGAACTTGATTCGCGGTGTCGATGTTCTCGTGGCGACTCCGGGCCGTCTGCTGGATTTGATTGGGCAGAAGGCAGTTTCGCTGAAGAAGCTGGAATTCTTTGTGCTCGACGAAGCGGACCGCATGCTGGACATGGGCTTTATCCATGATATCCGCAAGGTCGTGGCGATGCTCCCGCCGGATAGGCAGAATTTGTTCTTTAGCGCGACGATGCCTGATGAAATTTTGAAGCTCGCTTCAACGATTTTGCGCCCGAATCCGGTGCGTGTGGAAGTTGCTCCTCAGAGCACGCCGATTGAACGCATCCGTCAGGAACTGTACCGCATTGACAAGCGCCGCAAGGGGGCGCTCCTCAAGGAACTTTTGGCGGAACACCCTGAAATGAAAAAGGTGCTTGTGTTCTGCCGCACCAAGCATGGTGCAGATAAAATAGTACGTGTGCTTGAAAAGGCGGGCATCAAGTGTGCCGCGATTCACGGAAACAAGAGCCAGAATCGCCGTCAAGAAGCGCTTGGCAATTTCAAGTGCGAACAAATTCGAGTACTTGTCGCGACAGATATTGCGGCCCGCGGCATTGACGTGGATGATGTGAGCCATGTGTTCAATTACGATTTGCCGAATGAACATGAAACGTTCGTGCATCGCATTGGCCGTACAGCTCGTGCAGGGAAGGAGGGCGTTGCAATTTCGTTCTGCTCGCCGGACGAAGAATCCGATTTGCGCGGTATCGAAAAACTGACCCGCGTGAAAATTCCGGAAGGTGACCAGAGCATTTATGACAAATTGCCACCTCCGCAAAAAGAAACCGTCGAAAGCATGATGCGCAATTCTCGTGGTCGCATGTCCCGCGAAGAAGCTCAGGCCCGTGCTGCGGAAACCCGCAACAATCGCGGTGATCGTGGACGCAAAGACCATCGCAACGAAAATCGCGGAAATGCTCGTGATGACAATTCGAAGCGTGATAATGCCCAAAGCGTTAATTCTCAAAATTCGCATGCAATGTCAGCTGCGCGGCCTTTTGCGCACAATCAGAGCGTGAATTCTCCTGCTGGCGACACGCCGCAGCCGCAAAACGGTGGCCGTCGCCATCGCCGCAACCGTCCCGGCTCCCGTGCCCGCCGCCGCATGCGCGAATCACAAAACCAACAGCAATAAGTACGCTCGCCTCCGCAAAATGCCCGCGCATCCCGTCATGGCGGCCACCGAGCCGCCATCTCGCCATTATAGAGATTCCCTTCAAGGCGAGCGTCGCGGTTCGTCATCCTCGACCGTTAGGGAGGGGATCCAGTGATGTCTTGATTTGCATCGTCATCATGGCCTTAGGTCCCTGAGCCTGCCGAAGGGCCGGGGCCGGCATACACGGCTCTAATCGCAGATACTGCACTCATTGCTGTCACCCCGGACTCCGTTCCGGGGCCGGCATTCTCGTTTCTACAATACGCTTGTATTGTGAAAATTGCTTAAAATTTTTTAATAATTCAATAAAATATCTAAAATTTTATAAAAATTGATATTTTGTGTTGCAGAACTATTGCTTTTTTGAAATTTTTGATGTATATTTGATTTCAAGAACGAAACGGACGCAAGAACCGAAATTCGTTTTAACTGGCGGCCAAGACAAAATAGAGGCTGCAAGTAAGGAGGAACAATGAAAGAAATTTTGGAATATACGAGCTATCGTCAGTATATTGCAGATTACTATGCCGATAAAAAGGCAAAATCCGCATTTACTTGGCAAGAGTTCGCGAACGAAGCCGGTTTTTCTTCGCGTGTTTATCTGAAATACGTGAGCGAAGGCCGCTTTAACTTGAGCGAAACGGCGACTGCTCGCGTCGCTGATGCCATGCGCCTTGCCGATTACGAAAAAGAATATTTCGCTGAAATGGTCCAGTTCGACCATGCGAAAACGGATGCTGAAAAGAAGGCCGCCTTCAATAAAATGCTTGCCATTGCTGATGCGCACAAGGCTAAAATTTTGGAAGGCGATTCATTCCGTTTTTTTGAAAGCTGGAAAAATCCGGTCATTCGTGAATTGGCTCCATCAATGCCTGGCGCAAAACCGCTTGCTCTTGCGCATGCCTGCCGCCCTGAAATTACCGCCGCTGAAGTCAGCGATGTGCTGAACTTTTTGGTCAAGGGCGGTTTCCTTGAAAAGAACGACGAAGGCAATTACGTACAAACGGACAAATCCTTGACGACGGGCCGCATGGAAGTGACTCCATTGGCTGTCCGCACGATGCACCGCCAAATGGGCGAACTCGCGCTTGAAACGATTGAAGGCGTAACTCAGGATAAACGAAACTTCTCCGGTGTCACGTTTGGCATCACAAAAGAAGGCTACGACGAAATCGTGCAAGAAATTGCCGATTGCCGTAAAAGAGTTGTCGCCATTGCTCGGAAAAATGCCGCCACAGATGAAGTCTATCGTCTGAATATGCAACTTTTTCCATTGACAAAAAAACAGGAATTGAAAAAATAGGGTAGGAGGAAACTATGAATTACTTAAAATTTAACAGAACATTTGTTCGAAAAATGGCTATGCTGTTTGCCTTTGTGTTCGCTGCGTGCTCGGAAAACAATGGCTCTGTTGCTGGAGGCACTGTTGAAGAAACGGGCTTGACGGCAGCACGTGTCGTCGGACATGCGATGCGTGTTTCTTATGAACAGTCTTCGGATTCGACATGGATTTCGAGTAATCTCTGGGATGGGTACATGGTAAGGATGACCGAACTAGATTCCGTAACTCTTGATACAACGGAGAACATCTATTACAGTTCTTATACGGATTCATCAGGCATGTTCGCGTTTGATAGTGTTTCGCTGAATAGTCCCTATGTTTTGTTGGAATTGTCACCGTTGAGAAACGTGAACTGGTGGGAACCGGAAGAGGATTATGAATGGATATACTACTACAGTGGCAAACCCATCCCGTATCGTACGGTTGTTGATTTGCGCGAGGTCCAAGATGTTGCTATCAATGTAATGAGTTCCCTAGAGGCTTATCGTCTGCTCTATTTAGTCAAGCAAGGGATGAGCTTTGATGCGGCGAAGCAGCAGGCTGATCGCGATGTGATGGATGCGTTCGGATTTTACGATACGCCATTCCGTTATGGAGGTTACGTTTTTTACTCTAGCAAAGCCAATATGGATGCCGTATATTTTGTGAGCGTTTTCACCGAGTCCTCTAATAAATGCATTAATCAACAGTCGATTGAGATTTTCGCAATGAATGGGTCTTTTGTTGATGCCCCGGATTCGGTCAAACATGCCTGTAAAGAACGCATGGCTCCGAGTCTTTTCTATGAACAATCTCTTAAAGATGGAGAAAGGGAAATGTACGGTAACTTCCTCTCGAGTCTTTATGGGCTGGGCAAGTGCACAGAAGAAAAGGAAGGCGATTCGCTAGAAATTGAATTTCTGGGACCTGATTTGATTCTCAAGGTGAAATGTATGTCGGGAGACTGGAATGCGTCGGCTTATCGGACAATGGATGAGGAAGTTTCGCGTACGGAAGGCGTTATGACTGATGTGCGCGACGGAAAGACGTACAAAACAGTTACCTATTCCTTCAATGGGATTACGCAGACGTGGATGATGGAAAACTTGGCTTATAGCAGTGAAACCGTAAAGCCTGTTCTCGATAGCGCTTCCGTTAATGAATTGAAGGCTTCTCGGGAAAAACGAATTCAAAGTGAACTTGTAATACAGGGTGTCACCGATGAAAGTTCGCTGAATTGGGAAAAACTGGTTCGTGATTATTGCTGGTATTGTACATTTGACAGCTCGTATTGGGATTCCTATGTCGAGTACAAGTGGTATGAAGTGATGGGTCTAGATTCTGCCTCGGTGCCTGTGGATAGCGGCTATATCGATTTCGACAAGGTTGTGGCCATCGTGGATTCTGTCGAACGTGTGAAGGGGTATTATCAAGGCTTGTGCCCGGACGGATGGAGGCTTCCAACGATTGACGACTGGGTTCAACTCTTTAAGCAAGGCTTTAGAATGCAGAATGGAATCGTCGAAGAAAAGGATAAAAATTGGGTGCTGGGCTCGCTTAGTTTCCCGGATATCGGATTTGGCCCCATATCTACGGAGGATTTCGTTGTTCGCCCAGAAGATTCTAATGGAGTCCTTAAATTTGGTGTGCAGAAGGCGCTCGGTATTGAATTTATTTCAAATCTGAAAATGTCTTGGAATGAACCTGGTTACTTCGCCGTGGATAAAATGATGTCGGTTCGCTGCGTCAAAAATTAATATCTCTCTTTTGTTAGGAGGAAAAAGGAAGACGGGCTTCGGCCCGCCTTCTTTATGCATTGTCATGCTCATGCGTCTCGTCATCCTCAATGCTGTCACCCCGGATTTGTACAAGTACAAAGCACTTCGGCTCAGTTATGAAAATGCAAGCATTTTCGCAACATTCGCCTTGGTTGCTTTTATTCCGGGGCCGGCTTACACGGATCCAGTTATTTCTCGAACTTGCGCTTTTCGTTATCAAGGTTCAATCCCGCGATTTGGCTTTCGAGTCTTGCCGCTTCTGCGTGTAGCTTTTGAAGAAACGTCGCAGTGGCGGGGGAATCCGCATCTTGTATGCGGTGGTTTGCACTTTTCAAGAATTTTTCGACTTGCTTGATGTTGTCGCGAGTTTTCTTGTCGCAGTAGGTTTCTACCATGCGTTCAAAGATGTATTCTTCGGCGGTTTTGGACAAGTGAACCATGTCGCTGTCGTAAAAGCGGTAGTCGCGCAGCTCGTCCATTACAATCTCGTAACTTGGGAAATAACTGACCATCGTCGCGGATTCCTTCGCAACGGTTTCTGTCTTGTCACCGCGACCTCCTGCCGCAAATCCAGCCTTGTCTTTGCGAGAAGCCGCAGCGAATCCAGCTATGTCATCGCGAGACTCCGCAGGAGTCGTGGCGATCTCTTTTATGAACTTATCTATCGCAAGCTGCAGTGTCGCTTTCGAAAGTGTGTTCTCGTGCACTCCGTCGCTCAAGTGCCGGAGCGGCGAAACCGTGAAAACAATCCGCATGTCGCTTTTTATTTTATGCAAGTCTTGCACAATGGTTTCCAACGCTTTTACGACGTGCTCTACGTAAATCATTTTGCGTATGAATAAATTAGGATTTTGTCGATGGCAGTTCGAAACGGCGACCGCGTACCCTTTCAAGAAATACACGAATGCAGTTCCGAGCGTGATGAATACGGCGTCGGCTTTTTGCAAAAATTCTCGTGCGTTGGTTACGGCATTGTCCAATTTTGCAATGCACTCTTCGCGAGTTGCCGCTGAAAGCGAACTGTGTGCATCCCAGCAATGCCACGGTGCGTCGCGATGCTTGCTGAGGTTCTTCGGTTTATCGAGGGATTCGAACCATTCCTTTTCGCTAATCGACCGCATGTCCTGAAAAACTTCGGGCTCTCCGAATTTTTTTCCGTTCGCAATCGCATGGATTTGCGCTGCTATCGAAAGCGGGTTATAAACCGTCCCGAACGGATTGACGAGAACGTTGAATTTGCGTGCAGCAAACTGCGCAGAAATGTTATCCGCGAAGCACGATCCGAAAAAAGCGATGTGCGATTTGTAGTCGATTTGCCAATTGGCTGCCGGAATGTCGATTTTAGTGAAGAAATTCATGATAAAGAAATGTAGTAAAAAACTCTGATTTTCGAAAAATGGCGAAATTTACGTGAAAAAAGATCGAATTTTCAAAATTTTCACGTAAAAATTCTATGTTGTCTGTGAAATTTGACTCGAAAAACATGATTTTAAGAGATTTTTTTCCCATTTTGCTTCGATTTTTATCTTTTGGGGCTGTGTAAAAATGCATCTAAAGCGTTTTTGACCACTTTTTTCTAAAATTTTAATTAATTTGTACTAAAATTTACGTGAAAAATATGCTTTTTTCGTCTTTTGTCACGTAAAAAATGCTCAAAAATGACTTTTTGCATTTTACTGGCGTGTTTGCAGCGTTTTTCCGCATTTTCCGCAGCTTTTCGCGTTTTTCCTGCTTCGCTTAGACTTTTGCTGCGCTTTTCTAAAATCATATTGTGAAATTTTATAATTTTCTAATCTTTTACAAAAATTTTTAAAATTTTAAATTAAAATAAAATTTTATATTGTAAAAGTATTGATTTTTGAAAATAAAAGACTATATTTAGAGTATCGACAGACGGCCCGCTAGAACAACTGTCAGAAAAAGTTGCTAGAAGAGGCCGTCTTGTAAGGAGGATAAATGAAAGATATACTTGAATACAGGGACTACCGCCAGTATATTGCCGACTACTACGCCGATCGCAAGGCGAAGTCCGCGTTTTCTTGGCAGGAGTTTGCCAAAGCGGCGGGCTTCTCGTCGCCAGTTTACCTTAAATACGTGAGCGAAGGCCGCTTCAACCTGAGCGAAGAGGCCGCCGGGCGCACAGCGAAGGCTATGCACCTTGCGGATTATGAATGCAAGTTCTTTGTCGAAATGGTCAAGTTTGATCATGCGAAGAACGATGATGAAAAGCGTGCGGCGTTCAGCAAAATGATCTCGATTGCTGATGCGAACAAGGCGAAAATCCTGGAAGGCGAATCGTTCCGCTTTTTCGAAGATTGGAAAAATCCGGTGCTCCGCGAACTTGCTCCCGCCATGCCTGGCGCAAAGCCTTTGGCGCTTGCGCACGCTTGCCGCCCAGAAATCTCTGCAGCCGAAGTGAGCGAGACCTTGAATTTCTTGGTCAAGGCCGACTTGCTGAAAAAAGACAAGGACGGCAATTATTCCCAAACAGAAAAAACGGTGACGACCGGCCCGATGGATGTTACGCCGCTTGCGGTCCGCGGAATGCACCGCCAGATGGGCGAGTTCGCACTCGACGCTATCGAGGGCGTGCCGCAGGACGAACGCCATTTTTCGGGCCTTACGCTTGGCATCACTCGCGAAGCGTACGAAGAAATTGTGCGGAAAATTGCCGAATTCCGTAAAGAAATCATCGCGATTGCGACGCGCGAATCTGCAACAGACGAAGTCTATCGCTTGAACGTGCAGTTCTTCCCGATGACGAATAAAAGTTTAAATAAAAAGGACTAGGAGGAAACCATGAAAAACTTCAATCATAATTCGCTTGTGCGTGATTTTGTCGGAGCAGCATTCTGCTTGATGATGGCGTTTGCTTTGCTCATGATGTATTCGGGCTGTTCCGAAGACAATTCACCGATAAACGGAGCTCATGGCGGAGCTGCCGAAGAACAGGGCGTGTATGCTTTGGCGGGTCGCGTGGGCGATGTGTATCCCCGATTGCTGAAATCAGCGGAAGAAGGGGCGAAGGATTCTTTGAAATATGGAGGATCTGTATTTGCCGGTAAAGGAACCGTTGTCGCTGTCTATGAACTTGATTCTTTGACTCTTGATACGACAGGTCGCTTCTTTGTGGATACTGTAGATAATGATAGCGGACGCTTTGCGTTTGAAAATCTTACGTTGAATAGTCCGTATGTGTTGATTGAAAATAAAGTGCCGTATGATTCTGTTCTTTATATTCCACAAACGGAACCTTCTGAAGACATCTATAATCCTTTTGTTCATGTTGCTAAGTATAAAGAGTATAGTGCCGTTGTAGATTTGCGGAATGTGGAAAAGGTAAATGTCAGTACCTTGACAACGATGAAAGTTCCACTTTTGCAAAGATATTTTGCAGAAGGAAATTCTTTTGCTCAAGCAAGTAAAATGGCTGAGCGCGAAATCCTTGAAGGCTTCGGAATATATGAGGATTTGGGAACATTTGAAGAAATGCCTGAAAGTGGTTCCGAATTAGATTTCGTAAATGAACTGTCTCAGTTAGATGAACTCGATGTGCGTCATTATGTGGAAACTATGGGTGTTTTTCTTTCTTTTTTGTCGCTCAAGGAGTTTTCTAAGAGCGAGGCGATGGAACAGTACTATTTGAATTCTATGAAAATGATTGCTTATGACATTGGCTATTTGGCGCATCACGATAGTTTAGGACGTTGTACTGAATCTCGCGAAAATGAGGCTAGTAAGGTAAAGGGGCGTGTCGGTGATATTGCAGTTGTATGTCGTTCTGGAAAATGGGTTATGGGCTTTAAAGCTGTTGAATATTCCAAGGGCGCTATGACGGATAACCGTGATGGAAAAACCTATAAGACCGTAACGTATAATTTTGGCGGAACTTCGCAGACATGGATGGCTGAGAATCTTGATTTTACGGATACAGCATCCTTGAGTATTGATAGTTCGTTAAGGGCGAATTTGTCTGGAAGTATATATTGCTACCGTGAACATTATTTGGGTAATGAAGAAGAAGGATGTGGTATTTATGGGCATGAATATCTGTGGAGAGCTGCAATGAATATCGGGGACAATGATATAAAATCGTATTTAGTTAGTGCCCAGGGCGATTCGTTACTGGTAAGTAAAAGATGTATGGCGGCGTATCGTAATCTTCTTCCTGAGGATTCTGCAACGGCTGTTGAAGATTCTTGTAATGCTGTATTGTTTGGAGAAAATGACACGGAAATGTTTTCTACTAGGACGTGGACTTGGAATTATACGGACTTTATTACGTCTTCGAATCAAAATTCTTATCAAGGTGTTTGCCCGGATGGATGGAGAATTCCGACGCTTGAAGATTGGTTAGCTTTGCTGCGGAATCTGGGTGAACAATATGGTGTTAATTTTGAAAGCGTTGTGCCGGTGCTGTATGACGAGGCCGCGACTGGATTTGGATTGAATAGCGTTGCTAAGATTAAGGGAGTAGAAGTTGATCATGTGGTAGTGCAAGGTTTTAGTTTTTACAATTATTTTGTCATGGCGGATGCTTCCTATTATAAGGCTGAATTTTTCAATATGTGGGAGAAATTCCGTGGGTTCAATCTGTCTTATCCGGATAGGTGGCACATTCTTCTTTACAAGTACAATAATCAAGAAGAACTTCAGAGCATTGGGAAAGATCCATATACATCTGCTGCTGTTCGCTGCATCAAAAATTAATCTCTCTCTCTCCCTTTTGTGTAAGGAGGAACGGAAGACGGGGTTCGCCCCGCCTTCTTTTTTTGCATTCTCCATCAGCCTTGGGTACTGTCATTCCCGACTCGATCGGGAATCTCTTTTTCGTTGTTGTCACCCCGGCCGTTGTGCCGGGGACGGTTTTTAACCATTAACCATTGACAAATGACTATTAATTGATATATTGTGAAAATTGCTTGATTTTTTATTGATTTTATTTAAAAATGCTAAAATTTGATAAAAAATAAGATTTTATATTGTAAAAACTATTGACTTTTTTGAAATTTGATAGTATATTTGAATCATGAAACGGCTCGGCGCTTTTTTGCAATGCGTGAAATGATGATGCCGTTTGTAAGGAGGAACAATGAAAGACGTGCTAGAATACACTGGCTATCGGCAGTACATTGCGGACTACTATGCCGATAAAAAAGCCAAGTCCGCATTTACTTGGCAGATGTTCGCCGAGAAGGCGGGATTCTCTTCGCCGGTTTACCTTAAATACGTGAGCGAAGGTCGCTTCAACTTGAGCGAAGAGGCTGCAATCCGCGTGGCTGCTGCAATGTCCCTTGTGGAATACGAGCGTGACTATTTCTGTGAAATGGTCCGCTTTGACCATGCCAAGACGGATGATGAAAAAAAAGTCTTTTTCAACAAGATGCTTGCGATTGCCGATGCGCACAAGGTAAAGGTTATAGAGGCCGATTCGTACCGCTTTTTCGAAGACTGGAAGAACCCGGTGCTCCGTGAACTTGCCCCTTCGATGCCGGGTGCGAAACCGCTTGCGCTTGCACGTGCCTGCCGCCCGGAAATTACTGCCGCCGAAGTAACGGAATCGCTGAGCTTTTTGGTCAAAGCGAATTTATTGCAAAAGGACAAAGACGGGAATTACGTACAGACGGAAAAATCCGTGACGACGGGTCCCATGAAGGCGACTCCGGTTGCTGTTCGTTCATTGCACCGTCAGATGGGCGAGTTCGCGCTCGACGCTATCGAGGGCGTGTCTCAGGACGAGCGTCATTTTTCGGGACTTACGCTTGGCATCACGCGGCAGGCCTACGAAAAAATCGTCCAGGAAATTGCCGAATGCCGCAAACGCATCATCGCTATTGCGAGAGAAGATGAAGCAACGGAAGAGGTATATCGCTTGAATATGCAGTTCTTTCCGATGACAAACAAAAGTTTAAATAAGAAAGGTTAGGAGGATATCATGAAAAAGTTAAATCGAAATACGATGGTGGCCGATTTTATCGGGGCGGCGTTCTGCTTATTTATGGCGCTCGCACTTCTCATGATTTATTCGGGCTGCTCGGAAGATTCCAGTTCGCCAATAAATATCGCTCAAGGCGGCACCGAAGAAGAAACAGCCTATGTTCTGAGTGGCCGAATTGGTGATGTATCTCCAAAAATGCTTCGTGCAAAAGGTGCAGATTCGATTTCGGGGCGAGCTCCTATTGCACTAGACGGCTCGGTTGTTGTCATTTATGAATTAGATTCCGTGACGCTTGCTAAAACTGGTCGCAGTTTTACTGATTCGTTGAAGAACAATGATGGCCGTTTCTCGTTCGAAGATATTTCTTTGCAAAGTCCTTATGTGTTGATTGAAAATCAAAGATCGTTCGATTCGTTGAGCTGCCCTACGTGCCATCAACGTGTGGATTGGGATTCTGTGTATGCAGCTGAGGGTAATGTTGTATATATGGATGTGGCAAGAGCCATTGTTGATTTACGAAAAATCAAAGAGATTAGCGTGAATTCGTTGACGAACAGGAAAGTTCCGCTTTGGCTCAAATATGTTGCCGAAGGGATGGATGCTGCTGCGGCTAGTGATAAAGCCGAACTTGAAATCCTTGAAAGTTTCGGTGTTTACGAGAGCCTAGGAGCCTTTGAAGAAACACCCGATGAAAATTCGGATTTACCTTATTTGGAAGAACTTGTGGGTGATTTTGATGCTTATATTACACTGAAAGGTAATTTGGATCTTCAGATATTTTATAGTAAATTATTGTTCATTTCACCCCAATTAATTACTGAGAAGGGTGGCGCCGTTGAACGCCTTTACATGAATGCGAAAAAGATGAACGATTTTCGAGTGGGTTATTATGCGAGCGAAAAAGGCTATGGACGATGCACTGAAGCGCACGAAGGTGAAATGCGGTATATAGAGGATTACAATAAAGATCCCGTTTCGATTGTTTGCCGATCTGGAAAGTGGACTTTGGGTTTTAAAAAGATTGATTATACGAAAGGTTCGATGACGGATTCTCGCGATGGAAAAGTCTATAAGACGGTAACGTATGATGTGGACGGAATTTCGCAAACATGGATGGCCGAGAATTTGAAATTTGCGGATACTTCGTTAACTACAGATAGTGCACTGAAAGTTAATTTGCCTGGACATTCGTTGTGTAAGGTTTATGATCCAGAGTGTAAATTGAATGGCCGTTATTATTCATGGATTGGCGCAATGGGCATCGGAGAAAATGATTTTAGGATCTATTCAGTTGAACCAAATGGTGATACGTTGTTCTTGGAACAGCAATGTTATGATGCTGAAATAAAAGAGTGCCCTGACGAAGACTATGATTGCAAAAATGAACAATCCCGGATTAAAGAACATTGCGATACCTTGTATGTTTGGTCTTATGAAATCTCTGGCGATGGTGAAGCGGAAATGAAGTGTGTTGAGGAAAAATACCAAGCGTGTGCCAAGGATGATCATGAGTGTCTGGGAAAAGTGAAACCAACTTGTGATTCCTTGTATGGCGATAAGAGGCTCCCGCAACCTGATTGGTCGTATGGTTATGTGAAATATATGTCGGATAAAAATAAGGATGACTATCAAGGTGTGTGCCCGGATGGATGGCGAATCCCTACGGTGAATGACTGGAAGAAATTGTTGCAAATTATGGGCAAGGCTTATGGCGTTGAACCTCTTGAATCGGGAATAGTTCTTTATGATGATTACGCAACCGGTTTTGGAATTGAAAAAGTTGTCAGTGACATTTATATTGACGAAGAGAATGGGTGGATTTCTATAGGTAGTGATTGGTCGAATCGTTTCGTTGTTGCCGATGCTCCGGTTTATGGAGTCTCTTTCTTTAGGGCGAATGATGGCTTCCCGTTAAACATGCTTCAATTTTATTACTTCGATGATTCGACGTTCTTTACACCTGTTAGCAACTATTATGCAGGCTTCGTCCGCTGCATAAAAAAATAATCTCTCTCTCCCTTTTGTGTAAGGAGGGACGGAAGACGGGGTTCGCCCCGCCTTCTTTTTTATTGATTGTAGATTATTTTGTTTGTATTATGGAAAATGCTGAAAATTTTATCAAATAGTAAAATTTGCTTAAATTTTAAGAAAAATCAAAAATATTTATGGTGGACTATTGACTTTTTTGAAAAATGGATTTATATTTGAAAATGTAACGCGGCACGGGCGTTTAAGCCGAGATGCCGTTAGTGTACGGAGGAAACAATGAAAGATATACTTGAATACACGAGTTATCGCCAATACATTGCGGATTATTACGCCGAGAAAAAGGCCAAGTCCGCATTCACTTGGCAGGAGTTCACGCGGGCAGCGGGATTCTCCTCGCCGGTCCATCTTAAATATGCAAGCGAAGGCCGCTTGAACTTGAGCGATGCTGCTGCACTGCGTGTGGCGCAAGCCATGCACCTTGTCGATTTCGAGCAAGAATATTTTTGCGAGATGGTCAAGTTTGACAACGCGAAAACGGATGATGAAAAACGTGGCGCGTTCAGCAAAATGCTCTCGATCGCAGAGGCTCACAAAGCGAAAATCGTAGAGGGCGATTCTTTCCGCTATTTTGAAAGCTGGAAAAATCCGGTACTCCGCGAACTTGCCCCTGCTATGCCGGGGGCGAAACCGCTTGCCCTTGCACGTGCTTGCCGCCCAGAAATTACTGCCGCCGAAGTGACGGAATCGCTGAATTTCCTCGTCAAGGCGGGATTCTTGAAAAAAGACGAAGAAGGCCGTTTTGTACAAACGGATAAATTCATAACGACGGGGCCTCTGGATGTAACGCCTGTGGCTGTCCGCGGAATGCACCGCCAGATGGGCGAATTGGCTCTTGAAACCATCGAGGGCGTCGCTCAGGATGAACGCCATTTTTCGGGCCTTACGATGGGCCTTACGCATGAAGCGTACGAAGAAATTGTTCAAGAAATTGACGCGTGCCGCAAACGCATTGCCGCGATTGCAACTAGGGATTCTGAAATCGACGATGTGTATCGTTTGAACATGCAGCTTTTCCCAATCACAAAAAAGAATTCTAATAAAAGTGTCTAGGAGGATAACAATATGAATTACTCGAAAATGAGAATGCAGTTTATCTGCAAAATGGCGATGCCCTTCGCCTTTGTGTTCGCGGCTTGTTCTGAAGATCCTGTTGCTGGTGGCGTGACCGAAGAAACTCGTGTCTATGCCTTGGCGGGGCAGGTTGGGGATGTGTATCCCAAGTTGCTGAAAGTTGCGGATCAAGGAACGCCAACGGATTCTTCGGGATATGAAAGTTCTGTATTTGCAGCGAAAGGGACTATTGTGACGGTACATGAACTCGATTCCTTGACGCTTGAAAAGACAGGGCGTTCGTTTGTCGATACCGTTGATAATGACGATGGTCGCTTTGCGTTTGAAAATCTTTCGCTGAATAGTCCGTATGTGATGATTGAAACTTTGGATTCGTGCTATACGGAAGATTGTCGTGAACGTGGAGTGTTCTTCGGTGAAAATTCACGTTATTCGTATTGTGAAGATTCTCTTTTTGCGGGAACGGGAACATGTTCTAGGAAGTATTCGAATGTTTTGAATGCTGTCGTGGATTTGCGGAATGTAAAAAAGGTAAGTGTTAGTTCGCTGACTACATCGAAGATTCCGTTGATGCAAAAATATTTTGCAGAAGGAAAATCTTTTGCTGATGCAGGCGAAATGGCCGAACGTGAAATCCTCGAAAATCTTGGCATATACGAGGACTTTGGCGGATTCGAAAATTTAAAAGGCGAAAATTCCGAACTGGCCTATGTGAATGAATTGATTCGAATGAATGAATTTGATATGCGTTACGATCTTCTAAAGACTGCTCCTATGCTTGTTTATGCCGCTCCCTCGAAATTATTTATCGGTCGTGGTGAGGTGCAGGAACAGTATTATTTGAATTCGAGGAAAATGATTGATTATGAGGTTGGTTTCTTGGCACGAGTGGATAGTTTGGGACAATGTACTGATGCTCGTGAAAATGCGGATGCAGAAATTAAAGTCATGAGTGATAAAGCTGCTGTCGTTTGTCGTTCTGGAAAATGGACCTTGGGATTTAAAACGGTTGAGCATACCATGGGTTCTATGACGGATAAACGTGATGGGAAATCTTATAAGACGGTGACGTATAATTGGGGTGATGTTTCGCAAACATGGATGGCGGAAAATCTGAATTTTGTGGATACCACGTCTTTAAGTATTGATAGTTCGTTGAGAGCGAATTTGTCTGGAAACGTATATTGCTATCGAGATAATCTTGATGATGCAAATTGCAGTATATATGGGCATGAGTATCAGTGGAAGGCTGCGATGAATATTGGGGATGGTGATATAAAAATGTATTCTGTTGACGCTTTGGGGGATACGACGTATTTTGTAAAGGAATGTGTGGATACTTATTATCATTATATAAAATCAGAAGATTCTATGTATGAAACGGACCCATGTGATACGTTGTACTTGAAAAGAGATTCTGATGGAAGAATTACGGAATTTTTGACGTGGAACTGGAATTACGCGGATTATATAACGCCTGCAAATCAAAATGCGTATCAAGGCGTTTGTCCAGACGGATGGAGAATTCCGACTTGGAACGATTGGGAAACTTTGTTGCAAAATATGGCTGAACAGTATGGTGTTGAACGTAATAAAGTTTTACCGGCTCTCTATGATGCTGTTGCTACTGGTTTTGATTTGAAAGGGTGGGTTAACGCTCGCTTTGCTGAAGAAATTCGTTATGTTCTGTTGTCAGGCTTTATGTACACCAATGCGTTTATTTTAGCGGATGTGCCTTTGTATGTATTGGAAATGTTTAATACTCGTGACTTTGGTTTTAGTTTTGGTATGTCAGCTATGCATGGCTTTGTAGAAAGAGTAGAAAATGGTGCGTATGACAATAGTCCTTATGCTCCGTATAATTCTGCCGCAGTCCGCTGCATAAAAAAATAATCTCTCTCTCTCCCTTTTGTGTAAGGAGGAACGGAAGACGGGGTTCGCCCCGCCTTCTTTTTTTTGTCATCCCGGACTTGGGGCGAAAATCTCCGAAAAAGCGGGGCCTTGCGCATCTTTTGCGGTTAGTGTATATTATTCCTTGAACGAGATTATCCCGCTGATTGAGGCGTAGGCATCCACGGGCGGGTTCATCAACTCTCGCAGTCGCAGGTCCGGTTTGACGGAAGCGGTGGCTTGACCACCCCTGCCTTGGAATACCCATGCGGAATGCGCTGTGATACATATCCCGTCTGCGGCAGCGGGCGGCTTTCGACAAATCTCCCAAACTTTAACCGTCGCATGGCGGGGTTTACGCGCATGGCCTTGGCGATTGCATTTGCTGTTAAATGCAACGATTACCGCTCCACCGCCGCTGCGCGATGTCCCCGCATGCGCAAATTAGGCCGCATAGCGGCAAAGGGTTCTTTATGAACAAGGAACAATACGCAGAAATGCTCAAGGACATTTCTGAAACGAACAAGATCGGGGGGAGCGTCTCCGCCTGCATCACAAAGTACAAAAAAATTTACAATTACGTCTACATCTACAACGACAACATCTTCAAGCTGCTCTTCGGGACTCCCGAAAACGAAGCGGTCGCCGTGGATTTCCTCAATGCGGTGCTCAAGCTCGACGGCGGCGACTGCATCGAACACCTCGCCTTCGTGGATCCCTCCCTCCCGGACGCTTTCGCGAAAAGCATCACCTCGGACATCGTGGCACTCGACCAGCGCGAGGACCGCATCGTGCTCGAAGTGCAGCATGTCGATGACGAGACCTTTAAGGGTCGCCTGGTTTACTACTCCTCGAAGCACGTGATTGCAAGCCGCGTCAAGGGCGACAACTACAAGCTCCGCGACCTGAACCTCGTCAGTCTCCAGATGTTCGACGGATTCCCCGATTCGCCCAATTACCGCCACAGCATCCGCTTCAAGAACGAAGAGAACGAAGTTTTCTACGACAAGGAGACGATCACGCTTGTCGAAATCCCCAAGTTCTTGAAGAACAAGTACGAGGCGGACAACAGCCGTCTCGCGCAGTGGCTGCGCGTATTCGACGGCATCAACAACGAAAGCCCGGTCCCCGTGCCCGAAGGCTCACATTTCGCCCTGTTGCAGGAGAAGGCGAAATTGAGTATTTTTACGGAAGAATATCTTGTAAGCGAGGCAATGCGTATGAGCGACCATGATTACGAACTTTACGTTGAAAAGAAGCATGCACGTGCAGAAGGCCATGCTGAAGGCAAAGCTGAAGGTCTTGCTCAAGGTGAAGCCAAAGGCCTTGAAAAGGGCTCTACTCAAACTCTTGCCGACACCGAAGCTGTTTTGCGCGACATGGGGATTGCTCAAGATAAAATTGCAGAAATGCAAGCTCGGCTTGAAGTCCTTCGGCAGAGCCGTCTCGCGCAGAAGTAGTGGCTCGTCATCCCCGACTCCGAGCAGCCGGGGCCTGTCGTTCTGTATTAACCTTTAAAGAAAACTTGCAGAGCGGGTTGATAAAGGCTGTTTCGTGTCATCCTGAGCGTAGCAACATGGTTGCGAAGTCGAAGGATCTAGTACTGATTAGCCTTGTCACCCCGGCCTCAGTGCCGGGGCCGGCTTACACGATTTTAAAGACGTTTGAAAATTTTGGTCCAAGATTTCCCAAAAAGCGTGTTAATACAGTAGAGGGAAAATGAAAAATCCCCTCTAAAGGATTGTATATGTGGCTGAAAAAAAGGACTAAAAAGAAAAACGAATTCAAACAGCAACGGAAAAAACAAGCTCAACCATGCCAAAATGCGTGCATTTTGTCGCGGTACTCGCCTCATTGTCATTCCCGCGAATGACACTGCCCCGACGATGGAAGTGGTCGAGTTTGAACACTAGGTGTCGTTACTGGAAGGGAGTAACGATTTGCCCAAATATAAAACGTGTGATAACTGTATATTCGATTAATGGATGAAAGAACTTTTAGCCTGCCTCCGAGTGAAACAGTTTTTTTTTACCGACTGGCAAATACTTTATATGTATCACGAAAAATGCTAAAAATTTAATAAAAATAATAAAAGTGCTAAAATTTTAATAAAAAAGCTGATTTTTTATCATAAAACCTATTGACTTTCTGAAAAATGAATATATATTTAGAACTAGAACGGCACGGACTTTTTAAGTCAAGAGGCTGTTTGTGTTTGGAGGAATAAATGAAAGATGTACTAAAGTACACGGACTATCACCAGTATATCGCGGACTATTACGCCGAACGAAAGGCGAAATCCGTGTTTACTTGGCAGACGTTTACGCAGGCGGCGGGGTTTTCTTCGCCGGTATTCCTTAAATATGTGAGTGAAGGCCGCTCTAACTTGAGTGAAGATACCGCCATTCGTGTAGCCTCCGCGATGTCTTTGATGGGCTACGAGCAGGAATATTTCTGCGAAATGGTAAAGTTCGACCATGCAAAGACTGACGAAGAAAAGAAATCCATTTTCAATAGAATGCTCGCTATTGCCGATGTGCATAAAGTGAGAATTATCGAAGGGGATGCGTTCCGCTATTTTGACAGCTGGAAAAATCCTGTGCTCCGCGAACTTGCTCCTTCAATGCCGGGGGCTAAGCCCCTGGCGCTTGCGCGTGCTTGCCGTCCAAAAATTACCGCAGCCGAGGTCAGTGAGTCGTTGAGCTTTTTAATCAAGGCGAATTTGCTTCAAAAGGATAAAGAAGGGAATTATGTGCAGACCGAAAAGTCGGTAACGGCAGGTCCGATGGAGGTGGCGCCTTTGGCGATTCGCGGAATGCATCGCCAGATGGGCGAATTTGCCCTTGACGCCATTGAAGGTGTGCCGCAGGACGAACGCCATTTTTCGGGACTTACGCTTGGAATCACCCGTAATGCTTACGAAGAAATTGTTCAAGAAATCGCGGAATTCCGCAAACGCATCATTGCCATTGCGACTAGGGAAGACGATACGGACGAAGTCTATCGTTTGAACGTGCAGTTTTTCCCGATGACAAAAAAGAGTGTTGAAAAAAAGGATTAGGAGGAATATATGAACTGCTCAAAAATAGGTATGCGAATTGCAGATAAAATTATGATGCTGCGATTCTTTTTGGGGGCAAGTTTGGCGATTGTCCTGAATCTTGTCGTTGCGACGATTTTTGCCATGCTGTTTGTGGCGTGCGCCGAAAGAGCCGACGAACCTATAAACGGTGCGGAAGGGGGTTCTTCGGAGGAACCTTGTGTGCAACAGGCTTCGCTTGAAAATATTACGATTACGGGCAGCGTGATGCGAATTGCTCAAGCTCCAGAAGATTCTGCTGTTAGTGAATGGAATATTGCCGCATTGAACGGTTCTTTTATAAGGATGGCAGAACTAGATTCGGTGACATTGGACACGACGGGTGCTTTTTATTTTGCTCAATGCACGGGCTCTTCGGGTACATTTGTTTTCGAAGGAGTCACGTTGCGTAGTCCTTTTGTCATGTTTGAAATCGCTCCGTATGTCGGTTACGGTTCTGTAGATAAGATAGTTACACCGTTCAAGGGCTATGATCCCGAGAATCCGTATATAACGACTACTTACAGCATTATTGTTGATGTGCGCAAAGTGGAAAGTCTTGATATTAATGTGATCACTTTCTTGGAGACTGCGCGTTTGCGATATCTTGTTAATCAAGGAATGGAATTTGCAGAGGCAAAACGACAAGCCGATCAAGAACTTCTTGTCGCTCTGGGTATTTATGAAGACTCGGTCTATTTTGACAAGAGTGAATACATGAATCATGCGAATACTCTGACCATGATAGATTTCCTGGGTATAGCAATGTATGATTGGATTCGTTCATCGTCTCCATTGAATGTGGCGAACGCTTTTGGTCGCACAGGGTCCTTGGTTGCAGTGGATTCAGTAAAGAACTTCTTTATTGCACAAACGCTTATGTGGTATAATTTAAGACGTTTTAAAGATTCTGAAAAAATCTACTTGGAAAATTTCTTTGCGAGTTTGTACGGACTAGGACAATGTACTGCGGAACGCGAGGGCGTGGGTGCCTCGTATGAAGGGGGAAGTTTCGACGATCCTTTCAACTCTGAACAGACAATGGATATTACTTGCAATTCGGGCCGATGGATGTTCACCTCTCATTATTTGGCTGTAGATAGTATTGGTGCTGTTCCGGACAAGATGACGGACGAGCGTGATGGAAAAGTGTATAATACAGTGACGTTCGTTATTGACGGGCAATCGCAAACGTGGATGGCAGAAAACTTGAGGTTTAGTAATGATAGCATTCGTCCGGAATTAAGTTTTGATTCGGAGTATGTTGCAAGTAACCAGACTCCGTCTCGAGAGTATGATGAATATGTGGCAGGGCTGGATTCGTCGTACTGGAATACGGTCGCTATTTATAAGGTGGAGGATGTAATAGGAGCGGATTCTATTGTCATGGATGAGGGGCATTTTCAGGGAATATGCCCAAGCGGATGGCACATCCCAACTCGAAAAGAATGGTCGCAGTTGTTGCATTTCGTAGAACAAAAATTTGGCCGGTGCCTTAATGGAAATTGCGATGAACCTCTTGAGTACGATTATTTGACAAGTTATGGAATAGAATATCTGCATCTTGTTGGTTTTGGCGATTTTACAGCGGAAGCATTTGCTTTCTTGGAACCATCGGAAGACGCTTGGACTTTGAGTATGCTTAGATTGGATAAGTGGTCTTCTTTTGACTGGGCTTATTATCTGGAATGTTCTGTTCGCTGTGTCAAGAATTAATCCCTCTTATAGCGCTTGGAGTAAGTGTAAGGAGGAAAGAGGGATAGGAGACGGGCTGCGGCCCGCCTTCTCTTTTTAAATATTGTATCTTTACACTATGTTGCACTTTACGTGCGTAATGAAGGAATTGTTATGAAACCAGGGAAAACTGAACTCCGTTTGAATGCAGAAATCGAAAAGCGCGGTGCATTGTTTGCCGTGCTGTTGGATCCGGATACTTCGGACGAAGCGGCTTTTGTGAAAGCGGGTTCCTTGGCGGCAGAAAACGGCGCGGACCTCCTCTTGGTGGGCGGTTCTTATCTTGGAAATTTCACGCTCCCGAAGCAAGTCGCGGCACTTAAAGCGAATGTCGATTTGCCGGTCGTGCTTTTCCCGGGTGGCGCTTCGCAAGTCGTTCCCGGTTTTGATGCCATGCTTTTCATGACGCTTGTGAGCGGTCGCAACCCGAATTACCTCATCGACGAGCAGGTTCGCGGTGGTGCCTTGGTGCGTGCCCTCAACATGGAAGCGATTCCGACGGCGTACCAGCTGATCAACAGCGGCAAGCGCACGACGGTCGAATACATCAGCGGTACGATGCCTGTGCCTGCAAACAAGCCGAAGCTCAGCATGGTGAATTCCATTGCCGCAGAACTCATGGGCATGCGTTACGTTTACCTCGAAGCGGGTAGCGGTGCCGAAGAACCTGTGCCGGTGGAGCATATCGCCTACACCCGCAAGGCGACTGAAATGACCATCATCACCGGTGGTGGCATCAAGGACCCGCAGACTGCTGCTGTTCGCGTGGCTGCCGGTGCGCAAATCATCGTGACCGGGACGCTTTGGGAAAAGGTCAACGACCCTGCATTGCTTAAGGAATTCGCCGCTGCAATCCACGTGAAAGGGTGATTTTAGAGGCTAGGATCTAGAGGTTAGTAGGGGCTAGGGATTTTCCTGTCCCCCCGGCTACTATGCCGGGGTCGGCTTTATCATCATAAACAACAGACCCCGCAACAAGTGCGGGGTGACAGTAAAGTAAACGGGTGCCGGGGTCGGCTATTGGTGATACATCTTTTTTTGCTTAATTTATTTGTGATTGCGTGATTTGCGTGAAAATTCGCGATTTTTCGTTGGGCTCGCCTTAAAATTTGAACTGTATGCCGTTTTACCCTGAAAAATGCGTGATATTCTAACCGGGGCCCGTCTTTTTCTTTTATAAATATATATTTTCAAAAATGCGAGTGCCGTGCGTGTTGTGCGGCGCCATTTTGAGGATTTTTGATGAAAAAACTTGTGATTGTCTCCTGGGTGCTCAAAGCGCTTGGTATTGTACTTGTACTTTTGATGCTTTTTGGGCACGAAATCGTCTTGAATTTGTTTCCCGGTCTTGAGGGGATGTCCATCAATCCGTTTTTCTACGCGGGCATTGTGTTTTATGCAGCCGGTGCCGTGATTTACTTTTTCGTCAACAAGAAAGAAAAAGCGGAGCGCCGCCGTCGCGAAATTGAGGAATCCTACAGGAGCGCGGGACTCGGCGATTCTCTCGATAGCGATTCTGATGAATCCGTTGTAGAATCCGCAAGTGAAAATTCTAACGATAATTCAAATGAAAAGTGATGTGTGTATGAGTGATTTGATGATCGAAATTGAACATTTGCACAAGACTTACCGCAGCGGCTTTACGATGAAGCCGAAGCTTGCGCTCAAGGACGTGAGCTTCAAGGTGGAGCCGGGCCAGGTGTATGGTTTTATCGGGCCAAACGGGGCGGGCAAGTCCACCACGATTAAAGTCTTGACGGGGCTTCTGACGTTCGATTCTGGCAAGGTGCTCGTTAACGGGATTAGCCCGCGCGATGTGAAGAGCCGCCAGTATATCGGTTACTCGCCGGAGCAGCCGTACTTTTACGATTACCTTTCGGGGCGCGAACTTCTGCGTTTTTACGGTAAACTCGTGGGCCTCAAGGGCGCAGAGCTTGAATCCCGCATTGGCTGGGCGCTTGAACTTTTGCATGCGAACAAGGACTGGATCGACCGCCGCTTGCGTTCGTACTCCAAGGGCATGATGCAGCGCGTGGGCATTGCACAAGCGATTCTTGGAAAGCCGAAGCTTTTGATTCTCGACGAACCGATGAGCGGACTTGACCCGATGGGGCGCCGTGACGTACGCGAGGCTATCCAGCAGCTCAACCGCGATGGCGTGACGATTTTCTATTCGAGCCACTTGCTTTCGGACGTGGAATCTATCAGCCACCGCGTGGCGATGATTGTCGATGGAAAAATCGTGCGTGAAGGGACTGTCGATGAAATCACGGAATCGTGCGGAGTCGAGTACCATGTGCGGACGCGTCAGGCGATTCTGGAAGCGGACTTGCCGCAGGGCGTTGCTCTCACGGGGCACCCGCAGGAATTTATTTGTTCCGACGATGCCGCTCGTGACCGCTTGCTGGGTTACTGCCTTTCGAACGGGATTGCAGTAGAAAAGATGGACCACAAGCGTCCGAGTCTCGAAGATATTTTGACGGAGGAAATTGCCCGTGCAGACGCTTAATCATATCGGCATTATTGCTCTCAATACGTTCCGCGAATCCATTCGCGACAAGATCCTGTATAACATTGGCTTTTTGGCGATTGCGCTTACGCTCTTTAGCATTGTGCTTGGTGAATGGTCGGTGTTTGACCGTTCGTACGTCATCAAATCGACGACGCTTTCGGTGATGAGCCTTTCGGGACTCTTGATTTCGATTTTCGTGGGCATTAGCCTTGTGCAAAAAGAAATCCAGCGGCGGACGGTACTCACGCTTTTGTCGAAGCCCATTAGCCGCGTGGCGTTTATCGTCGGCAAGTACTTTGGACTTTTGGCGGTGGTCGCGGTTCACTTGTGCTTGCTCACGGTGATATACTATTGCATTTTGTGGGTGACGAATTCCAGCCCGACGCTAAGCCTTTTGACGGCCATTTACTTGATATTCTGCGAAATGGCGGTGATCATTGCTGTGGCGCTTTTGTTCAGCAGCTTTAGCAGCACGATCCTTTCGGCGCTCTTTACGCTTGGCGTTTATTTTGCAGGGCACTTGAGCGACCAGCTTTTGGAACAGGTGCGTTTTGCAAGCCGCATGGGAGAACTTCAGAGCACTTCGTCTGCGATTCTCGAAAAGGCTGCCGTCGTAATCCATGCGGTGTTTCCGGGACTGTACCGCTTCAACGTGACGAATTATGTTGTGCACGGTGTTGCGCTTCCGGATATGTATCTTTTCTGGAATTCTGTTTATGCGCTAGGTTACATTGGGGTGTTCCTCGCGGTTGCAAGTTGGTGGTTTAGCCGGAGGGACTTCTTATGAGAAACCAGTATATTGCAAAGGTTCTCGTTCACAATAAGGTTGTGACGGAAGATGTAATCAAGGCTCATTGGAGCAAGATTACCGATTCGATGGATATCGGGCAAGTTCTCGTAAAAGCGGGGATTTTGAAAGAATCCATGTATGCGAAGGTGCTTGCGTTTGTGCAGAACCTCGAATCGAAAAACGCAAAACCGGCGGGCGGTTCGGCATCTTCTGCGTCTGCAAGCGCTCCGGCGAGTTCTACTGCCTCGGCGAGTGTGGCCTCTGCGAAACCCGCATCATCTCCGGCGTCTTCGGCTGCTTCTTCTGCGTTTTCTGCAGCGAAGCCTGCCGCTCCAGTTGCAAAAACGGCTCCTGCGGCTCCACCTCCCGAAGAAGAACCCGCGATTCAAATTGAAGGCAACAGCAGCCTTTACGGTGAGGCTTCCAGCTCGGTCGTCGTGACGGAGAAGGTCGCTGGGCTTGAAATGACAAGCATGGCGAATGTCCAGGTGCCTGTCGAAAGCGAAGTTGCCGAAAAGGAAACTGAAGAGGGTGAACTGCCGTCGCAATTTGCGGTTGCTACCGGCGAGGGGGATGCTGTCGAGGCTCCCGATGTTTTGCATCCGATTATGTCGCTTGCAAAAATCATTGCCTACGCCCGCAAGTTTAACGTCACGGATGTTTATCTGTACGCCGGCCGCCAAATTACGATGCGTCAGTCTGGTGTGCTGTTTGTCGCCTCCGAGAAAGTGCTTGAAAAAACGCACTTGATGGATTATTTGTCAGAAATTGCAAGCAGTTTTACGGACGGCTTCAAGATGGTCGTCGGTCGCAATTTTAGCAGGACGATGGGGCTTCCCGGTGTCGGGCGCACGCGTGTTTCGGTGACTTGGAACGATGTCACTCCGAGCATTTCCATCCGCATTGTGCCGATGGAATCCATTACGCTTGAAAATCTTTACTTGCCTGAATTCTGCAACCAGTTCGTAACGCTCAATAGCGGTCTTGTGTTGATTGCAGGCCCTTCAGAGAGTGGACGCTCTACGACGATGACTGCATTTGCCGAATGCATCGCCGCCAATAGGCAGGTGTTCATCCAGACGGTTGAAAAGCCGATTGAACGATTGCTTGTGAATCCGAACGGCTCCATTGCCCAACGCGAAGTCGGCTTGCATGTCCATTCCGGTGTCGCTGGAATCGAGCTTGCTATCCGTACGGGTGCCGATGTCATTCTCTTTGACCATCTAGAATCCATGGAAGAGCTTTCGCTTTTGATGCAGGCTTCGAATGCGGGCGCATTGGTGTTTGCCGTAGCAAGTGGAACCAACATCCATGCCTTGCTGTCTCGTCTCCTCATGTCTGTACCTAGCGAAAACAGGAACGCTTTTGCATGCTCGCTTGCGGACCAGCTCAAGGGCGTGATTGTGCAACATTTGATTCCTGTGGTCGATAACCAGGGGCTAGTGCTTGCGACGGAATCGATGAAGGTCACATCTGCAATTGCGGGAATGATCCGCAAGGGCGATGTTTCGCAGATTGTTTCTGCAATTACCGGTCAAAAGGATCAAGGCATTACGCTCGACGAATCGCTGCAAATGTGCGTGGATTCGGGTTACATCGAAGGTATCGAAGCGTGGAAACGTGCAAACGATAGTAGGCGTTTTGCTGCTTATCGCAAGGCTAAATAGCGGGGTTCGTCATGGCATCAGAAATTGAATCTCTTTTGGAATATGCCCTGAACATTGGGGCAAGTGACTTGATTGTGACCGAAGGGGCTCCGTCGGCGGTTCGCTTTGCGGGGCGTGTTTGCGCTATTCCCGAATCGACGGCTCTTCCGTTCGGTTCCTTGCTGGAATTTTTGGGTTCGCTCGATGGCGAATCGGGTACGTTTATCGGCGGCCCGTGGAAAGATACCAAGTGGCGTGTGAAGTATTTTCGCGAGGCTTTGGGCAATGCGGCGATTTTCCGCCCGCTCATGCCGGAATGCCCGGATATTGGATCCTTGGGGATGCCTCCCTCGTTTGAAAACTTGTTGGGCTTGAACTCCGGGCTGGTCGTTTTTGCCGGGCCTGTCTGTTCGGGAAAAACGGTTTCGGCGACTGCTTATGTATCGGCGATGTGCTCGTCGCGGATTTTGCGGTTCTGCAATTTGGATATCAGGCATGAACTGCCTGTGAAGACCGGCGAAAGCCTTGTGCTTGCCAATACCGTGGGCTCGACTTCCGAGAAGTTGGAACAGGGGCTTCGAAGCGGGACCGATTTGTTCTGGGTCGGGGGCTTCGACGCTTCGACATTGATTCCCTTGTTGCGGGCTGCCGAGGCGGGTGCTTTGGTCGTCGTGAACGTGACGGCAGGTAATGCGGTGGGCGTTGTGGATACTCTCCTTTCTGCGGCGTCTTCGGACAATCGCGATCTTGCCCGCACGATGCTTGCGGCTGCGCTCAAGGCTGTTGTCGTCCAGAAGTTATTGCCTGCGTCGGCAGAAGGCGGTGGCGTTGTCCCTGCATGGGAAATCCTTTATAACACGCAAAACGTGGCTGCTCACATACGCAGTGGCGATCTATTCAAGATTCCGTCTATTATGGCCGCTTCCGCATCAGAAGGGATGTTGTTGATGGATGACAGCATTGCTGAACTTGTTCGTACTGGCTATGTGACCGCAGAAGAGGCTGGTAGGTATGTTTCCAATCCCGCTCGGCTGTCTTAAAAAATCGGTTCTTTTGACGGCAGTTGTAACTGCTGTTCTAGGTGTGGCACCTGTTCGTGCCGCATTGTCTGTTGACGAGTCTGTAGATGAATCCCTTTTGGGGGCGATGCAACTGGAACCGGATTCCGTACGGGAAAAGAACGTCAAATCCGTGCTTTACCTTGGCGGCGGGGAACGTTCTCCGTGGTTTCATCTAGGCACTCTGTACGCATTGGAAGAATACAAGATTCCTGTCGATTCCATCGTGGCGACATCGTGGGGCGCCTGGATGGGGGCCTTGTGGTCGCTTGGCGTTTCTATTGACGATATCCAGCGACTGATGATGGATTCTACAATTATTGATTTTGTAGGGACCAATTCGATTCACGCAAAGACGGAACACGATGCATTTGCTTTGCCGGTTTCCGTGAGCGGCATACCGTCGTTTCGCCAGAGATTCTCGTTTTATGCAGATTCGGCGGGGAACGTTTATCGCAGCATGCATGCGCTTGTTCCCGATACGGCAGCTATAGAACGCTCGCTTTCGCGTCTCCGTTTTGAAGAAGCCCTTTACCGTCAGCGTGTTCCCTATCGTATTCCTTTTACGCTCCTCACCTGCGATGGCGTTAATGAAAATCCGACGTACGCTGATATTATAGCATCGCTTCCGCTTGTGGAAAACGAAACGTCTGGAGAACTTTGTCCGTACCTTGCGTTGCCACAGTCTAAAGATTCGAATGGCGTAAACGAAATTCCGCTGATTGTTGTGGCGGATCCGGTGCGTTATGAAATGGATGGCAGTGCCGAAATCCGCATGATTAAGAATAAGGTCTTGTCTGGCCTTGGCGATGTCGCGGGTGTGTTTATCAGGCCGCATTCTCTTCGCGATTCGTCTCGTAATGCTTTGATTCAGGCGGGATTTTCGGCAGTGGAACGCAACTTGCGCAATATGGCTCCTTTGATGGCTCGCCGTGCGGATTATTCCAATAAGCAGCAATCGCAGCCGTGGTTTGCGTTTAATCCGGTTTTTGATAGCCTTTCTGCGGAACACCATGCCGCTGTGGCTTCGTATTGGAACTCTAAAGATACGGGGCTTGTGGCGCCGTCGCGTTTTGCCTATTCGATTGCCGACAAGGCTCCGTACGATACGATTTCTTTTAGCATGCAACCCGATGGAGACTTGCTTATTGGCGTGGGTGTGCATCCGACGGTTGATGTTGCTGTCGGTGGATTCGGCTCGAATGTAATCGGGGCGAATGCATACGGCGAAGCAACGCTCAATTATGTGAACCAGATGGAAATTTATTTGAAACTAGCCGGATTTTACGGCACGTCTTCTTATGGTTTCCGTCCGCGTCTTGAAATCATGAATTTGATCAGTCGCCGCTGGAAGTTCAGTTTCGGTTACGACTTGATGAAACTCCGTTTTTTGAAGACTTTTGAAAAAGATAATGTTCCTGAAGAAAACCGCTTTGAGTCCGAATTACGGAACGATCTTTTCTTGTCTGCAAAATATGCATTTGACAGAATGCAGTCTATTGAATTAAAGTTCTTGTTTGGCCACCGCGAATTTGATTTGGCTCCAAGTGCCATTCCCCATGCGGCCCTCTTTGACGAAAATGTAAATTCAGATGACCATTACGAGACGATTCCCATGACGCAGATTGTACGCTACTCTTTGTTGAATGGTGATGAAAATCCTTGGTTTGCCTCGAATGGCTATGCCGCAAATGCGAGTATCGGCATGAACTTGATTGGGAGCGGGTATCACCAAAGAGGCCCGATTTATGGAATTTTTGCGCTAGATGGCCGTTATTCTGTTTCTCCGGTTCGCAATACTGCGGTGACTGTAGGGGCATCAATGGGTTTTGATGCGTATCGCGGTGGGCATTTCAAGTTCCCCAAAACGTTTGACAATGCTGCGATGGAAGACCGTTTCCGCATGCATGTGGCGGCAACGCCGTGGTCCGAGGATTATCTGGACCCTGAACTTTCGACGCATGGGTATGCGATGCTGCGTGTAAATGGAAGTGTTCAACGTCGTGGTTTTGAAGCGTGGCTCTCCTTTGCGTATGTCCATGATTTTGAAAATAAAAAGACTGCAAAGCTAGGCGCAGATAAGTTTGTCTTTGAACCTGCACTCCGCTATAAATACCGCTCGTTTACCGTTTATTTGGGCTTGAACCGCATTGTCGATTCGGACACCTTCGGCGATTTAAAACGATTCAAGGATTATAGATTCTTTATACGAATCGGCGACTATAGCTTGTTTTAGGGATGAGCTATGGGCTCGCACCCTTACGGGTGTTTTGGGGTATGAGGTATGGAATTTTTGTAATTAAAAGTGCTCAGAGCGAGCTTGCGAGCGAGCCCAAAGCGAAGCGACCTCAGAGCACTTTAGTGCGATCCCATAGCCCAAATCTTCACTGGATTCTAGTTCTGTCACTCTGGAGCCGAAGGCGATAGAGTCCAAAAAAGAGGAAGAATCGTCTTTTGGATCCTATCGGTCGCGAAGCTCTCTCCAGGATGACGCACTCTTCTTACTTCCTACTGCCTACTGCCTACTAACCACTAATCACTAACCATTGCGGCTTTGCCGCTACTTCTTCTCTCCGCGGTTCTTGGCGGCGACATCCTTGTACTTGTTGTGGTCGGCGAGCGTGCTGCTGAAGAAATGCGTGTGCGAACCGTCGTCTTTTGCAACAAAGTAAAGTGCTTCGGTCTTTTCGGGGAAGAGCGTGGCTTCGATGGCCTTGCGCCCCGGATTTGAAATCGGACCCGGCATAAGGCCCGGGAACTTGCGGGTATTGTAGGGATTGTTGCTGTTCAACTGGCTCTTGTAGATCGGCCCCGTCAAGTTCTTGAAGATGAACCTCACTGTCGGGTCTGCCCCGAGCGGCATGCCGATGCGGAGTCTATTGTGGAACACGCCTGCAATGAGCGGACGTTCTTCGGGAATGCCTGTCTCTTCTTCGACGACGCTCGCGAGCGTCAACACGCGGTGCCAGTTGCCTAATTCTTGCCACGTGGAGCCTTTGCGGTTTTTCATCTCGTCACGCACCTTGAAGTTGGCGGCGACCATCTGCCGCAGTATGGACTCCTCGTCGGAGTTGATGACGAACGGGTACGTGTCCGGCAGCAGATAGCCTTCGAGCGAGTTCCCTTCGATACCAAGGCTATGGGCGAACTGCGGGTCCTGGACTAAGTTGTTCCAGCGGGCCGTGTCGAGGTTCGGGAAACTTTTCTGGATGTAGGCCGGGATTTCCCACGAGGCACGACCTTCGGGGATGGTCACTTTGCGGACAGCGCTCTTGCCGCTCTCGAACAATGCGATAATTTTATCGAGCGACTGGTGGGCGGGGACCTCGTACCACCCGGCTTTGAGGGACGGTTTATGCTTTTTACACCACAATGTGAAGGCTAGCTCGTCCGTCCAGACTCCTTTTTCTTGTAAGATTTGTAAAACTTTTGTAGGAGAACTTCCTTTGGGAATCTCCAAAATAACGGTTTTTTCGTTAGGTGAAACCTCGCTCAACCGTTGATTTACGTGGATGTACGCAAAGACGGCGAGTATGACGATAATAATAGCGGTAATTGAAAAAATCTTCTTCATTGCGTAAAAATTTAAAAGAAATTACAACGGATTGGCAAAATAAAAGGTATATTCGTATAGCGTTGTTGAATATTTCCCATCTTTTGAGGATTCGCTATGAAAATGATGAAAAAAGTTATGTTTGTCGCCTTCGCTTTATTGGTAGCCTCTTCCTTTGCTGCCAAGAAGGTTAAGTCCAAGCTGGGCGATGTGGAACTCACCAAGGAAAAAGATGGTGGCTCCGTAGTCTGCACGGCAAGCTTTAACGATGAAATGACCGTCTTGAAGGAAGGCGATACCGAAGTTCTCGTGAAGGGTGCTTGCGGTCAGGGCTGGGTTCCGAAGTCTAAGGTCGAATACGTTGCACAGAAGGCTGGCGATAAGTCCATGAAGTTGGAAGACGTGGACATCGTGGGCTGGCTCGATAACCCGAGCGCCGTGTTCGTGTTGGAAAACGACAACATCGACTTCGAAGGCGTGAACATCGACCGTGACTTCAGGGAATACTTGCAGCACACGATGGACCGTGAAACCATTGAAATGCACAACAACGAAAACTAGTTGTTGATCATTCATGACTGTTTAACCTGCGACTTGACGGTCGCGGGTTTTTTGAGTTTTTTGATAAACGGAACTTTTTCTACCTGCGCCAATCACTAATCACTAGCCACTAACCACTTTTCATGCTCTTTCTCCTTCTTACCATCGGACCTGCGTTTTTATTTGCTTGCGGAAACATTCTAGAAAAGTCTGGAGTCTCGACCGTCGGTAAACGCACGGGCGGAACTTCGAGGCCGTGGGAGTTTTTCAAGGGCGTTATTACAAATAAATTCTGGTGGATGGGGATTGGCTGTTCTGGCCTTGCGACGATCGGTTATTATATTGCGATGGCGCAGTACGACTTGAGTCAAGTACAGCCGATGATGGTCTTGAATCCGGTGCTGACGGCTTTGATGGGCTTTTGCATTTTGAAGGAAGCCTTGACGAAACGCATTGTGGTGGCGATTTGCTTTGTGGTGGCTGGGCTTTTGTATTCTGTTGAAAATCTAGGTGAATCGACGGCGGTGCAGAACATCGGGACGCTTTGGGCGTATGCGGGCGGACTTTGCTTTGCGACGTTGATTGCTCACATCTGGGTAAAGGACCGCGAAATGGTCGATTCGCTCATCATGGGCGTGGGCTTCGGGCTTTCGGCGGCGTTTTACAAGAGCTTGGCGATGGATTTTGATTTGGACCATATCGAGCTTTCGTCGGTGGCGAATTTGCTTTTAGATTTGAGGACGCTTGGTTATGTGGTAACTTACGGCATCGCGTTCCTTTATTCGCAAATCTCGTTCTCGCGTGGACGTGCGCTGTTTATCATTCCGTTCAGTGCTGCTGTCGGTGCTGCTGTGCCGACTTTAGCTGGCGCGCTTGTTTTCTCGGAGGCGTTCCCGGTGGGCAAAGTGGTTTCTGTATCACTTGTTCTAATTGGCGCCTGTTTGTTCATAGTCCGCAGACCGAGAAGGAAGAAGATAGGGTAGGTTTTAGAATTCAAAAATTATACCCTTAATATCTAGTTGTAAGCAGAAACAATAAAAAATAATTTACACTGAATCGCAAAATTTTTATTGTATGTAGATTAATATAGAGCGTTCCTAATTTCAGAAACGTTTTTGATTGGAGTGTGTATGAAAAAAATAATGGTAGCGGTTGGAGTAACCGCTGTTCTTTCGTTCGCCCAATTTGGCGGGGGTTTTGGCGGCGGTTTCGGGGGTCCGCAAGGGAGCGGCGGCGTTCCGAATTCCGATAAAACAGCCGATGTGAACTACGTTGGCGATGGAAAACCCTACCATACGCTGGATATCTACGTTCCCAAGGAAGCTAAGGAATCTTATCCGGTGGTCATCCACACTTACGGCAGCGCCTGGAGCAGTAATAACATGAAAGGCTCTGCGGACTTGAGCACCATCTGTGCAGCCTATGTCAAGGCGGGTTATGCGGTCGTGACCCCGAACCACCGTGCTGCAAATGATGCCAAGTATCCGGCGCAACTGCACGACATCAAGGCCGTGGTGCGTTTTGTTCGCGGCAATGCGGCCAAGTACAAGTTTGACACGAATTTTGTGGCCGTGTCCGGGTTCTCTTCGGGCGGTCACCTTTCGAGCCTTACGGCGACGACTTGCGGTTTGAAAGAGGGCAAGTCCGGCTCGGTGACGGTTGACCTTGTCGGCGACCTCGGTGAATTTACGTCTTTCAGCAGCTGCATTGACGGTGCCGTGCTCTGGTCTCCTCCGACCGACATCTACACGATGAACCCCATCAGCATGGGCGGCTCCGGAACAATGGAAGGTGCCTTTATCGGTGTGGAACGCCAAGGTAACAAGGACAAGTGGATGGTCGCGAGTTCGCCCTATTATGCAAGCGACGACGACCCGCCGGTTATCATGTTCCATGGCACGTCCGATAACGTTGTGAACATCGAACAGAGTCAGGAACTTTACGACTCCCTCAAGCATCACAACGTGGTGACGGAATTTGTCAAGGTGTCGGGCGGTTCCCATGGCGGCGACAAGATGAATTCGACGGAGAATTTGAACAAGGCGGTCGCCTTCTTGGATAAAGCACGCGAGGCGAAGGCGGCAAAGGCTCCAGATACAACGGTGGCGGACACTTCGAAGAAGGACACTGCGGTTGTAGATACGTCTAAAAAAGACACTACGGTAAAGGATACCACCGTGAAGGATACGACGATTGGTTTTATGCAAAAATTTGCAAAATATTTCGATATGGAAATTCGCGGGAATCATTTGTTTGTTCGAGGAATGGAAGGCGCATTCCGTTATACGATTATCGCTGTCAATGGCTCCCGCAAATTTAGCGGTGTTTTCCGCAAGGAATTGGACTTGTCGTTCTTGCCGCGCGGAATTTACGGAATTATGGTGGAAATGTCTCCCGGTGTGACGAATATCATTCGTTTTGTGCGGAAATAACGCATTGGGTACAGTTGTAACCAGATTGTCCAATAAAAGTTGGGCAATCTTTTTTTTAAAACATAGATTATGTTAGGTGAATACAAATAGGAGTGTCTTATGTCCAAGTTCGGCTTGAAACAGTACATGTCAATCGCGGTGGCGTCGCTTTCGCTTGCGTCGTCTGCGTCTGCGGCAACGGCCTATATCAACCAGGTCGGTTACCGCACGACGGATCCGAAGGAATTCACGTTGTTTGAGGGGTCTGGCGATATCGAAATCGTGGATGCCGCCGGAAAGACCGTGCTCACGGTTACTCCGAAGGTTGCTTCTGAATGGAAACCGAGCGGTCAAAAAGTGCAACTTGTCGATTTTTCGGCATTGACGACTCCCGGTACTTACAGCATCAAGCAGGGTGGACAAGTGCTTCGCTCGGACTTGAAAATTGCGGACAAGGTTTTTGAAGATGTTGCGAAAGCCTCGCTTAAGTGGTACTATTACCAGCGTGCGTCCATGGCTCTTGAAGAACAGTATGCAGGTCAGTGGAAACGCGATGCGGGACATACGAACGCGACGGTTTCGCTCCACAATTCTACCGGTGGTTCGGGCACAATTGAATCGAGCAAGGGCTGGTACGATGCCGGTGACTATGGCCGCTACATTGTAAACTCAGGCATCACGACTTACACGCTCCTTTCGCTTTACGAACATTTCCCGGATTACTTTAAAACGTTTAAATGGAACATTCCTGCCGATGGCAATTTGCCGGACTTGCTTGCCGAAATCAAGTGGAATCTAGATTGGATGCTGACCATGCAAGCCGAAGACGGAATGGTTTATCATAAGCTCACGACGCTCCAGTTCCCGGGAGATGTGATGCCTGCTCAAGACAAGGATAAACTCTATGTTATTGGCAAAGGTACTGCGGCGGCTTTTGATTTCGCTGGCGTGATGGCAGCCGCTTACCGCGTGTATAAACCGTTTGACGAAGCTTATGCGACGAAGTGCCTTGAAGCGGCCAAGAAAGCTTACGCTTGGGCCGAAAAAAATCCAAAAGTTATATTCAATAACCCGATGGGTGTAGGAACGGGAACTTATAGCGACGGTAAATTGGATGACGAACAAGTTTTTGCAGCGATGGAGCTTTTCATTTCGACCGGCGATGCGTCTTACAAGCCAACGTTGAATGCTAACGAAGCGACTATTATCCCGGCATGGCCTGAAATGTATGGCCTTGCGGTGTATGGTGCTGCAAGCCATCCGACTGAGACTGGGGCTGAAGCTGCAACTGCAAAGACGATGCTTAATGATTTCGCAAAAGAATTTGCTTTTGTCGCCACAAAGGGATTTGGTGTCGTGATGTCGAACGAAGACTTTGTCTGGGGATCGAATGCCGTGGCTGGCAATCAGGGTGTATTCCTGCTTTACGCTTACTACGTGACGGGCGATCAGAAGTATTATGAAGCTGCAAAGAAGGTGATGGATTATTTGCTGGGAAAGAATCCTCTTGATATGTCGTTTGTAACAGGATTTGGTACAAAGTCACCGCTTTTGCCGCATCATCGTCCGAGTACCGCTGATAATGTGGAACCTCCTGTCCCTGGCATGGTTGTGGGCGGTCCGCAGCCAGGCGGCGAAGATATCGGAACGAAGACTTGGGAATGCAAGGAGTATCGTGGAGAAAAACTGCCGGCCACATCTTACATCGACGACCGTTGCAGCTATGCGACAAACGAAGTGGCCATCAACTGGAATGCTCCATTTGCTTACCTCGCTGGAGCACTTGAAGCTTTGAATGCCGGTTACGCACCTTCGTTCGCTGTTGAAGGAGTGGCAAAGGGCGGAACATCATCGCTCAAGCCTTTGGCTACAAGAAATCATGCCAAGATGGACAACGAAATTCGCCTCCGCTTTGCCGACCAGAAAGTGTTTATCGAAAAGAACGGCAAACGCTTTGATTTGAAGGGTCATCTCATCAAGTAAAAATTTATACCTACCTTAAAAATTCCAAATGCATAGAATCCAAAGCGGCGCTCCATCCTCCGGGGTGCCGTTTTTCGTAGCACTAACTCATCTTGAGTGAACTTTCTCCATGTCACCTCGGCCTCCGTGCCCCGTATCTGTCATTCTGGAGCGAAGCGATAGAATCCAGAGCTGTATCAGTGAAAAGAACCGTGTAAGTCGGCCTCGGAACAAGTCCGGGTTGACAAAGTGGGTGCTGAACTGTGCCGGGATGGCGTCCTTTTAACAAAAACACTTGCTACAGTTTTACTTAAAATGGCGTTGCAAAGGGTGGGATATCGCGTTGAACGGCTCTATATTATATGGAGTTTATAGTAATGCACTTTTTTAAGTGAGGATGTTTGTGAAAAATCATGCTTTAAAGCTTGTGGCGCTTGCCGCTATCGTCGCGACCCCTGCAATTGCTGCGACTGCCTACATCAACCAAATCGGTTATCGTCCGGGCGATTTCAAGGAACTCGCTCTTGTGGATGCGAACGGCAACGTGGATTTTGTCAATTCCGCAGGTCAAGTTGTGCTCTCCGTCACACCGAAGGCGGCATCTTTCTGGGATGCAAGCGGTCAGAATGTGCAACTCGTTGATTTTTCGAAGCTCTCCGAAGCGGGCAAGTACAGCATCAAGGTGAACGGTAACGTGCTTCGTTCCGACCTCGTGGTGAAATCGCAGACTTACGAAGATATCGTCAAGGCGTCTATCAAGTGGTTCTATTACCAGCGTGCTTCCATGGCTCTCGAAGAACAGTACGCCGGCAAGTGGGCTCGTGCTGCGGGCCACACAAATCCGACCGCAGAACTCCACAATTCTACAGGTGCGTCGGGTACGATCAATTCGAGCAAGGGCTGGTACGATGCCGGTGACTATGGCCGTTACATTGTGAACTCCGGCATTACGACTTATACGCTCCTCTCGCTTTACGAACACTTCCCGAATTACTTCAAGACGCTCAAGTGGAACATTCCCGCCGAAGGCTCGCTCCCGGACTTGCTTGCCGAAATCAAGTACAATTTGGATTGGATGCTCACCATGCAGGCTAGCGACGGCGGCGTTTATCACAAACTCACTTCTCTCGGTTTTCCGGGCGATGTGATGCCGGCACAAGACAATTCCAAGCTATACGTTATCGGCAAGAGCTCTGCGGGCACGTTTGATTTTGCTGCAATCATGGCAATGGCTTCTCGCATTTACAAGCCGTTCGATGCAACGTATGCCTCCAAGTGCCTCGAAGCCGCCAAGAAGGCTTTCGCTTGGGGACTCTCGAACCCGAACCGCAATTATTTGGCGAATCCGTCGGATGTCTCGACGGGCGCTTATGAAAACGACAATCCGAACGACGAAAAGCTCCTTGCAGGGACAGAACTTTTCATTACGACGGGAGATGCTTCTTACAAGCAATCCGGTACTTCGGAATACGTCTCGTATTGGGGCGACGTTACGGGGCTTGCCACTTACGAAAAAGCGACGCACCAGACGCAATTTGGCGGCGATGCGAATGAAGCCAAGCAGAAAATTTTGGGAACTGCCGATAATTTTGTCAACCGTGCCGAAAAAGGTTTTGGGGTCGTCATGGCAAAAGATGACTTTGTCTGGGGCTCCAATTCTACTGCTGCAAATCAAGGCGTTTGGCTGTTGCACGCATATTATCTCACTGGCGAACAGAAGTATTACAAGGCTGCCGTCAAGGCTCTCGATTATCTCTTGGGCAAAAATCCGCTTGATATGTCGTTTGTAACGGGTTACGGCACGAAGTCTCCGAAAAAGCCGCACCACCGTCCGAGTACTTCTGATAACGTAGAAGACCCGGTTCCGGGAATGCTCGTGGGTGGCCCGCAGCCGGGCGGCGAAGACGTTGGTTCCGCTGCAGAATGGAAGTGCGCCGATTACCGCACCGGTCAGGCCGCAACGGCTTACACGGATCAGCGTTGCAGCTATGCGACAAACGAAGTCGCTATTAACTGGAATGCTCCTCTTGCTTATCTCGCAGGGGCTCTCGAAGCGATCAATGCTGGCCATGCTCCTGAATTTGCTGCCAAGGGTGTCGCCAAGAATGATACTCCTGCTTCAAGTTCTTCTGAACAAATTGGCAGTTCTTCTGTCGCATTGTCGAGTTCCTCGGTGGCTTCGAGTTCCGCAACATCTCCGTCTTCTTCGAGCGTTCCGCAGAGTTCTGCTGCCGTGTCGAGCAGTTCTTCGATGAATCCGTCTTCGTCCGCGGCAACAGTCTCCAGCTCTTCTGCAACTGTTACGTATTCCAGCTCGGCTACAGAAGCTCTCCACGCTCCGGTACAAGCCAAGATGCAAAAATTTGAACCGCGCCTCCGCTTCGACGACCAAAAGCTTTTCGTCGAAAAGAACGGCAAACGTTTTGACTTGAAAGGTCACAGAATCAAGTAACTTTAAAATATTCTCTCAATAAAATACTCCTCCAATCAACAAAGAAACTTCCCACAACGGGAAGTTTTCTTTTTTCCTGTCATCCCGCACTTTGTTGCGGGATCAGTTGTAAAACCGCCCCCGGCACAAGGCCAGGGTGACAAAGTACAGTGTTCATCCCGCACTTTGTTGCGAGATTTCCTTACACTTTTCTACCTCATATTTACTACATTGTCAATATGGTATCGAGTATATTGAACAATTTGTTGATGTTTGTTTTGGGGCTTTTGGCCTTGAGTTTTCTTGTCACAATCCACGAACTGGGGCATTTCATTGTTGCCAAGTGGAACAAGGTTCGTGTGAACACGTTCTCAGTCGGGTTTGGTAAAAAGCTTTTCCGCTTCAAGAAGGGCGAGACGGAATATTGCATTTCGGCAATTCCGTTTGGTGGCTATGTGGCAATGGCAGGAGAAAATCCGGAAAAAATCAAGGAAGGCGAAGTTCCGGGCGAACATGATTTTTTGGGAAAGTCGGTGGGGGCGCGTGCCGCGATTGCATTTGCGGGGCCGTTCGTAAACATCGTCTTTGCGTTTATCCTCTTGATCTTCCTTTACATGGTGGGCGTTCAGGAGCCGGACCATAAGAGTCTTATTATCGGTTTCGTGGCTGAAAATTCTTCTGCTGAAGTTGCGGGAATCCAGCCGGGCGATACGATTACCGCCATCAATGGCAAGCCGACTCAAGGCTGGGACGATTTCCGCGAGCAAATTGGCGTAAGTCTTGGTGCCGACGTGAAGCTCGAAGTCCATCGTGGCGGTGAACCGATTACGGTTAACGTAATTCCGCAAGAACTCGTGATTCCAGCGGTGGATTCTACATCGGAACCGATTAGGATGGGCATCGGCGATATTGGCATTTATCCGCGCAACCGCGTGATTGTGCGTTTGCCGCCCAAAGCGGGTTCTGCTGCCGAAAAAGCGGGAATCATGCGTGGCGATACCATCTTCGAAATCAATGGCGAACATATTTCCCGCTACGAAGATGTTGTTCGTCTAATTGACGGTTCCAAGGGCGCCGAAGTCAATGTGACTTTGAAACGCGACGGCAAAAAAGTTGACGTGAAAATGACTCCCGCCTACAGCGAAGAATTCAAGCGTTACATCGTCGGGATTCAGATGGGGTACGTGATGTTCAGCGAAACGCATCTTGTGCGCCGCGGCCCGATTGAAGCGTTCGAAAAGACGTGCCAGACAAGCTGGAAAATGACGACAAGCATCTTCCGCTACTTCCAACGTTTATTCAAAGGGCAGGTTAAGGTAGATGCGTTCTCTGGTCCGGTCACTATCGTTGCCGTGATGGGCAATGTGTGGATGAGCGGTTTCCAGGATTTTTTGATGCTGCTTGCACTCATCAGCATTAACTTGGGCGTGATGAACTTGTTGCCGCTTGCAATTACGGACGGCGGCCTCCTCATGTTCCTCGCGATTGAAAAAGTGCGCGGCAAACCGCTTAGCCTCAAGACGCAAACCGTTATTCAAAACGTCGCGGCGGCATTCTTCATCAGTTTCTTCGTGTTCATCACGATTCTCGATTTCGGAAAACTTTCGCTGTTCTTGAAGTAAGACGAATGCGTCATCCCCGGCGCGCTACCACTAGTCATCCCCGGCTCCTCACCGCTTGTCATCCCCGCGGAGGCGGGGATCTCCTTTTTATTTTTCAGCATCAGTTTCTTGTTTTCTAGAATCCCATCGATGTCAAAGCGGACGGTGGGATTCTTGCCGCTCTTGAAGGCTTCTTCGCTTTCGTAGAGGGAAAGTGCAATTTTTAAGTTTGTCGGGGAGGCTGCTGTTGTGGGCGGCGTTACACTTGATGGAACCGCACCGCTGAATGAAAATTCTTTTGTTGCGCCATCCTTGAAAGTTGCCTTGGGAATGTGAATCGTCTTGCCCAACTGCGCGAGGGCTGCACCCGTATTGTCAACAAATTCTGCGACCATGTAAATGTCAAAGAAGCATGGGGCTACGCCGGTATTTTTGACGGTGATGTTCAAAGTGCTTATCGCTGTACCTGCCGCGGTCTTGTCGCCCCCCGCGACAGTCACCAACTCCGCATTCGTTACCGTGAAATTGTAGCCGATAACCTTGCTCATGGAATCCGCAAGGGCCTTGTTGTCTTTGTAGAAGTTATAGCCGCAATCGCTATCTTGGTCCAGCACGTAGTAAGTCAAGTGTGCCGTGGTAATCGCATCCACCCAGCGCTGCGGAGTCCATTTCAAGTAGCCTCCGGGAATCACGTCGGTGTAATTCAGCATGGTCGTATAGCCGGCGATGTTTTCGGCGATCGTCGGCAAGTTGGCCTTGTAAGCGCGCACTAGTGAATCTGGCCTGCCGGGAGTGCCAATGAAACCGTCATCGCGCTTGGCGATGCCGAGTTTGAGGGCGTGCGTATAAACGTCCCCTGCACCGCTTGAAGGCAACACCAGCAAAGTTTTCTTGAAAACGGAGGCGTAGTAATCCAGCATGTCCATCTTTATCGAATCGGAGGGCATTTCGCTGCCGTCCAGATGGGAAGCGTGCCACTCGCCCCATTCGCCAAAGGGACGTATGTCGATGTATTCGATACGCGGGTCGCCGTCGTATTTTTGCGCCAGAGCCTTCGCGAAATCCTTCGCCGCCTGCAAATAGATTGGGTCATCCCAGACGGGAACGGAGGCACGGTAGCCTTTCCCTTGCAAGGTGGCCGTGATTTTCTTTGCTCCCGATTCATAGACGAAGGGCGGAGTCCAGTCGTATTCTTCTTCAGGCGAGTCGTCGCTTTTGATATATGACGGCGAATAGGGGAGTACGCGCAAGGCGTAGCCCATGTCATGTTCCGCTAATGCATCTAGCAATTTGTCCAATTCCGTCCAGTCGTAAACATCCTTCGCCGGGTTCAGCTTGCTCCATTTTTGGTGACCGGAGCCGTAGGTGACAAGATCCCATGCTTTGTTGTTTAACGAACCGTAAGGGCCGTATTCAAATTCTGGGACAAAAATCCACGCACCTCCGGTAGGGACCGTAAAACCCTTATGCGGGTTGGCGAGCGGCCCGTCGAATCGTTTGAGTTTGTAAGTGATTTTTGTAGTGTCGGGAGTGACAGAAGATAACGGATTGTCATTCTGGAGGCTCGAAGAGCCGATGGAATCCATACGGAAACTGCTAGATGATCGGGCCCTTGACGAACTGGACTTCACGTCATTGCGGCTTGAACTGCTTGTACTGAGAGAAGTCGAAGTAAGTGGTGTCGCAGTTGAACTAGATGAGTTCGCGGAGCTAGACGATAGGGGAGACGATTGGGTCCACGAAGAACTTGAATCATCTTCGGCAGAAGCACTGCTCCCGTCGTCACCGCAAGCGACGAACCCTATCGCAACAGCCAATACACCTAACAAACCAAAAAGTTTCATTTTTCCTTCTCTGTTTATGGTGAATATAATTGAAATTTCTCTAAAAAGCTGTAGGTAGATTCTTTAAATTCTATTATTGATGACAGAATTCGGGCCAATTCCAAGGAACTTCATGGTCAAAAACTCTATCAAAACGATAAGATTACGACTTGGGGCGATTCTCCACTTTATTATAGCCGTAGGCCATCTCTGCTGTCTCTTTGTTTTAGATGAAGCATTCGATGCTTACGGCATCAAAGACGTGATGCATAATTTAGTGTTTGGCCATGTTTGGATGCTTTATGCTCTGACCATCTGCATTGCCTTGGCCTTCGTCTTGGCAGGGCTTTATGCCCTCTCAGCCTCTAGTGACATCCGAAGGCTACCATTGACTCGAACAGCCATTATTGTTATCGTCGTGCTCTACAGCCTTCGTGCTTTGATAGGGGGCTGGACTTGTGTAGTAAATTTCAATTGGCTGCAATGTTTCTCATCCGTCATTCCTGCCTTTCTCGCATGGTGCTGTTATCCAGGTCTTAAAAAGTAATGACGCTTATCTAGCACGCTATTTGTGAAAAGGTATAAAAAGGAGAAAAATTATGAAACATATAAGAGACTTCTTTGGTTACCTTTTGGGCGGCATTCTCTTTGTCTGCTTGATTCCGACAATCATGTGGCTCGCGTCCGGCATGCCGGCGCTTTTGCCGGTCGGTGTCGCTCGGGGCATTGGCGCTGCGGTGTTGATGCTTTGCGGCCTCGTGCTCAGTGTTTATACCATTGTCTATATGCGCAATCGCGGCAAGGGGAACCCGATGGATGCTTTCGGTCACGAAGTGGCCCCGCGTACGCAACATCTGATGGTCGAAGGCCCGTACAAAATAAACCGCAATCCCATGCTGACTGGAACGCTTGTTTATCTCGCTGGCGCTGCCGTATGGCTGTGGCACTGGCAAGCGGCCGTCGTGCTCGTGGCCTTCTTTGCTATCATGATGGTGCAGGTGCTCAGCGAAGAACGCCGCCTTCGCCGCGACTTCGGCGAAGAATACGAAGCGTACTGCAAGCGTTCGAGAAGATTCTAGAAATTATAATTAATGGGCAATGCGCCACAAGAATACGCGCCAACCGTTGACCGTGTTGGCTCTTTGTTTTTCGCTTGCACCATTGTAAATGTAACCGAAATCGTTCCCGGCGAACTGTCTTAGGAATATGGCAAGAACATCGACAACTTGCTTTGGAGTGTGTTGACTCATTTTTTTGCTTGCAGGGGGATATTCAAGCGTAATGAGAGGAACTGCGAGATCCCTTCGGTCGTCCATTAGGCAAATCATGGCGGCAACGGAGGATTTTCCCAATTTCTCAAGGCTTTCATAGGCCTGTTTTGCGGTTGAATCGACTAGCATGTTTTCAATGATTGTTTTGACTTCCGAAAAATGCCTTGCGACTTTGCAAACGGGGCTGTATTGCTTATTGTCAATGATATCTTTTTGCTTGGCGATTTCGCTTATAACCTTTGCTTTGTTCTCTTCGGTTTCTAATAAAATAGATTTTGCGTTGCTGCCCGTAAATGCGTACTTGCTTGTATCGGAAGCGCTTTCGTTTATGGGCGCAATGATTCTTTGATTGTTGTATTTGAACAAGCTTGAATCATAGCAGTGGGTGCCAGTTTCTTTGCCCGCACAGATTGTTTTTCTGATGACGATTTCTTTTGCGGTGATGTCTCCTTTATAAACGGAGTCAATGATGAAGTTAATTTCGATACGTTCTGTTGCTTTCTGCTTGATTTCGTTGATTTTATTCGTATCGACGTGGAGAATGCCCGAAACGATGTGTTGGGATCTGGCGATAGCTCTCCACAAGAATTCGTACTCCTTGTCAACTTTCAGCTTTTCCTGAGTTTGTTTGCCTGCTAAGTCTGCGAAGGGGAGGACCTTTTTCCATTCTTCAAGAGTTCCGTTGATGTTCTTTGACGTGTAGTTGTTTGCAATGCCGATGTCGTAACCCTCTACGATGGTAATGCAAAGACTCTCGCCTTCGTTGAACGTGAATTTGGAATCGAAAACAATCTTTGCAATTTTTATTGCCAGCGCTTCGTTGTCTTCGTTCTTATTTTTCTTGATTGTCGAAACGTTGATGTATTTGATTGTAGAAGATTCGCCAGATAAAGCGGTTGTAGTTTCTGAATGCCTGTACATCGAGGTGTTGTAAACCGGGAGTTCCTTGTTGATGACATCGATGATTTTTACCATGTCGGCAACATAAGTGTTCTTTGCAAATAAATTTATGCCCGAGAAAATAATCAGGAGAATGACGGGAATTATGGCCGCACCATAGAGGAACGACTTGTTGTTCGTATAAGAAATTTGGCCTTCGCTCTTTGCAGACACGATGAAGGAATCAGTCAGCAAATCGTGCAAGGATTGCAATGTATTTCTATTGACAATGACAAAATAAATTTCAAGGATTGGAATTGAAAATGTCAAGGTACCTAGAATAATAACTAACGGGATGGGAACAGAATTTGCAATGGACGAACCGTTTATGAGCATGAAAATGGCGAAACATAATGCTCTCAAGAAACTTTTGGGAACAGAAATGGCTTCGGAGTTCCTGTTGACTACGCGGATCTTTAAAAGCTTTTTTCCGAGAGTTTGACCGTTTGTAATCTTGCTGTTGCAAATCCCGAAATACAGAAGAACAGTAATGGCTCCGATGAGTAAACCGGAATTGCCAAGCTGTGCATAAAAGTCGCCGAAAAACAGTCCCGATAAATTCCCCGCCAAAGCAATGATGATGGAGTCTATCAGGAATGCGAAAAAACGTCTCTTTCTTGTGGCGAGCTCTACGTTTGTCACTTCGTCCACTGTTGCTGCAATCTCATCCATTTTTTTTACCCTTAATTGGTAGTAATTAAACTTTGTCTCAAAATATACAATCATTTCGTTGTAAAAAGCGATGCAGTTTATTTTCATAAAGTTCTGTTTCGTTTGCATTTAGTAAATTATAATGAGACTATATCGTTTTATGGGAGTCGCATGAATATTCTTGTTCTTTCAGGGAGCCCGCGCAAGGGTGGCAATACCGATTTGTTGGTGGATGCTTTCGTCAAGGGGGCTTCGCCAAAGCACCATGTCAAAGTGGTTTCTGTTCACGATTACAAAATCAATCCCTGCATGGGTTGCAATGCGTGTTTCCGCCGCGAAGACCATGCTTGCTGCCAGAAAGACGATATGCAAATCGTCTATGAAAAAATGGCCAAGGCCGAAATGCTCGTCATCGCCTCGCCGGTGTATTTCTATGGATTGAGCGCCCAGCTTAAAACAGTCATCGACCGTTTTCACAATCCGATTCGTGACTCGTTTCACATCCACAAGATGGCTCTGCTTTTAGTGGGTGCCGCCTCGCTCCCGGAACTGTTCGACAGCATTCTCGTACAGTACGAACTCTGCCTCAAGTTCTTCAAGATGGAAGATGTAGGCCGTGTGCTCGTGCGTGGCGCAAAAGACAAAGGCGATGTCAAAAACGGTGACTCGCTGCAAAAAACATTTGAGTTAGGACAAAGTATCTAAAAAAGAATCGCCCTTTATCAGCGGCTGTATTCCACTTTTTCAAGAGCGATAGGCTCGTTGTTTTCGAGCACCCATTTTACTGCCAACTCGGTCAGCTGATAGAGCGTTTCCTTGTCGCTCCCGTTGCTTATCGTTTTTGCGAGAGCGCTAGCTTTCTCTGAAATGTCTCCGTTGGCCGTTTTGAAATACACTGATAGCGAGGATGCCATTTTCCTGTAATCGTCGTCCCAGTTGACTCCGCCGTTATCGAGAATCTCGTTCGTGATACGCCCTATTGCGCGTATGACTTCGCCCTGCACCGTGCCTGCGTGGCCGCTGCCGGGGACAAGCATTTCCCAAAGTTCTTCAAACTGTTTTTGCCAAGTCGAGCTTTTCACGGTTATCGGCTTTTTCTCGTTGAGGAGTTCTCGCCTCGGCACGGGCGTCACATCAAAAATTCTGTACAGTTCGTCAAGAGCGTTGCTGAATTCTTCCACCCGATCACGTGCAAATTTCGAACGGAAAAATTCAAAATTCTCGCCAATTTTCGTGACAAAGCTTTTGGTCTTATCGGAAGTCCTTGCGCCAGCGGCAAGCAGAGCTTGGGCGATGCGTTCCATGCTGACGATGTTCGCGTTGTTGCATGAGCGGAGTGATTCGTCAAGGGCTGTGAATTTATCCCAACCGCCGCAGGATTCGGGATCCGCACCGCAGGCGAGAAGATTTTCTACCGCCTGTGCCTTGTGTTTGCTGGCGTTGGCAAAGAGCGCGTTCCCGGTACGTGTATCGGCAGCGAAGTTGATATCGGCCCCATGCTCAATTAGGCATTTCAGTAGATTGATGTCGCCTGCAAGTTTCGTCATTGGCGTTTCGCCCCAGCCACAATCTGCATTCAAATCGAAGCCGTTCTCGGCAAGGAATGAGACGTGCTCCTCAGTTAGACCTTTGAACGAAAACGCATTTTCTGTCGTTCTGCTGCGTGCTGTGGCGGACACCTCGCATTTGTCGAATACCGCCTTGAATTTGTCCATATCGCCGCTGTCGATAATTTCCTGAAAATCTTCTGGGAGTGTCTTACGCTTCTTTGCCATGCCATTTATCCTTAATTTTTATAATTGTTAGTAACGGGCACTTTGACATTTTGCCCCCCGGTAAATGTATTTCAATTTTAATAAATTTTGGAAAAAAGAAATCAAGGCGTTCGAGAAAATTCTAGGAACAAAAAACTGGCAATTTTGGGATTTTTGCTGAAAAATTTGCGAAAAATGGAAAAACGGGCGAAAATATTGCAAAAATAGTTGGAAAAACGGACAAAATTAGTTATTTTAAGGTTGGAAAAACGGAAAAACTGATGATTCAACGTAAAATCGACAACTATTTGGCTGATTTCTATGCCAAGCACAAGAACGCATTGCTTGTCACTGGCGCAAGGCAAATTGGCAAGACCAGTTCCATTCGAGAGTTCGGAAGGACGCATTTCAAGCATTTTGTAGAAATCAACTTTCTTGAATCTCCGGCGGCCAAGTCCGTATTCGAAGGTGCCGATAGCTCGAACATCCTTTTGCGCTTGTCGGCCTACGCCGAGACAAAATTGGTCAAGGGTGAAACGCTGATTTTCTTGGACGAGATCCAGGAATGCCCCGATGCGGTTACCGCAATCAAGTTTCTGGTTGAGGACGGGTCTTACCGTTATATTCTGAGCGGATCGCTTCTTGGTGTTGAACTCAAAGATATCCGTTCCCTTCCTGTCGGTTTTTTAACCATCAAGGAAATGTTCCCTTTGGATTTTGAAGAATTTTCGAAGGCGGTGGGCGTTCAGGTCGAGGTTCTGGATTCAGTGCGAGCCGCTTTTGAGAACAAAGTGAAAGTTGATTCGGTAATCCACGAAAAAATGATGGAGATTTTCCGCCTGTACATGGTTGTTGGCGGCATGCCCGCTGCAGTTGCGGAGTATTTGGAATCGAACAACATCCAGAACATATTGGAAATTCAGCAAGGCATCATTGAGTTGTACAAGAAGGATATTGCCAAGTACGACCCGGAAAATAAACTTTATCTGAACGAAATTTTCGATCTGATTCCGCCAGAACTGAATAACCAGAACAAGAGATTCATTTTAAAAAAATTGAACGAGAATATCAAATTTTCTCGTCATGAAAATTCCTTTATTTGGTTAAAAGAAGCGGGAGTGGCTCTCCCCGTTTACAACGTAGATGAGCCCAAAATTCCCTTGCTCCTTTCGCGTTCGCGCAACTTGTTTAAACTGTTCTTGAACGATGTCGGGCTCCTTACCTGCCAATACGCAAACGGAATACAACTAAAAATCTTGAATGGTGAAAATGCCGTCAATTTCGGTTCCGTTTATGAGAATGTGGCCGCGATGGAACTGAAAGCGCAAGGATTCGATCTTTATTATTTCAATAGTAAAAAACAGGGTGAGCTGGATTTTGTCATTGAACGGAATGGGCAGGTGCTCCCCATAGAAATCAAGTCGGGCAAGGATTACAAACGGCACAATGCCTTGAAAAATATTCTGGAAACGACTAATTACGCTATTCAACAGGCGATTGTTTTCTGTAACGATAATGTTTGCGTCAAGGAAAAAGTCTTGTATTGCCCCATCTACATGCTGATGTTCCTAAATAACGAAAAAATTGATTTGGGAACATACAAAGTGGATTTGACTGGACTGGCCAAGCGTGCTAATCGCGATAAATAAAATTCGACATTTTTGGAAAATAGAAATTTAAAGGGAAACCGATTAAATAGATATTCGTCACATGAAAATTGAAATTGCGACAATTGAAGATGTTCCGGAGCTTTTGGAATTGCAGTACAAGGCGTTCTTCGCCATTGCCGCAGAAGTAGATTGGCTCGATGCTCCCGGCTTGAAGGAATCGCTGGAGCAAGCTCGTGAAGATTTTCCGAAATACATGACGCTTAAAATGCTTTCCGATGACGGAAAAATTGTTGGCTCGGTTCGCGGTCGCGTCGAGGATGGTTCGCTTTACATTGGCCGCCTGATGGTGCTGCCGGAATGCCAAGGCAAGGGGTACGGAAAAATTCTGTTTCGCGAAATCCAAAGGCGGTTGCCCCACAATCGTGCATGGCTGTTCACCTGTGGCGAAGTCCGACGTATCGTTTCGTTCTACGAGCGCGAAGGCTTCCGCACTTTCCATACGGAACGCTTCGAGAAAGGCCACACGTGGGTTTCGATGGAGAAGGTTCAAGGAACGGGGAATATCGACAATTAGTTTAAATCTGCATAAATATCTTGAATTATCGGCTTTTATAGTTTTTCTGCTTAAAGATGATTGTATTTTATGTAGAAAAAGGGGGTTGTCACGATTGATGGCTCCAGACACGGTTCGAAATATCTGAGGAAGTGAGAATAGTCATGTCTCGTTTGACTTTTATATTGCTTTTGTTGCTGACGGCCATATTGCATGCGCAGCAGACTCCGATTTCGCGGGCAATGAGCGGGTTAGACGAAGCTTTTTTTGAACCTATTGAGGAAGAATTAAAGAAAAATAGTGAAAATAGGATATTTTGCGAGACGAACGCGATTGGCCTGAACTTGCTTATTCTAGATGGCTATTTTGTTATAAGTCGCCACGTTGGTGGTGGGGTGTCTTCAATTAATACTGATGCAAATTCTACTCGTATTTTTACAAGTGATACAACTCGCGAACATCCTGTTTGGACTAGAGTTTATGGCGTTTCTCAAGTATCGCCAGATTCAGTAATTAAGATTCTTAAAGAAATACGAGCGAAAAATGCCGATAAAATCGACCGGGACGAGATAAACGTTTCGTTCCCGTATCAGGATGAAAGTATTTACAAATACAAGAAGTTTTTTGGAAAACTTAAGGCCGCTGGATTCTCGAAGATAAGGTTGCTTGCTAAAGAGGAAGAATTTAGCGATAAGGTATATAAGAATCTTCTGCTCAAAAAATACAGCAAGGAACAGGTTGAATCCTGGGAAAGTTTCAAGCATTCTTGTAATAAACTATGGCTGCACATTACGGACTCAAAACTTTCATACTCTGCTCATAAACCTTTAAAATGGTATGGAATAAGTGATCCTGACTTTTCAAAGAAGCCTGCTAAAAGAAGAAAAGCTTCGCATGTAAAAGAGATTGTCGATAAAAACAAACCAAAACTTTCAAGTATTCGTAAGAAATACCGAATGCAGGCGCCTCGTTTAAAAGAAGTAAAAAACAGTGAACATCCAGATGCAGAAATTCAATACGACATTGTAGTAAAATTTACTATTGCGCCCGATGGAAAAATTAGTGAAATTGAAGTAGTGTCATCATCAACAGGAAATGAAAAATTCGATAAGGCAATATGCGATGCGATTTCTACATGGACTTTCGAAGAAGCCGACACGGAGACTCGCGTAACCTTGCCGTTAAAATTTGATAAAAAGTAAGTATGGATTTGTGATTATGGATCAAATGAAAATCGAAATTGCAAACAAAGAAGATGTTCCAGAACTTTTGGACCTTCAGTACAAGGCGTTTCGCCCCGTTGCCGAAAGCTTGAACTGGCTCGATGCACCAACCTTGACCGAAACTGTGGAACATGCGCTCGGGGAATTTCTGAAGTACACAACGCTCAAGATGCTTGACGATGACGGAAAAATCATCGGTTCCGTCCGCGGTCGCGTTGACGACGGTTCGCTTTTCATTGGTCGACTGATGGTTCTGCCGGAATTCCAGAGAAACGGCTACGGCCGCATTTTATTGCGTGAAATTCAATCTCTCTTGCCGCATAACCGCGCATGGCTCGATACCAGTGGCGATGTGTCGAAAACGGTCTCGTTCTATGAGCGCGAAGGCTTCCGCACATTCGAAACCAAGTATTTTGAAAACGGAGTCTCGTGGATTTCGATGGAAAAAATTGTAGGGCCATAGAATGAAAAGATTGTTGTTTTTAATTGCTTTGTTTGCTAGCGTGGCGATGGCTCATGTTCAACGGTATGATGCTATCAAAATCGATGGCAAACGTTGTTCGTTTAGCACATATCCGCTCAATAAATACATTTCAAATCATTATTCTGAATGGCCGTTTCGCCCGACGTTCCGTGGGCCTGGAGATGGCGGTGGCTATTGGGGCTTTTGGAGCATCCGCGATTCTCTCTTGTATTTGGATAGCGTGACAATCAATACATGGGGACGTTCTTCAATTGTTGTTAGTCATGGCGATCGAAAACATTTTTCTGTTCGAATCCCTTTGCAAGAAATTATAAGGGATCGTTCAAATAAAAAGTCGCGGCAAGCCCTCAAAAAAGACGGGAGCCTCTATGCATATTTTGTCAATGACACGCTTGAAGTTTCCTGCCTTAATGACTTTTACAAGATTTATGTAGACACGGTTTATGTAAAAAATGGTCGGGTTCGTTTTTTGCAACACTCCTCGAATGATGGGACTGCAAGTGGCCTTAATCTATTACATAATTCGAAAAATAAAAAATCTAAGCGTGTCAAGAGATTGCCCAAACCGGAAAAGAAAATTCGGCCGTATAATGAAAAAACATCTTTGTTTACAACCTATTACTATACCTTGGATAATCTTCGTAAAAAACAAGATGAAAGCGACAAGCAAAAGTATATCGTTGAACCTCGTCAAGATCCGAATTTTAAACGTTTTGAAGACTTCTTTGAAATCAATGCAGTTGATTTGGATTATATAGAACGTAATAAGACTTATACTTTTTTCGTGACTCCCAAAGAAAAAACTCCGTTTCTTGAGTTTGTCTTTTATTTCGTAATGGATGGAATCGTTCATGAGTTCAAGGATTCGCCGGCTGATGCGGTTGAATTGTTTGAGAAAAGTTATGCTGCTATTCGAAAAAATCCTGCGTTTGTAAAGTGGCTGCAAGAGAAACAGTCGAAGATGAATTACCGAGACATTAGCCTTAAGCGAGAAGAAAAAACATATGTTTGGTTCCGTGAAGCTTCAATAGAAGATGTTTGGACGGATGCTGAAATGTCTGGAAAATATGTGGCGACTATGACATTTAACGATGTTCTGAGTCCACAGTATAAGTTTTTGTTGAGTGATAATGGCGATGTCTTGGTCTCGTGGGCGAGTCCTCCAAAAGGAGAAACGATTTCGGATATCGCTAATGATGCGGATAAAAATAATGTTCACATGAAATATTGCCATGAACCAGTTGTTGGTGAAACGGTGCCTTCGGAAAAGCCTTTGTTCTGCGATTACGCCATCTTCAGTCACAATGGCAAAATCAAATACGGCCCCAAAAGCGAAGAACCGCAAGATGGATTGTTGGGTTTAAAGAATGAAAAATATATGTTTTCTAAGATCCCCAAGAAGGAAAAATAGATGCTCGATTATGGTTTAAAAGATAAAGTAGCCCTGATTACGGGTGTGAACAATCCGCAGGGGATTGGTGCAAAGACTGCGTTTGCTTTTGCTCGTGAAGGTGCAAAGCTTGTTTTGGTCTATAAGAAAATTCCGAGAGCGTTTGATAAAAGTAAAACAGACAAAAATGGTGCTGATCGGTATTTTGCGGCGAACGCAGGTGGCGCGGAAATAGTAGAAAATAAACTCAAAGAAATGGATGCCGATTACGTTGTCCTAGAATCCGACATTTCTAACGAGGAGGATGTTCGTAAAATTTATGCGGCAGCCATTGAACGGTTTGGGAAAATTGACATTTTGGTGAACAATGCCGCCGATGGCGATATGGACGGCATCGATACTATAGAGAAAATTACCCAGAAAGTAATTGATGATACCTTTGCGGTCAATGTCCGTGGCACAATTTTAATGACAAGAGAATTTGTGAATCGCCGCAAAGATTACGGACGGATAATCAACATCTCTACAGATGCCGCGCAAGTCTTTGCGGGGCAAATCACCTACGGCGCGAGCAAGGCTACATTGGAAGCGCTTACCCGCAGCGTCGCCCTTGAAGTCGCAAAGTACGGAATCACGGTGAACTGCGTTGCTCCCGGTCCGACACAAACAGGATGGATTGACGAAGAATTGGAAAAGTCGGTCGTCCCGTTAATCCCCATGGGAAAACTGATTCAGCCTGAAGACATTGCCGAAACGATTTTATTCCTCGCGAGCGAACAGGCGAGAATGCTCACCGGCCAAGTCATAAAAGTTTCCGGCGGACACGCTCTGTGAAATTTTTGATGAGAGTACGCCTTGTGAGTTTGGTTCATGCGAGCCTTAAGACCTCTCCACGGTCGATTTTTTTTTTCAATTCTTCCACTATCGGGTGATACATCTCGGGGCATTCAATTTGCATGATTGTTGTGACCTTGTTGCCGCCGTCTTTGCTTGAAGCCCCGCAATGGAATAATTTTTCGCTAGGCAAGCCATAATCCAAAAACATGTAGCGGTCGTGAAACTTGCGGCTCGGACTGCCAATTTTCAAGGAAACATCGGGTCTATCCTTCTCGAAATCAGCCTTTATTGCTGGCGTAATCTTTTCATCGCCCCGCTCCTCGCTGAAAATATGCACGCTAACGCCCTTCGCAATTCCGCGCAGCAGGTCTAGCGTTTTAACGCCCACGTAGTTATCGATGATAATGATAGACTTCTTTGCCATCCCGTAAATCTTCATGTAGGCGACATCGGCTTCCAGTTTTTGCCCGTCAAAAATCAGGAAGTGCTTATAAGTTGCTGGATCGATGAAGTTTTCCATGACTTTCTGCACGTCATTCGAAAGCTGCTCTATCTTTTGGTTTTGGGCCGAGTGAACCGTATTGACGAAGAAATCTACACGTTGCTCAACCGCTGTGAGCCGAGTGTTGACATTTTCAAGTTGCTTTTGTTGGGTTTGATGCGCCAACATTCGCTGGTTGACGCAGTAACCCTTAAGCATGTAATCCTTGAGAACCTTGAGAGCCCATTGGCGAAAGCGCGTTCCCTGAATGGATTTCACCCTATAACCAACAGAGATTATAACATCCAAATCGTAAAAGAGTAGTTTTCTTGCTATTGAACGTTTTCCTTCTTGCTGAACTGTCAAGTATTCCTTGACAGTTCGATCTAGTGAGAGTTCTCCCTCCTTATAAATATTTGCTATATGCAGGCTGATATTTTGCTTTGTGGCATGGAATAGCTCCGCCATCTGCGCCTGCGTGAGCCAGACGGTCTCGTTTTCTACCTTGACTTCGATATGGAATTCTCCGCCCTCCGGCTGGTACACGACAATCTCGTCTTTGCTTGAATTGGGCTGCTCTTCTTTCTTCATTTTTCACTCCTTCCGCCTACACGCTTGAAAAGGCGGAGCTTAAACTACATTTTGTTGGACTGAACACTTGTTCACTATAAATATAAGTTGTTGAAATGCACCTGTCAAGAGGTTCGTCCGTTTTTTTTGAGGGGGGGCGGCACCTCCTAGCTTTTTAAGAGTGGTAGTTTCCATTTTGGAAACAACTGAATGCGCCCATTTTTTACTACTATTCCCATAGACATATTAGAGTTTATTAGCTCTTGTTCTCTCCTTGAAATCTGCAAATTTCACATACGTGAGGACAAGGCGAACGCTCACGTAAATGCGATTTTCGAACCGTAGCAATGCGGCTCGTTTAGGCGTATTTCGACAAGAACAGCAATGTTTGTCGTGTCATTGCGAGTCTTTCGCATGGCATCACGGATTCGTTCCGAGTGTCATTGCGAGCCGAAGGCGAAGCAATCTATACGAAACTTGCTGTGTTTTCTGTCGCCCGTATTGGGGCGTGGGTCGCTCGCGTTTATCACGTATAGGCATTGCAGAGCCTCAAGGAGGTAAACCGTAGCGATTCCACGCCTTCTTTTATAGGCGTTGTTCATTCGGCCAGTTCAAGAGCCAACTGGAGAATGGCAACATGGCTATTAAGAAATCGCAACTTTACAATACCCTTTGGGAAGCTTGTAACGCCCTTCGTGGGGGCATGGATGCCTCGCAGTACAAGGATTATGTGCTGGTGGTATTGTTCCTCAAGTATATCTCGGATAAAGCGAAGTCGGATCCGAATACTCTCATTTCTGTCCCTAAGGGCTGTAGCTTTTATGATGTGGCTAAACACATCAACCAAAAGACAGTCAATGAAACGATGAACTCCTCGCTGGAGAAAATCGCCGAAGAGAACGGTTTGGAAGGCGTAATCAACACTGTTGATTTTGCTGATGAACAGAAGTTGGGCAAAAGTGATGAAATGATTCGTACCGTTAGCCAGCTTCTCAAGGTTTTCCAAAACGAAAGTCTCGATTTTTCGAACAACCGTGCTGCCGATGACGACCTTATTGGTGATGCCTATGAATATTTGATGCGTAAGTTTGCATCGCAGTCGGGTAAAAGTAAAGGACAATTCTACACGCCTGCCGAAGTGAGCCGTGTAATGGCGAATGTTGTCGGGATTAACAAGGATAATCGAAAGTCTAACATTTCTATTTACGACCCGACTTGTGGCTCCGGCTCTTTGCTTTTGAGGGCTAAGGCGGAAGCGAAACGGGACAACGTAAGCCTTGATGGTCAAGAAAAGGACCTTGCGACAATTGGCATGGCGAAAATGTCCATGATTATCCATGGGGTCGAAACCGCTTGCCTTGAACATGGCGATACGCTGAATAATCCGCTTCACAAGGACGATGAAAAGACGCTGCATCAATTCGACTACATTGTGGCGAATCCTCCGTTTTCAATGAAAAGTTGGATGAAGACCGCTAAGGCCGAAGATGTTTTTGGACGTTGGGGAACGGCGGAGGGGCTTGCTCCCGTGCCGCCTAATGGATGTGGTGACTATGCCTTTTTGCTCCACATTGTAGCATCGCTTAGGTCCGATGGTCATGCTGCTTGCATTTTGCCGCATGGAGTTCTTTTCCGCGGAAACGACGAAGCCACAATCCGTGAATGGCTTGTTCGTCGTCATCTGATAAGCGGAATTATTGGACTTCCGCCAAACCTTTTTTATGGTACTGGAATCCCCGCTTGCATTATCGTGATTGACAAGAAGAACGCTCTTGAATCTAAGGGCATTTTTATGATTGATGCCAAAGAAGGTTTTGCAAAGGATGGCGATAAGAATAGATTGCGTGAAATGGACATCCGTCGAATTGAAGATGCTTGGAATGACCATCAAGACATTCCTCATTTCGCTCGGTTTGTACCTTACGAAGAGATTCAGGACTCGAAGAATAATTTCAATCTCAACTTGCCTCGTTATATAGCTCCAGAAGATTCTGAAATTCAACAAGATATTACCGCTCATTTGCATGGGAATATTCCCGCTTACGATGTTGATGAAGTTTTCTCGCATTATTGGGAGGTTTGCCCTTCGCTCAAGTCTCAGCTTTTTTCAAAGTTGAATAAGGAGTATTACAAATTCAAGAAAAGTGAGGCTTCAGAAATCAAAAAGATTATTGATGCGAATGCAGACTTCCAGCATCACTCTGCTTTGTATAGACAAAGTGTCGCAGACTTCTTTGAATCGAAAAACACTGAAATGAAGAAACTCCCGCTAGGCTTCAATCCGAAGGAAAAAATTGAGCAGTGGGGAAATGCTCTTTTGGAGCAAGCGGAAAAGCAACAGCTTGTGAATCCTTATGAAGTCTATGAAATTCTGCTTTCTTTCTGGGCTGAGACGATGCAGGATGACTGTTATCTTATTTCTCGTGACGGTTGGAATATTACTGTTGGTACGGATAAAAAGAAACCGACCTATAAGGATATTCTCTGCGATTTGGTTCCTGTAGATGTTGTGGTGAATGAATATTTTGCGGCTGAAGAATCTGCTATTGCTAATCAAGAAGCGACAATTGAAGAAATCAATTCTCAGATTACGGAAATGGAAGAGGAAAATCCGCAGGAACTTGGTGATTCTGTTTCGGTTATCAAGTCTAAACTTGAAACAGCTTCGCTGCCGTTGCCTTTTGAAAATGAAGAACAGGTGCTGCTTGAATTTTTGCCGTTGCTTGCAATAAAGGGTAAGGAGGGCAAAACCAAGCAGAATGCGTATATTGCAAAATTTAAAGAAATCTTCGATCAGTTTGACAAGCTGAATAAGGCGGCTGTAACGAAACGGATTAAACAGATTCCTCTTTTGAGTGAAAATGTTGATGAAGAAACAAAAACTTTGTATGAAAAGTATGTGGAATTGCAAGATAAATTGAGCGAAGAAAAGGATTCACTTAAAGAGTTGATGACTGAAATGTATCAGAAGGTGAAGACGAAATACGATTCATTGACCGAAAAAGATATTCGTCATCTTGTGGTGGATTGCAAGTGGCGTGGAACACTAACGGCCCGCACTGATACTCTTTTGACGGATGTTTGCCAAAAGATGACGACGGATATGATTGCCTTACGTGATCGTTATGCTCATACGTTGCCGGATATTGAAAATCGTGTGAATGATTTGCGTGCGAAAGTAAATGCTTCGCTCGAATCTATGGGGATCACGCTTTAATTTGGTGGTGCTATGAAAGAAACGAAATTTAAGCAGACCGATATTGGGTTGATACCGGAAGATTGGGATATAAAAGAAATAGGTAACTTTACTGAAATTGTTACAGGAGCGACTCCATCAACGCAAATTCAACGTTTTTGGTATCAGGGGACCATTCGATGGATGAGTTCTGGGGAAGTTAATCTAAAATATGTTCGTGAAGTAATTGGAAGAATCACAGAGGATGGGTATCGTAATGCTAGTACGCATCTTTTACCACCGCATTGTGTTTTAATTGGTCTCGCTGGTCAAGGGAAAACAAGGGGGACTGCTGCGTACAATTTGATTAGTTTGTGCACGAATCAATCAATTGGTTCGATTCTTCCAAATGACTCATATTGTTCCTTGTTTTTGTATCATTATATGGATGCAAAATATAATGATTTAAGATTGTTATCTGCTGGTGATGGTGGAAGAGGTGGCTTAAATAAAAAACTTCTTTCTGAATATAAGGTGCCATTACCGCCGACGATTGAAGAACAGGAACGGATTGCAAATGCGTTAAGTCAAGTGGATGATTTGCTTGCCGCTCTTGATGAACAAATTGAAAAGAAACAACTTGTTAAGCAAGGGGCAATGCAACAACTCCTTACTGGCAAAACCCGCTTACAAGGGTTTAGAGGTGAATGGAAAACTGTAAAACTTGGAGAAATTGGTAATACTTTTAATGGCTTGTCGGGTAAATCTGCGGTAGATTTTGGCACCGGTAATGCAAAATATGTCACATTTTTGAACGTCCTAAATAATCCCATTATTGATACGTCTATTTTAGAAAATGTCAATATAAATTTAGGCGAAAAGCAAAATGCAGTACACAAAGGCGATTTGTTCTTTAACACATCGTCTGAAACCCCGGAAGAAGTTGGTATTTGTGCTGTTATTTTGGAAGAAATCAAAAATTTGTATTTGAATAGCTTTTGCTTTGGATTTAGACTTTTTGATGAAAATGTAGATGGAAAATACTTGGCGTTCTATTTTAGAAGTAAGACCGGTCGTGATTTGATGACTACGTTAGCTCAAGGAGCAACAAGATATAACTTATCCAAATCTGCTTTTGACAAATCAGAAATTACAATCCCATCAACTCTTGCAGAACAACAAGCTATTGCCAACATCCTTTCCACGATGGATGATGAAATCCAAGCATTGCAAGAAGAACGAGATAAATACGCTCTTGTAAAGCAAGGCATGATGCAACAACTTTTGACGGGTAAAATTCGCTTGAAGTAGGAGATTCTTATGGCCAATGAATTCGAAAATGCTCAAGTTCCTACCGAACGTGAAACACAAGATAAAGTCATCAGGATTCTCCGAGACTATGATAGTTATAAATATTTAGGAAACCTCTCGGAGCAAGAGAATAAGCCCTACATTGAAAGTATTCTTAAAGAGTTCCTAATCAAGCATCAGGGCTGTACAGAAAAACAAGCCGAAGAAGCTATAAAGAAGTTGCGAGATTTGATTGCTCAATGTCATGGTGAAGATTCTCTATACGACGTAAACAAGGCCGTTTACAAGATGCTCCGCTATGGAACATCGGTAAGTCAGGGCTTGGGTCGTCCTAGCAAAAAAGTTTTCTTCTATGATGCTGGCACTCCTGAAAATAACTTTTTCCACATCGCCGAAGAGGTGACCGTTCGTCGATTAACAGGAGAGGATAAACACCGCCGCCCTGATGTTGTCATTTATGTAAATGGTATTGCTGTATGCGTCCTTGAACTCAAAAAAGCGACTGTCAGTGTTCGTGAGGGCATTCGCCAAAATATTCGAAACCAGCAGTGTGGTCAAATTACTCCGTTTTTCTCGACAGTGCAATTACTCCTAGCTGGTTCCGAAAGCGAAGGCGTTTATTATGGTACGATTCTAACAAAGGAAAAATATTATCTCCGTTGGAAAGAACCTGTCGGGGCTCATTATCATTCTGCGTTGTCCAAAGAGCCGACTTACAAGGTGATGTTCCCTGCAAGTGAATTCAGCAATGAATTGCATCGTTCATTGTTGCAGATGTTACGTCCAGGGCGATTGATTGATTTTATCAATAACTTCGTTGTCTTTGATGGTGGTATCAAAAAAGTCGCTCGCCCAAACCAGTATTTTGCATTGCAGGCAGCAAGAGAACGATGCCTCAATAATGAGGGCGGTATTATTTGGCATACGCAGGGGAGTGGAAAATCCCTTACAATGATATGGCTTGCTCAATGGATTTTAGAAACTATCCCAAAATCAAGAGTTGTCGTTATCACTGACCGCGATGAACTTGATACGCAAATTACCAATGGCTTTATTGATGCCGATAAACACCCTGTTCGTGCAACATCGAGTGAGCATCTTATCAAGATGCTTAACGGAACCAATGATCGTCGTGATGAACAACCTGAACCGGATTTAATCACAACGTTGGTGCATAAATTTGGTATTCATACCCCTGTGCAGCAAGGTGGTGATTCTCGTAAATTGCGTAATAAAGTTCCTGTCGATTATTATTTGGAGCAAGTTGCAGAACATCTGCCTAAAGGCTTTAAGGCAAAGGGAAAACTTTTCGTATTTGTCGATGAATGTCATCGTACTCAGGGTGGTGTGTTGAACAAGGCTATGCGAAAAATTATGGGCGATGATTTTATGCTCATTGGTTTTACAGGCACCCCTCTATTCAAGGTTGATAAGGATAAGCTTACATCAAGAGAAGCGTTTGGCCCTTGGATCTCGACTTATAAGTATGACGAAGCCGTCCGCGATAAGGTTGTGCTTGATTTGCGTTACGAGGCTCGTTCTGTTGATCGGATTGTATCGGATAAAGAAAGCCTGGATGAATTATTCGAAAAGATGACGGAAAAACTTACACCAACGGCGAAAACTCGATTGCAAAAACGGTGGGCTGTCATGCAAAATATTTATTCAGCACGAGAGCCGATAAGTCGTGTTGTCGCTCAAATAAAGAAAGACTTTACCCTGATTCCTTGTTTGCGAGAAGGTTGGGGTAATGCCATGCTGGTCGCAGACAGTGTTTATCAGGCGTTCCGTTATTGGTCTGAATTTGAACGAGATGGAGAATTTGCCGGGAAAACAGCCGTTGTTACATCGTATGATGGCAAGGAACCTTCATTGACTGAAGGTTTTTCAGATAGTATAAAAACGCAGGCTGAGTTTAAACATGAGCAATTCATCAAGATGATTGGGGATAAAACTCCAGAAAAGTTTGAAGAATATGCTAAAAATGAGTTCGTGAATAATCCCGGTTCAATGAAAATTCTTATCGTAGTCGATAAACTCATTACGGGATTTGATGCTCCTGCAGCAACTTATATGTATATCGATAGCGAAATGCATAACCACACATTGTTCCAAGCGATATGCCGAGTGAACCGCACTAATGGCGAAAGGAAACAGTATGGCTACATTGTCGATTACCGAAAACTATTTGATGATATAACCAACGCCATTGAAGATTACACGAATGGAGCCTTTAAGGAATTTGACAAGCAGGATGTGGCAGGCCTCTTAAAAAATCGCTTGAAAGAAGCAAAGAAAGATTTAGATTACGCTATTGAAAAGGTCCATCGCCTTGCTGAACCTGTAGAATTGCCGCGTGAAATGAGTGATTTCTTTAATTACTTCTGTTGTAATCCTGCTGAAATTCCAGAGGCTGAAAAGCAGCAGGAAAAAATTGCTCAGAACCAGAATAAACGCGAAGACTTCTATAATGCATGTGCTGAATTGGTTCGTGCCTATACCGCAATTGCACTAGAAATGGATAAGGTCGGTTACACCAAAGAAGAATCTGACCGAATTAATAAGGAAGTCAAGAAGTTTGATGATTTGCGAACAGCAATAATGCATAATAGTGGCGATTTTGTAGATCTGCATACTTACGATGCCGATATGCGAGCTTTGCTTGATGATTATATCGTTTCGCCTCGTGCAGAAGTTTTGCAGAAATTAGATGATTTCTCTTTCCTTGATATTATTGATGTAAAGAGTGATGGAGAAGGGACTGACTTTGGTATAGATGATAAGACCGAGGATGAACTTGGCGGAAAACGCGGTGTTGCCGAAACTCTTTATCAGAATGTGCGTAGAGTCATAAACCGTAAACGCGATACAAACCCCGAAGAATATCGCAAGTTCTCTGAAAAAATTGATAGATTGCTTGAAGAGTATCAGCAAAGTAAGATTGAATATAAGGAATTGTTGCGACAAATAAAAGATTTGACGGAACAACTTAAAAAGGAAGATGCTCCCGATCCGCGTTTGGATAATGAACTCAAGAAAGCCTTGTATGATAATTTAGGCAACGATGTTGAACTAGCGTTGAAAGTTTGTACTGCCGTAGAGCAGAGTGCTCAACCTGGCTTCCGCGGTAATCCAATGAGAAAGAAAATCGTTGAACGTGCGATTCGTGCTGCCTTGGCGGATACGGATTACGATGTAAATGCTATACTTGCGATTGTAATAGCACACACCGAATTCGTTCCATGATTATTGACGATATCGACATACAGGTAGAATACAAGCCCATCAAGAATACTCATTTAGCCGTGTATCCTCCTGATGGGCGTGTTCATGTGTCTGCTCCCGAATATCTTACGGAAAATGATATTCGTAGCTATGTTATTAGTAAATGGGATTGGATTAAACGCCAGCGAGCCGCTATTGCTGAAACTCCACGCCAAACGGAACGGCAATTTATCAGTGGTGAAAGCCACTATCTGTTTGGAATACGGTATTATTTGAAAGTTGAAGAGATTTCGTCTGGCCAAAGTGAAATTGTAGTTCAAGGAACGAAGATGATGATGCGTTTGAATAAAGTGTCTAATCGTCGAGCCTTGATGCAAGATTTCTACAGAACAAAACTGAAAAACTTTTTGGAAGAAGTTATAAGCAAATGGATGGTTCAGTTGTCTATTTCCAATTTTACTTGGCAAATCAAGATGATGAAAACGCAGTGGGGAAGCTGCACAAAAAAATCTCGTATTTTGCTTTTTAATCTAGAATTAGCCCGTGTTCCTAAAGAATGCATCGAATACGTTGTTGTGCATGAACTCACTCATTTGACTGTTCCAAGCCACAATCGTATTTTTGAATCCCTAATGACGGAACGATTGCCTCGTTGGCGTGACATCCGCCAGCAGCTTGGCGAATTTATTGCGTCTGAATGGAATGGATAACACGAAGAAGCTTTTTTTCAGGAAATTGTTGATATTATTGACTGCTCTATTATAGGTGAAGCTAGACCTATTGCGCAGACATTGCTATGAGAGTATCTTTAAGAACGGATAATAAATCCATCAAAGTCTCGCCGGAACAAGTTAAAACTTGGATAGAGGATTATGATGAGGATGACTATTGGTACTAAGCCTCAAACAAACGTTTTTTGAGTGATAATTCTTGGTGGTCAACTGTTCGGAATTTCCGAACAGTTCATCCTATTGCACAAAAAGTCCGCCGGATATATTTTTATGGATAGCAATCAACAGGGGCTGTTAATATGGTTAATGACAAAATCAAAGAAATCAATCTTTTTATTGATGGTGTTGCAAGTGTATGTAACGATATAAATGTCATTGCAGAAAAGACTCAGAATTACTTCGGAAAAAATTTTAAGCGGTTTGTAGATTATGTTTTGATTATGAAATATCGAACTTTCTCTGCGGAACAATTTGCCAAAATCCTTTGCAAACGCGATTTATCAGAAGGTCTGTCGGGTATTGAAATTGAATGTGCCAAAAGAAGTGGACTAGTGATTGTTTCTGGTTATTCGGACGATGTGATCGAATTAAAAGGAACTATTTTTGCTGTTGGAGATTGTTTCGATGGCGGTGATTTTCACTTGAAACGTGAAAAGGGAAAATGGAACTTGGAAAGAGGTGTTGGAAAGAACAATAATATTTCTGCCTTGTGGTATGATCAAGACGCGCTCACGGATGATGGCGAACCAATTCCATGGTCATATAAGACCGATATTCCACATGAAAGTTTTATTGCTATTAATGACGGAGAGCCATTCAGTGAAGGATTTGTCTTTGATATACACGATTTAATTGCGAGGACAGGTCACTCCACTTCCACCACAAACTCTTCCCGCTTTAGCCCATATTCTGCATAAGGGTTTTCGTCAGGGTATCCAACGGGATTACATAAGAGCAAGTGGCGTTTGCCTTTTGCATCGGTGAACTCCAGTTTCATTGCTGTGTGCGTGTGGCCCGCTTGCCAGATGCTTCCGTCGTCCAAATTTTCGAGGTAGGGCGATCCGTGGAAATAGAAAAAGTTCGAGCAGGGGTCGTTTATCTGCTTCGGCAACGAAGTAGGCTATTTTTTCTTCGGAAGTTTTAAATTCGCGGTCAACTCCGAAGCGTCCGCTTAGTTCCATGATGATGTCATGATTCCCAAGGCATACGTAAACGCAGTTGTATTTTTCGGCGATAAACTTCAAAAATTCCACGTAAGTAAAGTAATCGTTCGCGATATCGCCTGCGATACAGCAAGCATCTGCTGGCAGGAAGTTCCGTTCGAAAAAAGCCTCAAAATACTTTCGTAAAGTCGAGACATTCCGTGACAAGGGCGCATAGAAATCGACATGCAAGTCGCTTATAAAGAAATACTTCATGTCCTGTAATCTATATCCGTGAACTGAGAGCGTCAATGTCTTGAAATTTTCGGAAGATATGCCTCTTGTCTATGTCATTCGGTTTATTTATATTATAATCGTTATTTCGAAAATCCCTGTGATTGCGGCATAGACCTCATGGTCCGTACGTGCATCCGCGATGGGGCCCATCAACTTTCTTGTTGATGCTGTTGGATAGCTGGCAGGAACACGACCTGCTCGGGTGCGTTCGCTAAGGCGGGCGCCAAGTAATGCCGAGGAATGCCCTCGCCAACAACACTGCAAGGTCATCCCATACATAAAAACAAAACTGTGCATAATGCGCTGTTTTTCTGCGTATTTGAGCGAATTTTAAGTGATTAGGAACAATCGTTTTTTTCTCCCATCAACAAGGAGAGCCGATAACCATCTTTTTTCACGTTTACTCTTGACAGCGTATCAAAAAGGAGATACATTTGGAATGAGAGAAATTATAGCTTATGAAGGGCTTTGCTTTACTATTGAATGGTTCTATGACGAGAATGGAGTAAGCCAATCGCTAGAGTATTTCAATGGATTGAGAGATGCCCAAAAACGTAAGGTATTGATGTTGTTTAAACGTATTGGAGATTCAGGAAAGATTTCTGATATTACGAAGTTTAGGAATGAGGGTGACAAAATTTATGCGTTTAAGCCGCAGCCGGACCGCTTTCTTTCCTTCTTTTATATCGGGAAAAAGATTATTGTGACGAATGCATTTTGCAAGAAGTCCCAGAAACTTCCTGAGAACGAGAAACAACGTGCTATGCTTTTGATGCAGAATTATAACGATCGTGTGCAAAAGGGAATGTATTATGAAAAAGACTAAGTCAACGTTTGAACGGGTTATGTCAGACCCGAAACAGAAAAAGGCTTTTGAAAAGGAATATGCGAATTTCCTTTTGTCCGAGTTGCTGCTGGATGCGATGGCTCAGCAGGATATCAGCGTACGTGCACTGTCAAAGGCTTCAGGCATTTCGACTTCGGTGATTCAGAATTTGCGTGCCATGCAGCCGGTAAATGTCACCTTGAAGACTCTAAACGCATTGCTTTCGACGCTCGGATATGAGCTAGTCGCCCGGAAAGGCAGACATTGCGTGAACTTGTCCGTGGGCTAATGGTGGTCGAATTTGACCACTTTAAAAAAAGCTACTGTAGTGTTCTCCTATATTTTCTACATTTCCTTCCGTAAAAAAGCAAAAGGACTCGCTTATGAATATTCTCGTCGTTGGTAGTGGTGGTCGCGAACATGCCATCGCTCTTGCAGTCAAGAAGTCGCCGCTGTGCGACACTCTCGTGTGCGCTCCGGGCAACCCGGGCATGGCAAACCTCGGCAAGTGCGTGCCGGTCGATGTGGCTGACCCGAAGGCCATTGCCGACCTCGCCGTAGCAGAGCATATCGACCTCGCGGTCATCGGCCCCGAAATTCCGCTGGTCGCTGGCGTGGTGGATGAATTCCGCCGCCGTGGTCTGCGCGCTTTCGGCCCGACGGCAGCTGCCGCTGCCCTCGAAGGCTCCAAGGCTTTCAGCAAGGATATCATGAAGAAGTATGGCGTGCCAACGGCAGCCTTCGAGACTTTCACCGATCTCGCTTCCGCTAAGAAGTTCCTTGCCGAACACCCGGCTCCGATCGTGGTGAAAGCGTCGGGCCTCGCTGCGGGCAAGGGCGCTATCGTCTGCATGACCGACAAGGAAGCCAATGACGCTGTCGAAGAAATGCTCGGCGACAAGGCTGTGTTTGGCGAATCCGGCAAAACGGTCGTGATTGAAGAATTCATGGACGGCGAAGAAGCCTCCATCTTCGTGGTTTGCGATGGCAAGGACTACGTGATCCTCAGCTCCGCTCAGGACCACAAGCGCGTCTTTGACGACGACAAGGGCCCGAACACCGGCGGAATGGGCGCTTACAGCCCGGCTCCGGTTGTGACAGACGCTCTCCTCGACGAAGTGAAGAAAACTATTATCGAACCGACCCTCAAGGGCATGGCCGCCGAAGGCAAGCCTTACACGGGCGTTCTCTACGTGGGTATCATGGTGACCTCCAAGGGCCCGAAGGTCGTGGAATACAACTGCCGCTTGGGCGACCCCGAATGCCAGATTGTGCTCCCGCTCTATGACGGCGACGTGCTCGCCTTGTTCGATGCCGCCGAAAAGGGCGAACTCGCCAAGCTCGGTGTTCCGAAGGCTCCGAAGGGCAGCTCCGCTATCGTCGTGCTCGCAAGTGCCGGTTATCCGGGCTCCTATGAAAAGGGCAAGGTCGTGACGGGTATCGAAGAAGCCGAAAAGAACGGCGCCCAGGTGCTCCATGCCGGTACCAAGATGGCTGACGGCAAGCTCGTGACTAACGGTGGCCGCGTGTTTGGCGTGGTGGGCCACGGTGCAACGCTCCAGGAAGCCTTGAACATCGCTTACGCCGCCTGCGAAAAGGTTCAGTTCGAAGGCAAGTTCTACCGCAAGGACATCGGTAAGAAGGGCTTGGCCCGTCTCGCCAAGATGTAAGAAGTAAGTTTAAAAGGATTCAAAAATGGACTTAAAAGAAAATGCAAAGGTCGGTATCGTTGCGGGTAGCAAGTCCGACCAGGAAACTGTAGACAAGATCACCGCGGTGCTCGACCAGTTCGGCATCACGTGGGAATACAACATCCTCTCTGCACACCGCACCCCGAATGCGACCGCGAAGTATGCTCGCGAAGCCGCCGGGCGAGGCCTTCAGGTCCTCATCGGTGTTGCTGGCCTCGCTGCAGCCCTCCCGGGCGTGCTCGCAGGGCACACGATTCTTCCGGTTATTGGACTCCCCTGCGCGGGCGGCCCGCTTAACGGCGTTGATGCATTGCACTCCATTGTGCAGATGCCTCCGGGAATCCCGGTGGCAACAGTCGGCATCGGTAACGGCAAGAACGCCGGTTACCTCGCCGCCCACATCGTCGCCATCGCTGACCCTGCAGTTCGTGAAAAGCTCGTTGCCTACCGCAAGAGCCTCGGCGACATAGATTAGACGAAAGAAAAATAATGGCGTTTCGCTCAATATAAAGTTCGCTGGCTTTCCCGCCAGCGTTTTTTCGTATTAAATAAAATGTATATTGAATCTATTGGAAGAGGGTTGTTTGCGGCCAAATAAAATACGGCTAATTAAAGTCAACAACGAAAAATAATCTTGTTAGGAGGAAAAATGGTAAAAAAACTGTCTTGTGTTATTCCACTGATGGTGTTGTTATCATGTTCGAGCGATTCGAACGATCCGGTTATGCCGATTGCTGGCGAAAACCACCTTTCATCAAGTGATGCAGAAAATTTGCAGGGAACCTCTTCTGATAGTGGTTCTGAACATAACAATTCTTCAACTGGCGGGAATATTTCAAGCGGCGGCTCCGACGAAATTCTTTCTAGCGGTAGTCCCGACAAGCCTCTCTCCAATGGAACTTCTCTATCCAGTGGAATACCTCTATCGTCGTCATCTTCTGTCTCTAGTGGATCTGTGTCCGCGTCCTCCGTGGTAGAGAACGGTTCTGAACTTAAATATCAAGTTTTTGATGTCACCACAAGTGCTTCAAGCCAGGGCTATATTGTGGGCAGTGAAGTTCAATTTATTGGTAATGAATCTCTTTCTGACGGAGAAGTTCCGTTGCCAGCCGACGTTCACTACATCAATCTCAATGTTAATGGGGAATACGACCGCGTCAGCTTTGTTAGTCCAAGGAGAACTGGTGTTGACACGGTGACTTTTGCCCTCGATGGGGATTGTACTTTAAAAGGGCTTTGCTACATCGGTTCTTCTCGATTTGTATGTTATTCAAAAAATGATTGTACTAGGTGCCTCTCCGCATCGACATACTATCCTCCGAGGATTACTGAAAAAACGCTATTTATCAACTACGGTCCGAATAAAATAACGGACGCGATGCCTGTATATGATATCCCGGCGTTGGATTCTGTCGCTTTCCGTGCCGCCTTTGCACAGTTGGACTATAAAACAGAAGACTATCTTAGCGGTCAAATTTTCAGCAACTACCAGCTCCAAGCGAAGGGTCTTCCTGAAGGAATGTCTTTCAAGAGTAGCCCTACGATTCCTCAATCCTCATCAAGTTTTTCGTTCCCCTACAGTTCTGCACAAGTGCTTTATGTGATGAATGCATGTATTGATGATGTTCATGAACGTTATCCATTTGCTTACGCGAGTTCTCAAAAGGTTAACCTGTACAATGCGGGCACTCAAACTTTGAAAAACGATACGACCATTACGTGGACTCTGATTTACACGGATCAGTTTGGTAGGCAGGATTCACTAGCCGTTACGACGAAGTTTAATGCAACGAAATAGTAACGGTCACTTTAGAGGTTCCCTAATGTGATTTTTATATGATATCCCTCACAATATCTTTCGTCTTTCGTCTTTCGTCTTTCGTCTAAACACACTTTCTTTTGTATATTGTCGTTATCTTAAATTTCAGCCCATGTTGCGCCTATGTTCTATCGCATTTTAAAAAACGTTTTATTGTTCGAGCTTGTGCTCCTGACGGTCTCGTTTGCCGAAGAGACTGCCTCTGCTTCGGCTGCAAATGTCGCTGATTCTTCGCAGCATCCCGCTCAGACTGTTTTATCGACTTCCGCGAATAAAGCGGATGAACAACAGCTTTCGAGTGCCCCCGCTCCATTGTCTTCTAGTTCTGTAGTTTCGTCCTCTAGCATTCCGCTCCCCAAATGGCAAACGCTCCCCGAAGTCGCCACTCCGTGGATGAAGGGCGAACGTCTTGAATTTGAACTCCGCTGGGGTTTTGTCACTGCTGGGTATGCCTCGCTCGAAGTTAAGCCCCGCAAAGACGGCAAGACGGAATTCTTGACTTTTGCGACCGCCAACAAGACCATCAACAAGTTCTATCCGGTCAACGATACCATTTATACGCTTGTCCGCAACAAGGGCCTCATGACGGATGTCTTCCGCAAGTCTCTCCACGAGGGGAAGTTCCACAACAAGTCGCTCATCCGCTTTGACCGCGACGGCAAAAAGGCTGTCCTTTCGGATACTGTATTCAAGGACCCGGTCAAGCATACGGTCAAGCGTTCTGCCGATACCTCCGTGACGATAGACGGAATGGAGCACAGCATTATGTCGGCGTTCTATCTGGTGCGCTCACTCCCGCTCAAGGTCGGCGAAACATCGCGGTTCTCTGCGGTGAGTGGCAAAAAACGTTACGAATTGAAAGTCATCGTCCACGGTCGCGAATCTATAGAAACGGATTTGGGAACGTTTAACACGATTAAGGTTGAACCCGTTCTCGATGGCGATGGAATTTTCAATTCCAGCGGCCGCATTTTCATCTGGCTTACGGATGACGAAAAGCGAATCCCAGTGTTGATGCAGTGCGAGATCAAGCTCGGGAGCATCAAGGCCAAACTCATTAAAGTTCAGTAATTTAAATTTTTAATACCCATGTCCGGAATCGAACCGGAATACCTTCCTTCGGAGGGAAGGACACTATCCATTGTGATACACGGGCCTAAGCTGTTTTAGCAGCGGTTAATATAGTAAATTAGACGAAAGAACGAGCCTACGGCACTACAGACGAAAGATGAAAGAAGTGGTTAGTAAACAGAATGTTCTAATTGTTATCCTAATCACAAACCTCTGTCAACAGCGGTTCCCTCGCAATTATATCTATAGTCTATCGTCTATAGTCTATAGTCTATCGTCTTTCGTCTAATCAATCCACTATCTTCACGATTAACTCATGCGGTTCGGCGTCAACGACTAGCGCGTTGTGGAATTCTCCCACGTCGCCGTCGCCTTCGACGACCTTCACGATGTCGTCGTTTTCCATCGAGTTGCCTTCGGTGCGGCCATAGAAGTGGTATTCGCTTTCTTCAGCAACTTGGTCGATGATGATGCGGACCGTTTTTCCGATCATATTCTCTGCATATTCTGCGGCAAGTTCTTCCTGGAAGTCCGTGACTGCTTCGAGCCTTGCGCGGGCGTCGCTTTCGTCAACGGCGGGCAAGTCCATGTCCATTACGGGAGTGCCTTCTTCGGGGCTGAACACGAATCCGCCCAGATGGTCAAACTGCACGTCTTGCAAAAGTTCCATCAATTCTTCGAAGTCTTCGTGCGTCTCGCTGGGGAAGCCGACAAGCACCGTACTGCGGAGCGTCACGCCCGGAATGCGTTCGCGAATCTTGTGCAACAGCTCGACGAGTTCCTTTTTGCGGTAGTTCCTCTTCATCAGCTTCAGCATCTTGTCGCTGGCGTGCTGGATGGGCATATCGACGTACTTCACGAGACGCGGTTCATTTGCCATCAAGTCCAGAAGTTCGTCATCTACAAACATCGGGTACCAGTAGAGCATGCGGATCCACGGAATGCTCGTGTTGTCAAGCAGTGCGCGTAAAAGTTCAACAAGCGTGCCGCCCTTCTTGCCCTTTTCGCGCCCAAAGTAAGTCGTGTCCTGTGCAATCAAGGTGATTTCCTTGACGCCCTGCGCTTCGAGCTCCTTCGCTTCGGCAACGATATCTTCGATGGACCGCGAGTCCTGCTTCCCGCGAATCAGCGGAATGGCGCAGTATGCACAACGACGGTTGCACCCTTCCGCGATTTTCAGGTAAGCGTGGTGCGGGAATCCGCCCAAGTTCATGCGGGCGAGGTTTTCGGCTTCGCAACCTTGCGGGGCCACAATGCCCATCTTCTTCAAAAGTTCGCCCGGTTTGTACGTGCCGACCCAGTAATCTACTTCGGGCAGTTCCTTCATCAGCTCTTCGCCGTAGCGGCCGCTCAGGCAGCCCGAAACAATCAACTTCTGCTTTGCCTTTTTCGCTTTCGCCTGTGCAAGAATCGCGTTGATGGATTCTTCCTTTGCGGCTTCGATAAAACCGCACGTGTTTACGAGGACGTAGTCCGCTTTGGCGGCGGAATCGCAAGTGACGAATCCGGCGTGGAGCATTTCGCCGACGAGGTTTTCTGCATCGACCTGGTTTTTGGCGCATCCGAGATGCACAACGTAAATTTTGGGCTTTTTTGTAGGCATAATTCAAATTTAGAAAAACAAATTTTTTGATAAATGATTAGATTTTGATTTATTGAATAAAAAAAGGAGAGACTATGAAATTAAAGTTTTTGTGCTTGACGGCGTTGCTTGCCATGACGGCTGGTTTGGTGGCTTGCGATAATAGCAGCAGCCCTAGTGCCGCAAACGATAATCGTGATAATACTAATTCTTCAAATGATAATCAGGGAAACGGCTCTAAAAAAGACAACCAGGGCATCATTTCAAATACGGAATCGGAGTCTTGTGTGGTTTCTACAACGAGTAATTCGGTGACGGTTGTGCATACGCTACCTGGTGTGGGTACTTACACCTCTACGGCGACCGATAATGGCACTCGGTATAAGAGTATTGTATCGGAATATTGGTATGCGGATGCCAATACCGTTTCTAGCCAATGTTCGGTTATGAAAGAGGAAGCGTCTCATTGGAAAGATGGTTCCATGTCGGTGACTTGCTCTGGCAATAAGGTTCTTGTTGACGAAATTGATGAAGGCACCTTGCGTGAGTATGAGGCTGATTTTAGGGAATACTGCGAAAGAATTAATGCAGTGGTGAATTCAAATTCGAATTCTTCGGGTTCGAACTCGACGAACAGCGGTAGCGCTGAATTCCAGTGCGATGTTAGCCGTTCTAGCAATTCTGTAAAAATCTCGCAATCGTATAAGGGCAATTTTTTTGAAGAAGTTACGACATGGAGTAAAGATTCGAATGGACGAGACGTTGCCGTAGCCATTCAGAATCTTACGTTTACGGATGCGAATATGGCGGCTGAAGAATGCGAAGATGCTAGAGAAGATGCTATTTATTCCTATGAAGATGTGTACACCGTCGAGTGCAATGGTAAAAACGTTGTCATTACCAAGTCCGTCGAGTATATGGACATGAGTTCCTACGAAAAATATTACAAATCTTGGTGCGAAGACCAAGAACGCAGATGGAAAAACGGTGCACTTGACTTGTACATTTAATGGAAAATTTATATGAAAAAGTTTGTTTTTGTTTCTGCGATTTTGCTTGCCATGGCTGCGTGCTCGTCTGATGATAATAGTGGAAGTGATTTGGAGTGCTATACGAAATTTACGGATGAAACGGCTAAACTGTTTTATTCGTATAAAGGCTTTTCTCTAGATGAAACCGCTACTCATTATTTTGATGATGGAGAATATTCTTCTGTTGTCAAAAAGTACACATATACAAATGCTGCGGATGCCGAAAAAAAGTGTGCTGCTCTAAAAGCTGTATGGAGTTCCCCAGAAGGGAACCACTATGAGTGCGAAGATAAGGTTGTGATTGAACGATATGTTCGACTTGATACTAGAGAAGAAATTCGAGAAAACGATGAATATATCTGTAATTACTTGTATCAATTGGATAAAAACGGAACGCTAGATTCGTTATATAAAGCCAACGGTGGCATGTAACAACACTGTTTTGCAAACTTTTCTCACATCTAACCTAGTTTCCGCAGTAACTCCGATATAATTTATTCAAATCCCTTTTGATGCAAGTAAAATAAAGTGTTGCGGAGGGGTTTAAAAATAGCCGTTTTTCATCT
>Ga0129307_1000315_pt1 | contig 80834 bp, 62 predicted proteins | sample P1105metagenome_FD_94437 | JGI IMG/M metagenome (GOLD analysis project Ga0129307, IMG submission 94437) | Capybara group fecal microbial communities from Wisconsin, USA - P1105 metagenome | ecosystem: Host-associated > Mammals > Digestive system > Large intestine > Fecal | place: USA: Wisconsin...
TCTTGACAATCAAATAATCATGTGCTAATATGCAGATAAGACCGACTGCTTTCACAATCGGTCTCATCATACACCCTTCTATTGCACTATTTTACGTTTACACAGAATTTGGGATTGACTCTCAAAAAGTGTATGGCTGGTGTCTACATCAGCCCATAATTTTGTCATTCTAATATAACTTTTTTCCGCACTTTGAGCAAAACATATCACCAGCATTAATAGTCCGCCCGCATTTAGAACAGTAATTATTATCAGAGTTACTATTTTCGTATCCTTTTATATACATCAAAGTATTACTTTGTCTCTTTTTATCTAATTGCATTGTATGTTCTTTAAGATAATCTATAACAATAATGAGCAAAATAATTATAACTCCACTTACAAAAAGAACAACTCCGATATTTCTATATCCTTCATATTCTTTTATTTTATTATAATATTCAAATGGCTCATCTATAAACATTTGTACTTTTTCATCAATCCCCTTTTGCTTTATTCTGATTAATTCAATCTGGTAAATTATTATTATTATTGCCCCTATACAAATTGCTATGCCACAAATTATCTCAATTATCATTATAACTATATCACGTGGTTTAATCATTTTATTACCACCTCCATAAATATTATATATCCATTTGGATATAATGTCAATAGTATTCCAACAATCTATGATAAAATTTATTTGTTAAGATAAAATCAGGGTGGTGTTTTTGTGTACTATTTACAACGGCTAAAAGACCTGCGCGAGGATAAAGACCTCCAGCAGGGTGACATTGCAAAGCTGCTCAATACTACACAGCCGCAATACTCACGCTATGAAACAGGAGAACGCGAACTGCCCATACGCCACCTTGTAACCCTCGCCGAGTTTTACGGCGTTTCTGCCGATTATATCCTCGGACGGACGAACGATAAAAAGCTGCATATAAAATAAAACGGGACTTGAAAATAAAGCAGTCCCGTTTTTATATTTAACTGTGAAACGAGCGGATATTATCCGTCCCTGAAAATAATTCTCAATTTGCCGGTCATGCCATCATTATTTCAGATATTACCTTCATTATATCGTCATGGCAGCCGCCGCAGCCCGTGGAACAGTGCGTAGCCTCCTGTACCTTATCAAACAGAGCCACAACATCGGTAAGCTGCTCATTATCATGGAGCGCGTCCTCAACGTCGAAATAGGTAACACCCATGCAGTGACATATCTCATAGTTTTCCTTCATATATTCACCCCGTTCCTTTTATTGAGTTTATTTCAGAGCTGCGACCAGCACTTTGAAAGCATCGCCGCGCTCCTCGAAGTTCTTGAATATACCATAGCTTGCAGCCGCAGGCGACATAACGCAGCTCATGCCCTCCGGAGTTATCTCCGCAGCAAGCTTTACAGCCTCTTCAAGGTGCTCTGCATAGTGTACGCGCTCCTTGTTCCTGAAACCGTCACTGGCGAGTATCATATCGTAAACGCGCTTGCCCGAGGTCTCCATACATATAGCTCTTACATCAAAGTCCGCAAGGAAGTCCACAAGGGGAGCGTAGTCGATACCTCTGTCCATGCCGCCGATAAGGATAGTGCCTGCATCGGGAACGCTCTGCACAGCTGAAATTGCCGTAGCACAGGCAGTTGAGATAGAATCGTCGTACCAGCGTATACCGCGGACTGTGTCCACATATTCAAGGCGGTGAGCCAGCGGTGAGAATGTGCAGAGAGCCTTTGTGAAGTTCTCCTCACGTATAAAAAGTGTGGAGATATAATAGGCCACAGCGATATTATAGTGATTGTGAACGCCGAGGAGCTTAACCTTATCGGTTGGGATAACATAGGGCTCCACACAGTGTACCATGCCGTCTTTCACGTAAATATCGGCTTTTCTGTCCGTATCGGAAACGGTATAGGTGTTCCATGAGATAGGCTCAGCCGGCGCAATAGCGGAGTTTATGAGCAGAACGTCGTTCTCCTGCTGGTGGAGATAGATGTTCTTTTTTGCGTTGTAGTAGTTCTCCATAGTGCCATAGTGGTCAAGGTGCTCCTCATAGAGATTGAGGAATACCGCGTATTTCGGCGAAACCGTCATATATTCCAGCTGGTGGCAGGAGAGCTCGCAGACAACTAAGGTGTACTCTTGCATGCCCTCGGCAATGTCAAATACGGGTATGCCGATATTCCCTGCGATACGGCAGTCCACTCCGCTCTCATGCAGCACATGATAAATGAGGGAGGTGACGGTGCTTTTGCCCTTTGTGCCGGTTATACCGATTATCTGCTCGCGGAACACCTCAAAGAACACCTGAGTCTCGCAGGTTATCATGCATTTCAGCTCCGAAAGGTTTTTTTCCAGTACGATGCCGGGGCTTTTGAATACCATGTCGAAGCGGTCAAGGCACTCCTGATAGTCCTTCCCGCATATAAGCTCAACGCTGTCGGGGAGTCCGTTTTCCTCTCTGTCAACGGGATTGAGATCGGCAACAGCCAGTGACGACTGTGCGCCGTATTTCTCCAGTATCTTATAGGTTGACCTGCCTTCCCTGCCGAAGCCCAGTATGCATACCGACTTTCCGTCGGTATATTTTCTTATATATTCGCAGAATCTGTTCAAAGCAGACGCTCCATTTCCTTTTTAAGTATAGTCCTGAACCTGTCGGGCAGCAAATTCTGCTCGTTGTACGAGCCGCAGCACTGTCTGTTCAGCTCATCTGTATTCTCAGGGTGATAGAGACCCCTGTTCTTGTACTCCTCAAAGAGCAGCGGCAGCTTTTCGCCCTTTTCCTCGAGCCTTCCTATAGCAAGGGATACCGCAAGGTTCACCTCGTCGATACTGCCCACACACTCAAAGGGCTTATGCTCCGACTGCCCGATGAGCTCGGTGAAGTAGCCCAGCATATCCCTGTCGTTCAGCATATCCTTTCCGAATATCTCCCCGAGCTCGGAAAGGCTCAGGAAGGGAGACAGGATAAGGCATACGAACAGGCACTTTGGACACTCTCCGCACCATATATCGGGAGATACCTTGCTGCCAAGATTGCAGCTCCTGAAAACAGGCAGGTATTTCCTGTGGGATACGAACATCTTAGCTATCTGGAATTCCGCAAGAGGACGCAGGAAGCTGAAATAGTACTGTCCCGTGCGCAGGTACTTCTCCTCATAGCTGTGAAAGTCCTGCTCGAACTCAAAGCTCTTGGAATACTGATGATTTACGTCCTGACCGGCCACGGTGCTCTCATTTGCGCTGGATTCGTTGGAAAGGACGATATATTCCAGTCCGTTAAGGTAGGCGGTTATCTCCGCAGAAAAGGCTACAATGGACGAAAAGGGCGTATGACCGTTTATGAAGCCCCTGTTGTTCAGCTCTATCAGAGAGCGGTCGAACCTCCTCTGAGAAACGATCAGCGCATCCCCGGGAAGTCCCGCTGCCTTTACGGTCTCTGTTATGGAGCGCCTCCTGTTTATGGAGTAGCAGCGGCATTCCATACCCGCCTGCACAAGAGTTTCCAGCGTAAGTGCGGAATCCTTGCCGCCTCCTATCGGCACAAGGCAGCCCTCCGGCTGACGCTTTGTCTCCTTCAGCGAGCTGTCGTAGCTCCCTGTCGAGACAATATTAACGAAGCTGTCAAAGTCGGCTGATATGCCGTTCACGAAGAAGAGCTCGCCCAGCCCCATGAACCACAGCTTCTTCCACCACTGCTTCTGCTCCTCGTCCAGCTCGCCGCACTCCGCACGGAATTCGGGAGAACAGGCTGCCTTCCAGTAGCTGACCGCCTCTGCCATTCCAAGTGAGAAAGCAAGGCGTTCAAAGGTCAGGTCGCCCTTTACGGTAAGACCTGCCGGCTTGCGGAAGCTCCAGCCCGGGTGGAAGTCCGCCAGTCCGCGGATAGAGAACTCATAGTCTATATCCACGGTATCCTCCGTCTCCTTTATATCATAGGATCTGTAAATAAAAACGGGATATTCCTCCCTGAATTTCTCATAACTGCTCATCAGTTCCCTCCGGAAGCGATACTATTATTTCTTAGGATCAGAGAGCTTTTTGTAATGCTCCTTGAGGAGAGCAAAGGTCTCGTCGGAAATATCATGCTCTATCTTGCAGGCGTCCTCGGCAGCCGTATCGCGGCTCACTCCGAGATACTCGAAAAAGCCTGTGATCACCTTATGACGGTCATATATGCGTTCAGCCACCTTTTTCCCTTCTGCCGTCAGTCTGATATGATTATCGCCGTCAACGGTGACAAGTCCCTCGTCCTTCATTTTCTTCAGTATTATCGACACCGTGGGACGTGAATAGCCAAGGTAAGAGCAAATGTCTATCGCATGTACATCGGGCTGCTTTTCAGAGAGTATAAGTATAGTCTCAAGGTAGTTTTCAACTGCTTCGGTAATAGCCATGCTGATTCTCCTTTACAATGAATTATTATTGCGAAAATCTATCAATGATATATTATACCATAAAACCAATAAAAATGCAACTGCTTAACACAAATGAGCGGATATGCTCCTTATATCAGCGGGTGCTTTGTGAAATCCCAGGAAAGCTCGGAGCTGTCCCAGTCCTCGCGGCAGAGCTCCGCACATTCCCTTACCGTACCGATCACGTCATCACAGTCTTCCGGTAGCGCGGGAAGCGGCAGCCTTGCTATATCTCCGGGGTTCATATTCAGGGTGGGATTGAGTATGCCCGTCAGCGCCGAAGCCACGTTGCTGTTGAGGAGTCCCAGCAGCAGCCACAGTGTCCTGCCGTCCTCGGGAAAGGCGCTGGTTCCCGCAACGTTGAACATGAAGCTGTCGTCGAAATACCGCACTGAAAAAGCACCGCTGGTTATCTGCGACCAGCTCACATGAGAGCGGAAATTAAAGGCAAGTCCCTGGGGACGGGAACGAAGTCTGCCCTTTTCGTCGCGGAAGCTCTTTATCTCCTCGCCGTCGTTCTCCCAGTTTATGAGAAATTCGCGGTTGCCGTACCACCTGCGGTATTCCCCTCCCTTGTTCAGAGGATACCATTTTTTTCTCTGCTCCCCGGTAAAGGCTGTCTTTTCCTTTGACACCTCGAACCACCTGCGCAGGAAACGCTCGTTGTCGCCTGTTATCACGCCCTCCCGTACCGGTACAACGTCCCCCAGCTTGACGCCGCCGAAGGCTCTCAGCATGGCTTTTCCAAGCCAGTACGCAGCAGGAGCCGAAGGAATCCTCAGAAAATCAGCGGTATCCGCTGTGAACCTGTAGGGGCAGTTCGCGGTGCTTATCCCTTCCAGTACCTTCTGACGCTGTATATCCATGTCTCCCCTGAGCTCCGTAAGTCTCAGATATATGCCCCTGCCGCTTTCTGCCCCCTTTTTCACAGTAAAGGCGCACAGCGGCACCGTTGCATCGCCGAATGCGGAGTACTCGAAATGTATCAGGGTCTGCAAGCCGCTTTCGGAGTATATCCTGCGCCTTACGCTTTCATAGGACTGAAGAAACAGCCATGTGCTGGGAGTAAGAAAGCCCATATAGCCGCCGTCCTTCGTCATTTCAAGACAGCGCACCATGAATACGGAGAAGAGATCGGCTCCGTATGCGCCGTATCTCTCTCTCACAAATCCCGACAGCTCCTCATTCATGGCAGATCTGCCGAGATAGGGAGGATTTGTTACGACTATGTCGTATTTTCTGTCGAGAAGGCTTCTTATTCTGCCGGCCTTACCGCTGCGGCTCACTATATCGCCGCTGTTCATAAGGGAACCGACAGAGCTGCTCACTCCCGAAAAATCATAAACATTGGGAGCGGTATAGGCTCCGTATCTCGCCGCCTTGATCCTCAGTGCTGTTTCAGCGGCCGCACAGGCACGTTCATCAAGCTCCAGTCCAAAAAGATTCCGGCTGAGTATCTTCTCCGCGGCAGCAGTATCCGTATATCCGCAAAGACGGTAAAGCTCCATGAACACGTCAAAGGCATACAGCAGCACATTTCCGCCGCCCATGCACGGATCCGTCAGGCTTATCTCTTCAGGCAGGACCTTTTCAGACAGCTCCGCTTCGCTGTCAAAGCAGTATTCCCCTGTGCATATATCATAGCCGTGCTCACGGATATACCGCGTAAGGGTGTTCTGAACCATATACCTCACCACCCATTCAGGCGTGAATATCTGGGTCGCAGCCGCTATCCTGTCAGCGCTGAGCCGCTTACTGTTCTTCAGGCCTGCCGCTGTTTCGTTCCTGTCCGGCTCGTTGTAATACTGGTGCAGCCAGCCTATCGTCTCCTCATGCCCGAAAAGCTCACGCGAAAGCGACAGGAGCTCCGCAGCTGTTCCGCCCTCAGCCAAAAGCTGGGGCGGAAGGGGCAGCTCGCACGCTTTCCTGAATAAACCGCCGTATATTACCGCGAGCTGCCTGCACTTTTCCGTGAAAAGTGCACTGCGGAGCTCTTCGGGTGCAGACATTATCTCTTCAACGACTGAATAGTCCGCAACAGCAGCCGCGCCAAGACACATAAAGTACAGGTACGCCGCTTCTCCGTGCCCGGACAAGGAGCTGCCTGCACGGAGGGCAAATTTTCTCAGACTGGAATGCTCCACCTAACCGCCTCCTCACAATTTCCAAAGGCGGACATAAAGTCCGCCTTTTTATTATTTTATTATGAAGCTCTGTAAAGATCGTCTCAAATACGGTATCTCCGTCAGAGACATATGTCAGAATGAAGCAAGCTTTGCGAACTGTGCCTTAAGTGCGGGATAGATCTCTCTGTAGAGCTGATAGTACTTCTCGTACTCGGGGACGTTCTCCGCCTTGGGAGCCTGTACCTTGTCGGTCTTGATAATAGCTCCGCAGGCCTCGGGAACGCTGCTGTATATACCGGCGCCTACGCTTGCGAGGATAGCTACGCCCAGTGCAGGACCTTCCTTTGAAGCCACTGTCTTTACGTTGCAGTTGTAAAGGTCAGCCAGCATGCTTCTCCAGAGCGGTGAGGAACCGCCGCCGCCGCAGGCCATCATATCGCTTACGTTTACGTTCATCTCGCGGAATACCTCAACGCAGTCACGGAGAGAGTAGGTAACGCCCTCGAGAACGGCCCTCAGCATATCCTTTCTGGTGTGGATAGCGGAAAGTCCGAAGAATACTCCTCTTGCGTCGGGATCAAGGTGAGGGGTTCTCTCACCCATGAGATAAGGCAGATAGAGAAGTCTGTTTGCGCCTACGGGAACGGTCTCAGCCTGCTTGTCCATGAGGTAGTACTCGTCAACGCCCATGAGCTTTGCAGTCTCCTTCTCCGTCATGCAGAAATTGTCTCTGAACCACTTCAGCGAAAGGCCTGCGCCCTGTGTAACGCCCATAACGTGCCATGTATTAGGTACTGCGGCACAGCAGGTGTGGACTCTGCCCTTCTTGTCGATGGATATATTTGAAGTATGAGCGAATACAACGCCCGATGTACCGATAGTTGTAAAGGCCTTTCCGTCCTCGACAACGCCTGTGCCGACAGCAGCTGCTGCATTATCACCTGCGCCGCCCACAACGATGGTGCCTTCGCAGAGACCCAGCGTCTCAGCCATTTTCTTTGTGAGAGTGCCTGTTACCTCACAGCTCTCATGTACCTTGCCCAGCCAGCTCTTGTCTATCTCAAATGCGCTGAGGAGCTCATCTGACCACTTGCGGTTCGGCACGTCAAGAAGCTGCATACCCGAAGCGTCTGAAACCTCGGTTGCGTACTCCCCTGTGAGGATAAATCTGAGGTAGTCCTTTGGAAGCAGTATATGAGCAACCTTTGAGTATACCTCGGGCTCGTTGTTCTTTACCCAGAGGATCTTTGCAGCAGTCCAGCCTGTGAGTGCGGGGTTGGCTGTTATCTCAACGAGCTTGTCTCTGCCTACGATACGGTTCATTTCCTCTACCTCGGCAGCAGTTCTCTGATCGCACCAGATTATTGAACGGCGGAGCACGTTGTTATCCTTATCCAGCATTACAAGACCGTGCATCTGTCCCGAGATACCGATACCCTTGACGTCCTCCTTCTTTACACCGCTCTTGGCCATTACAGCCTTGATAGTATCCACCATTGCGTTTGCCCAGTCAGCAGGCTCCTGCTCTGCATAGCCGTTCTTGGGCTGATACATGGGGTATTCGATAGTCTTTGAAGCGATAACGCTTCCCTTTTCGTCAAAAAGAACTGTTTTGGTACCGCTCGTACCGCAGTCCACACCGATTACATATGCCATAGTATAGCAACTCCTTTTAGAATATTTACAGGGTGCCTCCCCCTGCGGTTTGATTCTCTAAATAATAATATCCCTGTTAAGCATTGTAATATAGCCAAAGAGCGCCGCGGCCGCATCTCCTTACGGATCGCCTGTGTCCACAGCGCCCATTGTTGTTATATCAGTTGAGAAGATCCACGGAAAGACTTCTCGAGTCAACGTTGTAGTAGTCCTCAAGCTCCGCAACATAGAAGCGGAATACTACCTTTTCCTCGGATTTGATCTCCTCGCTGCCGTCCTCTCCCGCAAATCTTGTAGTGCTCAGGAGCATAACGTCTCCGCTTTCCGAAACGCCGAGATCGGCAAGCTGTGCGTCCGTAAGCGTGTTGAGCATTACGGTATGGTTCTTTGCAACGTTGAAGTAGGTTATACCCGTTGCAAGGTCGATATTATGGTTGTTGTAGTATTTAAGGACCTTGGCGGGCATCTCGTTGAAGTATACCCTGCTGCCCGTTGTATTGTCGAGCTTTGCCAGCAGCTCTGCACTCGGCTCCTTGATGTAATATCTTCCGCCGGGCTCTCTGCCGATGCCGAAGAAATCGAGCTGATCCTCTGTAAGGTCGTCCAGCGCAACGGGATCAACGTCGGAAGCCGTCCTGTTTATGGCAAACTTTCGGCTCGCCGAAAGATTTGTGAGCATGAGCTTGTTATCATAGGTAAATCCAAGCTTTTCAAGCTCTGCGTCGGTAAGTGTGACCTCGATCTTGTCCGAGATATGATTGAGATGATCCGTTATCTCCTGACGGTTCTCTGTCTTCCAGCTTATATGCACCTCGTCGTCCATAGGTCTGTCGAGGAATACAACGTGTTCAAGGTTCTTGAGGGTGAAGGTCGCGAACGCATACTTTACGTCAGCCGTATTGGGCTCTACGTATACCGCGGTGCTTCCGTTTGAGGAATCCTCGGTATTCACCACTCTGTAGCGGTAATCTCCCGAAGGAGAAACACCCGTTTCTATGACGCTTTCCTTCGCTGCTGTTACAAAGAAGGAAGTAAACAGGAAGTAGCCCAGCGCTCCGAATATATACATAAGAAGTATCACTGTTGCAATGGCGGTCTTTATTCCCTCTCCCGCGCCCGACATGAGCAGTATAACTATTCCCACCACAACGATGGGGATTATCATTCCCCATTCGCCGAAGTACAGCAGCACCACGGGCAGCATTGCGGGAAGTATGATAAAGCTTGCTATGCGGGTGAATATCTGACGTCTCGTATAAAGCATTATTATCAGTGCGGCAAGGGATATGCCTGTTACGACGAGACAAAGTGATGTACGGTCATGGATATGGATATCATAGAATATGGAATAATAGCACAGTCTGCACACGAAATACGCATAGACAAGACTGAGTATGGATATAACTCTCTTTGTCCATACGTTTGCAAAAAACTTCTTCATTATTGCCTCCGAAATATTTATGTTCTATGTAAAAGCAATGCGGCTAAAAAGTCACACACAATATATTATATCATTTTTATCCTCAGGTTACAAGATATTTTCTGAAATTTTTTCCAAAAAACTACTACTTTACAAAAGTCAGCAATAATTGTATAATATATAAGGCAAAAAAAGTGAAAGGCAGATACGGATGAAAAAGATTATTTCACGCAGTCCCGAAAAATATCGGGGGATATTTTTAATACTCACCCTTGCCCTGATGACGGTCATATTCGTTCTGTCCGCTCAGGACGCAGACAGATCCGCTAATACCAGCAGCTTCCTTACGCGGATAATGGTAAAGCTGATGGCAAAGGATTACGACTCGCTTCCCCTTGCCCAGCAGCAGGAGATATGGGACAAGGCATCATTCATAGTGCGGAAGCTGGCTCACTTCAGCATATATACAGCGCTGGGATTCTGCGCCTCCTTTACTGCGGGAAAGAGAAAGCTCCTCACAGTGAAAAGCCTCGGCGTACTGATATTCGGCTTTCTGTACGCAGCCTCCGACGAATTCCACCAGCACTTTGTCCCGGGGCGCTCCTGCGAATTCCGCGATATGATGATAGATACGGGCGGAGTAACCGTCGGTATGATCGTTTCACTGATATTTATGGTGATAATCGCGCATTTTGCCTCCAAACGGCGTAAGAGTTAACGGCTCGGCTCAGGCGCAAATTGTGCTCCCCTGCTATTCACTATTCACTAATCGCTGAAAAACCCGTAAGAAGCTGAGCTTCTTACGGGTTTTATTACTTGATTTACTGCATTCCGCCTCTTACATAGAAGTTATCCTGAATAATCAGAGCACAGCCGCCGAGGAAATTGTTCTTTCCGTCCAATCTGCTGAGTACCACTCTGTCAGCGATCTCTTCGCTTACAAGGCGTATCATCTCGCGCTTGCAGTAGTCAAACTGCTTTTCGTTGAGCTTGAAATTATGAAGAACGATCTTCTTTGCAAAATGGCTTATCGCCAGATTGTTTATAAGCACCGTATACTTGGATATTATGTCGTCAACTACGTTCTTGACGCTCTCCTCGCCTCTCATGAGAGCCATGAACACGTTATCGGTATTGATAGCGGTCTTGTCGCCCTCTGTGAGCTCATAAAGCACGGGAGTCTTATCCTTTGAATAGATCTCATACAGTGCGTTGAGCATAGCCGTTCTTGAAAGCTCTGCCTTTACCGAGCCGTTGGGATAGCCCTCATAGGACTTTCCGTTGGGACAAACGATATACCTCTCGATAGTTGAGGTGTATGATATATAATCGGCAGAAAGCTCATTCTTGTTGATTATAGCAAGATTTACCTGATTTCCGTTATGGATAAAGGCCTGATTGGTCTGGTAACCGTTCTGTGTCCTGAAATCATTGCTTGCAAGAGCCATAAGTCCTATGGCGTTGCCGCAGTGTATCTCAAAATTAAGGCCGCCCGAAAGCTTATCGATAAAGTTCGTGAAATCCAGCACGCCGTCCTTGTAGAAAATCTTCAGCTTGCCCCACATGGACGGTACAACGCCCACGCCAAGACCCAGTATCTTATCCTTGGTAAGGGCGCTGTTCTCGACCATTTCGTTACTGGTCTTGATTATGTAATTTATAATATCCTTGCTGGTAGTCCTGTCATCGATCACCATGCTCGCCTTATCGAGAACCTCTGAATTAAGATTTGTAAGGCCGATGCTTACTTCCTTCTCATCGACTGTTGCGCCGAGAGCAAAGCGGCTGTTGACATTGATGTCGATAAGGATCTTTCTTCTGCCTTTCTGAAGCTTCTCCGTATTTACGGGAGCCTCTCCGATCTCAACAAGAACGCCCTCCTCGATCATTTCGTTGGTGATAATGGTTACCGCAGCCCTTGTGATCTCAAGTGCGCTTGCGACGTCAACCCTTGAGATAGGGCCGGATTCTCTGATAACCCTGAGGATCTGCATTCTGTTCCTTCTTTTCAGGTCAAGCTTACTAATACCTCTTTTTTCCATACTTCAACAACTCCGTTTCTGTTTTTCTGTTTTCGGGAACAAAGCCCTCTCTGTACGATCTGCATATCCCCTGCAGGTATTTGTGGCACGTCCACTACTATAACCCTTTGTATAATTTTTTCTTTTTATCAGAACAAAAATCTTTTTTAACGTATATATATTATAACACAATTTTATTAAAATTCAAACATTTTAAGGTAATTAATTATAAAATCAGCGTTTTTGCCAAAGTAATTATATGTTTTTTGTTAAAAATTCCGTAGCTTTTACGATGAGGGGAAGAGTGCCTACAGACAGTACAGTTCCCGCCGCGAAAATTTCCGATGCGTATACAGAATCCCTGCCGTATCTTATGCTCATAAGAGTACCCATAGCCGCAGGTGGAGCTGCCGCTGCAACGAGGACTGTCATGCGGACCTTTTCATCTGCCCCGTCCATAAGCGCAAGGGGTACCGCAAGCAAAGCGGGCAGTATCAGCAGCTTCAGCAGGCATATGTAGTATATCCTGTGCTTTTTCAGCATTCCTGTTATCTTCGTTCCCGCAATGGTGACTCCGGAAACTATCATTGCCAGCGGAGTATTTAGATCCTTTATATAGCCGAGGGAGCTGAGGACAGTGTCAGGCAGGCTTATCCTTGTGAAAAAGGTGATAAGTCCGAGGTATATGGCTATCATTGTGGGCGAATAGAACACCTTGACAGCCTGTCCCAGCTTCCTTTCCCCCGAGATCATTATAACTCCGTGAGTCCATACCACGATATTGAATACGGTTATAAAAGCGGTCAGGTAGAATACTCCCTCCGCTCCGAAAAGAGCGTTGACAAGAGGGATACCTATAAAGCCGCAGTTTGAATATATAGCCGAAAAGCGGTCTATCTCGGTCTCCCTGCCCTCTTTTTTCCTCACAAATATATATGCTCCGCATATGAACACCGCAAAGGCTGCCACGGAAAGCGCAAAGGTCATGATAAGGTTTTTCACCAGCTCGTGACGGTACTCCCTCTGATAGGATACGAAAATAACAGCGGGATTTACCACCTGAAGCACGAATTTCGACAGATCCCTGTTGGCGGCTTTGCTTATAAGTCCCGTTTTTGCACAGACCACGCCCACCAGCATCAGTATCAGCATTATCACGGTCTGACCAAGTATCGTTGATGCCATTTTATCCTCCGATAATAAGATAGATTATATTGACCGCTATCCAGACAGCAGGAGCAGCAATATAGAATACGACAAACGCAGCAGCGCTCAGTCCTCCTATGATCCTGACTGACAGCCGCCCCGCAGCTTCTCTGTTCCTTTCTCTGCGCAGAATAAGGAGCAGAGCAATAAACAGCGGAATTCCCGCAGCAGTCACGGCGGCTCCCGCCATAAAGCCCTTCGGCATGAAGCTGAGCTCAACAGTTCCGCCTCCCTGCGGCAGCTCGGCTGCGCAGAGGGAACCAAGAGTCCTGATGAGAGGAGCTTTTTGTCCGTTGACGGTGCAGGTCCAGCCCTCCGACCATGCTATGGGGAAATAGACCCAGCCTCCCCTGTCGGCGGACAGGCTGACTTTTCTGCCCGACACGGTCAGGGGAGCCGTCACAGCCCGGGCTGCGGCATTTTCCCAGAGCTCCGCGTCAAAAAGGTACAGGCCGAAGGAGGTCGCTTCAATATCCTTCAGGATATTGACCGTCACGGACACTTTTTCGTCCTCAAAGGTGCCAAGATCGGCTATGCCGCAGAAGCCTGACGAGGGATAGCTGCCCAACACCAGTCTGCCGTTAACGAAGACCTCTGCCGAGCAGTAGTAATCCTCATCCACGTAGGTGGAGTAATTGCCGAATATATCGAAATAGAGCTCCTTCCTGCCCTTCACATCAATACTGTATCTAAGCTCTGAGGGAGCTTCGCTTTCGACCTTCACACCGACCTTTCCGTTTTCTCTTTCTATGGATAAGCCGCTTACGGTATCGGGAGGGAGCTCCACCGCTATGCCTGCGGCCCCGAACAGCTTTTCCGCCATGAGCTCTGTAGCGTCCATGCGCTCCGTGCTGTCAAATCCGGTCAGCTCCGCGGGAGCGACCCGGGATATAAGGGCTCCGTCCAGCACATTCGGATCGGTATATACCGGCAGACTGCCTTTGCCGTCGTACAGGCTGTAAATTCGGTTGTTTCCGTACGGGGTCCCGATGATATATTTGTTCAGCAGCAGAGCGTCCGTCAGCATGGTGCCTCCCATAGAGCTTGAATCCATCCAGTAGGAGGAATAGCCCATCCTCTTCATGGCGTAGAGGAAATCCTTGTCGGTAAGGGAGGAATAGTGCCCGATGGAATAGGCTCCGAAGGCCTCTGCATAGTTTGAATAAAAGTATTTCCGCTGCTGCTTTACGCGGACAAAGCCCTCGTCGGGCAGCTTTGAGAAGACCTCCGCAGTTCTTTCAAAGCCCTCTGCTGACTCATATATATCCGAGACATTGACTCCGAAGCTCACCAGACTCTCGCATATAAGGACCGCCGTCATTACGGCAGCAGCGGCAGCCTTTGAGGTGCGTCCGCTGATATAGCCGTAAATGCATATAAAACAGACTGCCGCTCCCGCAAGTCCGAGAGCTGTAAGGATAAGCCCGTCTTTTTTTTCCACCCACAGCGAATGGGAGTAGGAGCTTAGCTCCGTCCTGTGGATATACGCTGCCGCGGAAGCCGCTGCGAACAGGATAAGAGCCAAAAACGTCCATGGATAAAAGGACTTTTCACCGTTTTCTGCGGGCTTCTCCGAAAGAAGAACGCCGCAGGCCGAGAACATGAGCAGTATTATTATAAAGCCGTAGCGCAGCGGATAGGCCTGATAGCTTCCCGTCTGGAGCAGCTTGTTGACAGGCTCTATAAAGGCTCTGGCAAGTGCAATGATGCCAGTAACGGCAAAAAAAGCTCCATTTCCTCTTTCAAGGCGTTTCCTGCATACGACGGCAAGGGCTGCCGCCGCAAAGACCAATGACGAGCCTGAAAGCAAAGCCGTCTTGTCGAGAGTCCTTTCAAGAAAGTAGCCGCCGAAATACTTGCTGCCGAGGGAGTTTCCGCGTCCCGAGGCAGTATACTGTACAAATGCCGGCAGCCAAACGATACCGCTGAGCAATGCCGCGCAGAGATCTGCAATAATGAGCTTCAGTGCCCTGTCTCCCCTGTGCTTTTCCTCACAGCAAAGATACAGGGCTGCTCCGCCCGCAAGCACAAGGAACAGTACTACCATGAAGCTGATATAAAAATTCAGGAAAAGACACATGGCAGTGCAAAAAGCATATGCTCCCCACCTGCCTCTTTTCAGCAGTCTGAAAAGAGAGATCAGCAGCAGCGGGAACCATATCATCATATCCAGCCACATATCGTTCTGATAATACATCATCACATATCCGCTGAGGGAATACATAAGCGCCATGGGTATGCCGAAGCAGTCCGGCAGTTCCGGCAGCACTCTGCGGAAATACAGCTCCGCAGCCCCGGCACACAGACCAATCTTTATAACAAGTATGATATTCACGGAATATATCATTTCGCTGTTATCCACCGCCAAAGATACAAGTGAAACAGGCGACGATACAAAGAACAGGAACACTCCGTAGACGTTCATAAGTCCGCCTCCTCTTCCAAGCAGCAGCGAGCCGTCGGAAAAAGCGGTCTTCAGCTCCATGAGCAGCGGTACGTACTGCTGATACATATCGCACCACGCCACAGATCTTCCGCCGAAGGGATAAAAGCCGTGCACCGCCATATATATCATAAAGAGGACGGCAGCGGCAGCTGCTGTCAGCAAAGGCGCTGCAACGTTCCTTATTCTGTTCCTGTCCATTCTATCCCTTCTTTCACATTGACCAGAATATTTTATCACATCTTAGCGAATTAGTCAACAAAAAAGATCCGGAGCCCACAGCTCCGGATCCGATAGCTTTATTTTGCAAGGCTCTCAAGGCTGTCGGCGTCCATGGGAATTATCTTCCAGCCGTCGCCCTTGACCTTGACAACGCAGACAGTGAACTTCTGATAGTCAGCGTCGCCGTCCTCGTCCTTTCTCTTTGTCTTTACTCTCATCTCGTAGCCGCTGCGTACCTTTATATCGTCATCGTCAGCGTCAAACTGCTTGCAGATGCTCCTGAAGTACTTCTCAGCGCCCTTGAGCTCTGTCTTCTTGAGCTTGTTCTTTCTTATGATCTTATTGAATCTCGCCATTGTCTCCTTGCCGTCAAGATTGTCGATCTTATCCTCGATCCTCTCATTATAGCTGTCAATAAGGTCTCTGTACTTATCATCTTCCTTCAGTGCCTTTATAACGGTATCGGGATATATGAGGGAATAATAACTCTTTCCGCCGCTCTTGCTTGCGGAAGCCTTAACGAACTTCTTGACCGTAGCCTTTGGCCCGTTTACAGCCGAGCAAAGTGCCATGAGGAGACAGAGCACAAGTATGCCTATCACACCGGCAGCAATATATACCGCCTTTTTATTGTTCTTCATATCTCCGGGAAGCTTTTCCGAGATCTCGTCGGCAACGCCGTCCACCTTCTTGGCAACGTCGTTTCCCGCCTTCTTAACAGCGTCCTCAGCCTTATCCACGGCATTCTCAGCCTTTTCCTTCACATTCTGTGCAGCCTCGGTAACGCCCTCCTTGATGTTCTGGACTGCGCTCTCCGCACTCTCCTTCACATCGGAAGCTTTCTCTTCGACCTTTTCCTTTACAGCCTCAGCTGCGTCCTCTGCCTTCTTCTCAGCGTTTTCAACGCCTTCCTTTACCTCTTTGACAGCAGATTCTGCCTCAGCCTTTACGTTTTCGGCAGCATTCTCGATATTATCCTTGACATTCTCAGCCTGCTCCTTTACAGCGTCTGCTTCTTCCTTTGCAACGTCCTGTGCCTTTGAAGCGGGACAGTCACAGCTGCCGCCCTCGGGGATCTGTTTTCCGCAATATTTACAAAATGCCATAAGAAAACCTCCATAAGATAAAATATTCTAATATTTATTTTATCACAGCAATCCTTTCAATGTCAAGTATAAAGGTTTATATCCGCAGTCAGAAACCGCTTTTTCGTCATAATGCACAAAGCAGAAAAAGCAGCCGGTCCCGTCGCGGAAACAGCTGCCCTCAGTATATTCAGTCCAATGCCGCACATAATATATGCGGAGGTGATAATATGTCCGAAGAAAAAGAACAGGACGTAAAGATCTACATCCCGCGGAGCTCGTCGGAGAGCAGCTCTCAGGATCATTCCCTGCCTGCGCAGTCCGAACAGCGTCCGTAGAACACGGTCTGCGAATAATCGATGCTGAACCCGTGTTCCTCCTCTATATGCTTTGAAAGCTCGGAAAGATGTCCGCAGTCGAGGTGTATCAGCCTGCCGCAGCTCAGACATTTCAGATGAAAATGGCTGCGGCACTGCGCCTCGTCCTCAATGTACTGATAGCAGGCACAGGTCTTTCCGTCAAAGGAGTATTTCCTGACAAGCCCCTGCTCCACAAGTCTGTCCAGCTGTCTGTATATGGTGGCAACTCCCACGGGAGTTCCCTCCGCAGTCAGGAACGCACTTATTTCCTGTACATTTGTGTGCTTGTCCTTGTTTTTCACAAGATATTCCAGCAAATTCTCCTTTTGTCTGGTATTATATCCCGAATCTCTTTTCATTTTTTCCTCCGTCAGCCCGTTATGACCTTCCAGCCCTCGTCGTTCAGCCTTACCACGAGCACTGTCTCAGATCCCTGTGATACGCCGTTGTTAAGAGTATTGAAGGTCACCTCGTAGCCCTCCTTTATATCCAGCTGATCCTCCGTAAGAGAGGGCAGATACATCTCGCTTATGCTTTTGAGGTAAGATTTTGCCGCTACTGTCTGAGTTTCGTTTATCTCATGGGAATCCGTAACATTTCCGAAGGTAAAGTTATCCGTACTGTTTTCAAGCCGCTTTTTCTGACCTTCGTTGAAGGTGCTTATAAGCGCGTCATAGTTCCCGTCAGCCCTGAGTGCATCAAGAACTGCGTCGGGATACATATATGCATAGAAGACCTCGCCTCCGCCGATAGTATAGGACGCATTGAAGCACTCCTTGAGTGCGCTTATATACGAGCTGCTGCCCTGCTCCTGTACGGTAACGCCGCTTTTTTCCTCCGTTCTGGCATCCTGACAGCCTGTGAGCATACACAGTCCCGCTGCCGCTGCAAGTAATATAGCCGCCGTCTTTTTCATCATATCTTCCTCCGTAGCGTTCAACTTTATCAATACCGATTATATCACTAATCCGCGTCGTTGTCAATGCAACAAGACCGACACCGTCACGGGAGCATAAAAGAGCCGCACCACCCGAGGTGCGGCTCATATAGTTTTTATTTAAGGGAAGCACCCTGTATCTCGCCAACGCTGTGACGGAAGGGATCCTTCTTTGCTGCCAGCTGCACCTCAAAGGCAGATATGGCAGTAAGTATGGGCATGGGGAAGAACCTGTTCATATACTCGCGGATAACTCCGTCAAAATCGCCGCTCCTTCTCATAAGATCGGCAACAAGTATCAGTATGTTAGGATCTCCCGCAAAAGCGTTCCTATGGTCGTGGTATACCTTGAGAGCAGCTTTACGGCAGCGTACCGCGCCCTCGTCGTCCTTTTCGTCATCGCAGGCCCACGCTGCATAGAGACAGGCCTTCAGCGCCTCCTCATACAGCTTGTTCTTCACGCATACCATGGACATCTTCATAAATTTGTCCGCAAGTCCGCTCAATTCGGTATTGTTGTACCTGTCGCTTTCAAGAAACTCACGTGTAAAGACCGCGGGTATATCCACAGAGGCGTTGCAGTATCCGCAGCAGGGGCACTCTTGCACCCAGTATTTCAGATAGGAGCGGTGAGGCTCATCGGGTCGCAGATCGAGATCGGGCATACTGCTGTCGGGGTCGTAGGATACCACCACATCCTGAGGAGAGCTCTCTCCGCACACGCCGCATATGAGGTCTCTTTTCTCTACTTCAAAGGCCATTGCCGTCCTCCTTACTTCTGCTTTATGCGGAAGCTGCTGTTGTGGAACCTTGACGCGTCAAAGCCCTGAGGCCTGCGCTCCTCGCGCTTCCTGTTCTGTCTGTTGTCGGACCTCCTCTGCTGCTTTTTCTCCTCCTCGTCATTAAGACGCATGGTAAGGGAGATACGGTTTCTCTTGAGGTCAACGTCAAGGACTCTTACCTTGACTACCTCGCCTACCTTTACAGCCTCAAGGGGGTGCTTGATGTATTTGCTGCAAATCTGCGAGATGTGCACAAGTCCGTCCTCATGGACGCCGATGTCCACAAAGCAGCCGAAATCTATGATATTGCGGACTGTGCCCACAAGCTCCATACCGGGCTTTAAGTCCTTTATCTCCATAACGTCTCCGCTTCTGAGAAGAGGTGCGGGCAGCTCGTCACGGAGGTCGCGTCCCGGCTTTTTAAGCTCGCCGATGATGTCGGTAAGAGTGGGAACGCCTATACCCAGCGACTTGCTGATATTTTCTATGCCGATGCTCTCGGCCTTCTCATTGATACCCGAAGCTCCGCCGCCTGCAATGTCCGCAAGGGTGAAGCCGCACTCGCTGAGGAGAGATGAAGCCGCATCGTAGCTCTCGGGGTGAACGGCGGTATTGTCGAGGGGATTCTTGCCGTCGCGGACTCTCAGGAAGCCCGCGCACTGCTCGAAGGCCTTCTTTCCCAGCTTCGGGACTTTAAGGAGCTCCTTGCGGTCGGTGAATCTGCCGTTTTCCTCACGGTAGGTAACTATATTCTTCGCTACGGAAGCGTTTATGCCTGCGATATAAGAAAGAAGCGAATGGGAAGCGGTGTTCAGGTCAACTCCCACGGAGTTAACGCAGTCCTCGACTACTCCGCCGAGAGCTTCACTCATTCTTGCCTGGGGCATATCGTGCTGATACTGTCCCACGCCTATTGCCTTTGGGTCTATCTTTACCAGCTCCGCAAGAGGGTCCTGAAGACGTCTTGCTATGGAGATAGCGCCTCGAATAGATACGTCATACTCGGGGAATTCCTCTGCGGCTACCTTGGAAGCGGAATACACGGAAGCTCCCGCCTCGCTTACTACCATGTAGCTTACGTCCTGCGGTACCTCCTTTACTATCTCAGCGGCAAAGCTCTCGGTCTCGCGTGAAGCGGTGCCGTTTCCGATAGAGATGACGTTTACATTGTATTTCTGTATGAATTCCTTTACCTTGCGCTTGGCCGCCTCAACAGCTCCCGCAGAACCCACGGGGTAAATTATTGCCGTATCAAGCACCTTGCCTGTTCCGTCGATGACCGCTGTCTTGCAGCCGTGAGCGTATCCGGGGTCGAGGCCGAGGATAATACTGCTCTTGAGAGGTGGCTGTAGAAGCATCTGCCTGAGATTTGCGGCAAATACCTTTATGGACTCCTCCGCTGCCTGTGCGCTCATCTCCGAACGTATCTCACGCTCGATAGAGGGGAATATGAGTCTCTTGTAGCTGTCTGCGGCAGCCGCTCTCACAAGCTCTCCGCAGGCGTTGTTTGCCTTGATGTACTTGCCGAAGATAACATCCGTTGCAAGAGTCTCGTCAAGAGTCACCGATACCTTCAGGAAGCCCTCCTTCTCACCTCTGTCAAGGGCAAGAACGCGGTGATTTGCAACCTTCGGGATAGCCTCCGAGTACTCATAGTAGTTCTGATATACGCTCTCCGCCTCGGGATCGGAAGCCTTTGATAACAGCTCGCCCTTTTCGCCTGCCAGTGCACGGAGCTTCTTTCTGATGTCCGCGTCGTCGGATATGTCCTCGGCGATTATGTCCATAGCGCCCTGCAACGCGGTCTGAGCGTCGTTTATCTTCTTCTCCTCGTCGATGAAGGCCTCTGCCTCCTTCTCGGGATCGGTGTCGTTCTCCTGAGCCATGAGCAGAACAGCCAGGGGCTCAAGTCCGTTCTCGCGGGCAATGCTTGCACGGGTACGGCGCTTGGGCTTGAAGGGACGGTAAATATCCTCTACCTCCACGAGGGTAACGGCTGCGCTTATAGCAGCCTCTATCTCGGGAGTCATCTTCTCCTGCTCGGTTATGGCCGCAGTTACCTCCTCCTTGCGCTTTTCAAGGTTGCGGAGGTACATGAGCCTGTCATAGAGCTCACGGAGTATCTGATCGTCCAGAGAGCCTGTTAGCTCCTTACGGTAACGGGCGATAAAGGGTATGGTCTTGTCATCGTCTATAAGAGCTACGGTATTGTCTACCTGCTCCTGTCTGAGTCCGAATTCCTTTGCCAGTGTCTTGTTTATATCCATAATGTATCCTTTCGTTACTCCTGTTCTTCCGCGGGCTGAGCAGCTGCCGCTCCCGCAGGCGCAGCTTCGGACTGCCGGTCGTTAAGACGGTCCAGCCATGAGAACAGTGATTTTGCTATATCCTTGTACACGTTGATGCAGTTCTTTTCCATGAGAACGTCGTGCCTCATGCCGTCGAAAAGCCTGTGGGATATGCTTTCATATCCGTTCTTTTCCAGCTTTTTCACGGAGGACATGAATTTCTTCTCCGACAGCATCACGGGATCGTCCTTTCCCGAGATAAACCTGATGGGCAGGGTAGGATTCTTCATTTTCCAGCCTCTTCCCGACTGTGACTGCTTAACCAGCCATACCGTCTCCTCATAGGCGTTGAGGGTGGGCTTGAAATTGCAGAGCGGATCCTCATTGAAGGCAAGGACTGCGTCGGCATCGCCCGACCTCCACGAATTTATGGGATCCTCGAAGAATTTACCGTAATTATCGTCAACTGCGTTGAATATCTTCTCGCTCCTGAAACGGCTGCCGGGACGCTTTGAGGACACCGAGCTCACCGCTCTTGCAACAGGCGAGAACATACTTATGCACATGGTACCGAGAAGCACCAGACCGTTTATACAGTCGTCGTGCTCCTTCAGGAAGCACCTTGCTCCTGCCGCGCCCATTCCGCTTGCCGCCATGAATACGGGAACATTCGGATAAGCCTCCCTTATCCTTTTGTTGAGCTGGGCAATATCGCTGATAATGCCCTCGCCGCCGTTCCTGAACATGAAGCCCAGATCGTCGGCCTCAACTATGCTTTTTCCGTGTCCGCGGTTATCGTTTATAACAGTTATGAAGCCCTGCTCGGCAAGGTAATCCATAAACGGATAATAGCGCTCCTTGTGCTCGCAGAGATCGTGGACTATCTGTACAATACCGTTTATCTCTCCTGATGGTACTGCTGCCACTGCCGAGATCACAAGTTCATCGAAATCAGAAGTAAATTCAAATTCCTTAAGGTCAGCATTTATCATAAGGACCCTCCTGTAAGTATTTCGGAAAAAATCAGTGTACAAAGGTTATTATAACATAAAAGGCCGATAAAATCAATAGTCTCGGCACTGTTTGCGGAAATAACGATGTTTCAGAGCTCATCTGCCGTTCCCGCGGACAAGGCTCTCAAGCTCCCTCAGGAGAGTCGGCGGGACTCCTCTCGGCCCCCTCACCGCAGCTGCTCCCAGCTCCTTCATACGTGAAAGGGGCATATCGTCCGCACTGAATCTGTGCAGCAGCTTCAGCTTCATAGCCTTTCTGATATGATAGCTGCCGTTGTCATAGCGGAAGGGTATGTCCGCCTCCTCCACCGTCAGCTTGTACATTACCGCCGATACGGGAGCCGCCATGTACATATACACGGTATCCCCGGCGATCATCCTTGCGGTCTGCTTCCATATAATGGTGCCGCTCCTGCGGAAGTCCTGCTCCACATCATACATTGCAGGCGATGCAGGTATCAGCCATTTCCGCGGCTCTGTGCGGCTGCTGTTCCCGCTCTGACTGACGAGACCGAAGCTCATATCGAGAAGACCTGTTATCTGCTCCTCCTCAACGGTACCGTCCAGAAGCACCGATACCCAGCTGTTCTTGTTCATATGATATGCGGGCAGCACGCCCTTTACCGCCAGCATGGAACCGGTCATCAGCGGACTGCACTTCACATTGAGTATATCGTAATATGTGCCCTTTTCAAGTCCGAGCCTGCTGCCGTCCACTCTCATCATTATGCCGTACCATTTGCCGTTCCCGCACCTGAAAACAGCGGCGTCAGGAGTGCTGCTCCAAAGATATTCGGGCTTGGTCCCGTAGCGGCGCTCCGCATATGCCGTTATACGCTCCCGCATATTGCTTCCGCTCATCTTCTCACTCTCCCGCTCTGCTGCAAAGCTCTTCCCGCAGCTTCATATATATAGCGTTGCATATCTCGCAGTCCTTTTCCGCACGGTGAGCTCCTGTTACGGAGATACCGTAATGATCCGCAACAGCCGTCTGTCTGCGGCTGGGCAGCAGGGGCAGAGCCTTCCGCGCAAAGCGCAGCACATCGACATAATCATTGTTCAGGCATATGCCGTGACAGCGGAGCAGATTGTCATAGAGGAAGTTTATATCAAAGTTCACATTGTAGCCCACGAGCATATCGCTTCCCGCGAACTCGTAAAAGCGGAGTATAGCTTCGCTTACAGAGGGAGCACCCTCCACCATCTCGTTGGTTATGCCCGTAAGCTCCGTAATGAAGCTGCTTATCCTGTTCACGGGCCTGATGAGCGTAGAAAAAGCCGCGTCCCTGCACCCGTTCCTGTAGCGCACGGCGGCGATCTCAATTATCTCGCATTCCTCGGGAGAAAGCCCCGTAGTCTCTATATCCACCACGCAGTAATCCTGCGGGAAGGCAAGACGGCTGCGGCCCTTGCCGCATCTTTCCCTGCTCACACAAAAGCTCCTTTCCCTTGACGTTAATCTCAGAATACATTATAATATACATAAGAGAAAATGTCAATTGAGGGGAGACCCAGTCTCTCCGCAGCGGTATTTCAACACAGAATAAACCGCACCGGAAGGAGATAATATCTTGGAAAGCAATAAAAAGCACGTACCCGTACCGGTCATCGTCATCTATTCATTGGTATTCTATGCCGTATGGGCAGTATTTACGCTGCTTATTGAACCGCTTCTCGGAGACAGTATAAAAAATGAGATACTGCTCCGGATAGTTAAAGAAGGCATTATCAAGAACCTTGTGTGGACTGTTCCAGCCATGCTGCTGGTATACCATTTCAGGGACTGTGTATTTATCGGGCTCAGGGAAATGTTCACGACAAAGGTGAAATGGCTCCGCTACCTGCCCGTATTCATCTTTTTCACGCTGTGGATAGCGGGCGGAAGCTTCATGAGAAGAAAAGAGCTGAGCATAAATGAAGGCTTCGGCATACCGGACATGATAATAGTCCTGTTCGTGGGAATTACGGAGGAAATGGTGTTCCGCGGGTGGCTTCTCAACGCCACCGTACGCGAGGACAACAAATGGCCTTATATCCTGCTGAATGCACTGATGTTCATGGCTATACACTTCCCGATATGGATAAGTACGGGCATTTTCGTATCATGCTTCACTTCTCTCTGCTTCGTATCCATCATCATACTCAGCTTCATATTCAGCCTGACCTTCCTGAAAAGCAGGAATATCCTCGTTCCGGTAGCTCTCCATATGTACTGGGATCTGCTTATGTTCATGTATAACTGAAAAGCTTATATGCAAACAGCCCGCGGCAAGCATTTCTGCTTACTGCGGGCTGTTGTTATTCAGCGTCCATATCCTTATAGTTTATCTGACCGTATACGGCATTTGGCTCCGTATTTATCATTTCCTTCATTACAGCTATGACAGAGGTGTTTATATCGCTTTTCTTTCTTACCACGGAAGCCCTGTACGGGAAACTGAGCCTGCCTGCGGGTGAGGTCTGCGGGGCGGTCAGCCTCTGATATGCATCATCTGCAAGAGCCGTCACATCATCGGGACCTATGTCATCGCTTGCCGGGACTGCCGCAACGAACTCGTCCGAGCCGGTACGGAATACCTTTCCGTCCCTGAACACCTGCTTGATCGTTTCCGCCGTCTTTATCAGCAGCCAGTCTCCCACATCGTTGCCGTAGCCTGCGTTTATACCGCTGAAGCCGTCAATATTGAACATGGCAAAGTAATATGCCGCCTTTCTCTTGTTTGCCTCCTCAAGAGACATCGAGAAGGATATGCGGTTGCCCGTTTCGGTGAGTACGTCCTTGAACATGGCCGTGTAAAGAGATTCCTTCGTCTTGTCGTTCTTTACGATAGTTGAAGCCAGCTTCTGATTAACCTTTTCCTGCTTCTTGTTGAAGAAGCTGAACAGAATGACAAGTCCGGCAATGGCAAGTCCGAACAGGGCGATGTACGCTCTCAGTACATTTGTAAGGGAGTACACGTCCTTCTTGGTCTTGTCCAGCAGCAGGAGCCAGCCGTATTCGGGAATATAAGAGTATATGGAGATATACTTCTTTCCGCCGCTCCTGTATTCAAAGCTGCCCGAATCGGGACTGTTCTTTCCCTCATTGTTTTCACATATCGCCTTTATATGCTTATTCTCGGCGACCTTTCCCACAAGGTCGTTTTTCTTGTTGAACACGTACTTGCAGTCGTTTACGTTCACCATGCTGTATGAGATCTTTCCGGCGCCCTCTAATGAGAGCCTGTCGAGAGTCTCTATGAGCCTGCTGGTATATATGCCCAGCCCGACAAATCCCACGGGCTTGCCGTTATCATCGTATACGGCCTTGTACATTGATACTATCTGCTTGCCGCTGGCAGGAGAAATTATCATACCCGTGTCGTATACTCCGCTGCCCGCCGCAAGAAGCGCCTCCTGAAGCTGCTTCAGGGACTCGGGATCCTTGCGGGTAATCATGCCGACCACATCGGGGCTGCTGTGGACAAGCACCTTCGTATCCCATGTGCTGACATAGATGCCCTCAAGGTTCTCTATGTCGGCAGAGTAATCCTCGGTATAAGCCTGAGCTCTCTCCCTTGCCCCTGAGTCGTCGGGTTTTTTGAGCAGCTCGCTCACCTGAGAGGCCTTGCTGTAGTATGTGAGTATTCTTTCGGAATTCTGAACGTAGGTCTTTATTATATGAGCACGCTCGTCTGTTATGGTCTGCAAATGCTGTATTGAATTCTCCCTTGTAGCAGAGCTTATCTTAGAAGCAAATATAAGAGAAAGTATTATCATCACGATAAGCTGTATTATCAGCAGCAAGGTAATCGCCGATATTCTTCGTGAACCTCTCATATTTTACCGACCTCCTTATTTTTTAAAAAAGCCGAACCTCTTTTTCTTCGGAGCAAGACTTTCAAGGAATTTCTCGGTCTCATCCTCCGAAGCTGCCTTCAGAAGATCATTCACCTTTTCCCTCAGAAGGGCTCCCTTTGAATTGGAGGCATTTGCCTGTATAGCCTCCTCCGTCAGGCTGCCGTGTCTTCCGGCACCCGCAGGAAACTGCGGAGAAGCTGCGTGGTAAGCCGTTCCCCCATTCATAACAGGCTGAGGTGCCGGATTCATGGGAGCAGCAAACATAGCTACCTCGTTGATATTTATGAGCCTGTCTGGCATCATTATCATGCATTCCGAATTCTCCGGCGCAAGTGACAGGATATATCCTATACAGTTATTGCAGGGCAGTAAGGACATCATGTCCTGTGTGCTGATAAGTATGAGCCCTCGGATCACAGTTTCCCCTGCCGCCAGCATATTCTGCACGGCCTCTGCCTCCGCATGGACAGGCATATTCATGTCAGAACGGCTTATGCCCGTATATATCCTCCCCGAAGCTGATTCGATGGAGCACACCGTATCGGAAGCGGAAATAAATGCTCCCGATTCAATTAAATTTATAGCAGCAGATTGTGCGGCACTTAGTATCGCGTCTGTATTCATTTTCCATCACCCCGAACATAAAGTACATTCTGCCAGAACAGCTGCAACGGCAGCTGTCAGATCATCCGATGAGTGTTATAGTAATATTATAACATCATATAATATATAAATGCAACCAGTTTTTGTCCGAAAAAGGTGGATATTTCGAGGAAGATACACAAAAGAAATAATAGTTCGCTATTTTTTTGTAAAAACCATCTAATCAGCAGGAGCTTTTTTCGTTAATTTGCTCTTATCATGTATTCTGCTCGTTAGTTCATATGACAAAAAAGCCCCGGCGCTGTGCGCCGGGGCTCTGCTTATATCATTCGGTCGCCTGGAATATGCCTCTTACGAAGCTGTAGAGATGCGAATGAATGGAGTCGTCACCGTGGTGACCGTTGTTTACAACGTGCCATACATGAGGTACATTGTTCTTATTGAAGTTATTGTGATAGCCCTCGGGAGTATTCAGACCGACAACGTCGTCCTGAGTACCGCCGGTGATCATTACGAGGTAAGGAGTTTCATCCTCGCTGTTCCACTTCCATGAGCCGCTTGCTCCGGGTGCGGGACAGATAGCGCCGACATAGCCGAACTTGTCGCCGTACTTCATACCGATCTGGAGAGACTCGCGTCCGCCCATGGAGAAGCCGGTTACGGCTGTATTCTCTCTGCCGGTTGCAACGCTGTACTTGCCTTCGATATGCGGCATGAGGCTGTCAACTATATCGTCTACGAAGTTGTCGTAGCCCTCGTTGGAGCCCTGATCCGCGAAGCCCGTAGCGTCATTCATAGTCGCGCTGGTGAATACGAAAGGTACTACAACGATCATCTCCTTTGCCTCACCGGCAGCGATAGCATTGCCTATTATCTGCTTAGTATACATAGGCTGATTGTTGTTGCCCGTGATTATCATACGGCCCTCGTTCTCGAAGAAGCCGTGGAGCAGATAGAGTACAGGATACTGCTTGCTCTCGTCATAGCCTGCGGGAAGGAGTATATTGTAAGGCTTGTTCTTGTTTGCTTTCTTGGAATAATAAGTCTCTTTCTTGATAGTACCGTACTGAACTCCGCCCTTCTCCATATGAGAATCATTGGGCTCGTTGTTTACGAGAGAATCCTGTACGATCTTAGTAAGCTCTTCCATAGTGTACTTCCTCTGTCCGGGTACGATAACCGGCTCAACTACAGGGAACTCCGTAATTCTACCTGCAACGAACTGCATGATGAGAACAGCGTCGTTCAACTCGTACACGCCGTTGCTGTCGGCATCGGCAGCCTTGAGCGTTCTCTTGTCCTCGATAGGAGTTATAAGGCCTTTTCTTGCAAGAACGATGTCAAAGGAATCTATGACGCCGTCATAGTTTATATCGCCCTTGTTCATCTTGACAGGTGCAGAGGGTTCGCCGATCTCGGTACCGCTCTTTGCTCCCACGATCTCATCGATGTAGAAATCACAATTGCTTTCCTCTGTTTCCACATACAACTGTATATCAGTTGCTCCGTCCGGGATCGTAAAACTGTTGTTCTCAAGGTGTACCCATTTGCCCTTTTCCGAGCTCACCTCAGCGATCTTGGGATATTTTGCGCTTCCCCCGTCGCTGTACTGAAGTGTGAGGTAGAAGGTCACGGGTGACGATTCTTCTGTCATTACATACGCACTGAAAGCATAGTCCTGTCCCGCATTGAAACCTGAGCCAAGCGAAACTGTCGCACCGTTCCAGTTACTTGTTCTTCCGCTTGCCATAAGGGAATACTCTCCCGAGCGCGAGATACCCGATACGGTCTTTACTGAAGCGGCGCCTCTGCCGCTCCACTGTTCCGTTCCGTCCTCGAAGGTGCTGTGGAGAAGGTAATCCGACTCTGCGGCATCAGAGGGGAAAACCGCAAAGGTCGACAAGGAAAGGATTGCTGCAACGATAGCTGATATGCTTTTCTTCATAGACATTCCTCCTTTTAAAGAATCTTATATGTTATAATTACCATATTTTTTCACCATTGTCAACCCAAAAAGTGCTGTTTTTATATCATTCTCGTAATAATAATGCTAATTTAGTACTCTAATTACCATTTCAAGGAGCCAAATAGTAATTTATTGTATTCATTGTTTTATATATTTTTAATATAGGGGCATTATATAAAAAAGAAGTCCTTCACGGATTTACCATGAAAGACTTCTTGTTATTTATGAGCTTATGTTCATCTCATTTACGGATCAGTTGAAGTAATTATCGTAGCCTTCCCAGCCTGCAAGGTAACGTGCAAGTATCATGCCGTCTGCCTTTGTGATCTGGCCGTCTCCGTTGATGTCGCCGGACATGAGAATGATAACCACTCCATCCCAGCCTGCAAGGTAACGCGCAAGCATCATGCCGTCTGCCTTTGAAAGCTGTCCGTCACCGTTTGAGTCACCGTTGTTCTTAGGTGCCTCGCGCATTTCTGCGTTGAACCTTATCTTTTCTGTCAGTGACTCATTGTCTATGCCGATGCTTACAGCCTTCCACTGATCTTCGCTTCCGGCATATCCTGCTTCTGTGATTCCTGTGCAGCCTCTGAATGCTCCGTCGCCGATTGCTTCGAGAGTTGCTGGGATCGTTACATTGTCAAGGCTTTCTGCGCCTTCAAATGCACTTCCGCCGATCTTCCTGATATTTCCTGATATGTAAATATCTCTGAGGGCTGTTGCTCCGTTGAAGAGATTTGCACCGATGCTTGTTATCATCATATCATTCTCAGGATCAGGATCGCGCATAACTACCTTTGTGATATTCTCGGGTGTCTCGAAGGGGGTTGCATCAAAATCATACATCTCTCCGTCTCCTGCAATGAATGCTGAGCCGTCATTGTATACTGTAGCTGTGATGCTGTCACCGAGCTTGATCTTCTGTACGAGAACTCTTTCGGATGTAGTTGTTGTAATATCAACTATCTCCGTAACTGTTGTAGTTGTTGCAGGTGCCTTGGTCGTAGTTGTGATCTTTGTTGTAGTGGTTGTTGTAGGCTTCTTTGTGGTTGTGGTAGCCTTTGTGGTTGTAGTTGTTGTAGCCTTTGTTGTGGTTGTAGTTGTTGTAGCCTTTGTTGTGGTTGTAGTTGTTGTAGCCTTTGTTGTGGTAGTGGTTGTAGGCTTCTTTGTTGTTGTAGTAGCCTTTGTTGTTGTAGTAGTTGTAGGCTTCTTCGTTGTTGTGGAAGTAGTAGTTGTTGCCTTTGTTGTAGTAGTTGTTGTCTTAGCGGTTGTGGTAGTAGTAGATGTTGTAGAAGTAGTTGTTGTTGTCTGGATATACTCTTCTGTGTTGATGAGTAAAAGGAGCGGATCGTTATTCTTTCCGATATTTACCTTCTTCCAGTCTACCTTGCCGCCGAGGATATAGAGCTTTTCAAATCCCGTACAGCCGTTGAACGCACTGTTGCCGACACTTGTAAGAGTACTCGGAAGTACGAATGTCTTGACGTTCTTCATTCCGTAGAATGCTTCGTTGGGAATCTTTTCTCCGCCTAAGATCGTGATCTTGGTGAGCGTCTTAGGAACTCCGTTATATGAGTTGCCCGTTACGCTGTATGTTCCGTCCGGAGCGTAGTAGTTGAACAGATAGTATGGAAGAGCATAGGAATCCTTGGTGATATTCTCCTCGGAAAGACCTGCAAAAGGAAGTGTAAGTGACTCAAGGGACGTACAGCTCTCAAATGCTCTCTGTCCGATAGATGTTACGCCTTCGCTGATAACAGCGCTCTTAAGGTTTGTACAGCCGCTGAATATACCTGTGCCCAGAGTCTTTACTGTTCCGGGTACAGTAATTGACGTAAGCTTGTTACAACCCGCAAAAGCATAGTTGCCGATAGAAGTTACTGTAGAAGGTATAGTCGTTTCATTGAATGCTGCAAGTCCACAGTTTTTGAACGCACTGTTTCCGATTTTTGTGAGCTTAGCGGGAAGATTTGCGCTTACCATAGCTGAGCAGTTCTCAAACGAACTGTTTCCGATAGATGTTACTGAATCCGGAATAGTGATCGTCTTGAGCTTTTTCATTCCGTAGAATGCTTCGTTAGGTATTTTGTTGCCGCCTAAAATAGTTATTTCAGTCAGTGATGAAGGAACACCATTGTATGAATTGCCTGTTACGCTGTATGTTCCCTCAGGTGCGTAGTAGTTAAAGAGGTAGTATACAAGCGCATATGAATCGCTTTCAATGTTTTCCTCAGAAAGTCCCGCAAAAGGAAGGGTCAGGCTCTGAAGTGATGTACAGTTCTCAAAGGCTCTTTGCCCGATAGTTTTTATACCTGTGTTGAGAACAGCCTTAGTAAGACCCGTACAGCCGCTGAATACACTGCTGCCGATAGTCTTTACATTTCCGGGGATCGTAACAGATGAAAGCTTTACGCAGTTAGCAAAAGCACTGTTTCCGATAGAAGTTACAGTGGAAGGAATAGTTGTCTCATTGAATGCCGCAACACCGCAGTTTTTGAATGCACTGTTTCCGATGCTGGTAAGACCGGCAGGAAGCTTTACGTTTACATAGCTTGAGCAGTTTTCAAATGCACTGTTTCCGATAGAAAGAATGGTATCGGGAAGATTGATCTTCTGTAGCTTCTTCATACCGTAGAATGCTTCGTTAGGGATCTTGTCACCGCCCAGGATAGTTATCTCTGTCAGTTTTTCAGGTACACCGTTGTAGGCATTGCCCGTTACGCTGTATGTTCCGTCCGGAGCATAGTAGTTGAACAAGTAATACGGAAGAGCATACGAATCCTTGGCGATATACTCCTCAGAAAGACCTGCAAAAGGAAGTGTAAGCGACTCAAGGGATGTACAGCTCTCAAAGGCTCTCTGTCCGATAGATGTTACACCCTCGCTGATAACAGCGCTCTTAAGGTTTGTACAGCCGCTGAATACATTTGAGCCGATAGTCTTTACATTTCCGGGAACTTCAACGGAAGTAAGCTTTAAGCAGTTAGCAAAAGCACTGTTTCCGATATATGTTACGTTCTCAGGAATAGTTGTGTCGTTGAATTCTGCAAGTCCGCAGTTTACGAAAGCACTGTTTCCGATAGTAGTAAGAGTCTCCGGCAGCTTTGCGCTTACCATGTTATTACAGTTGTAGAACGCACTGTTTCCGATCGATTTGATAGTGTCAGGAATAATAATTGTTTCAAGGTTCTTCATTCCGTAGAATGCTTCGTTCGGGATCTTGCTTCCTCCGAGTATCTCGATCTCTGTCAGGGTTGCAGGAACGCCGTTGTAGGAATTTCCTGTTACGCTGTATGTATCATCAGGTGCATAGTAGTTAAAGAGATAGTATACAAGCGCATATGAATCACTTTCAATGGTTTCCTCAGAAAGTCCTGCAAAAGGAAGCGTCAGACTCTGAAGTGATGTACAGCTCTCAAAAGCTCTTTGGCCGATAGACTTTACACCCTTGTTGATAACTGCCTTTGTAAGACCTGTACAGCCGCTGAACGCACTGTTTCCGATAGTATTTACATTTCCGGGGATAACGATGGAGGTGAGCTTTTTACAGTTAGCAAAAGCAGAATTTCCGATCGTCTCTACCTTTGAAGGTATGGTCGTTTCATTGAATTCTGCAAATCCGCAGTTATAGAACGCGCTGTTTCCGATGCTTGTAAGCTTGGAAGGAAGCTTTGCGCTTACCATGCTTGAGCAGTTGTAGAATGCACTGTTTCCGATAGAAGTAATAGACTCGGAGATATTTATCTTCTTGAGCTTCTTCATTCCGTAGAATGCTTCATTAGGTATTCTGTTACCGCCTAAGACAGTTATCTCAGTAAGTGTTTCAGGAACACCGTTATAAGAGTTGCCTGTTACGCTGTATGTTCCGTCCGGAGCATAATAGTTGAACAGATAGTACGGAAGAGCATAGGAATCCTTGGCGATATTCTCCTCAGAAAGGCCTGCAAAAGGAAGCGTAAGGCTCTGAAGAGATGTACAGTTTTCAAAAACTCTTTGTCCGATAGATGTCACGCCTGTCTGGAGAACAGCAGTCTTAATTCCTGTACAGCCGCTGAACGCACCTGTTCCGATAGACTTTACATTACCGGGTACGGTAAGTGAAGTTATTTTTACGCAGCCTGCAAATGAGTAGCTGCCGATAGAGGTTACCGTTGAAGGCATTGTAGTTGCATTGAAAGCTGCAAGTCCGCAGTTCTGGAACGCATTGTTGCCTATAGTAACAAGCTTGCTTGGAAGATTAACATTAACAAGGTTAGAGCAGCCCTTGAAGGAACTGTTTCCGATGCTTGTAATTGTTTCGGGAAGCTTGACTGTCTTGAGTGATGACATTCCGTAGAATGCTTCATTCGGTACTGTCTTTCCTCCTGTAATAGTGATTTCTGTAAGAGTTGCAGGAACTCCGTTATAGGAATTGCCAGTTACGCTGTATGTACCCTTTGGTGCATAATAATTGAACATATAATATACAAGAGCATAGGAGTTCTTGGATATATAGTCTTCCGATAATCCCGCATAAGGAAGTGTAAGGCTCTGAAGTGCTATACAGTCAGAGAAAACTCTTGTACCGATAGATGTAACGTTTGAACCGATAACTGCCGATTTGAGAGCCGAGCAGCCATTGAATGCAGACTCACCTACTGTTTTAAGGTTCTTCTGAGTAGAAACGCTTGTTAACTTTGCGCAGCCTGCAAAAGCATAGTTACCGATATTTGTAACGCCTGCGGGCACTGTCAGACTGCCGAAATTAGCAGATGAACAGTTGTAGAATGCATAGTTTCCGATATTTGTAAGTGCGGAAGGAAGTACAAATGTGGTCGTCTTGTCATCCTTACCGCCGTATCTGAACTGCGCAAGACTTGAGCAGTTGTAGAATGCATGATTACCGATCCTCTTGATGCTGTTTGAAGTATAAACGGCCTGAAGATTCTTGGCGCCGCTGAATACATTATTGCCGATTCCTGTGATAACCTTGCCGTTGTCGGGATCTTCGTCCTGCATTTCAACACACTTGATGTTTTCTGGATGAATAAAAGGCGAAGAATTAAAATCATACATATCGCCATATCCGTAAATCCATACAGATCCATCGCCATAGAACATTGCATTTATGTTAGGTCCAAGTTCAATATATTCATCATTACTGTAATCAGGTTTAGTAGCAACAGTTGTCATCGTTGTTATAACCTTCTTAACAGTTGTTGCTACAGTTGTAACATGCTTTTCTCCGTCGCTTCCAGTTTTACTATCTGCACTTACAGAGATATTTCCTTCTTTATCAGCAGAGAACGTAAACGGAATGTTCAAAGTTTTCTTAGCAGGAATCTGAGTATATGAACCGGTGGTCTTTAACTCACCATTAACATAAACTTTATAATAATGTGTCTTATTTGGCATACTGTAGATTTCAAGCTTATTATTATATGCAACAAATTCCTCACCATCAACCTCTACTTCTATGTAAGGCGAACCTGTGCTTACAACATTCTCACCACAGTTCAACGGGAAATTAAACTCTGTTTTATACGCAAGATTCGGACACTTTCCCCAGCCTGATGTAAACTTACCGTCAAGCCATGAACAATACCAATCACATATTTTACATTTGAAGGTCTTAAAATCGAAATTCACTTCATATTTCAAAGGCTTAACGCCCAAACTGAAATAAACTCCTACTTTGGCCACAAATTGGATATCGCCTTCTATACATTCATCACATGCATGTGTCCATATACCTGTTGAATCATAACAGCAAAATACATTTCCTGTTGTGTGAAGTTCACCGTTTTTATTATTGCATTTGACAACAATATTAACATTACCCGTAGCTTCTAAGCCAATTGTAGCTGTTAATCCAATACTTACGACCTTGATATATGAGAGTCCCAGCTTAAACTCAATACCAAAGAATATTTTTCCTTCAAGTTTCTGAGTAACATCTGTCCAGTCATTATCTACGCCGATTTTTTCAACATCGTCATAATCTGAATCATATATAAAGCCTTTGGTAATAGTTCTGGAACCTGAAAACGTATATGATGCAGAGGCTCTGAATACTAAGTTAAGCTGAAGATCTACACCAAGACCGGGAATAGGCGTAGCAATTGTAACTTTTCCAAGCTTTTCTTTCAATTCTTCATCCTCAATGGGCTTGAATGCTTTCAACCCTAATGAACCATCTTTACCGTCCGTTGTCGCAGTTCCGGTAACAGAAAGCTTGATATTCTGTTCCCAAACGCTTTTCACATATGAATATCCCCAACTCTTATAAAAGTTGAATTCTGATTTAATCGAAACGGTTATTGCAGCTTTACCTCTAAAATGCTCATTAGGCGACTTGAATTCAGGTCCAAAGGATTCAGTAAAATTCCAGCCCTTGCTTCCTGAAATACCCTTTTTACTTGCATTGTCAATTCTGAAATTCAAAGATGAGCCGTCTTCCGATTCATCTTCCAGATATTCAACATCCTCACCTGCTTCAGACGTATCGAGTTGTGCGTCTTCAGTTGTTGAAACGTTTTCGATCTTGATGAAATCAAACATACCACCAATCTCATCATTACCCTTGATGCTAGCTGTATCGCCGTCGATCTGAACGTCCTCGACAGCAACTGCGATAACGTCCTCTTCGTTGGGCTGCATATAGAAATACTGTCCCGACTGAAGATTTAAGATGCTGTCATCGATATTGTCAATAACATATATATTTGTATCATAATCAGCAGATACAAGAGTATTCACGTCCTCTGAAGATTCAGCCTTTACGGTCTCTTCGTTGAGTACGATGAAGTTTGTATCCTCAGACTCGTCAAAGTTTACTACCTGACTCTCTTCAAAGTCGTTAATATCAGTTGCAGCGATCTCACGCATCTGCTTTGTATAATCATTAAGCTTATATGGCTTGCTGAGGGCAGTTCCACTCTCATCAACGAGCTGAGCCTGAACGATGAAGAATTCGGGAAGAACCGAAATATCTGCCTTTGCCTGGGTGATAACAGATACATTATCCTTCTCGCTCTTTTCGACCTTCTGCCTGATGCTCTGTATAACAGTCCCTTTTTCCTCATCAATAAATGAGAAAATCATAACACATGCAGAAGTCTGTGATGAGGCAGCTCTGAGCTGTCCGTTCCCTGCATCGAATTCGAGGTTTGTAATTTCATACTTCTCCTCCTGAGTCGACGCAAGTGTCTGTGCATTCACATCATGATTCTTTTCACTCTCGGCAGAAGCCCTGGCTATATAATTACCAAGCGAATTGGATGACGTGATATTGGGCGAATCGTCCTTTTTCTCTTCGGTAGTAGTTCTTATCTGCTGACCTATATCGGGTATGCTGAACAGGCCCTCGGTCATTACTGCCGACAGGAAAAGCGTTCCGCTCAATGCACCGGCAATGAGTTTTTTTACCATTTCCTTTTTTCTCCTATCATTTAGATTTGCTGCATTAAAACACAACAGGTATATTTTACCATGTTATCAACATATTGTCAATGAAAATGGGGCTCAATGCACGTAATATCAACATTTTTTGTCATTTTCTCTAATTTGCGGCTCTTTTGATCCACCGTTTTGTCGTTTTTTATTTTTAACGAAATACCGCTATTTCAAGCTTTTTTCGCACATCATTTCAGGCTTGCATCATCTTTTTGCCAAAACAAAAAGCAGCTTCATAAAAAAGCTGCTTTTCAATATCAAAAACTGAATGTTTTATCGATGGTATCCCACTTTTTATCCTTATCCGAAAGGTTAAGAGGAGTACCGTCCGCAAGGGTGTAGCCCTCACTGTCGGCAGAGCCCTTATACTCGCCCACGACCTCCAGCCACTTTATTCCTATAGCCGGATCGTTCCATGCAAGACCGCCCTCGTCATTTGGATGCCAGAAGTCGTCACACTTATAGCAGAACTCCGCAATATCACTGAGAACGATAAAGCCGTGTGCAAAGCCCTTCGGGATAAGGAACTGCTTCTTGTTATCCTCGGTAAGCTCTGCGCCGAACCATTTTCCGTAGGTCTTGCTGCCGCTTCTCAGATCCACAGCCACATCGAACACACGCCCCTTTATAACGCGCACCAGCTTGGTCTGCGGATACTGCTTCTGAAAGTGAAGTCCCCTGAGGACACCCTTTGTCGAGCATGACTGGTTATCCTGAACAAAGGCTATATCAAAGCCTGCCTCCTCCATATCGCGCTGAGAATAGGTCTCCATGAAATAGCCTCTGCTGTCGCCGTGTACAGCGGGAGTGATTATGCAGAGTCCCTCTATACCGCCCACATTTTTCTCTACCTTAATCTGTCCCATTATAAGATCTCCTTTAAATAGCGTGCAAGCGCGTCCTGCCATACAGGAAGCGGCCTGAACCCGTTCTCAATAAGCTTGGACTTATCAAGTCTGCTGTTGAAAGGCCTTGCTGCCTTTGAAAGTCCGTACTCCGCCGTAGTTACGGGAGTTACCTTCGTAGTCATTCCAGCCTGCCTGTATATCTCCACGGTAAAATCGTACCAGCTTATATAGCCGCCCTCGTTGGTGGCGTGATAGTAGCCGTATTTCTCGGTCTCCGCCATATCCACAAGCAGCCTTGAAAGGTCGAGGGTATATGTGGGAGTGCCGATCTGGTCATTGACTACCCTGACCTCATCGTGTGTCTTTCCCACATTTATCATGGTCCTTATGAAGTTCTTTCCGTTCACGCCGAATACCCATGCTATACGCACGATAAAGTACTTATCAAGGGTATCTGCCACTGCCAGCTCACCGTCAAGCTTGGACTGTCCGTATACGTTCTGAGGAGCGTAATCCTTACAGTCGGGTTTCCAGGGCTCTGTTCCCTGACCGTTGAAAACGTAGTCGGTGGATATATATATCATCTTGCAGTCCAGCTTCTTGCAGACATTTGCGATATTCCGTGTACCGTCAACGTTTATCGCCCTTACCTTAGGCTGATTTTCCGCGTCCTCGGCAGCGTCCACCGCGGTCCATGCCGCACAGTGTATCACTACATCGGGCTTGACCCCGGATATTGTCTTATCGACTGCCCGAGCGTCTGTTATATCAAGCTGAACATAGGGATACGCCGTATCCACTGAGGGAAGAATATCGCTTCCGACGCCTTCATATCCTCTTTTTGCCAGCTCGTCCATGACGTCGTGTCCGAGCTGCCCTCCTATGCCTGTAACAAATACTTTCATTTCTTATTCCTTTTATTGTTTTTTTCTTCCGGTTTTACATCATATTCGTAAAAATGTATCTTCGACCTTACAAAACCGAACAGAGGCCGTGTGACGAGATCGTAGCAGATGAACATCACCCAGCTCACAAGGTATATGGCTGCCGCCGTTGCGAGCACATGAAGTACGTACACCGCCGCATTCCTGTTGACGTGTCCCGCTATCCTGAAATACTTGAGCATTGCCGCATGGGTAAGATATACCGTAAAGGAAGCTTTTGCCAGCAGATTGATTATCCTGCTGCTCCTTATCTGCATATTGTGGAAGAGCACGAATATGAGAACGGTACCGCCGATAACCAGCGGATTGCAGTATTCATAGGCGCTTCTTGCGTCATATATGGTGAAATGCTCGTTCACAAGGCTCCAGACCGTATCAGCTGCCACAAATGCAATAAATCCGAGCCCCGCTTTCCATTTCGGAAAGCTCTTTATCTTATCTTCATTGTATCTGAGATATGCTCCTATGATGTACATGAGGATAAAGTTTACAGCGGAATAGCCCCACTGACTGCCGTATGCGCCGACAGTGCTGAGTCCGTGGAAGGTCTCTCCCCTTATCTCGTTGAGCATATCCACCACAGTGGGCTCCAGCGAGAACACGATCATCAGCAGTATAACCAGACGTTTCCTGTTCCTGCCGTCAAGAGCCTCAAGGAGCAGATTTATAAACGGCGATACAAGATATACCGCAATATACAGTATCACGAAATAATTATTCGGCACAAGATCAAGCAGCACCGCTTTCAGAGATATGCTTTTCCCCGAAAGGAGCACCGACAGTATGTATATCAGCTCCTTGAAAACGATGACCTGCAATATCAGGGAGAGGGGCTTGAAAATATCGCGCTTCGTGCTCCTGCACATGAAAAAGCCCGATATGAGCACGAACAGATCCACAGCCACTATGCTTATGCTCTCAAAGATGTGCATGATATAGAAATTAAGGCTGTTCTTCTCCACAAGCGCAAAGCCGCCGCCTATGCCTGCATTGTTGTAATGGAGCACTATAACTCCAAGCATGGTCAGGATACGGAGCAGCTCGATATTTGAAGCTCTCGTCTGCGGCTTTGCCGTCAAGGCCTTTTCAGACCTCTGCGCGGCTGCCATACATCTTCTCGTAGTAGTTCTGGTACTCGCCCGAAATAATGGTCTCCCACCACTCCTTATTGTCCAGATACCACTTTATTGTCTTCTTTATGCCGTCCTCGAACTTCGTCTCGGGGAGCCAGCCAAGCTCATTGTGTATCTTTGTGGGATCGATAGCGTAGCGCATATCATGTCCCTTTCTGTCCTCAACGTGAGTGATAAGGCTCTCGGGCTTGCCGAGCTCCTTGCAGATGAGCTTTACGATGTCGATATTCTTCATCTCGTTGTGGCCGCCAACATTGTAGACCTCGCCTACCCTGCCCTTATGGATTATAAGGTCGATTGCGCGGCAGTGATCCTCAACATAGAGCCAGTCGCGGACATTGAGTCCCTCGCCGTATACGGGCAGGGGCTTGTCTGCAAGAGCATTTGCGATCATCAGGGGTATCAGCTTCTCCGGGAAGTGATAGGGACCGTAGTTGTTTGAACATCTTGAAATAGTCACAGGCAGACCGTAAGTCCTGTGATATGCCATTACAAGCAGATCTGCACCTGCCTTTGAGGAGCTGTAGGGACTGCTGGTATGGATAGGAGTCTCCTCCGTAAAGAAGAGGTCGGGCCTGTCCAGGGGCAGATCGCCGTAGACCTCATCGGTAGATACCTGATGATAGCGCTGTATGCCGTACTTGCGGCAGGCGTCCATGAGCACCTGTGTGCCGAGGATATTGGTCTGAAGGAATATCTCGGGATTCTCGATGGAACGGTCAACATGGGACTCGGCCGCAAAATTTACGACGATGTCGGGCTTTTCCTCCTCAAAGAGCTTGTAGATAGCCTCTCTGTCGCAGATATCCACCTTTACGAAGCGGAAATTGGAATTCTTCATAACGGGCTCGAGAGTTGAAAGATTTCCTGCGTATGTCAGCTTATCAAGACATACTATCCTGTAATCCGGGTATGTATCCAGCATATGGAATACAAAATTCGCGCCGATAAAGCCTGCGCCGCCTGTAACAAATATCGTCATATACGGTTTCTCCTTAATACTTTAGTTTTCCCTCGGCAACCTTTTTAAGGTGTGCGCCGTAGGGTGATTTGCCATACTTTTCAGCGGACCTGAGAAGTCCTGCCTTGTCTATCCAGCCGTTTACAAAGGCTATCTCCTCGGGAGCGGAGATCTCTATGCCCTGTCGGCTCTGAATCATACGTACAAAATCGGTAGCCTCCGCAAGGCTGTCCATCGTGCCTGTATCCAGCCATGCAAAGCCGCGTCCGAGAAGCTGAACGTCAAGAAGGCTGTCGTGGAGGTACATCTCGTTGAGAGTGGTGATCTCAAGCTCTCCGCGGGCGGAAGGCTTTACCTGCTCTGCTCTCTCGGCAACTCCCTCGGGATAGAAGTAAAGACCGGTAACAGCATAATTGCTCTTGGGCTGTGCAGGCTTTTCCTCGATGGAAAGGGCGTGACCGTTCTCGTCAAAATCAACTACTCCGAAGCGCTCGGGGTCGGGAACATAATAACCGAATACGGTAGCGCGGCTGTTGTTCTCGGCATTCTCCTTTGCTGCGCGGAGTATGCTGCCGAAGCCGTTTCCGTAGAAGATGTTGTCGCCCAGCACCATTGCACAGGAGTCGCCGCCTATGAACTCCTTGCCGAGTATGAAGGCCTGTGCAAGTCCGTCGGGGCTTGGCTGTACCTTGTAGCTGAGACTGAGGCCGAACTGCGAGCCGTCGCCGAGAAGTCTCTCAAAGTTCGGCAGGTCGGTGGGAGTTGATATGATGAGTATCTCCTTTATGCCCGCCAGCATAAGTGTTGAAAGAGGGTAGTACACCATCGGCTTGTCGTACACGGGAAGCAGCTGCTTCGAGGTGACCATGGTAAGAGGATAAAGTCTTGTGCCGGAGCCTCCGGCGAGAATTATGCCTTTCATTTTTTCGCTCCTTTATGCTTGATTAGTTTTAATAACATATCTATGGGCCTGTCCTTGGTCCAGTTGAATGCAAAATGATTGATATACAGCGCCAGCAGAGCCCATACGCCGTAATGTATCCACATATATCCCGAGAGCAGCAGTTCGCAGGAAACAGTGATGAACATGATGAACAGCAGCTTTTCCGGCTTGTTCTTTACTACCAGCAGGAACCTCATTATGCCGGCGCCCGCCAGCAATATCAGTGCCGAGCCTACCAGTACTCCCCACTCCGCAAGGAGATCAAGGAAGATATTATGGCTGTAGCCCCATTTGATACCTATGCTGTATATGGCGTTTCTGTGTCCCATAACGCCGTATCCCAAAGGCTTTTCGGCTATGAGCTTTATTACCAGCTTCCAGATCCTGTCACGGCCGCTGCTCTCGTCCGAGAAGGAGCTGTCGCCCTGAGATGCTCTGACAAAGGATCTTATAAAGCGGGAATCCAGTTCATACTTTTCCGCCAGTCCCGCTATCAGACTTATTCCGGTATCGGAAAAGACAAATGCAACGGCCAGTGCCGCAGCTATGACTACGATATATTTTCGGTAGTCCTGCTTGTCATTGTTATAGAAAAGTATGGTAAGAGCCGTACCGATGACAAAGCTTATTATAGTGCCGCGGCTGCCGTAGAGAAGTATGCCTGCAAGTCCGGCTGCCACAGGGATGCACATATATTTCTTTTTCTCGGCTATGATCATATAGCTGCACACGCATATAACGAAAAGAACTCCGTAGCTCCAGCTCATATTGCTGGAGTTGCGCATTATCTTACCGAACTGGGTATATTCCCAGTAGCCCTTTCTTATGGGCTCGAGTACCATTTTCGCATACATAAGTCCGAGAAGCAGGGCAGATATTTTAAGACCTCTTATCATCCTGGAGAAGTCGTCCTGAAGTCTTATGACAGGATAAGCAAATATACCGCCCATAATAAGGGCTATTCCTATTCCGAATTCCCGCGTCAGCCATACTCTCGTTTCCGGATTTATTATGAACTGGAATCCGAATATCACCACAATGGTACCGAAATAAATGAATATATCCTTGTACTTGTATATGAAGTTCTTATCCTTCAGCATGGTCGCCGCTATAAGAGCCACCAGACACAGCAGGGCAAGAACGTTCCTTCCGGGAAGATGAGAGAAAATATATCTTCTCATGAACTGGAGGGAAAAGAAGTATATCAGCAGGATGTCCTGCAAACGCGGGAGCTTTATACTGAATTTCATACCTTTGCCCTTTTTGCGGCATGGCGCGTTATCATCTTCATTATCTTCTCCCTGTTGGCAGCGTAGTTCTCCCTTGTGAGCTCGGAGAACACATACTCGTATCCGAGATTCTCAAGGAATCGCCTTTCGTACTCAACAGCGCCTATCTGCTGCTGTATGCCCCTTACCGAGGAGTTATCGGAGGCTGCGTCCATGAGCACCTTTTCAACTCCCAGCACATCAAAGGCAAAATCTATACCGAGAAGAAGTGCTTCCATATTCTGGAAGGCGTCGCCGTAGCCGATGGTTCTGCCGCTCTCGGCAGTTTTCTCCGTTACGTCGTATATTCCTCTCATGCCTATGGGCTTGTCATTGAGGTCAGTAACAAGGAAAAGGTAATCGCCCGGCTTCTGCCGCTGATTCCTGATATAATTCCTCTGATCCTCAACGGTACCGCTCACCTTATGCATATACTTCACCTTTTCGGAATCCATACGCATATTGTAGGTGGCCTCGGCGTCCCCCTCCTCCACGGAGCGGAGCTTTACCGTAAGCCCCGTTATAACTTTGTCATAAATCATTTTTTCTTTCTCCTGTTCCGCAGTATACCGAGGAGCATATCCTTATACATGAACACGAAAACACCTATGACTGCAATCGAGCTTACGAAAGACAGGATGTAATTATCGTGGCAGAAGAATCTCCATACAAGGAAGAATGCAAGCATTACTGCCGAATTGATATATACCTTTTTATTTATGTTTATGAGCTTCATCCTTCTCAGCCAGAACAGGCACATCAGTATCGAAACTATATAGCCTATGACCGTTGCTATGGAAGCTCCCTCACTTCCGATAATATGGATCAGCACATAATTCAGGATAACGTTTACCACAGCTCCCACCGACAGGGAAAGAAGGTTCATATAGGTCTTCTTTGCAATGGTGAACTGGTTTGCGATTATCTGATACAGCATAAGGAGAAGCGGTGCCATGAACAGATAAGGCGATATAAGGTAGGCAGCAAGATATTCCTCGTCAAAAAAGATCCTGAAGCCAAGCCTTGACACAGACATCAGACAGGCGGTGGCTGCAAAGGATACAGCGCCCATGTACTCGAATATATTCGACTTCATCTGTACCTGATCGTCGTCGTTCATGGTGGAATAGGCAAAATACAGCCAACCTCCCGCAAAGGCGGTATAGATAAGGTTGCTGATATGTCCTATTCTCGAGGCTACGCCGTAAACTCCCGTAAAATCGGTACCGAGTATCTTGTTTATCATCAGCTTGTCGGCAGAGTTGTATACCCAGTACACAAGGAAATTCGGCATGAGTGGAAGTCCTATCTTCAGCAGTGAACTGAGCTCGGGCTTCCCGAAGCTCCTGAGGCTGAAGTACTCCCTGTTCATGGCGGCAAAGGACATTTCAAGGGTAAAGCCCGCAATTGCAGTTGCGATAGGCATGGCGATAACATAATGCCCCTCAAGGATAAGCGGTATGGCTACCAGATATGCGATAGCCGGCGATACGGTATTCGTGACAAGGAATACCTTCCGCTTGTTCTGTATCCTCGTCGGCGCCGATATGATCTGATTGGTGGAGCTGATAAGAAAGCCTACTATGGTCAGCACCACAAGGGTCTCGTACTTTTCGTCCTCAAAGTACCATGAGGCTATCTGCTTTCTCAATACAAAGCATATCGCCGACAGCACTATGCTTGTACATGAAACGAAAGCAAAAGCCGTCGAACAGATCTTTTTCTGCCAGTCCTTTGATTTCTGGTCAAAAAACAGTCTGAACATAGAGTCGTACATACCGCATACCGCAAGTGCCTGTGCAAAGGATATGAAGGTATGTGACAGATCGTTGAGACCTATATACTTCGGGCTCGGATAGAGCTTCGCAATGATCGGCAGCATGATAAGGGGTATGAATCTGCTTATCATTCCGCCAAGACCGTATACAAGGAAATTCTCTATAAACAGTTTGGCCCTTCCTTTAGACTGCATTTATCATTATCACTCCGATTTACTTTAATAGATTCTTGTACATTATCTTGCCTGTCTCGTTCTTGGGTATCTCGTCAATGACCCTTACCTCGAACAGTGACTTGTAGAAGCCTGTTTTTTCACTGATGAAATCAAGTATCTCATCCTTTTTGTCCTGTCTGGTGATGTAAGCTATGAGCTTATCATCGCTTCCGGTGCAGGCGACCTCGATATTGTAATTATCCTTGATAAGACGCTCTGTCTGGTCAAGGCTCACTCTGTAGCCCAGCATTTTGAGGAAACGTGACTTTCTGCCGACTATATAGTAGCAGCCGTCCTCGTCGCGGACTGCAATGTCGCCCGTATGATAGGTACCGCAGAACTCGTCGCCCTTGGCAAGCTCCTCCCTGCATACCGCATATCCCATAGTTACGTTGGGACCCGAATATACCAGCTCGCCCTCGGTATTGGCGGAGGTTATCTCCTTTCCGTCATCGTCGGTGAGCATGAGCTTACCCTCGGGGATAGCCTTTCCGATACTGCCTGTCTTTGTAAGAGCAAGCCCGGGCTCGAGGAAGGTCATACGGGCAGCTGTCTCGGTAGTGCCGAAGGTCGCTACGAATCTCTTTCCGCTCTGTGCGGCGTACTCCGCAAGAGTTCTGAAGGTCTTGTCGTTGAGCTTTCCGCCGCCCTGGGAAAGGGTGGTAAGATACGGGAGATCCATTCTTGTGAACCTTAGCTTGAGCATGAGCTCGTAGCCGAAGGGCACTCCCGTAAGGTTGGTGAGCTTATTATTCTTTATGAAATCCCAGTAGGGAGCGCTCATTATATTCTCGTTCGTGAGATATACCGTAGCGCCCGCATAGATATGGGTATTGACTACGTTGAGTCCCATGGTATAATTCATGGCAAGGTCGCAGAGCGGACGCTCCTGAGATGTCCAGCCGAAGGCCTTTGCAACGTTTTTCGCATTCGCGTCAAGGTTGCCCCTCTTGTACCTTACGAGCTTCGGGCTGCCCGTGGAGCCCGAGGTGGTCATGAGCAGCTGGAGCTCCGGATTGATCTCATACCTCTCAAAACCCGTCTTAAGAAGCCTGTATCCCAGTCCCTCGTATACTGTCTCAGTGCCCTCAAAGGGGATACTGTCCTCTGCGGGAAGCCACACATAAGCAGGCTCATAGGTCCTGTAAAGACTTCCGAGAAGCTCCTTATCCGTTTTGGAGCTGAGCATTACAGGCACCGAATCCAGCATTACCGTATCAAGGTAAGCCGCCAGAGCGCCTGCCGTATTGTTGCAAAGTGTAAAAACCACCGAGCGCTTTTCAAGCACCTTCTCCAGCTCGTCCTTTTCAGCCATGAGCTCGGACCAGACAAGCTTTCCGCCCGCCGAGTCAACAGCTATTATATCATCTCTTCCTCTGCTGTCAAGATTAAGAAACATATCGCATTCCCTTCGTTTTACATGATCGTGCAGCCGTCAACCGGCAGCACCTGACCGGAGATGTATGATGCATAATCGCAGGCCAGCAGCAGGCAGCCTCCCGCAATATCCGCAGGAAGAGCGATCCTGCCCATGGAGATATTGCTTATCCTGCCCTGAAGCTTTTCAATATCGGCCTGATCCATCATCTCTGTCTTTGTAAGTCCCGGAGCAATGGAATTGACCCTTATCTTCTTGGGAGCCAGCTCCTTTGCCGCCGTTTTTGTAAGGGCGATGACTGCGCCCTTGGTAGCCGAATAGACCATCTGTCCGGGATTTCCCCTGAGGCCTACCATTGAAGATATATTTATGATGCTTCCGCCGTTTTCGTTTCTTCCCATGACGCGGCTCACAGCCTGTATCATCTCTATGGTGCCGAAAACGTTCACTCTGAACATCTTTTCCATATTCTCCGACGAGATCATTCCTATGAGCTCGTTGAACTCCACAGCCGCATTGTTCACAAGTATATCTATATGACCCAGCTGCTTCTTTATTTCCATGACATTGCTGCGCACCTGAGCGCTGTCGGATATGTCAAAATAGAACGGGTGAAGCCTGTCCTTCTGTTCGCTGCCGCTTATCCATTCATCCGCGCTGCCGCTGCGTACGTCGTTGACAACGACCTCTGCGCCCTCTTTCGCGAACAGCTCCGCTATCTCACGGCCTATGCCGCGGGCCGAGCCTGTAACGACAGCTACCTTTCCTTCAAGCAAGCTTCCCATGATCATTCTCCGAAGTCGACGCCGTATTTGGCGAGTATCTTCTTTCCGTTGGAGTATCCGCCGAAATTGAGGATATCCTCAGAGTCGAAAAGCACGTCGAAGCCGTCCTCAAGCTCGGAAATGAGTGTGAGGTGCAGGAACGAATCCCACTTGTCAACTGCCTTGAAGGTGAAATCGTCGTCAAGAACGTCCTTTTCTACGTCAAAGACCGACATGAATATAGAATCGTATTTTTCGCTGTTCATATTATCTTCCTTTCCTGCGCCAAAGGCGTTGACGCATTCGATCACATAATCTATCTGCTCCTCGGTCATGCCATAGAACATAGGCAGACTGAGCTCCGTAGCGCTTATCTCCTCTGCTATGGGAAGTGCTCCCCTGGGAATATTCAGCTCCTTATAGCAGTCCTGTAAATGCATGGGTATGGGATAATGCTTGTTTGTCGATATTCCTTTTTCCGCAAGATACCCGGCAAGCTCGTCCCTTCTGTCAGTCCTTACCGCGAATATATGCCATACAGGAACGGCATAATCCGGCACGTAAGGAAGAATTATGCAGGGGTTATTTATGCCCTCAAGATAGCGCTTTGCTATCCTTCTTCTCTCCTCGTTCATCCTGCCGAGGTGAGGGAGCTTTGCCGCCAAAAAGGCCGCCTGCATCTCGTCAAGTCTGGAATTGTTCCCCTGATATATGTGGTGGTACTTGTAATCCGAGCCGTAGTTTCCGAGAGCTCTCACCTTGTCCGCCAGTTCCTTGTTGTTTGTGACTGTGGCACCAGCGTCTCCGAGGGCGCCAAGATTTTTTCCCGGATAGAAGCTGAAGCCCGCTGCGTCGCCGAAGCTTCCGATGACCTTGCCCTTGTAAGTGGCACCGTGAGCCTGAGCGCAGTCCTCAACCACGAAAAGTCCGTACTTTCTTGCAATCTCCATAATGGGATCCATATCGCAGGGCTGTCCGTAGAGATGAACGGGCATTATTGCCTTTGTCCTCTCGGTTATCTTTTCTTCAATTTTTGTGGGGTCTATGTTATAGGTTCTTATATCTGGCTCCACGAATACGGGAACAGCTCCCACGTAGGTGACTGCAAGAGCTGTGGCGATATATGTATTTGAGGGCACTATTACCTCGTCGCCGCTGCCTATGCCCAGCGCCTTGAGCGCCAGCATGAGAGCGTCAAGGCCGTTGCCCACGCCTACGCAGCAGCTGCTGTCACAGAACCTTGCAAAGGCCTCCTCAAAGGCTTCGTCCTCTTTTCCCTCGATATACCAGCTTGCGTTGTACACTCTTTCAAACGCCGCTCTGAGATCTGTATCCAGCTCCTTCTCCATAGGTCTGAAGCTTACAAAAGGTACGTTCATCACTTATTCTCCTTCTTTGATCTTACGAATTCTATAAAATCATCATAATTTCTTATGTAGTCGCTCTCGTCATAAAGCTCCGACGCAAGTACAAGGAGAACAGCATCGGGTGAAAAGTCGTACATTTCCCTCCACATATCGTTGGATACATAGAGTCCCTCATAGGGCTTTTCAAGGGGAACTATCTTCTTTTCCTCGCCGTTGTCGAGAAGTATCTTGCATGAGCCGTGGATACATATGAGTATCTGCTCCAGCTTCTTGTGAGCGTGATAGCCTCTTGTTACTCCCTCGGCCGTATCGTACATATAGTACACACGCTTTATCTCAAAGGGTATATCCTTGAATTCCTCAAGCGCAACCAGCTGTCCGCGGGCATCGCCGTGAGGCTGAAAAACGTATTTAATTACCTGCATTTTCCGTCCCCCTTATAAGGTTCATAAAGTCTTTATCAAATTTGGTATCGGTAAAGCATCTGCCGCTGCGGATAAGGTATATCCGGTACAGCTTCCAGATAAACGCAGACGGACAGGAAAGCGCTGTGCTGATGTTTCTCTGTCTGTCGGTCTCTCTTTCCCTCGAGAAGTACTTCCGCAGCTTCTTTGTGAAGCTGTCGTTCCTGCTGCTGTCGGTGATGAGCTTTTCTATTATTTTCTTCTCCTCATCCATTATCTTTACCCATTTGGAGTTCTTGGTAGTGGATACACCGCTGCCGTATTCATACATGAACACCTTCTCGGGATAATGAACGGTCTCTATGTTGTCAAGGAGCATGATCCTGTAAAGAGCGTCCTCCATATACTTTACCTTGTCAAGAAGAGGCTCGCAGTACTTCACAACAAGCTCTGTCTTTGCAAAGTAGGTAGCTCCGAGGATAAAATCGGGTATCATCCAGCAGCTCTTCTTTACAGCCTCGCGCCTGTATTTTTTCTCATTGTAAATAGGAAGCAGACGGGGTCTGCTCTGATTATGCTCTATCGGTATAATCTTATCGTCTTCAACGCGGAAATATACCGCGTCGCCGAAGGAAACGTCCCTGCCTGTCTTTCTCATGAAATCAAGCCATTTTTTCAGAGTATCGGCTGAATAGAGGTAATCTCCGGGAGAAATGCCCTTGAAGAACTCTCCCTCCGCTTTTATGATGCCGCTGTAAAAATTCTTTGTGATACCGAGATTGACCTCGTTGCCCACAAGTACATAGTCCTTGAAGCCGTATTCCGCAAAGAGCTCCTCCACCCTGCCGAACCAGTTCTCCTTTGAGCCGTCATCGGCAATGATGATCTGCTTTTTCACGTCCTTCTGAAGAAGTATGGACCTCAGCGTAGCTATAAGCTCGTCATATTTGGGATTATAGGATAAAACGAGCACCGAAACTTCATATTTGTATGCTTTACTCAAAACTTTTTTCTCCTCAGCTCAGATAGGATATATCTATCAGTATCTGTTGAAAATGATACTGTATGCCCAGACCAGACGGGTCTTGAGGGGCCTTTTGCGCATTTCCCTGTTGAATATCAGTCTTATTTTGCTGACAGGCCCGAATTTGTAGCCTTTGAACACTTTCAGAAGTTTTGCATTTTCTTCAGGAATATCATCTCTGTAAACATCATATATTTCCATGATGAATCTGTACACAAAATAATTTCTTTTTATAAACAGAACCGGCAGTATCCGCTTCAGCAGGAAGGCCGAATCATCATGATGGAGCCTGAGCACGTCCATGCCGAGAACGTTGTTCGTATGCTGTCTGTATTGTATATAGGAATTCTTATCGAATACGACAGAAGAGCCTATTATCTTTGCAAGACGGTAGATCCAGCTGTCATGGATACACTCGATCTTCGGAAAATGCCTTACCGCATATTCTGTCAGGTTTCTGTCCCATACCATTACACAGCCCGATACGAGAGAATGCCAGAACACCTCTGTAAGGTCGCCGTAATAGGTAATATCCTCTTCCTTTATGAGCTTGAGCTCCTGATCCACAAAGGTCTTGTTGGAATAATAGAGCTTTCCCTTGGGATTTGAGGGTTCAGCCTCAAGCAGCTCCACAGCCTCGGAGAGCTTGTCCTCGAGCCAGTAATCGTCCTGATCCGCAAAGCAGAAATAATCCATATCGCCGCAGCGCTCGTATACATATTTCAGCAGACCGAGAAAGCTCTTCTTTACGCCGTAATTGACGATATTCCTGCTGTTCACGAAGCTGAACCTGTCGGGATGCTTTTCCTGATACTCGCTGAGAATAGCGGGAGTTCCGTCCTTTGAGCCGTCGTCCCTGACGAATATATGCACATCAACGCCCTTCTGGGCAAGAATGCTGTCTATCTGCTCGCGAATATATTTTTCTCCGTTATAGGCCGACATTATGACCGCGATCTTCATATATATCCTCTGCTTTCAAAATGTTTTATTCTTCATTGAGTATCCTGAGCTCATAGGTGTCAAGGTGGGGATAATTCTTGTCAGCATCTTCTGGCACCTTCATATAGTCGCCGTAAAGATTCTTCAGATACTGCTTGTAGCCTATGGGTACGGGCAGCTTTCTGTCCTCAAAATCCAGCTTTACAGGCTTTGCCATATACTTATGGGGTATGGTCTCCCTCTGTCCGTAGTGAGTCACCATGCTGACAGCCACATATTTTGAATTTCTGAAGCTGTACCTTCTTGCGGCACGGTCCATTCTCACGGCAAAAAAGCGGGGACCGAAAGGCTTTGCCACAACTGCCGCAAGCTTCTTTACAAGCTGATAGGGCTCATCATCAAGGGACTTGGTCTTATAGCTGGCATTTTTAAGCGCGTCCAGTATCTTGACCTTTCTGTAGTAGAGAGTCCTGAGATACTTGTTTTCGGGAAGTCCGTCAATGGGGAATACATCTATGAATACTCCTATATCCACATCGGACACGTTCTTTGAGATTATAAGCGTATTGAGATCCCATACTCTTGCATACTGGCGGCGCCATTCCCTGTCTATTGCAAGCTCGCCTATGCCGTACTTTCCTGCAAAGCGCTTATGGAACAGCCTTACGAATTTATCATAGTCCTCTCTGGGCATCATGACGTCTCCGTCGTCGTCCCAGGGGATAAAGCCCTTATGCCTTACCGCTCCGAGACAGGTACCGCCCGATAGATAGTAGGTTATCCCATTCTCGCTGCAAAGCTCGTCTATATCGCAGAGCATACGGTATACATAAGTCTGTATCTTTTTTACAAGAGCCTTGGATTCTTCAATACTGCTCATTATTTTCCTCCCTGACCGTAATATGCATTAGGTCCGTGCTTTCTCATATAATGCTTGTCGAGGATATACTGTTTCATCTCCGCATCGGGATTGATAAGAAGGGTCTTTATAGCCATATCCGCAACAGTATCGAGGACTACCGCATGGTATACGGAGGCCGCAGGCGTCTTTCCCCATGAAAAGGGGCCGTGATTCTTAACGACGACGCCCGGAACGGCTATGGGATCTATCCCCCGTCCGAGAACGGTCTCGACTATCACCTTTCCCGTATTGAGCTCGTAATCCTCCTCGACCTCCTCCTTTGTAAGCTCACGCGTACACGGAACAGGTCCGTAGAAATAATCGGCATGAGTGGTGCCGAGAGCGGGTATATCCTTTCCCGCCTGGGCATATGCCACAGCATTCGCCGAATGAGTATGAGCTATACCGCCTATTTCCCTGAAATTGCGGTAAAGCTCAAGGTGGGTCTTCGTATCCGAGGAGGGATTCCATTTACCCTCAACGGTGCTGCCGCTCTCAAGGTCGACCACCACCATGTCCTCGGGACTCATGCCGCTGTAATCGACTCCCGAGGGCTTGATGACAACAAGTCCTCTTTCACGGTCGATACCGCTGACGTTGCCCCAGGTGTAAATGACTACTCCTCTTTTAACAAGCTCCAGATTAGCCTGACAAACTTCTTTTTTAAGCTCTTCTAACATAATATCCCCTCCGCCGGTCAGATCTCACGCATTATAGCGAGCGTATGGCGGATACCTTCCTCGACGCTGAACTGTCCCTTCCAGCCAAGACTCTCAAGCTTTGCACTGCTGAGCACCTGCTTTGCTATGGGAGTCATCTCGGCCTTTGCCACCTCGTCGGGATCTGCAAATACCACCTTTGTCCCCGTCTGTGCAGCAACCTCCTTCGCGTAGCCCGCAATGGTCGTTCTCGACTGTGAATTGGCGATATTGTATGCATTGCAGCTCTCTCCGCTGGTAAGCACCGAAAGGATCGCAGAAGCAGAATCCGCAAGATAGGTGTATGAACGCAGCTGGTTTCCCGCACTGTTGAGCACGATGTCCTCGCCTGCAAGACCCTTGTTCACAAACTGTGCATTGGCACGGTTGTCAGCCTTTGTCACGGTAGGACCGTAGGTGTGACTGGGTCTTACGATAACGGTATCGAGACCGAACTGCTTTGTATAGGACACACAAAGCGTCTCGGCAGTCCTCTTGCCGTTGGGATAGCAGGAGCGTGCAGAGGTGGGATCGACATATCCCGCATAGCTCTCCTCAAAGGACTCGAGGCTAAGGTCTCCCTGGCCGTAGACCTCTCCCGAGGAGATATAGAGCATACGCTTTGCACCGTGATCCCTGCCGTAATCAAGCAGATACTTCGTGCCGAGGATATTGCTCATAACAGTACCCACGGGGTCGCTGTTGAAGGCTGCGGGAAAGGCAGGGCTTGCTGCATGTATGATATAATCGACGCTGAAATCAAAATCAGGGAGCTCGTTGACGTTATGCTCCACAAAACGGAGCTTTTCCAGGTCTGCTCCCGCATATCTCGCAGCAAGTCTTTCGCCGCTGAGATCCATTGCGTATACCGTAATGTCAGCGTTCATGTACTTGTTGGCATACAAAAGCATATCCGCCATGAACGAGCCGATAAGTCCAGAGCCGCCGGCAATGAGCACCGAGGAACCGAAAAGCTTTTCCAGTCCGACGGTCGCCTTTACTGCGATCTCAATATCCTTTTTATAGCTTTCACTGTTGTAGAAACTCATATTATATCAATCCTTTAACCAGTCTGATCTCTTTGCCTTGAGAAGTGCCTTGAAAATATCTATATCCTCAACTGTGGTGAGCTTGATGTTCTTTTCGGAGCCTGCCGAGAAGTGTACCTGCTCACCCATTTCTATCATAAGCGTGCATGAAGCTACCGAATTTGTTATCCCTGCCTCGAGAGCCCTCCTGTGAAGGTCGCATATTGCGCCTATCTTGAAGCCCTGTGGAGTCTGAGTCCTCTTGAGGTTGTCTCTGGGATAGCTTCCCGTTGATACCTCGCCGTCCTCCGTCTGCATCATAGCCTCTGCGCATGGGATAACGGTAATGGCGTTTCCGTACTTTTTGGTCTTGCTGATACAATCCGAGATTATCTCGGCCGATACCATGGGACGTATAGCGTCGTGGATAAGCACCACGTCCTCGGGATCGAAATGCTTTTCAAGCTCATAGACTCCGTTACGGATAGAATCCTGACCGTTCTTTCCTCCGGGCACCACATACTTGAGCTTTGTGATGTTGAACTGCTTTGCGTATGCCCAGAGCACCTGATCCCAGCCCTCGATGCATACTACTGCTATAGCATCGATCTCGGGGTGGTTCTGGAATGCTTCGAGAGTGTACACGATAACGGGACGCTCGTGTACTGTCAGGAACTGCTTCGGGATGTCCTGATGCATCCTGTTGCCGGATCCTCCGGCGATCAAAAGTCCGATGTTTGCCATTTTAATATCCTCCTTATTTATCTATAAGCTCGCATTTGAGCTCATTAGATATTTGCGCTTCCGACGGCGGCGTCATAAAATCGCCGTATCTTGTGGCAAGATATGCCTCCGGATATGTTGGGCCGTCGAAATACCGTCCCTCAAACATCAGAGGCTTGGGCTTGTCAAACCACTCTTTCCTGTATCTTATGGCATTGCAGAGGGATATGTCCTGACCGAAATAATCAGCTATTTCCCTGCTTCTGCCCTTATAGTTGAGTCTGCGCTCGATGCGCTCGATATACTTGCCGCGCTTTTCCTTCTTTACAAGAAAAAGTATCACAGAGCCTGCCATTCCGAACAGACGTCCGTGGTTTTTCGGCACTCCGCCCAGAAGTATCTTCTGTATATGGGAGCTCCATATATTCATAAGGAGACCTGCCCTTGACGCAGGACAGTTGTAGAAGGGGTATATGTCCATACAGACCTGATCCTCCTCGATGACCTCGCCGTTCTTCAGGGTCCTGCATCTGTTTTCACGGTCTACCACACGCATATTCGTATATTTATGGTTCTTGTCGGTGCGGCGGTTGGAAACAAAATACCTGTCACCGAATTCCTTCTGATATTTTGAAAGCTTCCATGCGTCGTCCGCAGGCATGAGAACATCTACATCATGGTCCCACGGGATAAAGCCCTGATGTCTCATGGCTCCTATACAGGTGCCGAATGCAAGATAGTACCTGAGGCCGTGTCTGTGGCACACCTCGTCAAGCTTTACCAGCATATCATACTGAAGCTTCTGAACCTCCGTCATATTCTTCCTCCTTGAAAGCAGTTCTGTACTGCGTATATCGTTCAGTCACCTTGACTGTTCAAGACGCTTCCTTCTCAGGTCGTCAAAGCTGCCGATGACCTTTGCGGGAACTCCTGCCGCAACGCTTCCCGACGGTATGTCCTTATTCACTACCGCGCCCGCCGCGATGACTACGTTATCGCCTATCTTCACGGGACTGAGTATTATGGAATCGGCTCCTATGAAAACGTTGCTGCCGATGTCGATCCTGCCGATATGTTCCCTGTATTTATCCTTGTTTCCCGGCATATTATTGAATACGCCGTGGATAGCGTCATGAACAACGAATCGTACGCCCGAGGCCACCTCCACATTATCGCCGATGAAGATGTTCTCGGCTCTCAGAGGTATGAGCATCTGTGGCAGGCGGACCTTTTTGCCAACCTTGCCGAAGATCCTTTTTCTGCGGATATAGTCTCCCCTCTTTGTGGAATTCATTATAAAATAGTACCTGAGGGTATGCATCAGTCTTTTAGGTTCCATATCATAAGCCTTTCAGTAATTCGTCCGCAAGAGCCGTGAAGCTCCCGGCTTCCCTACAATTGTTCCCGTTATGCTCCGAATAATACAGTCCGTCGGGATTGACAAAGCATATATGCGCCATTCCCAGCTGCTTCGGAGCCTGAAAATCCTTATTCGGATTGTCTCCAACATAAATTATCTGCTCAAAGGGTATCCGCCAGCGGTTCTGCATTATGCGGAAGGATATATCGTTGGGCTTCCTGAACTGTACACCGCCAAGCGAATCTGTGATGATTATATCATCTGCCATATCATACAGGCCGAGTGAGGCAAGCTTTTTCTCCTGACCGCTGACACGACCGTCTGTGATGATACCTATTTTTATTCCTTTGGACTTCAATGCTGCAATTAATTCAGTAGCTCCTTCACGAAGCTTTATGTCGGGAGTATGTTCACGATAAACTTCAAGACAAGCAGCCTTTTCGGTTTCTCTGCCCACAGCGGCAAGATAAGCGTCTATAGCAGGCTTGCCCTCCTCAAATGCTCTCCACATAGCATCGGCAGCCCCCGACTCTCCAAGGTAAGTCTCAACAGCCTTATATCCGCTGCGGACATAGTCCTTTTCGGGGTAGAGGGTGTCGTCAAGGTCGAAGATAACGCCTTTCAGGGGCTGGTTCTCCGTGCCTCTGTCAATGCACACGCACTGATCGAAACGGCTGTACACCGCATTGTCGCTTATATCGTCGGAGTGGAACTCCGTTCTGTTTCCCGTGAGAATATCAAGTATCACCTCAGCCGAACGGGCTCCCGCCTTCATGCTGAGAGGAGCTCCGCCGCCGAAACGGGGATTGATCTCGATATAGTAATCGTCGCCGGTGCCGTTCTGGCGTATCAGCTGCACCGTCATGGGACCGCAGGGTCTGAAGCCGGCGATCAGCTGACGACTCTCCCTTATCATGGTCTCGTCCATGAATATCCTGGTCTTGAGCACCTCTCCCGCTCTCACCTGTGTGCGCTCGCGGGGGATTATGGTAACGGGCTCGCCCTCAAGGTCGCAGAATATATCAATAGTATACTCAGTACCCTCGATGAATAGCTGTATTATATAATCGCCTATCTTTTCGGCATAGACCTCAAGCTCCTCGGCATTATTCACCTTGAAGGCGTTGATGCTGCTGCTTCCGTCCTTTGGCTTGATGAAACAGGGAAAGCCCTCCGCATACTTCGTATAATCGTTGTATGTGTGAGGAGCCCTGAGCCCACAGCTCTCAAAGAAATCAGCTGTATAGTTCTTGTCTCTGCATATCGCTATCTTATCGGGAGCGCTTATGAGCACCTTTGTGCCCAGCGCCGTAAATACCTCCCTGTTCTCGGCAAGGATCAGCAGATCGGTGTCGATAGTGGGGATAAGCATATCTATCCCGTCGTTCCTGCATATTCCGGCAAGCTGAGGGATATAGTCCTTGTCGCGCATACCGCAGACCCTGCGGACGCAGTCACAATAGGCAAGCGCCGGAGCAGTTCCTGCCATATCGGCGCCGTAGATCTTAAGAGATATATTTTTTGTGAGCGCCGCCTGACGGAAAGCCTGTACCAGCTCCACACGCCGTCCGACGCCTGTGAATAAAATTCGTATTTCTTTCATTATGTATCCGGGCTCCCCATAAATTCTTCCATAGTTGCACATGTTCCGGAGCTTATGCCGTCGCGGTGAAGCACCTTTTTCACGGTATCGATGATTATGCTCACATCTCCGGCGAAGGTGATATTGTCAACGTACTTCACGTCGTATCTGAACTTGTCCTCCCAGGTTATGGCGTTTCTGCCGTTTACCTGAGCAAGCCCCGTAAGACCCGGGCGCACCTCATGGCGTCTGTGCTGCTCCTTGTTATACCTGGGAAGATATCTTACCAGCAGCGGCCTCGGTCCCACTATAGCCATATCGCCGATCAGGATATTGAAAAGCTCGGGAAGCTCGTCAAGGCTCGTACTTCTGAGCCATTTACCGTAAGCGGTAAGTCTTTTTTCATCGGGAAGAAGATTGCCCTTCCTGTCCTTCTTGTTGTTCATGGTCCTGAACTTCACAAGTCTGAATATCTTCTCATTCATTCCGGGACGCTCCTGTGTGAAGAAGGGATTTCCTCCCAAAGCCACAGCGCCTGCCGCCGCAAGTACTATAAGTACAGGCGAAAGGACTATCAGCGCACCGAATGAGAGCACGGCGTCCAGCATACGCTTAAAACATTTTGCATACATTATTCAAAACAACTCCTGATAAGCTCAATAATGATATCCTGATCTTCCGGCGTCATCTTATTGTCGCTGGGGAGGCAGAGGCCTCTTGCGAAGATGTCGGCGCCCACGTCAGAAGCCTCGCCCATGTCTATGTAGGCATTGGACTGTCCTCTGCCGCTGCCCGAGGCAGTCACAAAGGGGTTCATGCGGTATATGGGCTGTAAATGCATGGGCTTCCAGATGGGACGTCCCTCCGCATTGAATCTTGCAAGTGTTTCAAGTATCTCGGTGGGGCAGCTCTTCCCTTTTTCAGGAATGAACATGGGCTCTTTCTCGCTGCGCACCTGTCTGCACATAGCCTCCTTGTCAACGATAAGGCAGCTGAGCCAGAAGTTGGGCTCGCTTTTTGATGCGTCAAAGGGATTCATTTTTACGGGAAGTCCCTTCAGACCCTCTCTGTAGCGCTCATATACCGCCTTCTTCTGTGCTATATGCTCGTCTATATAGTTCATCTGACCGCGGATAAGACCCGCGATGATATTGGACATACGGTAGTTGTAGCCTATCTCCTCATGCTGATACCAGGGTGCATCCTCACGCGACTGAGTTGACCACTTGCGCACCTTGTCGGCATCGGCCTTGCTGTCAGTAAGGAACATTCCGCCGGAGGAGCCTGTGATTATCTTGTTGCCGTTGAAGCTTATTGCACCGTAATTTCCGAAGGTGCCTGTCTCTCTGCCATTATACTTGGCTCCGAGGGATTCTGCTGCGTCCTCAACTATGAGAGCGCCGTGCTTATCGCATATCGCACGTATCTCGTCTATCCTTGCAGGTACTCCGTAAAGGTGTACAAGCATAACCAGCTTAACATCCGGATAAAGCTCAAAAGCCTTTTCCAGCGCTTCGGGGTTCATATTCCATGTATCGGGTTCCGAATCAATAAAAACAGCCTCGCCGTCCTCGTAAGCAACAGGGTTGATAGTAGCGTCAAAGGTCATATCGGCGCAGAACACCTTATGTCCCTGAAGCGTGCCGCAGTTTGGTTTAGGCTGTCCGTAAAGCTTTTCTCCGGCAAGCTTTGTTGCAAGGTGGAGAGAAGCGGTTCCGCAGGAGAGCGCTACAGCATACTTAACGCCTGTATATTCGGCAACAAGTCTCTCGACCTCGTTGACGTTCTCGCCCGCGGTTGTGATCCAGTTCTTTTCAAACGCGTCGTTTACCCAATTCTGCTCGTCGCCGTGCATCGTCGGCGAGGAAAGCCAGACTTTTTTTTCAAAAGGCTTGATATTGCTTTTGTTTACAAACATCTGAGTACCTTCTCAATCTTTCTTTTTATTATGACCGCCGCAGTCCGGCAGAGCGAATTCTCTGCGAGATCACGCGGAGTTTGCCGGAACAAAGATATTTTACATATAGTTATACAGTCATATCTATATTATACTATTTACGGGCAAAAAAATCAATACCTAAAATATGGTATACAATTTTTTTCGGAAAATTTCGTCAAAATATACAATGGCAGTATTTACAGATAATTTAACACACCCCCGGAGCATGCAACAAACTTTAATATTTCACGTGAATATTACAAACCGTATTGCTTTTTTGAATAATCTTTATGTGTTAAAAATTACATTCTGTATATTCGATCCATACATAAAAACAGAAGCCACCTCGGAATAAAGGTGGCTTTTGTTTTACTTCTGTCTGATTTGTCCGTCCTTACAAGGATATAGGATATGAGACGGGAAAACCGGCTTGTGAAAGCCGGAAAAAACTCCCGTTCAGCCTTGCGGGCTGATCCTGTTGCTGTCTCAGCGCAGCTGCCGTAACACGATGTCATCTCTGTACTGTCTGTCCTTGGCTGTCAGTTGTCCTGTCAGAGTCTCAAATGTCATTATGTCGCTTCCGTGATGTCCTTCAAGATGTCTTGTCCATCCCTCTTGAATTTCAATTAAAGTCTGTCATACCCGTGATGTCATTCCGTCGGTATCCGTGATGTCATTTCTTCCGTCAATGTCCTTGATGCCGGTATTTGCGTCACTTCCCGAAAGTCAGCTGATAATGTCATTCCAATTGCTGTCATTACGTCTCTTAAGCTGATGCAGTTCACCGATGTCTTTCCGTGATGTCATTATGTCCTGTCCATTGCTGTCGGTACCTGATGTTTTTTCATGATGTCATTGCAAAGATGTCAGTTGTCGTGTCATTCCCTGAAAGGTATCTTTTCCGATGTCATCGTCCCAGCTGTCTGAAGTTCTGTCATAACCATGATGTCGCAGCCTTAGTTGTAGCTTGCTCAGATGTCGTTGCTGCAGTTTCCGACGCCGCAGGCTTACTATAACTTTCTAAAAAGCGCCCTGTCGCAGATGGGGTCATTGATCAGGCAAGCGCTTTTTGGCTTTTCATATTCTTAGACGAAGGTTTTCTTCAAATGTCTTAGTAAAAAAGAAAAATTTTCCAAAAAAATTTTTTGTGTCCTGAAATCGGCTGTATTACGTACAAAAAGGCGGAGCCCTTATCGGGCCCCGCCTCTCTTATCTGCCTTTCATAACGGCAGATTACTTTTCGTCTGTTTCCTCTAACGACATATCAGGGAATTTGAAGCCCGAAGCCGTTATTATGTCCTCTGCATCGAAGCAGATGACCTCAAGCTCGGGAGCTGTGTATTTTTCCATCGTCTTTTCTCCTTTTCTTATTTGAGTCTGTCGGCTGCTCTGCCGTAGATCACAAGCGCCTTCATTACGTTGATGAGCTTCTCATCGTCGCTCTTCTCCATAACGAGCTTCGCATATGTGAACGCACTGTAATCGACCTCGGCGAATACCGACTGATCGTCAATCGCCTCGGCTCTGAATGTGTGCATGATACCGTACATATCGGGAGTTACTCTGTTAACAGAGATAGAAGCGATATTGCCCTCCTGTACCGCACGGACGCTCCTTCCGTCAACTGTGAATCTGTAATCGCTTATGGATTTACCCTCTTCAAGGGTGAACTTGACGGTAAGTCCGAGACGGTCGTTCATGGTAAGTGAAGCATATGAAGCTCTGAGAGCATCGCCCGATCTCCTTGTAACAGCCTTGTATTCATTGCCGACAACAGCTTCCTCGTTCATGATAATGTCATTTTCCTCGGCAACCGTTTCGCCCGCATATTCCTTAAGGCGCTCCGCATAATTGATGAGTGAATCCACAAAGTGAGCCGAATCCTCGTCAAGCACGTTCCTGCTCTTGAGAGCGTCAAGGTAGTTCCTTACGCTGTAGGTAAGCTCTGAGCCCGTACTGCCGTTGGAATAGTGTATCTGAAGTCTTATGCTATTGTCGATATATGTCGGCATCAGGCTGCATGAGAAGGTGTATGTCCCGTCGCCGTTATCAGCTGCGTCGGAGAGCTTCTGAATGAATACCTTGTCATCAGAAAGTCTGAATTCAGCATATGCGTCCTTATCGGCAGCAGCCTCGGGACTGAGTGAAGCTATGACATTGAGGGCAACATTGTCGCTTATAACAGCGCCTACCTTGATAAATGCGTCCTTGCCGTTCTTCAGCTCGCCGCATACGCTGCATCTGCCGCGGCTGTTGAAATGGTGGTCGATGTCTGCGTAGAATTCATAGTAATTGCAGTGCTCGCCTGCAACGAAAGGTTCAAATGCTGCTGTATGTCCGCTGTCCTTGAACCAGCCGCCGAATGCGCACTTGTCATTGCCGAGCCCGGGAAGGCTGCTGACAGTCGTTCCGTTCTCGACCTCCATTATCTCGCTTCTGCCGTCCCAGTAGTTGAGGCGGATCTTTACGTTTGTGTTCTTGTCCTCGTCATCTCTGTAGTCATAGACAGTGCCCTTTGTCTCAAATGCGCAGTTCTCTGCGATATTGATGATCGTATCTGGTACTATCCATACATCGACGTTGCCGTTTACGGTGATATTCTCCGTAATATCGATCTCGCCGAAGAGATAGAGTCTGATATTGTCCTGTGCTGCGTTTGCAGCTGCAACAGCTTCTTTTACGTCGCTGAAGTTCTCGCCTGTGCTGAGCATAGCCACAGCATCCTCGGGGAGATAATCAAAAGCCATGAACGCACCGCATACTTCGCAGAATGTTGCTTCACAAGCAGGATTTTCGTCGTGTGCATGTGATATTACAGTGTGTCGGCCAACACATTCATGTTCCGGAACAGTCAGGATATTCTTTTCGATATTGACAGAACCGTCATCGCTCTTGAGACTTATCGTCGCATTAATGCCTGCCTGTTTGGGAGTGATCCTTATGAGTGCGGGACCGTTGAGATAGATATTGCCGTTTTCTACTGTGTAGTCACCGTCCTCGATAGATATATCGAAGAGATCGTAAACATTTGTAGAAGCTGCCCTTACGCGGCGGTCTCCGGGTGCTCCCTGAGGAGTGGGTGTACTGTCATTCACAATTATGCCGAACTGAACAGAAGAACAATCCACAGGCGGTTTGTACATATACTCAAGGTCACCAAATACGGTTGCTATCGCTCCTAACGGAAGCGGACCCTTAGCGACCTTTGAGCCTGCAGCAGATACTATTGCCGTGATATACTTGGTTTCTGCATTCTCAACTTCATCAACACTCTGAGCAAACAAAACACCGGCTTCATAGTTTCCTGCCGCAACTCCTATGTTTCCGTAGGGAAGCTTTGACATTAATTTAGTCATACCTGCATTCATAACATTGATAAGCATATTTCCGCTCTGATACTTCATCTTGAGTTCATCTGAAATATCCTCATAAACGATCTCATAGGGTATTTCTGTTGTCGAACCCTCGAGAGTTGTCACCGCAACATCCTGAAGAACATGCTCTGTTCTGAGATTTGCATAGAAAGCAGACATCATGGTCGCGATCAGATTCGGGCCTGCCAGAAGCGGATTATGACCAAAAGATGAGATCATTGCAGCAAAATCACAAACCAGCTTATTATGATCCGTTACTCTTTCGGCAACAGAATACCACATATCAGTTATTGTCACTCTTACCAGAAGTACCTCGTTCGGATCGAGTTCCGGAAGAGTAATGCTGCCTTCACTCGGATCAGGACAGATCGTTTGCAGCGTCTTCGGTCCGTTCGTTGAGTAATGTTCGTCTGACCCTATCTTCTTTTCAATATAAACATCAGCCTTATAGGACTGCTCTATCTGCTTGATAGTATGAGTAAGTCCATAGATAGGCTTATCCGACTGATTTTTAAGCGCAATGGTAATAGTATATGGCTCGCGATAGAATGAATATGTGGGAGCATAAACTGTCATCTTCAGAGCATTGCCCGCATATACGTGAAGGGGATTCTCTGTTCTGAAAACATACTTCTCAAACTGACCCTTATTGTATCCTGTGAAGTCTGCACTGAGGTTATAATCTCCGGCCTTGTCGCCTCTTACATACCACTTTGCGTTCATGGTCTCTCCGGGGCCAAGATCTCCGAATGTCATTGCAGCAGCGCTGTTGACAAGAGTAAGTCCGTCCGGAACATTAAGAACAGCGCGGCAGTTATTAAGAGGCAGATCGTCATTGTTTATAACGATGAGCTGTACCTCATAGAATTCCTTGAGCCACTTGCACTCGCCGGTAACGATCATGTACATCTCTTCATTAACAGTAATGGTCTGGTTCACGATCGTTGCTTCTTCACCGTTGTATATGATCTTTCGCCTTACAACTTCCTTGTTTCCGTCTTCGTCCTTGGTAACATAGTTGAGCATTACATACTGCTCGGCACCAAATGTAAGCTTTGTCTCATACTTATACACATGATAGTTAGCAGGATTCGAAAGATTAATGCCTGCTTCGATGATCTCGGGAAGATCCATCTCCTTGACTACCAGTTTACCGTCTATCTTCAGCTTTCTCGGACGCACCTGAACGGGCAGGGTCGTAGTTGTGGTTGTTGTTGACGAAGTCAGCGTAGTTGTGGTATTTGTCCTTGTTGTTGTGGATGTTGTGGTAGTAGTTGAAGTAGTGGTAGTGGTAGTTGTGGTTGTAGTTGTGGTGGTAGTAGTGGTGGTGGTAGTTGTAGTTGTGGTGGTAGTAGTGGTTGTTGTATATGCAGGATCGTAGTGATTACACTTGCGTCCGGTATTGGGATCGATGTTCTGACAATAGCCCGAACCGTCATGGTTATGGCCCGTTGCCTGTTTACCGTCTTCTCCTCTGTCGATACGGTCGCTGGTCTCGTATTCGCAGTTCTTGCACTTCTTGTTCCAGAGCTCGTTTGCTGTGCAGGTAGCCTGCTTTACAACTCTGCCCCAGTCAAGCTCATGCTCTATCCTGAGCACCTTGTTTGACATTGTGGAATCGTTGGTATAGTGAAGGAGCGGATCGGGATTTGAAGGACTGCACGATCTGTTCTCGGTATACCTGTAAACTCTCTTGTCAGTTCCGAGATAAGGAAGAGCGTCGCCGTTCTCAAGGTCCTGCGACCATGCACTGCCAAGGGCAAAAGCGATCTCGCCGCTCGCAAATCTCTCTGCGGAAGCGCCGAAGCTGTTCTCTGCGTCGTCAGTCATCATATATACTGCATTGAGAGTCATGTCAGAGCCTTCGGGATTGCATATAATCTCTGTTCCCGTACCTGCAAAGTAAGACTTCTCGATACCCGATGATACAAGGTCATATACAAGGCCGCCTGCAAACTCTCCCGCAACGTAGGCTGTGCTGTATACGCAGCTTATGCTTGAGGAATTATCGGCAGAAGCAGCTACAGAGCCTACGGGAGCCCCCGTCTCGAACCATGAGTTCTCGATGCCGACGTTCTTTACCGTAGCGCCGCTCAGGGAACCGAAAAGGCCGCCTGCGTTCTCGCCCACGTAGTAAAGACCGCTTATCCTGTGGTTCCTGCCGTTGAATACGCCAGAATACTGACGGATCGGAGTCCAGGGAAGAACTCCCGATACTGCATAGGAGCCGTCCTCCTGTGCGGCAAGATTCATATTGAAGCTTATATCGTTGATAAGATCGATATTAACATTGTCGGCTACCTCGCCGCTGTTCATATTCTCAGCAAGCCACATGAGCTGACCTGCGTTCCTGATCTCATATCTTACATTACCGTTCTCCGTAAAGCTCTGAGGCTTCTGGAAGAACATGGGCTTTTCAGCGGTATGATCCATGCTGAGGGGACAGCTGTCACCGCCGCTGCATATACCGTTGGCATTGTATGCGTGAGTCTTGAAAAGATGTATATCGCCTACCGCAAATATAACGCTCTTCTCAACGGTAGCGCCTGCGGGAACGGAAATACCGTCCCATGAGTAAGCGATACCCGAGTCATAGCCTACAGCGTAGTTTGAAAGGGTATGATCGGAAAAAGCGTTGTCAAGTCTGATGGAGAAATAGCCCCACCAGCACTTCGCGTCATCGGGAAGTGAAAGCATGAAGATGTTTCCTTTTCCGTCACGCATCTCAACGTTTGCCACGTTGTAATCCGCGCAGTTTTCGGCGGAGAGCTGGGTCTCGTCATCTGAATAGCCGTATATGGCGGCATGATCGTTGCTTCCTATCTGTACGTCTGCGGTGCTTGCGATACCGAAACCGTCAATATCCTCATCCGAACGGTTCTGAAGGATATATGTAAGCTTTACATATACGTTATCCTCGGGATTTTCTGAAACCGTACCCGCATAGTTGCAGGCGGAGAATACAGGGGTCAGTGCCATTCCGCAGTTGAACTGATACGTTGCGGTAAGTCCGGTTCTTCCCAATGTATAGGATTCACCATTATACTTGTACATGATATTATAACCGCCATTATAATATGTAGTTCTGAGATTACCGCTGTCGCCCATGAAGTCATAGAAATTCCTGTTAAGGTAATAGGTAAGTCCAGACTGAGGATTGATCTCGGTATACGTTCCGTATCTCCATGAAGCATAGTATGTTGTGTCATTTTCAAATGTCTCTGTCTGTTCATTTGCAGCATTTCTCCAGCCGTCAAATATAAGATTGGAGGTCTCGGGCGCTGACGGGACAGGTGCTGCCGCACCCTCTGATCCGTTCTTCAGCACTGCGATACCATTACTGACTGAATAGCTCTCGTCATCGAGGGTACCGCCGTTCAGATCAAACCTTACCGAAGAGGACGTTACATCATATCCTGCCTCGGCCGCTTCCGAAACTGCTGTTGCAGCGTCGTCCGCAAAAGCTGTAAGTACGCCATTAGTCTGATAAAACGGCAGCATTCCGCTCAAAACCGTCAGCGATGTGACAGCCGAAAGCATTCTGCTGAATTTTGAGTGATTCATGCTTGGTTCCTTTCTGTTTTTAGGCTTTGCCTTATTTATAGTTAAGCGCCGCTTGTTCGCAGCACATACTACATCAAATATTAAGAATTGTATAAAAACAACGCAATATCATTAAAAGTATATCACTTTTCACATTTATAGTCAACACATTTATTGCCATATATCCGTTATTCGGTCATTATGAGCGATTGTGTGATAGAGCTTAAAGACCCTTTCGCAATTTTTAGCTATAAAAACCTTTTCAAACGTCGGAAATTCGTTAATTCACTTGCTTTTTCAGCGTCCGCCTTTTTGTTTTAAAATATACATTAATTAAGCTTATTGAAAAAAATGTCTTTTTTTGCTTTCTCTTTGTGATATATACCAAATTATTTACGTTTCTTTATAATTCAGGTGCTGCTTCATTGACTTTTTTCCCTAAAAATGGTAAAATTAAGTGTTGTGTTTTTTATGCAACAAATGATTAGGATAGGAGAAAAAGGAAATGGTAAAAAAACTCATTGCCGGTGCATTGAGCGGAACGCTTTTCCTGTCGGCAGTAATGACCGATGGTCTGTTCAGTATACCTGATATAGGCCAAAAGCGAGCAGTTCAATCACAGAGCAAAGTTCAGGATCCGTATGACCTGAAAGTGACGAATTCTCTTGGTAATTTTATTACAAAATCCAAAGAAGAGAATAACATCAATGCCAAGAGCATATCGACGCCTGAAAACATCTTGAAATCGTTCTCAGTCACAAATCTCGGATTTGATCTTGAGAGCGGACAGCTTGTTGCTGCATCAACACAGACTGATGCGTGCGAAATCGTTTTCTCGTTCGTTGACGAGGAAACGAAGGTAGTTGTTCAGGAGGTAAAATCAAAGGTCGAAGCGGGAGAGTCGGTTATAACGCAGGCTAAGGCTGATACAGGAAATCTACCTGAATACTATGAGGTAACAGCACATCTTGCTGACAAATCCGGAAAAGTACTGAGCAACAAATTTGTTCTCAATACATATACAAAAATCATGCAGGAGATAGCTGCTACCGATATTCATGATTTCAATGAGGATCAGGTAGTAAACTTCGATGAGAGTGAAGATACTAACTTTATCGTCCTCAGTGAAGATACTGTAATTGCTGACAGTACTGAGGATACAAACACTCTTGTGTCAGCGGATTATAACAGCAACACCTTCGTTATTGATAATATAGACGAATCTATCTCAGACCTCCAGTCAGGTGAGTATTTCTATATGCAGGCAAACGATGATGATATTATTGCTGTTGCTGTTGATAATGTAGATATTGACGACAATACCGCAACTATCACCGGTTCTGACAACATTGACGAAATGTTTGCTTTTGTCAAGTTTGAGGCAGTAAACGATGGCTGCGATATGACAGTTGATACATCGGTTACAGAGGATTGCATATCTTTCCCTGATCATGAGGGCGAGGAAAAGGTATTCAAAACCAGGAGTGATCAGCCGCTTAATTACACATGCGATGTAATGAAGGGTCTGGATATTAACAGTGAATCATCATATAAACTTAGCCTTGACGGACATCTTGGTGATGACTCCGGAAAGCTTTCAGGAAGCATAACCTTTAAGCTCAAGATTAATTTCTGTAAAAAGTGGGGCTATACAAGCTTTGGCGTATCTCTGACGATCGACTGTAAGGCAGCGTTCACAATGAAGACGCCTGATGATTGGAAGAAGACGCTTAAAGAGTTTTCACCCAATAATTCATTCAGCAAAAGCCTTGAGAAGAAGCTTGGAAAGATAGCGATACCTACAAATGTTCCGGGTGTTGTTATCGACGTTACTCCGAAGCTCGTTGTAAAATTCAACGGCACGGTTGAGCTCAGTGTATCGTACGCTCCTATTTTCGGATTCAAATACGATACGGACAATGGTTGCCAGAATATTTCACAGTATGGCTCCGATATGTTTGATGCAAAGCTCGAGATCAAGGGCGAAGTATTCATAGGCATCGAGATCGGACCTGAAATAGACTTCATAAGCGACAAGCTTGCACATGCAAAGTTTGCTGTTACTGTAGGCTTTGTATATACTGTTAAGACGTCACTGTCGCTGAAGGATACCATTGCGAAGATATGCTCAGATATATCTTCTTCAGGAAAAGTAGCTGTTATCGACAAGACCTCTGATTCATATCATTCTTGTGATATATGCTTCAGCGGTGAATTGGCGATAAAACTTACATTCACGGTCAAAGCGAGCGTGCTGGGCGCTGATCTTAAAAAGGATATAGGCGAGGGTATTACGATACCGCTTCCTTTTGCAGATTCATATCTGTCAGTGCCTCACGGCTTCCACTTTGGAAAGTGCCCGCATAATAAATATCGTGTCAACTTTAATGTCCATCTTGATTCCGGACAATCTGTTTCAGGAGCGGAAATCATAGTTGACGGCCTTTCAAATTACACTAACGGAAGCGGAAATGCAGCATACTACTGTGATAATGGTTCCTATACATACTATGTAAATTATCAGGGCAAGAATGTCGGAAGCGAAAGCTTTACCGTTGACAGTGCAAAACAGGATATTAATGTTACGATCAAAACAAAAGTTAATCCGGACGATGGAACTGTTGAGCCGGATGGTTCTGAATCAAATAAACAGACCGGAGTTAAGCAGACAACAGCTGCTACAACAAAGAGAGTTACCAATACTGTTACTACAGTAAATCTTATAGACAATCCTTCTGATACTATATTGGACGCTATCCAGCTTGGCGATAATGTATTCGGTATGCAGTATGACGATTACATTTATGTTTACGGAAGCGGAGATATGTATGATTTCGGAAGTTCTCCATTCAAGATGATCGCAGATGCAAAATATATTGTCTTTGATGACAATGATCCTGAAAACGGAAAGGTCATAACAGGCATAGGCAGCAACGTATTCAAAGGTGCCACCAAGCTTGAGTCTGTATATCTCTCTCATACTATACAGAGGATCGGAAGTTACGCTTTCAGCGGCTGTTCCAACCTCAAGTATCTCAGATTTGAAGGCGAGGAGGATAAATCCACAGGGTTCAAGCTTCCTTCCGGCCTTACATCCATCGGAGAATACGCATTCAACGACTGCGGCATGTCTGTCATTGATGCCAGCACCTTCCCCGCAGGCATCACAAAGACAAGCATCTACCTATTTGCAAACTGTAAACGTCTTACATCAGTTACTATCCCCGGATCAGTAAAGAAAATTGCAAACTACACCTTCAGCGGATGCACGAATCTTCAGAAGGCTGTTATTTCTGATGAAGTTGAAAGCATCGGAGAACGTGTATTCGAAAGCTGCATTTTGCTCAGCGAGCTCACTCTCCCATATGCAGGCCTTTCCCTTGATGATATCAAGGAAAACAAGCGCCCTCTCAGCCAGCATCTCTTTAATTTTTACGTTCCCGATGGAACATACAGCGCTACCAGCAGCGCATACCACGGCGTTCCAGCAAGTCTTACCAAAGTAACCATCACCGGAGGAACCACTGTTCCGAAGTCTGCTTTCTACGGCATGAAGAGCCTTATAACAGTCAACCTTCCGGATTCGGTAACCTCGATTCAGGACAGTGCTTTCGAGAACTGTACCTCAATGCCCTTTATTTTCTTCCCGAAAAAACTTGAGACAATCGGCGATAATGCTTTCAGAAACTCCGGTATGAGACAGTTCACGGCAGGAAACTTCCCTTCGACCCTCACTTCTATAGGCAGCTACGGATTTGCAAACTGTAAAGCTCTTACAGAGGTAACTGTCCCCGGTACTGTAAAAACGCTTGGAGATCATCTGTTTGCAGGCTGTTCAAAGCTTGATACTCTCGTTATCAAGGATGGCGTAAACTCTATCGGCGAGCGTACTCTTGAGGACTGCTTCGCTATCCGCGCTGTAACACTGCCTTATGCAGGCTTCACGCTCAAGGATACAGAAGAAAACACGAGGCCACTGTATGCCTATATGTTCAACTTTTATGTTCCTGACGGTACATACAGCGCTACAAACAGCGCATATCACGGTATTCCCTCCTCTATCAGAAGCATAACCATTACAGGCGGTACAAGAATACCTGATAACGCATTTTATGGCATGAGAAGTCTTGACACTATCTCTATTCCAGATACCATTACAGAGATAGGCAACAGCGCATGCTATGGCTGTGCAGGCATACTCAGCATAAAGCTCCCCATTAAGCTCAAGACAATAGGCGACCACAGTTTCGACGGCTGCACAAGCATGAAGCTTCTTAGTCTGCCCAAAACACTTACAAGCGTAGGATCGTACGGCTTTGCCAACTGCGGCTTCACAGCTATTATACCTACGATGTTCTCAGATACTGACATCACTCTCGGCAGCTATGTATTTGCAAACAACCAGAAGCTCACATCGGCTGTGATTCCTTCAACTGTAAAATCGCTTGGAGCAGGTTCCTTCAGCAACTGCCAGAAACTTGTTTCCGCAGAAATAAAGGAAGGTGTCGAAGAGATAGGAGAACGCTCATTTGAGAGCTGTACCTCCCTTGAGACTCTTATTCTCCCCTATGCCGGTCTGAGTCTGACAAACATTGAAAATGACCTGAATCCCATTCACTCTTCATTATTCAATTTTTATGTTCCTGACGGTACATACAGCGCTACAAACAGTGCATACCACGGAATTCCCGCTACTCTCAAGACTATCATCATTACCGGAGGAACCAAGGTACAGAAATCAGCCTTCTATGGTATGAAGAGTCTTACAACAATAAAGCTTCCCGATTCCATCAAGGAAATCGGTGCAAGTGCATTTGAAGGATGTAAAGGGCTCAAAAGCATATCACTTCCAAAATCACTGGAGACCATCGGCGACAGAGCATTTGCAAACTGCGGATTTGAGACTATTGATACAGATATGTTCAATTCCGAATCAATTGATATCGGAAACAGTGTATTCGCTGACTGCAATGATCTTGAATCGGCAACACTTCCCGGAGTTATCAATAATAACGGCGGCCAGACCTTCAGCAACTGCTCAAAGCTCAAGACAGTAGTATTTGAAGAAGGCATAGGCTGTATAGGAGCCAACTCACTTGAAAGCTGTATCTCTCTGGAAGAATTGACACTTCCCTATGCTGCTCTCAGCCCCGACGACCTGAAGAATGACACAAAACCGCTCTATTCTGATCTGTTCAACTTTTATGTTCCTACAGGCACATACAGCGCTACAAACAGCGCATATCACGGTATTCCGGAAACACTCACAAAGATCACTGTTACAGGCGGATCAAGGATACCACAAAAAGCATTCAACGGCATGAAAGGCGTAACAAGCATAAGCATACCCGAGACTGTTACGGAAATAGGCGATTATGCGTTCAACGACTGTGCAGGTCTGACTGAAATAAAGCTTCCGAGCAAGCTCAAGACCATCGGCAGCTACGGCTTCAACGGCTGTAAGGAAATCAAAACCATCACTCTTCCGACTACACTTGTATCAGCCGGCAGCTATGCATTCGCCGACTGCGGATTTGAAAAGATCGTTCCCGAGTATTTCTCAAAGACAAACATCACTCTCGGCAGCTATGTATTTGCAAACAACCAGAAGCTCACATCGGCTGTGATTCCTTCAACTGTAAAATCGCTTGGAGCAGGCTCCTTCAGCAACTGCCAGAAACTTGTTTCCGCAGAAATAAAGGAAGGTGTCGAAGAGATAGGAGAACGCTCATTTGAGAGCTGTATCTCCCTTGAGAGCCTAACACTTCCTTATGCATACCTAAGCGAAACTAACCAGACAGCTCCTCTTGCAACCAATCTCTTCAACTTTTATGTTCCTGACGGTACATACAGCTCTACAAACAGTGCATACCACGGTGTTCCCAAGTCTCTAAAAAGCATAACAATAACAGGCGGTACAATGATACCGGCAAGCGCATTCGCAGGTATGAAGAACGTAAAGGTATTCACACTTCCTTCAACGCTCACATCTGTCGGAAATTCAGCATACAACGGCTGTACAGGCTTTGAGGAGCTCTACACAACAGGCGGCAAGATAGACTGGGACAAGGTTTCCATAGGTACAAACAACGAGCCTCTTCTCAAGCTCATCAATAAGGCTGTAACCGCAACAACAACAACAACAACAACTACAACAACAACTACTACCAAGGTTGCCACAACTACTACAAAGGCTGCTACAACAACCTCCAAGGCTTCTACTACAACCACTAAGGCTGCCACTACAACTACTAAGGCTGCCACAACTACTACAAAGGCTTCCACTACAACCACAACATCCGGAGCGGTATCATCCACTACAACTCAGGCTGCTGAAAAGCCCGAAGTAGTTCAGACAGTCAAGCTCGGTGACGAAATCACAGGCACAGTATACAGCGACGGTACTGCTTACATCTCAGGTGAAGGCAGTATGTATGACAACCAGTCAAGCCCCTTCGAGGCTCCCGAAAGCATCGAAAAGGTATACATGACAGGCAATATCAGCAATATAGGCGACAGCACATTTGCCGATATGAGCAGTCTCAGCAATATCGTTATCCCTGACAGCGTAGAGTCCATAGGCAACAACGCATTCAGCGGCTGCACAGGACTTGAAAGCGTAGGATACTCGGGAAGCGAGTGGGATTGGAGCAATGTCTGGATCGGTGAAGGAAACGAAGACGCTCTCGACAATGTCCAGTTCAATGTCAAGCCTTCAACTCCCGCAAGACCCGGTCTCATCGTTCTTGTACTCAAGGGCGATTCAAACGGCGACGGCAAGATAAGCAAGGCTGACGGAATGCTCCTTGCACGTTATATCGCAGGCTGGGACGGTATAGTTATCGACCTCGATTCTGCCGACATCAACAACGACGGCAAGATAAGCAAAGCTGACGGAATGATACTTTCACGTTACATCGCAGGCTGGGAGGGCTATGACAAGTACTTCAGCTGATATGTGAAAGAAACAGGAAAAATGCCCACGGCTGAGCCGTGGGCATTTTAATATGCAAAAAAGCTTATACCGTAAGGGTATAAGCTTTTTATCTTAATACTTATCCTTTTCCTGCTGTTTTTCCTTTTCCGCTTTTTTTGCCTTACTCATCTGGAATGCCCTATAAAAGCATACGACTGCACCAGCGATGAACAATGCTGCGATCAGCAGATCCAAAATTACAAGATCCATATCAATTATCTCCTTTCATTTTTACATTGAGTCATACATATATTGCTGCATAAAAGCGGCGTTGATAAAGTATGTCATTCTCCTGATGTAAAATGTTGTCATGCCGGTCTTATTATAGCCTCTGCGGCGGGAAAAAGCAAGTAAAATATCGCGTTTTACGGTGTCATTCCTGCCTGTAATACTCATGCACAAGGCTGCGCAGTCCCAGACTTCGGATATATTCATACCTCACGTTGAAGCGTGACTTTGTCCGCTTACCGCTGACAAGAAATCTCACGCAGTCCTGAGCGTAATTGTCTATCGCCCTGAGGCTTTCGTCGGTATCTATGACCGGGAAGAACCACCTGCTCCATGTGAGGTCGCTGTTTTCAGTGCACTCAAAAAGCTTCCTGTTGAATATTCTTATAAATGCCAGCGCTGCCTTTTCGCCGCTGAGTTCATTTCGCTTACGCCAGCGCTGAAGCGCTCTTGCCTTGCGCCGCATTTTATTCTTCATCTTCTCCACCGATGCGGGAGCAATATCAATTACGCTGTTTTTATAGGAAAAGCCGAGAAAGGTCCACTCCTCTCCCGGAGCCGTGAAGCTCTCCTTTGCGGGATTGATGCTCAGTCCCTTCTGCGATATGAAGCTGCGGAGGAAGTCTGCATATTCGTCCCGCTGCTTCTCCGAGGGAGCAAAAAGGATAATATCGTCGGAATAACGTCCGTATGGTATACCCTTACCGACAAAATAGTCGTCGAGCTCCGCAAGATAGAGATTGGCATAAAACGCCGACAGCGGCGTTCCCGCCATTATACCCTTTTCTTCGGTGATGATACGGCTGCCATCCAATACACGGGGCTCGGCAAGCAGCCTGCACAAAAACGCGTAAAGCCCGGGATCGTCGGCAGTGACCCTTTCAAGCGTGTCAATAAGTCTTTCCACGGGAACTGAATTGAAGTAATTGCTTATATCCGCCTTGTAGGAATACATACCGTCTATACCCTGTGCTCCCGTCAGGCTGCGTATAGCGTCCTTGGCAGTCCTGTTGGGGCGGAAGGAATACAGTCCCCCGCAGAACAGTCCGTCATACTTTCTCAGCAGCAGATACGTCAGGAGCTTCAGCACCATGTTCTCAGCCGGAGGATAAGTGTACACCACTCTTTTTTTCTGCGTATCCAGCTTGCTTATGACGGCTCTCCGCGGCAAAGGAAAGTCACCTCCCCGTTTTATACTGTCACATACGGGGATATATCCGCCGCTGTCAATAAAGTCCCTCAGCTCCTTGCAGAACTGCGTGCTGCCCGTCAGCGACTTCTTGTATGTATAAAAGCTCTCCCAACTTTCGCGCAGGGAAAGCCTGTCAAGTAACGTCATAATCCGCTCCCTCACAATAAGAAAAACAGAAAGAGAAATCGTTAAATCCAAGAAAATTCTTGGAAGTACAGGACCGTACACAGCCCGGCTGCCTGCGAAGCCTCTGCTGAGCCGTGCCTGATCCGCCGCAGGCGCAAAGCGTTCTCTTTCTGTTTTTTTCTGTTTTATCAGCCCTCAAGAGCCTTGCGTGTACGCTGCTTTACGTACTCACGCGTATTCCACCAGCCGTGGTAATCGTAGTAATAGCGCAGATATGCAACGCCTTCCTTTGCGCAGTCCGAACGGAGCTTGTACACTGAGCTCTTTCTCGACAGAAGCTCCACCACAAGAGCCTTCCTGTCGCCGCTCCAGAAGGTGAAAACCGTTATCCTGCCGTTATTTGCATCAGTCGATTCTATGCGGTATCCGGAGAACTCGCTGCGGAACACATCGCTGAAATACTCTTTGTATGTGCCCTTATAGTTGTACTGGTTCTCCTCAGCAGGCATAACGGGTCCCCATGAAAAGCCGGAGGGTCCTGCTTCGACAGCTTCCTCAGCTGCATTTTCCGTATTGGCAGGAGCAGTACTTTCCGTTTCCGTCTGCTCGCTTTCATGAAGATTGACAGACTCCTGCTTTATGGCATTGGCAACGTCCTTGATAAGTCCTCCCAGCTCGAAATTCTCTCCGAGAAGCTTTGAAAAAAGTCCCATACGCACGACCTCCCGTTACAATGATAATGTGTTCCCGCAGCCTTCAGCTGCTATTTTTATTTTAACATACGGGAGCAGCCTGCGCAATCTGCAATAATACTGAAATTGGCAGGTCCGTGTTGTGCACTTCCCACAAAGCCGGCAGCTCAACATTTCCCGGGGCAAAAGCTCCTGTTGTTGAATTGAACAAAAAAGAAGCGGCAGATTATGCGACATAAACAAAGTTTACTCTTAAAGCTATATTTGGGCTCCGTTTTTATTGCCTGTATCTGTCCTGTATTATATAATTAGTGTATACTTGATAACTGCCTTTGCGCGGTTATCCCCCCATGGTATAGGTATTAAAATACGGAGGTACTTATATGAAACAAAGATTACATAAGCTGGTGACATACAGTCTCGCTGTCATAATGATGCTGAATGTATCTCTTTTCTTTACCGTATCCTCGCCTGTATTCGCACTTACAGACGGACAGTCACAGCTGATCGAGGATGTGGGAAACTACGCACACGATCATTACGGCGAATATAGGATACTGCCCAGCTTTGTGGCAGCTCAGGCTATTCAGGAGTCGGCCTCTTCAAAGCATTCCTCGGGACTCAGCTCCCTTGCCCGAGAGCATCATAATTATTTCGGCATGACTGCCGGTTCAAGCTACAGCGGCGACTACGTGGAACTGCAAACAAACGAACATAAGGAGGACGGAACGGTCTATACCCGCACCGCCAGATTCAGATCATATTCCTCCTTTGAAGACGGAATGAAGGGCTACTATGCTTTTATCTACGGCAACGGCGGAAGATACCGGAACCTCATAGGCGTAACAGATTATAAGGTCGCCTGCACCCTTGTAAAGGAAGACGGCTGGGCAACTGACGTAAGCTATACCACAAATCTGATAAATATGATCGAAAAATTTGATCTGACCAGATTTGATTCCGGTATCGCCCCCGATAACGGTTCAGGCTCGGGCAATGAGCAGGAGCTCCCGACAAATCCCGGTTTTGTTCCGCAGCCTCCGGTAACGGAAGTGGTGCATCCTTCTCAGGACGCAACCACGGAAACGGCTACGACCACATCTGTCACTATACCACCCGTTACTCCGGACTTTGATCCGGTAACTCTGGAAAGCGGTCAGCATTACACCATACCTGTTGATCCCGCTGATTTCACCTTCAAATCAAACAATATTGACGTGGCTGATGTTTCGGAAGACGGCGTCATTACCGCTCTCGGCGAAGGCAAGGCACTTATCAGTATCATCGACAGCAGCTGCAATGTGGTACAGCTCAGTGTGACTGTGGAAAAGGCGGCTCACGACAAGCCCGACGAGCCCGTCACCGATAAGCTCACAGGCGACATCAACGGAGACGGCGCTCTCAGCAAGGCCGACGGTATGCTCCTTTCACGGTTTATAGCAGGCTGGGAGGGTATAGTCATAGATACCGACGCAGCCGACATCAACGGCGACGGCACTGTTTCCAAAGCCGACGGTATGATCCTTGCCCGCTATCTTGCAGGCTGGGAGGGCTACGACAAATACTTCCAAATGAATGAATGACCGGAAAAGGCTCACAGATAACTGTGAGCCTTTGTTTTATATCAAGCCGTAAAGCTTCAGGGTGAGCTCGTACCTGTCGGCATTCGTACCGCACCCCGTTACAACAGAGATATAGCTCCTGCCGCTGTGCGCGAACACCGCTATGAGACAGTTTCCCGCATTTGCGGTGGTGCCTGTCTTCATGCCCGCTGCTTCGGCACAATAATACGCCCCGCCGGGCACAAGAAGGGCATTGGAGTTCGTCCATGTGATGTTTTCCCCCGAAGCAAATACCACACGCTTCTGATATGTACCCGTTATAGTCCTTATCTCGGGAATGGAAAAGGCATGCTCTGCAAGAATCAGCAGATCAGATACCGTCGTATACTGCCTATCGTCGTCCCAGCCCTCGGGATTTACAAAGCTGCTGTTCTTCATGCCGATGGAAGCGGCATACTCGTTCATAAGACGTGCAAAATACTCCACGGCCTGAGTATCGTTCATGCTCACGTCGGGAGCTGCCGCTCTCGCCGCAGCCACAGCCACTGTGTACGCCGCGTCGTTGCCCGAAGCCATGAGCATTCCTGTCAGCAGGTCGTAAAGCTTAAGGCGGTGCCCGCGCTGTATAAGGCAAAGGCTGGAGCCCGACCTCACAAGGTTATGCTCGGAGCCTACGGTTATCACCGTATCTGGACTGAGATATTTCAGCGCTGCGGAAGCCGTCAGCAGCTTTGTTAAGCTTGCGGGAGCTATACGCTCGTTGATATTGTCGCTGTAGAGAAGCTCCCTGCTGTCGATACAGGCAAGAGCCGCCGCCCTGCATGAGGGAGAGCTTATAACCGCTGTCTGCCCCTTGCTTATCAGAGCACGCTTCATTGCGGCAAGGTCGAACACATCAAGGCCGCCGTCCCTGCAAATATCGGCTGCCTCCCCATTTGCAAGCTCCGTATCGGGCGCGGCAAGGAGCCATTTCCCCAGCAGCACAACGTCGGATATTTCAAAAGCTCCGTCTCCGTTCACATCGCCGCTTATGAAGAAGCCCCCGGCCCCTGCGGGCAGAGGGCATATCACAGCCGGAAGACATAATGCTGAAGCGACCAATGCTGCTGTAAATCTGCTTATGTTCATCATCGTCACTCTGCAATACCTATGAAATACTGTCGAATCTCATCGGGCATGGGCGCCTGTTCACGATTGTTCCTCCGTACATATCCTTCCGAGAAGTTAAACTGAAAGGTTGTACCGTTGCTGCAGCATATCAAAGCCTCCGGCAAGCAGTCACAGGTATAGGGCTGATAGTCAAGATTTTCCAGGATATTGAAAAGCCAATCCGTATCCTCGGGATACCATGTAAGATAGTTTGTGCGATAATATCCCGGTTCATGCAGCTCCGGGGCATAGGGATTGAATGGCTCTGTTGTCGTGGTCTTCTCCCCCGGATAGTGTACATCTGCTGTAGTGACGGTCGTGGGCTTTGACCGCGTCTCAGCAACAGCGGGAGAGGTCTTCCACTGCTGCGATACCTCCGCCGTTGTAACAATCCCGTCATTCTCCTCCCGAGGAGCCTCCGTAACGTCCTCATTCATGTCATTGCCCGGCTTTTCCGCTGTATCTTTCTCCTCCGGCATGGTTATATCCTCAGCTTTCTCTGTTCCGTTTTCAGCAGCTGTGACAGCAGCGCTGCTGCTTTTTTCGCTCCCGTCGGAGCCCTTTTCTCCTGCCCTTGCTTCGGTTACGGCTGTCGTTTCCGAAGAGGTAATTTCACTTATCTCATTGAGCAGCGGAGGACGGTGTCTGAGCATGAGAGCTCCGCCTGCACCTATTCCCGCTGTAAGCAGTACCGCCGAGGCGACTGCCGCAAATCTCTGCCATTTGAAGCTGCGGTAGGTCTCGACTCCCGAAACGGTAATATCGTTTTCCCCGTCCTGCGCGGTCTTGATAACGGGACTGTCCTTTCCGTCAGCTCTTATCCTTTCCTCAGATGCGTCCTTTACAAGATCGTCGCCGATCATATTGACGGCCTCAAAAAGTTTCATCTTATCCATAATAACCCTCCTCCTGTAAAAAGGCTTTCAGTTTTTCTCTTGTCCGATAAAGATCGGTAGCCACTGTCCTTTCGTTCATTCCGAAAAGCTCAGCCAGCTCCCTCAGCGAGTCGCCGTACCAGTAGCGCCTTACGAACAGTCTTCTGCGTCTTTCCTCCTGAGTACGCAGGAAGCGGCTTATCAGCCCTGCAAGCTCCTCGGCGGATACTTCCTCTCCCCTGTTGTCGGATATGCACTCGGAGAGCTCGTCGAGAGATACGGTGAGCTGCGGGTTCCTTTTCTCTGCGGAATTATATTTGAGCCTGTCTATGGCTTTGTTTTTTACTATGCGGCACAGATAGGTCTTAAGGTCGTCGGGACTGTCGGGCGGTATATTCTGCCATACGTCGAAATATGCAGAGTTGACGCATTCCTCGGCGTCCTCCCGCTGAGAGAGGATATTTCCCGTAATATAAAGGCAGAGCCGTCCGTATTTCAGCCGCAGTTCCGCAATGGCGCTTTCATCTCTTTTACGGAACAGTTCCATGATAGACGCGTCGTCCATGAGATAAGCCTCCTTTCATGAGGCATGAGGTCCTCTTACTTATATAGTCGAATTTCTGCGGTATATATTTCATCTGCGGAAAAATTTTTCAGTTCCGGTCAGTATCTGCGCAAAAAACAGATTAAAAAACATTTACGCACCTCCGATCGCGGTTATGGAGTACACATTTATTATAAGACAGCCGCTCCCCTTTTTCAAGAGCAAAAGAAAATGAGCCCTTCCGCACATTCGCGGAAGGGCTCATTCACAGTCATTCTTCAAACTTTCCGGGGTGCTTAGGCTTGCGCCTGTAACGCTTTTTATCAGTCTCAACCACCTTTGTGGCAGGATCGACGCCGTTCCAGCTCCCCCTTTTTGCGGAGTCTATCTTCTTTTTCTCCTTTTTGCTCATCTTATCATAGGATACGAATTTTTCCATGCTCTGCCTCCTTACAGTCCTTTCACGAACAGCTGCTCGGTATTTCCGTATACTGTCTCATGTTCTCCCATGGGAATGAAGCCGAACTTCTCGTACAGTCCCTTTTCGCCGCTCATGACGTATACCTTGCGGTGCCCGATACTTTTTGCGTATTCAAGTACTTTTTTTATCATTTTTCCGGATAATCTCCTGCCTCTGTGAGCCTCGTCAACGAAAACAAAGCCTATAAACGGAGTATATGGATACTTCGGCGCAAGCTCGTCCTTTTCGGTTAGAGTACAGAAGCCAGCGGGTATGCCGTCATCGAATGCTGCAAATACCCGCTCCCGGTCCCTGAAGGAATCGGAGCGCATAAGCTCCGCAAGGTATTTTCCTGCTCTCCATGAGCATTTCTCGGCAAATCCAGCGACGGTCTCCCATTTTTCATGTGTGTTTGTCATTGTGTATATTTCCGTTATTCCTCGCCTGCCTTGAAGTTGTATACAGGTCTGATGACCTCGTTTATCTCCACGGTATCGCCGATATTTCCCGCAATGTCCTCCATGGACTTGTACGCCATCGGGCACTCGTCAAGAGTCTGCGCATTTACAGATGTGGTATAGATACCTTTCATCTGCTTTTTGAACTCCGAGACAGTAAAGCTCTGCTTGGCCTGAGAACGTGACATAAGTCTGCCTGCACCGTGAGGCGCCGAGAAGTTCCAGTCGGGATTGCCCTTCCCTGTACAGATGAGGCTGCCGTCGCGCATATTTATGGGTATCAGCAGCTTTTCTCCTGCCTGAGCCGAAACGGCTCCCTTGCGGAGTATCATGTTTTCCGTGTCGATGTAGTTGTGTATGGTCGTGAACTGCTCCTCGGTATGCAGGTGCATACCCTTGATGATCTCGTCCATCATTGCCTGTCTGTTGAGCATGGCGAACTGCTGGACTATCTTCATATCGTGGATATACTGCTCAAAGAGCTCTCCCTCGCAGTATGCAAGATGCTTGGGAACGCTCGTGGATTTTGTGTTTTTAAGCTTTGTTATCTCCGACTGTATCTGCTTTTCCCTGCCCTCCGACTTCATATGTTCAATGAGAGCGTCAATGTCCTTCTGAGCGCTGCCGTTAAGACGTCTGTATGCCTCTTCCTGGTAGTATTTCGCAGTCTCGACTCCGAGATGACGGGAGCCCGAGTGGATAACGATGTATATGCTTCCGTCCTCACCCTTGTCGGCCTCGATGAAGTGGTTGCCGCCGCCGAGAGTACCTATGCTGCGCTCCGCCCGTACAGGATTTATATACCTGTAGCAGTAAAGCTCCGTCAGGTCTATCCTCTCATTGTAGCGGTGTGCCTTTTCCCTTATGGCAAAGCCCGAGGGTATCCTTTCATAAATGAGTTTATCCAGCTTCTGGAGCTCGATATGCTTTTCCTTCAGCCTAATCGTCTCCATGCCGCAGCCTATATCGACTCCCACAAGATTCGGAACCACCTTATCCGTTATGGTCATGGTTGTGCCGATAGTACAGCCCGCTCCCGCATGGACGTCGGGCATAATACGTATCCTTGCTCCCTCGCTCATGGGCTGGCTGCAAAGCTCGATTATCTGTGAGATCGCGCCCTCGTCTATGACTTCGGTAAAGACCGTGGCTGAATTGTATTTTCCGTTTAATCCGATCATAGCTTCTTCCTTTCCGAAGCTGCCCGATAAAATAAAAAAGCACTCCCGCAGGAGCGCTCAATGCCGTTATATGCGCAAAATATCAGCACATGGCTGAACATATCGGGCAAACTCCATGCTTAAAAATAGTATTATTCATTTTTGGCATCTGATAAAAACTGTAATTGCTTGTCATGGCGTTCACCGTCCTTTCGTAGAATATGGCGTTATTATAACAGTATACGGACAAAATGTCAAGCATTATCCGAATTTGTAATCGAACTGTAATTTAGTTTTTATGACCTGACCCATGTTCCAGAGCTGCAAAACACTTATTTATGTCAGGCACATTTTGCCCTTTCGTGCAAAACAGGCATTGATTTACAGCTATTAAAAGACAGCGCCGCTTTTTCAAGCGGCGCTTACTTTATGATTATTCTTCTTCCTTTTTATTCCTGATCACCATAACCGCGCCTGCCAGAGTCATAA
>Ga0129307_1000316_pt1 | contig 80794 bp, 54 predicted proteins | sample P1105metagenome_FD_94437 | JGI IMG/M metagenome (GOLD analysis project Ga0129307, IMG submission 94437) | Capybara group fecal microbial communities from Wisconsin, USA - P1105 metagenome | ecosystem: Host-associated > Mammals > Digestive system > Large intestine > Fecal | place: USA: Wisconsin...
AAACTAACCTCTTCACCACTTGAGTAACTCTCCAATCATATGCACTAAAATTGGTGCATTATAAAACAAAAATTGCAACAAATAGTATTAAACTACTTGTTGCAATTTATAGTACAACCAACCACATAAATTTGTTATTACTACCATATTGTTCAATTATTCACCAATATGTTTTTTGATACTCAATACTATTCAACACTCACTTTAACATCATACGATAAGCTACTATCAGTTCTCATAGAAATATGAATTGTTGCTGTTCCTTTTTTTATTCCTTTAACCTTACCATATTTATTAACCTTTGCAATTGATGTATCTGATGATGTAAACCTAAGAATATTTCTATTTAAGTTTCCTTTTCTTTTTCCACTCTTTGTAAATATCCTGGTTTTAATCTTATATGTCTCCTTTTCTTCAATACTTACTTTCTTCTTACTTGTAGATATCTTTTTAATTCTCGGAGCCCAATACGATTTGCTAACAGTTTTTCCATTCTTTTTATAACTTACTTTTGCTAAAGCCATATATTTATAAGCATTATCTGTACCATACACCTTCATTTTTTTAAGATACGAACTTTTTGAAATATTCCCTTTAAAGCTACCCGCAAACGCATTTTTCCCACAATATGTTACAGATTGAGGAATAGTTATACTTTTTAATGATTCACAATCATAAAAAGCATACATTCCTATATACTTAAGCTTATTTGACAATTTAATTTCTTCTAATTTTTTGCACCCCGAAAAAGCACGTGCTGCAATATGTGTTATATTCTCTCCTAAAGAAATATATGTTACATTTTCATTTTCACAAAATTCTTCTGCAATTTCCTTTACTTCAACATCATCAATCACTGACGGAATATCAAGTTTATTTTCATCGCCATAATACTTAATTATGCTTATATATTTAGTTCCATCTGATTTTTGGTTAACATCATATATATAATCTCCATATGAAGAATAATTTTCTCTGTAAAAATCTTCATATTCATCTGCTTTTATGTAATCAACAAGCAAAAGAGAATTAAACATACAAACTATTAATATCACAGAAATAATTCTTTTCATAATAACCCTCCTTTATTATCAATCAAATATACTCTTTGAAACATAATATATCTTATTCGAACCTTCTGCACCATTATATTTTTTATAGATTTCTTATCATATAATAAAAGAATATTCTATTTTCCTTATATATCAAATAGCTAATATTGTCAATATATATATCGCAAATCATAAACTACTTTAACATCACAATCCCTTTTGCTGGAACTATTAATTCTTTTTCATCAACCGAAGGAACTTCTTCCCCCGTTAGAAGCACCCCTGCAAATTTCATATCACTAATGTTTTTATCATATACTTTCTTTCCTTCTATATTAATGGTATTGCTCTCATCCGAAGTATTTACAATAATAAGCATACATTCACCATTATATTCTTTAATAAAAGCGCAAATATTGTCGTCCTCAAATTCAGTAACTTCCTTATTAATACCCCTTGAAATTTCTGGATATATATTTCTTAATTTAATCGCCTGTTTAATATAACTATATATAGAAGAAACATCTTCTTTCTGTTCTTCAAGAGATGGATATTTCATCTTAACTTCATCAGCATCAATAGGCCCTATACACTTTCCTTCATAATCACCATCACTCCAATACATGCCTACGCGTTTATTTTCATCCTTTCCAGAGCCCTTCATGCCTATTTCTTCACCATAATAAATAAAAGCAGTTCCACCTTCAAGTAAGTTTAATCCCCAGGCTAATTTAAGACTTTCTTCACTGTCATCCCCTGCAAAGTATCCCGCTGCTCTTCCCGTATCATGGTTGCTTAAGAACGGTGCATCTATAAATATTGCATTTCCATCTTCCTCTTCTGCATTCAGAGATAATCCATCCATCTTTTCACTAAGTATATTGCTAATCTCTTCTATATGAGATGAGTAAGCCGATGCTTTGCTTTTACCACTTGCAACTTTACTAATCACGCCATCTTTATTACCCATTGCAAAATTAAAGAAACTGTCTATTCCGCTTTCATACATATCCATGTATTCATTTTCATCAGTCCATGCCTCACCAACTATATATGCATCTTCCTTTACAGATTTTACATAATTGTTAAACCAAGTAAGTATTTCTATATTTGCTTCCTTATCATTACTTACGAAATAAGTCGTAGCATCCAATCTAAATCCATCCACACCTTTATCAAGCCAAAAAGAAGCAATATCTTCAAGTTCACCTCTAACCTGTTCACTCTGCAAATTAAGGTCAGGCATTTCACCCCAAAAACGGCACTCATAATACCAATCAGTACCTTCTAACTTTTCATAACCACTTCCCAGATTTTCCTTTGTAAAATTATAGTAATCAACATAAGGACATTCCTGTAAATCTACTTCTTTATCACCTAATGCTTTAAGGTAATCAGAAGCTTCCAAAAACCACTGATTAGTATCAGATGTATGATTCATGACAAAGTCAATTATTACATTTATGCCCCGATTATGTGCCTCACTAATTAGGTTTTCAAAGCCCTCCATGGTACCATAGGATGGATCAATATTGTAATAATCATTTACATCATATTTATGATATGTATCACTCGGCATCACCGGCATCAAATAGATTTCATTAATGCCAAGATCTGTATCCGTACTATTATCGCCATCATTAAGATAATCTAGTTTTTTCGTAATACCATTAATGTCCCCAATACCATCACCATCACTATCATAAAAGCTATATACAAATATTTCATAAGCAGTTCTGTAGTTATCTTCAATGATATTTAATTCCTTATCATTTATACTTGCCATATAGTCATAAGAAGAAACCTGTATTTCATCCTTTGTCTTTACATCGTTTTTTACATCCGCTCCACAAGCTGAGACTATAAATGCAAAAACTACGCTACAAGCAACTATTCTTTTACATCTCTTTCTCATATCATTACTTTTATTTGCAATCATACTACATTCCTCTTTTCTCCTACACTCTTTAACTTACCTTAAAAGGCGTCGACTTGCGCCGCCGCCTTTAACATCTACTTTATTTCGTGCCTTTTATAGGACTAAAATCTCCAAATATTTTCTTTTTACCAACTGTATAATACGCTCTTACTTTATAGAAGTATTTCTTTTTACCCGTTTTAAATTTATAAGAATTCTTTGAAGAAGCCTTAAGTGTTTTAACTGCCTTATATGTTCCTTTTTTCTTTGTGGCTCTATAAACAACATAACCGGAAACATAAGAATTCTTTGTCCATTTTAATGTGGTCTTTCCAGATTTTCTCTTAACACTTAACTTCTTAACCTTCTTAGGAACATATACTGTAATAATATCTGACGCATTACTTGAATCAATATCATTGCTTCCAAAAGCCTTACAAAATAGAAATAATTCTTACCTGCTTTAACACTCTTATCGGCAAATGTTAATTTATTGGTTGTTCCCACCAATGTATATACTCCATTAGAAACATTAGTTCTGTAAATCTTGTATTTAGCTGCACCAGAAACTGAACTCCATTTAAGGCTAACATAATTAGCATTTTTGTTTACAGCAATAGATTTTATATTAGATAGTTTTTTCTTTCCTGTTTTTATGTACTTATATGTATAGAAAGAATCCATAACCTGCTGCTTCTTATCAGCTTTATTTGCCACAAGTGCAATACTTCCTGTTGGAGTATTTCCACTGCTGTAACCATAACTCTTAGCTGCTGCACTTGCCCAGCCTGTTCCATACTTTTCCCAGTCTCCTATAGCTGGCCATGCTGGTTCCCAGTAAAATACACCTTCACAATCGCATACACCATCTTCATTGTAATCAAGGGAATTCATGGTACTAATCAGATTCTGTAAATACTTGGCCTGACCACCCACTGACACACCATATGGGAGTTTAGTAGTATCACTACTTCCACTAAAAGGATAATTGGTTTCAGCAACCATAACCTTTTTATCAAGCACCTGTGCAATCTGAATAAGAGTAGCATTAAGGCCATCAATACTTCCATCATCCTGTGGATAATAAGATGTGGCAAATATATCAAAATCAGTTATGTTATTGGCTTTAAACTTTGAGTATGAACTACCACATCCTGTATCAGGCCTTGCAAAATGAAGAACGCTCTTTATGTCAGCGTTATTGCTTTCATTCCATTCACTTACAGCATTAAGTCCTGCATTAATATATTTAACCCAGGTCGGATTTAGATTATTACTCTTCCATGTAAGAGCTCCACAAAAACCTGTATTGGTTTCATTGCCGATCTGAATCATACCAACATCAATATTTTTTGCCTTAAAACTGTCAAGCACTGACTTAGTAAACTGGTCTATATTACTTGCTACCTGATCTTCGCTTAAGTTTTCCCATGCTTTTGGAATCTTATATTTGCTTGGATCTGTCCAAAAATCAGACATATGAAGATCAATCAAAACCTTAATCCCTGCTTTGGTTGCTCTTTCGCCAATCTTAAGGGCACACTGCAAATCATTATTTCCACCACCATAGTAATTTCCCGATGAATCCTTAGGATCATTCCAAACACGGATTCTTATATAGTTACATCCGCCTTCCTTTGCCAAGGTAAATAAATCCTTTTTGTTTCCATCCTGATCATAGTAAGTAACCCCTGCATTTTCAAGGGCAATAATACTTGAAATATCCATGCCCATGGCAAAATCATCACCTACATTTACTTTTGTTACACTGACTGAATCAGTATTCGAAGCCGCTTCACTTCTTATTAAATCACTACTTGAAACTGCCCCAAAAAGTGCAAGGGAAAAACAAAATCCCTTAATTAAATTTCCTTTCTTCATCTCTCTTCCTTTCCTTTTATTTATTATATTTTATTTATTTTATCGACAATTACTTTTCTTAACATCCAATTAATAATTCTTCAACTTGTCCCTCAAGTATCTTATTCAACATTTTGACACTCGACCTTTTTATAATTCACACTATCTAAATCAGGCAGCGTCCATTCTTCATCTTTTTTCCAACCATTACACATTGTCCCTATACTAGAAACATTGTAATCAGAATCAAATCCTAATCTTGTATCGCTTTTCCCACCATTAATTATTAAGCTATCTTTATGAACTGTTAACATAATTATTGAATCATCTTCAAAATAGCAAACTATACTCTTGCCACCACCTATTAACGGTTTTACATCATCATTTCTTTCGCTTATACCCGCTTCAACAAAATTTAACATTTCATTTATATCATCGTAAGTATCCGTTAGATATGCACCTTTATCTGGATCATAAACAACCATTTTAACTATATCTGTTTTTCTAATATTCATAAATAATTCTTTACTTTCCCCTTTTTTGCTATTGCACGAAACGATAATTAAAACCATAAAAACATAAAGAATACTGTTTTTTTTCATTTTGTCACCTCATTAATACTTTGATATCGATCCTTGCTTTTTATTTAATATATTTTATTTATTTTTGCCATCTTCCCGAAGCACCACATGGAAGTACTAAACCATTCTTAGAAACTGGAAGTCCTAACTCATCAGAGAAAACCCTTCCACCAAATCTTGACTTAATCTCCGTTTCAATCATATATGTAAGAACCGCAGGCGCAAGACCAGTTGTATATGAATTGATAAGATAGAATAATGCATCCTCCTTTACAATATCCGCTGTAAGTTTTATAAAGTCATAAATGCTATCTTCAATTTTCCAGATTTCTCCTTTAGGTCCTCTGCCATATGATGGTGGATCCATAATAATACCATCGTATTTATTGCCACGTCTAATTTCTCTTTCAACAAATTTCTTGCAATCATCCACAAGCCATCTGATTGGTTTATCAGCAAGTCCTGATGAAGCAGCATTTTCTTTAGCCCATGTAACCATACCCTTTGAGGCATCAACATGAGTAACATGAGCACCTGCAGATGCTGCTGCAATTGTAGCTCCACCTGTATAAGCAAATAAATTTAAAACCTTAATCTCCCTATCTGGATTCTTATTTAACTCGTTTTTAATTATAGAAGAAAACCAATCCCAATTAGCAGCCTGCTCAGGGAAAAGACCAGTATGTTTAAAGCTAAAAGGCTTTAAATTAAAAGTCAAATCCTTATAATTAATGGTCCAACTTTCAGGAAGATCGAAAAACTCCCATTCCCCGCCACCTTTACTGCTTCTATGATAATGAGCATTTGGTTTTTTCCAATGCTTGTCTTCTTTTTTTGTATTCCAAATTACCTGTGGGTCCGGTCTTACCAAAAAGTAATCTCCCCATCTTTCCAACTTTTCTCCAGAAGAAGTATCTATAACTTCATAATCCTTCCATCCATCTGCAACGATCATATGTGCTCCTTTTAAATATCTATTTATTCTAATCAATAATACCAATAATAGCTTATTTTTACAAGCAAAAAAATAGCCATGGCAAATAGCCATGGCTATGTATTTTAACTTATTTAACCTCAACAATCCATCCTTCAGGTGCTTCAATCTTGCCCATCTGAATTCCTGTAAGAGTATCATATAATTTCTTTGTAACAGGTCCCATCTCTTCCATACCACTTGGGAAGCAGATTTCTTCATTACCTCTTACAACCTTACCTACAGGCGAAATAACTGCTGCTGTACCACAAAGACCACATTCAGCAAAATCCTTTAACTCATCAAAATAAACTTCTCTCTGTTCAACTTCAAGACCTAAATATTCCTTAGCCACATGCATAAGTGAACGTCTTGTAATTGATGGAAGAATGCTGTCTGACTTAGGTGTAACAACCTTACCATCCTTTGTAATAAATAAGAAGTTAGCACCACCTGTTTCCTCAACTTTTGTTCTGGTCTGTGGATCGAGATACATGTTCTCATCAAATCCATCTTCATGAGCAGTAACAATTGCATGAAGACTCATTGCATAATTAAGTCCTGCCTTAATATGACCTGTACCATGTGGAGCTGCTCTATCAAAATCACTTACTCTGATTGTAATAGGCTTTGCACCACCCTTGAAGTAAGGACCTACTGGAGTTGTAAATATTCTAAACTGATACTCATCGGCTGGTTTAACACCAATAACAGGATTAATACCAAACATATATGGTCTTACATAAAGTGTTGCACCTGTTCCAAATGGTGGAACATATGCTGCATTAGCCTTTACTGTCTTAATAACTGCTTCAACAAATTTATCCTCTGGATATGTAGGCATCTCAAGTCTTTTAGCTGAATCTGTAAATCTAGATGCATTAAGATCAGGTCTAAATGTAACAATTCTTCCATCTTCTGTTGTATATGCCTTTAATCCTTCAAATACTGTCTGAGCATACTGAAGAACACAGGCACACTCACTCATGGTAATCATATCGTCTTCTGTAAGGGTACCTTCATCCCATGCTCCATCCTTAAAATTAGAAACAAATCTCTTATCAGTTTTCATATAACCAAAACCAATATTTGACCAATCAATATTTTTCTTTTCCATTATTGTCTCCTCCGTAAAAAATACTAGTAATATGATAGCACTTATAATAACATTGTCAATATTTGAAGCATAAAAAAAATCATTATTTTCATAAAAAAATCATTATAATAATAGTATTATTATATAATAAACATCACACTAAAATACAATAAACAGCAGATTGTCAAATCACAATCTGCCGTTTATTCATTATTACCTATATTACATTTATTATGCTCTTTAATCTACCGATTAATTTATGATTACTCACCAAATACAGCTACATAATCCTTAATGAATTTTTCAATACCCTGATCTGTAAGTGGATGTTTAATCATCTGTTCAATAACCTTGTATGGAATTGTAGCAATGTCAGCACCTGCAAGAGCACACTCTGTAGCATGAACTGTAGTTCTTACTGACGCAGCGATGATTTCTGTATCATAACCATAAATAGCAAATATTTCAGCAATATCTCTAATAAGATCCATACCATTCATGTTAATGTCATCTATTCTTCCAATAAAAGGAGATACATAAGCAGCACCTGCATTAGCTGCAAGGATTGCCTGATTAACTGAAAAGATAAGAGTTACATTAACCTTAATTCCTTCGCTTGACAAAACCTTAGTAGCCTTAAGACCTTCTGCTGTCATAGGAATTTTAACTACCATATTTGGATGTAATGCTGCAATTTCGCGACCTTCAGCAATCATGCCTTCAGCATCAACTGTAGTTGCCTTAACTTCACCACTTATTGGACCATCAACAATCTGAGTGATTTCCTTAAGTATTTCTTCCTGACTCTTTCCACCTTCTTTTGCTATTAATGATGGATTTGTAGTAACACCACATATTACTCCTAAATCATTAGCTTTTTTGATTTCTTCGATTTTACCTGTGTCTACAAAAATCTTCATTCTTTTTTCTCCTATTCTGTTAATATATTATTTAAGAGATTGCAGACATAGCTGCAATCTCTTATATTCATTTATTCATTAGATATGTTTTTTAATCTTTAAAAGTCCAAGTGCAGCTGCAATTGATGCTAAACAAATATCAACCAATAATAACATGTTATTATGATCACCAGTGTCAGGTGCAGATGCTTTTACTGTAACTGATACCTTTGTTTCAACTTCAGGTGCTTCTGTTGGTTTCTTTACTGTCTTCTTTGATTTCTTAGATGTCTTTTCAGACTCTCTTTCTTCATCCAAAACTACTTCTGTATCTTCCTCTTCAACACTTTCAACCTCTGTTGTTTCTTCAGCTTCTGTTTCAACTTCAAGCGCTGCTGTTGTATCTTCACCCTTAGTAGTAGTCTCTTCTTCTACAGCCTCTGTTGTTTCCTCAGTTTCCTCTTCTGTCTCAATTTCAAGTGCTGCTGTTGTTTCTTCTGTCTCAGTTTCTGTCTCAGTTTCAACTTCTTCTGTTGTAGCTTCTGTTTCAGTCTCTGCCTCTGTCTCTATTTCAATAGCCTCAGTTGTAACTTCTGTTTCTGTCTCTGTTTCAGTCTCTGTCTCTGTTTCTGTTTCAGTTTCAGTTTCAGTCTCTGTCTCTATTTCAACTTCTTCTGTTGTTTCCTCTGTCTCTGTTTCAGTTTCTGTTTCAGTTTCAGTTTCTGTTTCTGTCTCTATTTCAACTTCTTCTGTTGTTTCTTCTGTCTCTATTTCTTCAACAGTAGTTTCTTCTGTTGTTTCACAAACAGTAGTCTCTTCTGTTGTTTCCTCTGTTGTTTCCTCTGTTGTCTCTTCAACTTCTGCTTCCGTAAACTCATGGAATGGATTCTGATGAATCTCACCATTTGTATTTGAAACTGAAGAAGCAAATACTGAACCATTATGTGTTGCTTCACAGATTACAGTTCCGCAAGGTGCTAAAATAACACCTGTATCACACTGGTCAAATCTGAATGTTGATTCAGATACACCAAAGTTAAATAAAACCTGTCCTCCACAGACACCTACACCACCGTTGTCGCCATTAACTGTAAGTTTTCTGCTAAATACATATTCATTCTCTGTAATATTTGTAACATTAATTACAAGTGAGAAATCCTCATCTGTAGGTCCTTCAACCTTTATAAGATAATCTGCAATTTCTGCAGCTGAAAGTGAAATTACATTTTTTCCAGCTCCACAAGTAATTTTAATTGTTCTGCTATTCCAATCAACCTCTGTACTATCTTTAACAACTGTTGTATTTCCATCAGTTCCTGCAGTATCTTCATGGCTTCTAGCTACCGCATAAAGCTTAAGTGATTCCATAGCTTTTACAAAATCGATTTTATACGAAGATTTATCTTCAGTTGTAATTGCACCTATATTTGCATCAGCAATGCTATTAATCTCTGCTGTCTTATCATTAAATGTAGCAGCAACTCCATTACCATTATTGTAACTATAATCAAGTGTTGTTCCTTCTGGTAAAACTAAAAGATCTGTATTAACACCATTATTAGTTTTAAGTTTAGAAATATCTTCCATATCTGCAATATAAATCAAGTTTTCATTTTGATTGATATAACCTGATACATTTGTGGTGATACCACATACATCACCATTATCATAGAGATAACCAGTTGCGAATGTTCCTTCCATATGATTACCCTTATGATACTCTTTTGATACTACAGCAAAACTGTTTGCACTACCTAAGCTGTCTGCTGAAGCATACTGATAAGTCTCAACCTTTGTTCCACTTTCGCCTTCGCCAAAGATTCCCCAAAGGCCATGTCCTGCCGCAACGCCTGACACTACAAGAGCAAGGCTCGTTGCAATTGTAAGAAACTTCCTACTTGCTTTCCTTTTCATTTTGTTCTCCTCTTAATTCTTTCATTTCTTTTTTGTTTTAAAAATAAAAATGATTTATTGCTATTTTTTTAACAATCTTAACCATAATCCAACCTTAAACCCATAAAGTTTATATAATATTTTCAAACCATTTTCAAGAGGTCAAAATAAATTTCGGAATAATGAAGCACAAAACGAAGAATAATTCGATTGTTTTGTGCAAAGTTCACAAGGCAAATTCTAAACCCTATTTTTTTCAATTTCTACAATATTAATATTCTTATACTATTTTAACTTTTGTTTCTCTAGAAAGCCATTACAGCCTTCTACTATGTCACTAAAAGTTTTCTCAAAGTTTCCTGAATACCAAGGATCTGCAATATCCCTGTCACTACCAGCATACTCCAATAATTTGTGCATCTTGCCCAATTCATCATTTCCAAGAATTCTTTTCATATTACGGATATTCACTTCTTCCATGCCAATCAAATAATCAAAACTATCATAATCAGATTTTACTAACTGTTTGGCTCTTTTCCCTTCACAGGATATTCCATGAGCTGATAGTTCCTTTTTAGCTGGTGGATAGACAGGATTTCCCACACCACGATATATTTCCTCGCTACTCGTAGCTCTTGACTCAATATGGAATTTATCCTCAATCCCTATTTTTGCCACCATATCTTTTAAAATAAACTCTGCCATTGGCGATCTGCATATATTGCCGTGGCAAATAAATAATACTCTAATCATTAAAACCTCCATTCACAAGGAGACAGGGAACCGTCCCCTGTCTCCGAGAACCGTCCCCTGTCTCCTGTTTCTTTATCTATTATTTCTTCCTGCTTTTCTTGCACGCTTATTTTCGTACATTTTATTATCTGCACGCTTTGCTGTATCCTCGACTCCATCATCTAAAGCAGAATTATACTCTGCCATACCGATAGAAACATTTACATGCATCCATTCATTATCAACTGTTTCCTTGATTTCCTTACACTTTTCTTCAAACTTCTCAAGCAATCTTTCTCGATTATTAAAGTCATCATTTTGAAGAATCGCCGTGAACTCATCACCACCAACTCTAAAAACAGGACTGTGACGGAACACTTCACAAATCACACTGGTTGCAGCCTTAATATATTCATCACCTTTTTCATGTCCATATTTATCATTAATACTTTTAAGGTTATCACAATCACACATAACCACAGCAAATTCTTTGACTTCACCTTTTTCAACGCGTTCCTTAAGACCCTTTATATACTCATCATATCCACCCTTATTTCTAAGATGAGTAAGAGCATCAACAAAAACCCTACGACTTAAATCATCTGTAATTCGACGCTGTTCTTCGATCTTCTTTTTAGTCCTTACATCCGCCATGATGTTCTTAAGCATAAGAATCACTATTACCAATAATATAACTATGACAACAGCCATAATAGCACCCCAGTTATCAATGATAACATCAAGTAAACTAAGCTTTGCTTCCCGGGTGGAATAATATGTAAGTGATGTATGCATTGCAGATTCCGGCACATCATTTATCATCTTTCCGATAATTGAATAAAGCTGTGTTTCTCCTTTACGTGTTGCAAAACAATACTCAAGAGTAATTCCCAAATCCACAACTGCTAAATGTAGTTTTTCACATTGTCTTGAAACATTACTGTATCTATAATTACTTATAACAACACAATCTGCATTTTTATTTGCAACTGCATCAAGACAGGCAGAAGTATCTTTATAATATATCCTGTCCCAAGTCGGAAATTCCTTGGTTAAAAAGCTATCATAATTTGTGTTACCTTCATTTACGGCACATACTATATTTTCCTTTTTAAGAAACTTCTTTTTTTGAGACAAACGTACTATCGCTTCCATTTCAGTAGTCATTACTGGCGCAGACTTAACAAATCCCAGTTCCTCAGCGTCATAATCAGTTAGATTAGCAGGAAACATACAATCTATATCTCCATTTTTTAAAGCTTCCACCAGATCTGCTGCCGTATTATATGAAGTGGCCTCGAACTCAATTTCACCATTTTTGAAAGACTGTGATGCGTAATCCAAATAATCCTTTAACGCTCCAATTAATTCCCCTGAATTTTTGTCCTTTGCACAAAAAGCAAGATAGTTATCCTGATAACCTATTTTTATTGTTTTGTGATTTTCGAGCCATTCAATTTCAGACTTACTTAAAAACAGATTTGATTCATTGCCCTTTAAATACTTATCATGTAATTGCTGATCATAATACTTATTTTCATCCTGAATGCTACTTAATGCAAAATCCAATTCTGACAAAATATCTGTTTTACCTTTTGCAACAGTAAAGTAAAAATCTGATGAACCAACCTTACATAAAGGTACCAAATTTTCAAAAGTTCCATATACATCAATAGAAACAAATGCGTCATATTCTGTATCCAAACCCTTCATTGACTCTTCATCAGTACCGGTTGTTTCTATCAACTGACATTCTATATTATGTTTTTTAGCCCATTCAATAAAACATTCTTCCTGAAAACTGTCTTTTGTAACACCTACACGCTTACCATTTAGTGAACTTAAGTTTTCTGATGTTATATCTTCATTTTCAGTAGATACAAATATGTAATAGGACTCAGTACCCATCGGAATTGATGAATAAAGCATATCTTTTGCACGCTCATCTGTGTATGACACATTACTCATCAAGTCTATCTCACCATCTTTAAGCTTTTGCAGCAATTCAAACCAACTACCCTCTACATATTCAAACTCCCATCCTGTATATGCAGCTACCTTTTGTAAATATTCATAAGAGTAACCGGAACATCTGCCATTCTCATCCTTAATAAAATAAGGAGGTTCATGCCACCCCACACGCACTACTCTTTTTTCATTATTATTAGTTTCTGCTATGGTAGAAGTAGGCACCATCATTATAACAGTCAACAGACACATAAAGGCAGCAAATATCCTTTTGATAGATAAAATCGTTGCTTTAACTGTCTTTTCCTTCATACCCATCATATCCTTTCTATAAATACTCCCAAATCAATTACGAACATTATGAATATTATATCACTAAATACATTTAAGGGCAAATAAAGTTTCCCTTAAAAAGCCCTTAAATTACCCTAATTTTTCAATATATTTCCTTTGATTTTAAATGATATTCTTCAAATAGATTTTTACACTCATCATGTTCAATTTGTTTAAAGTTAATAATCCCTTTATCACTGCAATTATTTTTTATAAACTCATAAATAAAATCATCACGAAAACCGATTTCTTCAGCTTCCTTTGGTGTATTTCCATAATACACCTGCTTTATATTTGCCCAAATAATTGCCCCCAAACACATAGGGCACGGAAAACCAGTTGCATATAAAACATATCCTGACAAATCATGTGTCCCCAGTTTTTTGCATGCTTCTCTAATCGCTGTAATCTCTGCATGTGCCGTCGGGTCATGATCACCCAATACCCTATTACTATTAACCGCTACGATATTACCTTCTTTATCTACTATGGCAGCCCCAAATGGTCCACCAATATCTTCATTCATTGTCATCCTTGCATGTTCTACTGCTCTTTTCATTGGACTCTTCATGTTTATCCCTCCATACTCAAATATACATATACATTATACAATTCTCTGCATCCAATATTCACACTTATATTCTAACACTCCCATTACTATTGTCAAATCAATTATCCCATATATACTTTATTGAAGAAATACATAATATGCGTTATAATTTTTATCAAACAATAATAAAGGAGATATCTTATGTCTTTAATAAAAAAATCTACAATTATGCGTTTAACATTGGTATTAGTTCTTACGACAGCATTTGCCCAAGCAGATAGAATTAATATTTATGCCATGGAATCAATATACGAAAAAGAGATAGATACACAGACAGAGACCGAAACCGAAATTGAGACTGAAACCGAAAGCGAGTCCTGTTCAGAAACAGAATCAGAAACAGAATCATCAAAAGGAAATTCCAATAAGGATAACAAAAAAGATACAGTAGAGACTGTTTTAGACGTAAAACTAACTCTTTCAACTTACATATATCGTGGAGATAAAATATCCTTAAAAATTAAAAATCTTCCGTTAGCAAGTAAAATCAATGTTTCATCTTCTAACAGAAGTGTTGCTCAAATAAACAAAAAGGGAATAATTAAAGCAAACCACTGTGGAAAAGCAAAACTTACAATGAACATTAATACAAGAAATGGTAATAAGATTTTGGTGTTAAACACCAAAGTAATTAAATGTTCATACAGAAGCAAAAAGAAACTCACCTTATACAAAAAAGAAAAAGCAAAAATAATAGCATCAACTAATGTCAAAGGTGCAAAAACATCTATCACTTCTTCAAATAAAAGAATAGCACCAATAAAAAATACCACAATAACAGGAAAGGCAAATGGAAAAACAACTATTTCTGCCACAAGTAAACTTAATAATAAATCCCTATCCCTTTCCCTTGAACTTAATGTTTCAAAAAAACCAAATCTTAAAATAACTGAAAAAATGAAGGATAATTTCTTTAAGGGTTCGGTAATGGCTGGGCACTCAGTGGGTGTTGGTTTTAAAGCATTTTGCGCTGGCAAATATAATGGATTTTTGGGAAATGCCATGCACATATCTGTTGGATGCTATGGTGTTTACAATGACTTTGCACCTGTAACAGCCACTTCCCTTCATCCAACCATTAATGGCAAAAAAGCCAGGTTAAAGGATCATATTAAAGCCCTTAAAGTTAAAAAGGTATTTATAAACTATGGGCTAAATGATATTGGATGTTTTGGACCAGAGCGTTTTATAAACAGATATAAAGATTTAATTAATGAATTAATTAAAGAGAATAAAAAAACAACTGTGTACATAGTTTCTCCTACACCTATGTTTAAAGACCGAGGTTTACTAAGTAACAAAAGCATGCGTATCATAAATAAAGCGCTAAAAAAGTATGCAAAGAAAACCAAACGAGTAGAGTTCATCGATGTGTATACTCCTATGCTTGATGATAGTGGAAAGTTAAGAGCATCTTACTGTAGTGACCACTACTGCCACATAACATGGGCTGGTTATGAAGTCTATGCAAATACTTTAAAAGAATTTGCCGCCACTAAACTCCAAGGAGAAATTGATAAAAAGGATAAAAGTTTTACACGTAAAGAAACAAAAAAATATAAGAAATAAATTATTCCAACATAAAAAACCAGGGATTATGATATATACCATAATCTCTGGTTCTTTAATTATAAATTCTATTGTTCTTTTTCCTGTCTTTTATGAATATTATTAATATCCTCTGTAGTTCCACCACCGTCATCATCTGGAGCTCTAAATTCTCCCTTTTCAACCAATCTTAAGAACGCATCAACTACATCAGGCTCTAACTGAGTACCTGAAACTTCCTTGATAATTGAAATTGCCTTTTCAAAATTCATTCTCTTTCTATAAGGACGATCCGAATACATGGCGTCAAAAGTATCTGCAACAGCAATTATCTGTGCAACTCTAGGAATCTCTTCACCTTTTAGTCCCTTAGGATAACCCTTACCATCCGGTCTTTCATGATGGGACCCTGCACCTATAGCAAGTTCCGGCATAATACTTATGTCCTTAAGAACCTTATATCCTTGCGCCGAATGGGATTTAATAATATTAAATTCCTGATCCGTAAGTTTACCCGGTTTATTTAAAACCTCAGATGGTATGGCAATCTTACCTATATCATGAAGAAGCGCTATATTATAATATTTTTCTACAGTCTCTTCATCATAACCTAATTCTTTAGTAAGCATAACCGTATATTCCGCAACTCTCTTTGAATGGCCATTAGTATACTTATCCTTCATATCGATAGTCTTGGCAAATGCTTCTATCATCTCTCTGATAAAAAGTTTGTTTTCTTCTGCCTTCTTGCGTAGAGCTTTTGTTTTTATGTGGACATAGTACATAACAGCAATAGCAACAGTCACAATTATAAGAAGCCACATTAATAGTTTAAACCATAGTTTTTCATATACGGATTTTTTCTTTTCAATTATGACTGATACTTCCTTGTTGCCTTCTCCAAGAGATGTCTTTAAGGAGATTACAAATTCATATGTACCACCATCTAAATTTGTATAAACAACAGGTTCTAATTCTTTTCTTTCAACAGTAATTGTATCCTTGTCAAATCCCTCTAAATGATACGTAACCTTTGGATTATTCAATGAATATGTATATACATAACAATAAATAGTTATTCTTTTTACCTTTGCCGGAATGGTTATTTTACCATTATCATCGGCATAAATATATTCACCATCAGCTTCCACAAATGGTACTGCCACTTTAATATCATTAACATTTTCTTTAGGGGCATCAATATTAACCTTTGCTACTCCTGCATTTCCGGAAATATAAAGATTTCCATCATTGCTATGGTAACTGTATGAATTTGCCGTGGTTATATATGGAATACCATTATCCCTGCTATAATATACAGGTGAAATTTCTTCATTTTCAATTAATTCATCGGAAGATATTACATAGATACCATTACTACTGAGTATCCACATTTTTCCGTCCTTATTCTCATACATGTCAAAATTATTGGAATACGGAAAATTCTTTATGGTTGTTACCTTGCCATCCTTAAGGAATGCTAGTGAATTACTGGTGATTATCCAGAAAAGGTCCCTTTTTACATCTTTTTTTATTCTCATGACCACTTCTGAACTAAGTCCATCATCAACCCCAAGATTACTTACATTATTTCCATCTAATATGTAAATACCGTTACCATCAGATCCCAAATAGATTTTACCATCATCACCTTCACAAACCGTAAGTATTTCGGAATTTGAAAGTCCATCACCCTCACCAAAGGTTTCCTTAATCTCATCATCCTTAATAAGCACAAGGCCACCACTGCAGGCAACCATTATGGTTCCATCACTCTTCTCGCTAACAACTCTTATTCTTTCAGATGGCATTCCCTCTGATAATGTGTAGGTCTTTACATTACCATTATCATATTCCACAAGTCCAAGAGAACTATAGGTTGAGAACCAAAGTCTACCCTTTGAATCCTTAATAATTGATCTTATTCTTACATCCTTAAATAAATCTATCAGATTATCTTTATCTTTATAATCAGCAAGACTTGTATCCATATTTGCAATTGGAACACTTGATAATCTTTCACTTTTATCTACTGCTATTAATCCATCATCCGTTCCGATATAAAGAATATCATCACTAATGCATGTGGAATTAACCACAGCATCTTCAAGTCCATATCTAAAACTTATATCATCAAACTGATTTGGAACTATTTTCATTACTCCCTGTCTTGATGATACAAACCACATATTTCCTTGATAATCTGCCATCATTCTATCAATGGAATTATTAAGAGGAATATTATTAACCATTTGGAATTGACGACCATTTAGTATTCCTATTCCTCGATCAGAAGTAATCCATAACTGATCATGAAAATGTTCTATGGAATTAATACTTGATAATGGATCAACATCAATTATTTCAAATTCACTTATATCATCCCCAAGATGTCCATAGTAAATGATATTTTTCTCAGTTCCCAAATATATATTTTCTGGATTATCAGGATCTGGAAGAATGGTTGTAATAGGTCCCATTCCCATCTTAGTTCCATCATAGAATTCCACTACTTTTTTATCTTTTATAAGAAATACCGCACCAGAAAGTGTATTACCATATACAACTCCATTCACATCCTTACGAAGTTCCTGGATGTATTCACCATTTAACTGGCTTTCATCAATGGCATGAAGTTCCATGTCTGTATCAATCATTCCCAAGCCATTTGTGGTGGCGATAAAAACATTCCCTTCATCATCCTCAACTATTGCTCTAATTGAAGAAGACTTAAGTCCCTCCACATTATTAAACATGGTAAACTCACCCTTCTCCATTACAGCAACACCACTGTCATTAGTACCAACCCACAGTCTGTTTTTACTATCAACATATAGGCTTACAACACTTGCAATTCCCGTAGTGGAATCTATTCTTTCAAATATATTTCCATCATATCTTATAAGTCCTGAATAACTTCCAATCCAAATGAATCCCTCCTCAGTCTGAGCTATTGCATTTGCCTCAGAGGTTGGAAGACCATTGGTATTATCATAAAGAACTGCCAAGTAACCCTCTCCCCCTATTGGATCAATTGCCAAGTCTTCCTGGTCCCCACCGGAAACATTCTCAGCCAAAACTTCAGATATATTCATCTGAGAAAAATCCGATATTACACCACTACCATTGTCAGTATTCTTACTTATGTCATTAAAACCTCCAGTAGCTGACAATGCAACAACAAATGCAAGTATTACCAGCCAATTTCTATATGCACTATTACTAATTCTCTGTTTGTCTTCAGAACTCTTTTTCTTCCTATCACCCATACTATCTTCCCCCAAAAACACATTTAAGGTGCCTAAAAACATTAAGAAATATTTGTTGCTATTCCAACAGATACATAATTATCCAAAATTGCTCTAAGATCCGTGCCTTCAGTAGCTTCCCAATTTCTCACACCTTCCACCATATAGGATATTCTATCATCAGATAATTTTGTTTCATTATAGTGATCATTATAAAAATCATCCATGGCAACTTTTCTGTCTTTAAGAACCCCCTTGCATTCTTTAAGACTGCATCCTGGGAAATTAACATTCCAAATTTGATTATTATCAAGAGGTTTTTCCATAAGTTCTTCCATAATTTCAAAAAGATACTTATCCGTCACCTCATGGTTTTCACAGGCCGATTCAGAAAAAGCAATGGACAATACTTTTTGAAAAGCACCTTCAAATGCGCCACCTGCTGTTGCCGAATATTGTAAATCCGTAGCCAAATTATATCCATAGTTAATCCCTGATAAAACCACATCAGGTCTTCCTTTTACAATATTTAAAACCCCAATTCTCACACAATCAGCAGGACTTCCGTCACAGGCAAATGCCTTTACCCCAGGAACCGGAAAATCCACTTTCCAACATTCAATGCTTCTTCTTAAATGAACACTATGGGACTGACCACTTCTTTGCTCGTCTGGTGCAACAACCCAAACATCCCCAAGTTTCATTGCTTCCCTAGCTAAACGAGCAATTCCTTCGGAAAATATACCATCATCATTTGTAATCAAAATCTTCTTTTTCATATCTTTATCCTATTAATTTCTGATACTTTTATATTAAAAGTCCTTTCCAAGCCAGCAATCCAATCACTATAACAATAAGAACCAAACTAAAAATGCCAACGAATTTGCCGAATGGATGAGCTAGATTAACAGTGCTTCCAAATCCTGAACGCAGTTTAACCTTAAATTTTTTATCATCCTTATTGTGATAAAACATACCTAAAACCCAGTACTCATCATCATCTTCAGGAATAATATATCCATATTCACTTTTATATTTCTCTTTTAATTCTTCCATCCTAACAATACATATAACAATTCTAATTACTATGGAAACATAAAATATAGCAAACATCAAATAATCAATAATTGTCTTTGTACATGAAAGAATTGATGTAGCAGAACATAACAATGCAAGTAAATTAATGGAAGATACAAAGCCAAGAGCCTTCCCCCACTCTTTTTTCTTAATGTAATTATACTTTTCATTCACCTCGGCTTTAATGGATATTGTTTCATCTTTTATATTATCCATAACCATCCCAATAACTATTAAAAGCAACGATACATATGCACTCATGGTACTTACTCGTGTAACTACAAATGTACCCTGATACGGACTTTTTCCTATCTTAATTGCCCCAATATCATATATAATTGAGAATACCAATACTAAAATACAGATCACATTTGGGATTAACAAAAATTTAAATTTAATGGCATGTGTTGAAGGAATGGTTTTAATGTCTGAATACTTCAACTCCGCTCTTTCATATATTTTTAGGTTTTTCTTCAAACTTCTAAGTTCTGTATTTCCTTTTATGTATGGCAACAACATAAGTATTACCGTTATAAATATTAACATGGACCAAAGAATTGTCATGTATTGCATATTTCTAGCTGTTATCAAGAACAATCCCATGGCAAAACTATCCACAAGAACATACAGAGCATGTCTTCTAATACCCTGTGAAAGATCATCAATATACTTCTTTGGCTCATCCCTTAAATATCTGGTCCTAAATCTTACACCATAAATAACCTTTTTATTTTTCCATTCAAGTGGATATAGTTTTAACAAAAAACCATACATAACCACCTCAAAAATAATAAACACAAATAAATTAATACTTATCTTCATCCCATTCTCCTTACCCCTTTAAAAAGATATTATTATTATACCACATTTGCCAATAAAAAACCCTTAAATTGTCAAAAACAATTCAAGGGTTTTAAAAAAATTTTATATTACCGAAATTTCCGGTGTAATATCTTCCAAAACATCTAATAAAATTCTAACAGTATCAAGGGATGTAAACATGGTTACACCATTCATAACTGCACACTGTCTAATGGCAACACCATCTTCATAATGAACTCCAGAAAGGATTGCACGTGTATTAATAATATAACTTACATATCCTGCTCTAATTGATTTTAATACCTCATCACTTCCATCACTAAGTTTTCCACGAAGTCTGGTCTTGATGCCATGTTCTTTAAGGAAGTTTGCAGTACCTACCGTTGCTTCAATGTTGAATCCAAGTTCATAGAAACGCTTAACCAAAGGAAGAGCTTCTTCCTTATCCTCATCCGCAAGAGTAACCATAACAGTTCCATATTCTTTCATCTTAATGCCTGAAGCTTGTAAAGCCTTATAAAGTGCTCGCTTAAGCTTTCTGTCGTAGCCTATGGCCTCACCTGTTGACTTCATTTCAGGTGAAAGATATGCATCCATACCACTTAATTTTTCAAAGGAGAATGCCGGTGCCTTTACATACCAGAAGTCTTTTTCAGGAGCCACCAAAGTTGTAATTCCCTGTTCCTTTAAACTAACACCAAGCATTGCCTTGGTTGCAATTGCAACCAATGGGTATCCTGTGGATTTTGAAAGGAATGGTACACTTCTTGATGCTCTTGGATTTACCTCAATAATGTAAACATTTTCCTCTTTATCAACTATGAACTGAATATTAAATAAACCAACTATGCCAATACCCACACCAAGTTTTGCAGTATATTCCACAATTTTATCCTTGACTTTTTGGGTAATTGAATACGGTGGATAAATGCTTGTACTATCACCTGAATGTACACCAGTACGTTCAACAAGTTCCATTATACCTGGAAGAAATACTTCGGTACCATCACAAATGGCATCTATTTCAACTTCTTTTCCAACAATGTATTTGTCTACCAAAACTGGTTTGTCCGCATCAACCTCAACTGCATTCTTAAGATAATGACGAAGCATTTCTTCATTGGCAACAATTTCCATGGCTCTTCCACCAAGTACAAAACTTGGTCTTACAAGTACTGGATAACCAATTTTCTCAGCAGCTTGAACACCACTTTCAATATCTGTAACAGCAACTCCCTTTGGATGTGGAATACCAAGAGACATGATTACATTTTCAAATGCATCACGATCTTCTGCTCGTTCAATTGCAGCGCAATCAGTTCCTATTATCTTAACGCCTCGTTTTGTTAAAGGCTCAGCTAAATTAACCGCTGTCTGTCCGCCAAGAGACGCAATTACACCAAGTGGTTTTTCAAGTTCAATTATATTCATAATATCTTCTGGGGTTAATGGCTCAAAATAAAGTTTATCCGCAGTAGTATAATCTGTTGAAACTGTCTCTGGATTGTTATTAATTACAATTGCCTCATATCCCATATCATGAATTGTTTTTACAGCATGAACTGTGGAATAATCAAATTCCACACCCTGACCAATTCTAATTGGACCAGAACCCAAAACAATTATTTTTCTGTTATCTGTAGGAACGGATTCATTCTCTTCTTCGTATGTTGAATAAAAATATGGTACATAACTATCAAACTCACTTGCACAGGTATCTATCATCTTGTATACAGGATAGATATTAAGTTTTCTTCTTAAATTCCATATTTCTTCTTCAGAAACCTCTAAAAGCTCTGCAACATAAGAATCAGAAAATCCCATCTTCTTCGCTTCCTTAAGTACATCTGCAGGAAGTTCCGTGCCCTTATATTCAGAAAGTTTCTTTTCAAAATCGACAATGTTCTTAATCTTATCAAGGAAAAACATATCAATGCCTGTATTTGCAAATATCCTCTGATGATCAACACCTAACCACATCAACTGGGAAATGGCATAAATACGATCATCAGTTCCATCCTTAATATATTCTAACAATTCATCCTGTGACATATTGGCCTGATCAAACTTTTCAAGATGAATATGATTCTTACCATCTTCAAGAGATCTGATTGCCTTTAAAAGACTTTCTTCCATGGTTCTTCCCACACTCATAACCTCACCGGTTGCCTTCATCTGTGTGGATAAAACATTAGAAGCAAGTGTAAATTTATCAAATGGGAATCTTGGCATTTTTGTAACCACATAATCAAGTGCAGGTTCAAAACATGCCGGTGTATTAGCAAGCATTATCTCTTCAAGGTTCATACCAACTGCAATCTTTGCAGATACTCTTGCAATAGGATATCCCGATGCTTTTGATGCAAGGGCAGATGATCTTGAAACACGAGGATTTACTTCTATAACATAATACTTAAAAGACTCAGGATCTAATGCAAACTGAACATTACATCCACCTTTAACTTCAAGAGCTCTTATTATTTTAAGAGCACTGTCCCTTAGCATATGATATTCCTTATTTGTAAGGGTCTGGCTTGGTGCCACAACAATGGAATCACCTGTATGAATACCTACAGGATCCAAGTTTTCCATATTACATACAACCAATGCTGTATCATTGGCATCCCTCATTACCTCATATTCAATTTCCTTATATCCCTTAATACTTTTTTCCACAAGTACCTGATGAACCGGTGAAAGAGCAAGAGCATTTTTCATCATTTCTTTCATCTCTTCTTTATTACCGGCAAATCCGCCACCTGTTCCACCTAATGTAAAAGCAGGACGAAGAATTACTGGATATCCAATTTCCTCTGCTGCCTTAAGTCCTTCTTCCACTGTATATGTGATTACAGAAGGAACAACAGGCTCACCAATACGCTCACATAATTCCTTAAATTCTTCTCTATCTTCAGCACATCTGATACTCTTTGCATCAGTACCTAAAAGTTCTATTTCACATTCTTCCAAAACACCTTTATCATAAAGCTGCATTGCAAGATTTAATCCTGTCTGGCCACCAATTCCCGGAACTATTGCATCAGGTCTTTCATATCGGCAAATCCTTGCGATATATTCAAGTGTTAATGGCTCCATGTAAACTTTATCTGCTACAGAAGTATCCGTCATGATTGTAGCAGGATTAGAGTTTGCAAGAATAACTTCATATCCTTCTTCCTTTAAGGCAAGGCACGCCTGAGTTCCTGCATAGTCAAATTCTGCAGCCTGTCCAATTACAATAGGACCCGAACCAATAACAAGTACTTTCTTAATGTCACTTCTCTTAGGCATCTTATTTTCCCTCCTTAAACTTATCCATGTAATTTGTAAATCTATTAAATAAGTATGTGCTATCCTGTGGTCCCGGAGCACTTTCCGGATGATACTGTACACAGAATACCTTATCTTCTTTAACTTCCAAACCTTCTACAGTATTATCAAGTAAATTAACATGGGATACTTTAAGCTTTGTATCTTTAACAGATGTCTCATCCACAGCGTAACTGTGATTCTGACTAGTCATTTCAATCTTACCTGTTGCTGTGTCCTTAACAGGGTGATTACCACCTCTATGTCCAAATTTAAGTTTATAAGTTTTTGCACCATAGGACAACGCTAAAAGCTGGTGACCTAAACAAATTCCAAACATTGGAACACGCCCCTGTAATTTCTTTAAAGTTTCAATTACACAAGGAACATCTGTTGGATCACCAGGACCATTGGATATAAATACTCCATCTGGATTCATGAACATTATATCCTCCGCAGTTGTATCAAATGGAACAACTGTTACGTTACATCCATTCTTATTTAACATACGTATTATATTAGTTTTCATTCCGCAGTCTATTGCAACTACGTTATATTTAGGATTGGCAGTTCTTGCATACCATCTTTTTTTGGATGTTACAACTGACACCGCATCATTTTTAACCGGTGTCTCATTTATTATTTTAAGACCTTCCTCTTTGGTTGTGGAAGCATTTGTTATTAATACTCTTCTGCTTCCCAAATCTCTGATACTTCTAACAATTTTTCTGGTATCAACTCCATATATTCCAGGGATTCCACCTTCCTCTAAAAGTTCAGAAAGAGTTTTGGTATATCTAAAGTTAGACGGATTATCATTATAATCTCTGACAATTAAAGCGCCTATGGTTGGCATTTTGCTTTCATAATCCTCATCTGTAATACCATAATTACCAATTAAAGGATATGACATAACCACAGCCTGATATGTATATGATGGATCAGAAACTATTTCCTGATAACCCACCATGGAAGTATTAAATACTATTTCACATACCACTTCAACATCGGCACCAAATGAGTATCCTAAATACTCACTTCCATCTTCTAAGATTAATTTTTTATTATATGCTTTCATCATCCATGCCTTTCCATTATTTCTCATTTACTGTAACCTTATATATTCTACTCTTTTATCTTCAAAACTCAACTACTTTTTATTTTTCGACACAAAGTAATTTTTTTTAATATTATTTTCCAATGGAAATTGACTGTTTAACAAATTCGGCAAATATTGGATGTGGTCTGTTAGGTCTTGATTTAAATTCAGGATGGAATTGAACACCTAAGTAAAATGGATGATTCTCTATCTCCACTGTTTCAACAAGTTCCTTGTCAGGAGACAAACCTGAAATAACCAATCCCTTTGAAGTTAAAACTTCTCTGTATTCATTATTAAATTCATATCTATGTCTATGTCTTTCATTAATATCAAGAGACTGGTAACATCTTTCCATTAAACTGCCTTCTTTGATATGGCATGGATAACTTCCAAGTCTTAATGTACCACCCTTATCAATGCTATTAGATTGGCCTGGCATAAAGTCTATTACTTTATTCTTGCAATCTTCATCAAACTCCCTTGAGTTTGCATCTAAAAGGCCACAAACATTTCTTGCATATTCCATAACAGCAATCTGCATTCCAAGACAAATTCCAAAATAAGGAATATTGTTTTCTCTGGCATATTTAGCTGTAAGCACCATGCCTTCAATTCCTCTGTTACCAAATCCACCTGGAACAATAATGCCACTTACATCACTTAATTTTTCTTTATAATTATTTTCGTTTAATTCTTCGGAATCAATCCATTCAATGGATACATGGGCATTTAACTTAAATCCAGCATGATTAAGTGCTTCAACAACTGAAAGGTAAGCATCATGAAGCTGTACGTATTTGCCCACAAGACCAATCTTAACTTCCTTATTTCTACCTGCAATGTTACAGCAAAGATTCTTCCACTCTGTTAAATCTGCCTTTGGTACATTAAGAGACAACTCTCTGCATACAACATCCGAAAGACCAGCTTCTTCCAACATTAAAGGAGCTTCATATAAACTAGGCAGAGTTCTATTCTCAATTACACAATCTTCCTTAACATTACAGAACATGGAAATCTTTTTAAATATGGATTCTTCCAAAGGTTCATCACACCTTAAGACAATAATGTTTGGATTAATGCCCATACCCTGAAGTTCCTTAACGGAATGCTGGGTAGGTTTTGATTTATGTTCATTTGAACCATGTAAGTATGGAACTAATGTAACATGAATAAATAAACTATTTTCCCTTCCAACTTCAAGGCTTATTTGTCTTACTGCCTCAAGGAAAGGCTGGGATTCAATGTCACCAATGGTTCCGCCTATTTCAGTAATTACAACATCTGCATCAGTTTCATTACCCACTCTATAAACAAAGTCTTTTATTTCATTTGTGATATGTGGAATTACCTGAACCGTGGATCCTAAGTATTCACCTCTACGCTCCTTATTAAGAACATTCCAATATACTTTACCAGATGTAAGATTTGAATACTTGTTAAGATTTTCATCTATAAATCTTTCATAGTGTCCAAGATCAAGATCAGTTTCAGCACCATCGTCTGTTACATAAACCTCACCATGCTGATATGGACTCATGGTACCTGGATCCACATTAATATATGGATCAAGTTTCTGGGCTGCAACTTTAAGTCCTCTTTCCTTTAAAAGTCTTCCCAAGGAAGCTGCTGTTATTCCCTTACCCAAGCCTGATACTACTCCACCTGTTACAAATATATACTTTGCCATTTCCTTATCCTTTCGCTAATACTAGACTACAAATACTAAACTATAAATTTGTATAACCCATCAAATCTTCATCAACTTCTTTTGCAACACCTCGGCCTTCGCTTATAGCCCATACAACCAATGACTGACCTCTTCTCATGTCACCCACTGCATAAACCTTATCAACTGAGGTTTTGTATCCATCAACACTTGTCTTAACATTACTTCTTTCATTAACATCAACACTAAAGGAATCTGTTACATATTTTTCACTTCCCAAGAAACCTGCTGCAATTAATACAAGTTCACATGGAATTTCCTTTTCACTTCCTGAAACTACTGTCATATTAATTCTACCAGTTTTCTTATCTTTTTCAGGTTTTAAGGAAACTGTTTTAACCGCCTTTAGATTTCCATTTTTATCTTTAATAAATTCTTTAACTGTGGTCTGATAAATACGAGGATCATTACCAAATTTATAAATAGCTTCTTCCTGACCATAATCTGTTTTTAAGACCTTAGGCCATTCAGGCCATGGGTTTGATTCTGCCCTTTCTGCGCATGGCTTTGGCATCATTTCAAGCTGTGTAACTGATTTTGCTCCAAGTCTAATGGAACTGCCTACACAGTCATTACCTGTATCACCGCCACCAATAACAACCACATTTTTATCCTTAACTTCTTTTTCTATATCACTACCAGCAAGAATAACTACATCTTTTTTTGAATAATCAAGACTCTTGGTCACTCTTGTTAAAAAGTCAACTGCAAAATAAATGCCCTTTGCATCTCTTCCATCTGCCTTAATATCTCTTGGATTAGAAGCACCACAAGCAAGAATGACTGCATCAAATTCTGCTAAAAGTTTAGAAGATTTAATGTCCTTACCAACATTTGTATTTACTGCAAATTTAACTCCTGCTTCTTCCATAAGTTTGATACGTCTGTCTATAATTCTTTTATCAAGTTTCATATTTGGAATACCGTATCTTAAAAGTCCACCAACTTTATCACTTCTCTCAAATACAGTAACCTCATGTCCTCTTTTATTTAGAAGAGCTGCTGCCGCAAGACCTGATGGTCCGCTTCCCACAACTGCAACGCATTTACCTGTACGCGCGACTGGTTTTTCTTCTTTCACCAAACCATTTTCAAATGCATATTCAATGATAGTTTTTTCATTTTCCTTTGTGGAAACCGGTGTATCATGTAGTCCACAGGTACATGCATTTTCACAAAGTGCAGGACAAACCCTTGAAGTAAACTCAGGAAAACTATGAGTTTTTGAAAGTCTTCTGTATGCCTGATTTAAATCTCCTCTGTAAACCAAATCATTTACTTCTGGAACCAGATTGTGAAGCGGACAACCCGAAGTCATACCTGATATCATCATTCCGGCCTGACAGAATGGAACACCACAGTCCATACATCTTGATGCCTGTTTTTTCTGCTCTTCAATAGGAAGAAGATTATGAAACTCATTATAATTCTTTATTCTTTTTTCTTCACCCGTAACTGGGCCATCTACTCTTGTATAATCAAGAAAACCTGTTATTTTTCCCATATCTTCCTCCATTATTATCCTATATGTTTTGTAAATGCATTAACCTCTGCCTGTTCATGATCCATGCCCTGTTCCTCAAACTCAGCAGTAAGTCTTAACATTTCCTTATAATCAGTTGGTATTATCTTCTTAAAACGCTTAATGTACTCATCAAAGTTTTCAAGAATTCTCTTACCCTTTTTTGAATCAGTATAATGAACATGATTTTCAATAATTCTCTTTATTTCTTCAATATCATTTTTATATTCAACCATTTCCATGTTTACCAATTGCTTATTCAGGTTTTTATAAAGCTTGTTGTCCTCATCAAGTACGTAAGCAACACCACCACTCATACCTGCGGCAAAGTTTTTACCCGTAGGTCCAAGTATTACAGCCTTACCGCCTGTCATATATTCACAACCATGCTCACCCACGCCTTCACAAACTGCTATGGCACCTGAATTTCTAATACAGAAACGCTCACCAGCCATACCTGCAATATATGTTTCTCCAAGAGTAGCACCATATAATGCCACATTACCAACAATAATATTTTCTTCAGGATTATATTTAACGCCCTTAGGCGCCTTTACAATTATCTTTCCACCTGAAAGACCCTTGCCTAAATAATCATTACTGTCACCCACAAGACTTAAGGTAAGTCCCTTAGGAATAAATGCACCAAAGCTCTGGCCGCCAGCGCCATTACAATTAATAACAATTGAATCATCCTCTAAACCATCAGGATTCTTTCTTGTTATCTCGGCACCAAGCAATGTACCAAATGTTCTGTCGGTATTTGTAAGTTCAACAGAAACCTCACATTTTGACGGCTTCTTTGAACCATTATTAATAACATTTATTATATCTTTAGTCTTTAATAAAACTGATTCATCCTTAGTTTCATTAAGTTTAAAATCATATTTTTTATCAGGGGCAAATGTAACCAAATCTCTGTCTACTTTTGACATATCAAATAAAATTCTGCTTAAGTCAATCTTGCCCTTTGCGTCCCTTTCATCTAGTGAATCCTTAACCTTTAATAGATCAGTTCTTCCAACTAATTCATCAACGGTTTTTACTCCAAGAGCTGCCATGTATTCACGAAGCTGTCTTGCTACAAAAATCATGAAATTTTCAACATACTCAGGCTTTCCTCTGAATCTCTTTCTAAGTTCAGGATTCTGAGTTGCAATGCCCATTGGGCATGTATCACTTTGGCATACTCTCATCATTACACAACCCATGGTTACAAGTGGTGCTGTTGCAAATCCAAATTCTTCCGCACCAAGAATTGCCGCAATAGCAACATCTCTACCACTCATAAGCTTACCATCAGTTTCAATAACCACCTGATTTCTAAGATTATTGGCAACCAATGTCTGATGAGTTTCAGCAAGTCCCATTTCCCATGGAAGGCCTGCATTATGAATTGAACTAAGTGGAGCTGCACCTGTACCACCATCATATCCTGATACAAGAACAACTTCAGCACCTGCCTTTGCAACACCTGCTGCAACCGTACCAACACCCGCTTCAGAAACAAGTTTTACAGAAATTCTTGCATTCTTATTTGCACATTTAAGATCATATATAAGCTGAGCCAAATCTTCAATGGAATAAATATCATGATGTGGTGGTGGAGATATAAGGCTTACACCCGGTGTTGAATGTCTTGTTTTTGCAACCCATGGGTAAACTTTCTTTCCTGGAAGATGTCCACCTTCACCTGGTTTAGCACCCTGGGCCATCTTAATCTGAATTTCCTTGGCACTTACAAGATATTTGCTGGTAACACCAAATCTTCCACTTGCCACCTGCTTAATGGCTGAACTTTTATCTACCTTGCATCCACAAGTAGCAAGTCTTTCATCACTTTCACCACCTTCACCACTATTTGACTTACCATGAAGATGATTCATTGCAATTGCAAGAGTTGTATGTGCTTCCTCTGAAATTGAACCATAGGACATGGCACCAGTCTTAAATCTTTTAACTATGGACATTTCATCTTCTACTTCATTTATGTCTATTCCATTTGCCGGATAATTAAAATCCATTAAACTTCTAAGATATCCTGTCTTTTCACTATCAACCATCTTGGTAAATTCTTTAAATTTCTCGTAATCCCCTTCTCTGGTTGATGCCTGAAGCATATGAATTGTCTGTGGATTATATCTATGATTTTCTCCACCGCTTCTCATCTTATGTCTGCCCATGGCAGTAAGTTCCATATCCACAGGAAGCCCCAGTGGATCGAAAGCCTGACTATGAACCTTATCAGTTGTCTTTGCTATGTCTTCAAGTGTAATACCACCCACGCGACTTACAGTACCTGGGAAATATTCATCTATAACTTCTTCTGAAATACCAATTGCCTCATATATCTTACTACCCTGATATGACTGAATTGTTGAAATACCCATCTTAGAAGCAATCTTAACAATACCTCTTAAAATTGCTCTGTCATAATCCTCGATAGCAGCATAATAATCCTTTTCAAGAAGGCCATCTTCAATAAGTTCACCAATTGTTGCATAAGCAAGATATGGATTAACAGCAGATGCACCATAACCCAAAAGAGTTGCAAAATGATGAACTTCCCTTGGCTCACCTGATTCAATAATCAAAGACATGGCAGTACACTTCTTTGTTTCAACCAAATGCTTATGAACAGCAGAAACTGCCAAAAGAGAAGGAATAGCCACATGGTTTTCATCAACTCCTCTATCAGAAAGAATAAGAATTGTTGCTCCATCCCTATAAGCCTTATCAACCTCAACAAATAAATGATCAAGCACTCTCTTCATAGGTGTACTCTTATAGAAAAGCAAGGATACTTTGAAAGCCTTAATTCCATCCTTATCAAGATGCTGTATTTTTAACATATCAAGATCAGTTAGAATAGGATTGTGAATCTTAAGCACATGACAATTCTGTGGTCCTTCTTCTAACAGATTACCATTTTTACCAACATAAACTGTTCTTGATGTAACAATCTTTTCTCGTTCTGCATCAATAGGTGGGTTTGTTACCTGGGCAAATAATTGCTTAAAATAATAGAATAATGGCTGATATTCCTTTGAAAGAACTGCAATAGGAGTATCAATACCCATTGAGCCAATACTCTCTGTTCCGTTAAGGGCCATGTTTAAAATACCCTCACGATAGTTTTCATAAGTATATCCAAAGGCTTTCTGTAACTTCTTTCTTTCATCCCCTGATATTTCAGGTATTTTTTCATTTGGAATCTTTAAATCTTTTAACTTCAAAAGACTCATGTCAAGCCATTCACCAAATGGATTCTTATGAGCATATTTTTCCTTTATTTCCTCATCTGTATAAATCTTATTTTCCTTGGTATCCACAAGAAGCATTTTTCCAGGATACAATCTTTCCTTTTTAAGAATGTGTTTTTCATCTATTTTTAAAACACCAACTTCTGAAGAAAGAATAAGTCTGCCATCATCAACAACATAAAAACGTGATGGTCTAAGACCATTTCTATCAAGGATTGCTCCCATCACGTCACCATCTGAGAAAAGAATTGATGCAGGACCATCCCATGGTTCCATCATTGTTGCATAATACTGATAAAAATCACGTTCTTCCTGAGACAATGTATCGTTATGTGCCCATGGTTCAGGAATACAAATCATTGCTGCAAGTGGTAAATCCATTCCACTCATAACAAGAAATTCAAGAGTATTATCAAGCATTGCTGAATCAGATCCACTAGATGAAATTACTGGTAAAACCTTAGTCATATCTTCTGCGCTTAAATGCTCACTATGCATGGTTTCTTCCCTGGCAAGCATTTTGTCAGCATTGCCTTTTATGGTGTTAATCTCACCATTATGGACCATAAATCTATTAGGATGAGCTCTATTCCAGCTTGGGTTTGTATTAGTAGAAAATCTTGAATGAACCATGGCTATGGCTGATTCAAAATCTTTATCAGTTAAATCCATAAAAAATGTACGAAGCTGACCAACTAAAAACATACCCTTGTAAACTATGGTTCTGCATGATAAAGAGGGAACATAAGTATTTACATTACTCTGTTCAAACTCACGTCTGATAATATATAATTTGCGGTCAAATTCTAAATCACTTTTATATTTTTCAGGTCTTTCAATAAATACCTGTTCAATAACAGGCATACACTCTCTTGCTTTATTTCCAAGAACATCTGGTTTAATATTAACACTTCTCCAACCCAAAATATTCATGCCCTCTTTTTTTACTATAATTTCGAACATGGATTTTGCCTGTCTTCTTTGCAAGTCATTTTCTGGAAAGAAAAACATACCAACACCATATTCTCTTCTATCAGGCAAATTCACTCCCTCTTTTTTCATAGTTTTAACAAAGAATTTATGAGGAATCTGAGTTAAAATACCTACACCATCTCCGGTTTTTCCTTCTGCATCTTTACCTGCTCTATGTTCAAGATTTTCAACTATACTAAGAGCATCAGTAACAATCTGATGACTTGCCTTTCCATCTATTTGAATGATGGCGCCAATACCACAGTTATCATGTTCAAAAGAACTGTCATAAAGGCCCTTGTTTTGTAATTTTTCATAAACACCATTTGTATTACTCATCTTAATTCCTCCTAAATACAAACTTTCTGCATTTTCCTCGTCGTATAAACACAAAAAAAGGCACTTCGGGTTAAACCCGAAGCGCCTTTGCTTCAAAAAACAACTAGATATAGTATAATCTTTTCTAAAAAATTGTCAAGCATATTTTTAATATCAACTTATATTATTATTACATTTTTATATCACTTTATTTGTCTTTGAATTCAGCTATTTGTTCTATAATTTCATCATAAGTATAATATGTATCCTCCTTGCCATCTGTTCCAATTAACATATATGAATCCATATCCTCATAGTATTGTAAAAAAGAAACTGAGCTGCATGGCATCGTGTAATCAACAACATTACTAAAGCCCTCATCCGCATTTCTTAAACATATGATTGCCTCATCACCTATATTATGAAGATCTTTTTGATAATATAATTCTTTAATCATATCAACATTTTGGTACTCAAATTTGTCTGGATTAATACCAAAATAATCTAAATAGTCATCATAAGTAAACAATCCTCCAAGTTCATGTACTGTAACAACATCACCTCTTTTTAAATCACCATATAGGCTCTCATCAATTGTAATTGTTAATATTGTATGTGGATAATCTTCATCTAAATAATATGAAGTATCTGTCACATGTGCTTTAACAATTTGATCAGCCTGGTCAATACTATTTTCTAAATTAAACTCATACATTTTTAGTCCAAAATCATCAGAATGTTTTATAACTGCAACCTTATCGAAATCCTTGTCTATATCCTGCTCACCATTTATTGTAGCATTTTCTGACACAATCTCTGTGCTTTCACCTTTTTCCTCATTCGTATCATTTATCTCTTTTCCACATGAAGACAAACACATTGCTATTATTGCTATAAAAAATACTATTCTTTTCATAACTATTTCCTCCTCTAACAGTAAACATGATATATACTACTTATATCAAATGATGTAAGATAATCTGTATGATTTGGCGAAGTCAAATATTTTGCCATTATACTTTCTATGCTACATTCAACATGTAACAATCCCAAGGCATGACCTGTTTCATGTATTGTAGTCACTCTTGCTAATATATAATTTCCAAGTGCTTTATCTCTAAGATATACATAGGCATACTGATAATTCGAAGTGACAGCATGATCAACAATACTACTATCTGATGATATTCTAAATTTAGTTGCCCCATATAAACCGTCCTCAATATTTGTATGAAGAATTCTTAATTGTGCACTGTTTACCGATGTAGTTTTAACTAATTGCATATTTCCACATACATTCCAGCACAAAACAGCATCTTTAATAACACCACTATAGGCAGTAGAAAAATAAGGTGCAATGTAAAAATATCGTGTCCCAATTTTTGAACCACTTGATGATTTTAAATATACATCACCCATAGTATGATATTCTCCATGTCCACAACCCACGCATCCACATGTAGTGGCATTGATTATGTTTGACGATGAGTTGACACATAATGAAAAAATCATAAGAAATGAAAAAAACAGTTTCCTATTTTTCATGAGTATAACCTCCCTCCAATAAAAATATACATCAAAAGCATCTGATACATATATTGTAACTAAAATATATATAAAATCAATCGTTTGGCATAAATGAACGATATATGGCAAAATTGGAAAAATATCAAAAAATTTTAAACAAAATCCAACAAAATTTTTGTGCTATTTATACAAAAATCTAATTTTCATTTTTATTATACTCTTTCCATTTTATTATACGTTTATACTGGATACTTTCCAGTAAAACATGCCTTACATAATGGTAATTCACCTACCATATATTTAAAGTCTTCGATTCTAAGATATTTTAATGAATCTGCACCCACACTCTTACATACTTCTTCATCGGAATGTTCAGACGCAATAAGCTGCTTTGTTGTAGGTACATCAGTACCATAGTAACAAGGATGTAAAAATGGTGGTGAACTTATCCTTACATGGACTTCTTTGGCACCTGCCTTTTTTAGCATCTTAATTAACTGCCTCATGGTAGTTCCTCTTACTATGGAATCATCTATTAAAACGATATTCTTTCCCCTAACAGTTTCTTCCAAAACACTTAATTTCATTTGTACTGCCATTTTTCGTTCTTCATCCGTTGGTTTAATAAACGAACGTCCAATGTAACTGTTTTTGTGGAAAGCCAAGGCAAAGGGAATCCCTGACTCTTTGGCATAACCTTCTGCCGCAGCCAGCCCTGAATCAGGGACCCCAATCACAATATCGGCGCACACTTTTTCACTTCTTGCTAATGCTCTTCCTGCATTAACTCTTGCTTCATGGATTTCAATCCCATCCATAACCGAATCATTTCTTGCAAAATAAATATATTCAAATATACAATGAGCTCTCTTTTTCTGACATAAACTCGTATCTGATTTTATTCCCTCTTTTGTTATGGTAATAACCTCTCCAGGTTCAATATCCCTTATTATTTCTCCACCTACAGAAGTTATGGCTGAACTTTCAGATGCCAAAATATAATCAAAACTATTGTTATCTTTTTCAGAATCATTAGTTTGTTTTTTCCCTAAAATCAACGGTTTAATACCAAATGGATCTCTAATACCTATAAGTTTTTGTGGACTCATAATGAGGACTGCATATCCACCTTTTAGTTTTCTAGCCGTCTTTTTTACTGCCTCTTCAATGGAAGTTGTTTTTACTCTCTCTCCTATTATTTCATAGGCAAGAACCTCTGTATCAGATGTTGAAAAATGAGCAAGTCCTCGATACATCTGGTCACTCTTTAGAGTCCCGGCATTAACTATATTTCCATTATGAACCAATGCTAGACTTCCTTTAATATAATTCATGGCTATGGGCTGAGCATTCTCAACTTTACTTCCTCCAGTAGTTGAATACCTTACATGTCCCACTCCACTATTACCAATCATGGATTCTAAATCACATTTATGAAACACTTCACTAACCAGACCCATATCCTTCTTTATATTTAGATTACCCTTAGGGCCACTTCTGTCGGTCACAGCAATACCGGCACTTTCCTGTCCCCTATGCTGAAGTGCAATAAGTCCATAATAAATATCCCTTACAACATCCATTCTGCTATTCGAAAAAATACCAAATACTCCACATTCTTCATGAAGTTTATCATCGCTTACTGATATTTCGTTATCGCATTTTGTTTTTATTATATTGTTTTCACTTTTTGTTTTTTCAATATAACCTTCTACATTTTTCTTGTTGATTTTTTGCAAATTATCCATGATTTTTCTTCCTATTTTTTTATTTCTTTTTTAACGCACTTACAGGGTCTGGAAATACTCTAGTATAAGAATATTCCCAAACCCTTAAGGCCTTATTTACTATAGTATTATTTTTTTATCAAAGCAAATTTATTTATTCTACATCCTGAAGAGCAGCGTAATCTTCCTCACCTGTTCTAATCTTAACAACACGGCTAACTGGATATACAAATACCTTACCATCACCAATCTTACCTGTGTAAAGAGTAGCCTTTGCTGTTTCAATAACTTTATCTACAGGAATCTTGCTTACAACTACTTCAAGTTTGATCTTAGGAAGAAGAGTTAAATCCATTTCAACACCACGGTATCTCTCACCGGATCCTTTTTGGATACCACAACCACTTACCTGAGTAACCGTAATACCTGTTACACCTAAACCATTAAGAGCTCTCTTAATCTTATCGTATCTTGAAAGTTTCGTTATAATTACAACCTTATAGATTCCAGTATCAACAACACCAGCCTGTGCCATTTCTTTCGCTGCATTAACAACAGGAACTGAAAGCTGTTTCTTAGCCTCTGATGCTTCATTATAATCATTTACACCAAGACTTGTGTTTTCATTTTCAGTCATTGCTGTATCTGACATATCCATGATACTAAATCCAGAATATGCTGATGCAAGACCATGTTCTGTGCTATCAAGACCTTCAAGTTCTTCTTCTTCAGAAACTCTAAGTCCAAAGATAAGATCAATTACTTTAAATACTATTAACATTGTTACAGCTGTCCATGCAGCTACTGATACAAATCCGATTAACTGAACTTTTAACTGATGGAAACCACCACCATAGAATAAACCTTTAACAGCATCATTACCTGGTACAGATGTTGTTGCAAAAAGACCTGTTGCAATTGTACCCCAGATACCATTCATCATATGTACTGCCACAGCACCTACAGGGTCATCAATATGAAGTACATAATCAAGTAACCAAACACCGAATACTACCAAAAGACCAGCTACAGCACCAATGATAATAGCACCTAACGCATCTGTAACATCACAAGGAGCTGTGATTGCCACAAGACCGGCAAGAGATGCATTTAAACACATTGAAACATCTGGTTTACCATACTTAATCCATGTAAATATCATACATACTACTGTTGCAACTGAAGGAGCGATTGTCGTTGTTACAAATACTGATGCTAACTGATCAACTGATGTACAAGCTGCACCATTAAATCCATACCATCCAAACCAAAGGATAAATACACCAAGAGCACCAATTACTAAGTTATGTCCAGGAAAAGCATTTACTTTGACAACTTTTCCAGCTTTGTTCTTTTCAAATTTACCAATACGAGCACCTACAAGTTTAGCACCAATAATAGCTGCTATACCACCAACCATGTGAATTGCACATGAACCGGCAAAATCATGAAATCCCATCTGTGCTAAGAAACCATCACCCCAGATCCAATGAGCTTCAATAGGATAGATACATGCTGAAATAACACCTGAATATACACAATAGCTTAAGAACTTTGTTCTCTCTGCCATGGCACCTGAAACGATTGTTGCAGTTGTGGCACAGAACACTAAGTTAAAAATAAAATTAGACCAATCAAAACTACCATAATCTTTAAAAATATCTAAACCAGGTTTACCAATAAAACCTGCCATGTCCTGGCCTAATAAAAAGCTAAAACCAATTAGAATAAAAACACAACATCCAATACAGAAGTCCATAAGATTCTTCATTAAAATGTTACCTGCATTTTTAGCTCTTGCAAAACCAGATTCAACCATGGCAAATCCTGCCTGCATCCAGAACACAAGTGCTGCCCCTATTAAAAACCATACTCCAAATACTTCTCCATTAATTGCATTTAATACTTCAGTAGTCATAGTTTATCCTCCTTTGTCTGTATGTTTTTGAGTGTGACCATTAAGTCTCCTCTATGAAAAAAGGCACTCCGGGTTATCCCGAAGCGCCTTTGCTTCTAAATCTCAATATTATTCTAAATCATTTACTTAAGAAACACATAATTAATTTACGCTGAACAATAATTGTCCATAACTTGGGAATGGCCAATCTCTCTGGGATGTAAGCATTTCTGCCTCATCAACATATCCTCTAAGAGTATCCATCTTAGGAAGAAGCTCATCTCTAACGAATGCTGATGATTCAAATACATCTGAAAGATCCTTAAATTTATCAAGTGCCTCCTCAAGAGCTGTTACTGATACAAGAATACTATCTGTAAGTTCAGATAATCTTTCCATTGTAGATACTTCATAATTACACTTAACATTGTCACTAACCTGTCTCATTAATGATGTAGTCTGTGCAAGTCTGTATAAGTATCTTTCAATAGCTGGTAAGTAATTCTTACGTACCATGTCAACCATGGTAAGACCTTCAATATTTACTGTCTTAACATAGTTTTCAAGCATGATTTCACATCTTGACTGAAGCTCAGCCTCAGTAAATACCTTATGCTCCATAAGCATATCCATGTTCTTCTTATCAAGTAAGTGTGGCATTGCATCAGCTGTTGTCTTAAGATTTGATAATCCTCTAACTTCAACAGCTTCCTTAACCCATTCATCTCCATATCCATTACCGTCAAAGAGAATTCTTTCATGCTCACTAATTACCTTCTTAATAAGTTCATGAAGATCACTTTCGAAATTATTTGAATTCTCAAGTACATCTGCATACTGCTTAAGACTTTCTGCAACAGCTGCATTAAGCATAATGTTACAACAAGCAATACTGTTAGAAGAACCAAGGGATCTAAACTCAAACTTATTACCTGTGAAAGCAAATGGTGATGTTCTATTTCTATCAGTTGTATCTCTGCTAAATCTTGGAAGGGCATGTACACCAAGCTTCATCTTAACTTCTTCAGTTCCCTGATATGGTAAATCATTCTTAATAGCTTTTAAGATAGCTGTAAGTTCGTCTCCAAGGAATACTGAGATAATAGCTGGTGGAGCTTCATTTGCTCCAAGTCTGTGGTCATTACCTGCAGTAGCAACTGAAAGTCTAAGTAAATCCTGATAATCATCAACTGCCTGAATAACTGCACAAAGGAATAATAAGAACTGTGCATTTTCATAAGGTGTCTTACCAGGTGATAAAAGATTTACACCTGTATCTGTTGCAATAGACCAGTTATTATGCTTACCTGAACCATTTACACCAGCAAATGGTTTCTCATGAAGCAAACATTCCATGCCATGACGGCTTGCAACCTTTTTCATAATTTCCATTGTAAGCTGATTTGCATCAGTTGCAATATTGGTCGTGGAATAAATAGGTGCAAGTTCATGCTGTGCAGGAGCAACTTCGTTATGCTCTGTCTTAGCTAAAATTCCTAATTTCCATAATTCGTTGTTAAGATCTTCCATATACTCTGTAACTCTTGGTTTAATTACACCAAAGTAATGATCATCCATCTCCTGACCCTTAGGTGGCATTGCACCGAAAAGAGTTCTGCCTGTATATTTAAGATCTGGTCTTTTATCGAAAACTGCCTTATCTACCAAGAAGTATTCCTGTTCAGGACCAACTGAAGTTCTAACATATTTAACATCTTCGTTTCCAAAGAGTTTAAGAATTCTTTTTGCCTGTCTATTAATTGCTTGCATACTTCTAAGAAGAGGTGTCTTTTTATCAAGCGCTTCTCCTGAGTATGAACAAAATGCTGTAGGAATACATAATGTATGATCCTTAATAAAAGCATATGATGTAGGATCCCAAGCTGTATATCCTCTTGCTTCAAATGTAGCTCTAAGACCTCCAGAAGGAAATGATGAAGCATCAGGTTCGCCTTTAATCAATTCTTTTCCTGAAAATTCCATAACCACACCGCCTTTAGCAGTTGGTTCAATAAAGCTGTCATGTTTTTCAGCTGTAACACCTGTAAGTGGCTGGAACCAATGTGTGAAATGTGTTGCTCCATTTTCAATTGCCCATTTTTTCATTTCTTCAGCAACTGCATCTGCAACACTTTCATCAAGTTTTACATTTTCATCTATTGTTTTTCGCAGTGATGCATATACTTCATCTGATAATCTTGCCTTCATCTCTTTATCACCAAAAACAAGTGATCCAAAGAGTTCCGGTACATTAATTTTTTCCATAATGTTCCTCCTTGAGATTTAAAACTATTTTATTTTTTTATGATAAGATTTTGGCCAAAAAAACGGCGCCTTAGAGACTAATCTCTAAGACGCCTTTGTCTTTACACGCCGAATTATACTACTAGTATTTTTAGTTGTCAACTGTTTTTTTAAATTTTTTATCTAATGTTTCTCCATCAACTAATGCACTCATTCTATATTTATCGTTTTTAAATAAAATATCTATCCTCTTATTTCTAACAGACTTTTCCTGATTATATATAATCATTCCTTCATCATCAATATCAAAGAATATCTTCCCTTCACCTTCGTCAAAAGAAACTATAACATAATCATCCGTGTATTCATACGTACAAAAACCTTTTTCAATATCTTTATAACTAGTATCTATATCTATATTCAAATCACCTACCCAACAAGTACCATTATTCTTAAATTCAATCATTGTCATTGATGTTGTTCCATCATTGTATCCACTATCCTTTATATATACAACATGATTATTAGTTTTTTCAGTTTCATCTATACAATTACTTGTACTTTCAATGATACTATTATTCATTGTATTATTTCCACACGATGAAATCATCATTATAACTGCTATAATAATTAAATATATATTTTTTTTCATCTTCACCCCCCCAAAACTAACAAGGCATATGTTTATATACAGAATACATATTTCCAGATTTATAATAATAGCTATTGATATGTAAATTATAACGGAAAAATATCAAAAAAAACAACAGTTTGGCATAATTGGACGATATATGGCAAAATTGGAAATAATTTAAAAAATAATTAATAAAAAAATAGCACAGATTTTGTGCTATTTTTACAAAGTTTAAATTCAATTGTTATTAATTGTGAACTTAAACTTACTTCCTTTCTTACCCTAATACATAATAAACAATCTCCTTAGGAGTATCACATATCCAAGTAGCGCCCGCCTCAATAAGTTCTTCCCTACTACCATATCCATATGTTACACCTATGCAGTCTACTCCGTTTTCTTTTGCTCCAACACAGTCGTACTTTCTATCTCCAATCATAACAATCCGATTTTGTTTACACTCTGATTTCTCAATGGCAACTTTTAAGATTTCACCCTTATGTTGTAAACCTCCTACAAGATCAGCTCCAACAACCACATCAAAGTACTTTGCAATATTAAAATAATCAAGGACAACATCCGTCATTACTTTAGGCTTTGAAGTAGCAATTCCTAGTTTGAAACCTTTGTCTTTTAATATGTTTAAAGTCTCATCTATGCCTTCATATAAACTGTTTTCATAAATTCCTATAGGATTATATCTCTCCCTGTATTTTTCAACTGCTTTTCTGGCATCTTTTTCTGAAAAACCATATCTTTCCATAAAACTATCCATAAGAGGTGGCCCAATAAACATATTAAGTCTTTCTTCATCTTCTTCAAGGATTCCAAAACTTTCAAGTGCATACTGGGCACATTTTTTCACTCCAGGACCAGAATCGGTTAATGTTCCATCTAAATCAAATATTATGAATTCTTTTTTATATTCTGCCATAGTATTATTCCAATCAAATATCTTTTTCTTTTCTAGTATTATTGTTTTTTCTGATATCTTATTAATTCTAGTATTTTTATATATTGTTAATCCACAATAATATAATCCGAGTTGCCAAATCCCTTATCTTTCCAAGGCTTATCAGTACCAATTTCATCTGTGGATGCATACCAAGGACTTGGAAGCGCACCTGTAAAATCTTTATCTCCACACAGCATCTTTGCCACGCCCTGTCCTTCTGAACCTGGAAGGTAGCACATAACAACAGCTCCCCAATCATCAATATACTTATCAATGAAAACATGTCTTCCTGCAACAATTAATGTAATAACAGGCTTACCAAGTTCCTTTGCTTTTTCGATGGCATCAGCATTATCATCCATTGCAAGATCACCACATAAATCCATATTTTCGGCATCACCATACCATTCAGCATAGGATTTTTCACCAACTGCAAGAACAACTACATCTGCTTTTTCTGCATCTGCTTCATCTGTATAAACTGTAATTCCATAATCATCAGCAACCTGTTCAAATCCCTCTTTAATGGATGTTACTCCAGGTACATCATCCATTGGACTTCCTTGCCATTGAAGTGTCCATCCACCACACTGAGCAACTTTATCATCTGCTGCTGGACCCATTATATACACACTGCTTCCTTCCTTAAGTGGAAGTAAATCATCATCGTCCTTTAAAAGTACAAGACTCTCTTCTACTGCTTTTTCAGCCAAATCCCTATACTCCTGTGAACCAGTTTCACTCTGAACTGTCTCCACGTTTTCAAGTAATGGATCTTCAAACATTCCCAAATCCAGCTTAACCTGAATAATACGTTTCACTGCATCATCTATTCTTTCTTCACTAATATCACCATTACCAACAGCTTCTACGATAATGTCTACTGCCTCATTATATGTAGCTACTTCCATAAGCATGTCAATACCTGAGTTTACAGCAGTAACGACCTGATCGTAATAAGTTTCAAGAGAAGTGTTCTTTATGGAATCCCAATCACTAAGAATAAATCCTTCAAATCCCATATCTTCCTTAAGCATCTTTATATACTTATCATTTTCATGCATCTTAACACCATTTACAGATGAATGGCTAATCATTATTACCTTGCATCCCGCATCTATCTGTGCCTGATAAACATCAAGTAATGCATCTATCTCATCATCAGTAAGTGTAGCATCTCCTCTATCAATTAGTCTTTCTACATCAGAGTTTTCACCAGTTCCATATAATACATTTCCATCACCAAAATAATGTTTTACACATGCTGCAATACCACCATCCTGAAGACCTTTGGTAAATGAAACACTAAGTTTCTTAATATCTTCAAGATCTGAGCCATAGGATTCATATGTTCTTCCCCACCTTGGATCAACTGACTGTGCTACGCATGGTGAAAAACTTAAAAGCATGTGATTTAACTTTGATTCATCAGCAGTGGCAAGACCTATGTCATACATTAAGTCTTCATCATTTGCCGCTCCCAAACCTATGTTATGTGGGAAAATAACTGCGCCCAAACATCCATAAACTCCATGAACCTGATCCTGTCCATAAAAGTATGGGATACCTGCATCAGACTCCAGGGCTGCCTGCTGAAATCCATCAATAAAGTCAGCCCATCCCTCATAATCATATAATTCACCTATGGAAAGAATACTTCCATAACAATTTTCTTTCATCTCATTTTCTGATGTGTTATAGCAGGCAGGTTGCATCATCTGACAAGCCTTCTGCTCCAATGTAAGATTACTAACAATTTCTTCTGCAGTCATACCTGCATACTCTTTATACTTATAGTTTTCGTCTTTTACCTCATTCTCACCACTAGTTTCCTTTTCATTTGCTGTCGTAGTTTCTTTTTTGTCAGATGAACTATTATTACATCCAACCATAGAAAAACTCAAAACAAACGCCATGGATAATACAAGCATTTTTTTTGCAAGAGCTATGCTTTTCCCATTATCTTTTTTCCCACTAATATTTTTCTTCTTCATGTTCTTTTCATGTCCCCTTTCGTATTGTTGATTTCATTATAAAATTATTCATCTTAAAGTCATTGAACTATTTGCCCAACCATACAATTTGATTCTAATTCATATTCCGAAATATGTCAAAGATTTATTGTTATATTCTTTAAGCACGTATATGTAAAATTCATCTTGTTATTTCCAAACATTTAAGTTATTATATCTAAGGTGAGATAAACCCCACCCCAGATTATAATTAAAAGAGGTATTAAAATGGATAAAGTAATTTTAGCCTACTCAGGCGGACTTGATACTACTGCGGTTATTCCGTGGTTAAAAGAAACTTATGGTTACGAAGTTGTTTGCTGTTGTATCGACTGTGGTCAGGGCGAAGAATTAGACGGCCTTGAAGAACGTGCACAAATTTCCGGTGCTTCAAAGCTTTACATTGAAGATGTTGTTGATGATCTTTGCGAAAACTATATTATGCCATGTGTTCAGGCTGGCGCTGTTTATGAACATAAATATCTTATGGGTACTGCCATGGCAAGACCTACCATTGCAGCAAAACTTGTTGAGATAGCCCGTAAGGAAGATGCTGTCGCTATTTGCCACGGTGCAACTGGTAAAGGTAATGACCAGATTCGTTTCGAACTTGGCATTAAGGCTCTTGCTCCAGACATTAAGGTAATTGCTCCTTGGCGTGATGACAGATGGAACATGGATTCCCGTGAAGCAGAAATTGAATATTGCAAAGCTCATGGTATTGATCTTCCATTTGGTACTGATCAGTCATATAGCCGTGATAGAAATATCTGGCACATAAGCCACGAAGGTCTTGAACTTGAAGATCCTGCACAGGCTCCAAATTATGACCATATGCTTGTTTTAGGTGTAACTCCTGAAAAAGCTCCAGATGAAGATGTTGAACTTACTCTTACATTTGAAAAAGGTGTTCCTACTTCTCTTAATGGGGAAAAAATGAAAGTTGCTGATATTATTAGAAAGCTTAACACAATTGGTGGAAAGTATGGTATCGGTATTGTTGACATAGTAGAAAACCGTGTTGTCGGTATGAAGAGCCGTGGTGTATATGAAACACCAGGTGGAACAATTCTTATGGAAGCTCACCAGCAGCTTGAAGAACTTGTTCTTGACCGTGATACAATTGCACTTAAAAAGGATCTTGGAAGCAAGCTTGCAAGCATCGTTTACGAAGGCAAGTGGTTTACACCTGTAAGAGAAGCTATTTCTGCATTTGTTGATGTAACTCAGCAGTATGTAACCGGTGAAGTTAAACTTCGTCTTTACAAAGGTAACATCATTAAAAATGGTACTACATCACCATATTCACTTTACAGTGAATCACTTGCATCATTCACAACCGGTGATATGTATGACCATCATGATGCAGAAGGTTTCATCACTCTCTGGGGACTTCCACTTAAGGTCCGTGCTATGAGAATGAATGAACTTAAGAAAGAAAACAAGAAATAAGATTCGCATAAATTTATTGTGGTTTCAAGTGATGCAGATTTTTGATTTTCCAAAATCTGCATCACTTTTTTAATTTCTTATGATACAAAAATGTCATTTTCATAATTTCGTGTATATAAAGCAACTTGTGGTCTGCTTTTCTCATTTCTCCAATTGCAGACCACTTCACAAATAATAACTGTGGTCTACTTTTTCCAAATCAGCAAAACCAGACCACTTCAAACATAATAACTGTGGTCTGCTTTTTCCAAATCTCCAAAATCAGACCACTTCACAAACAATAACTGTGGTCTGCTTTTTCCAAATCTCCAAAATCAGACCACTTCACAAACAATAACTGTGGTCTGCTTTTTCCAAATCTCCAATACCAGACCACTTCACAAACAATGACTGTGGTCTGCTTTTTCCAAATCTCCAAAACCAGACCACTTCACAAACAATAACTGTGGTCTGCTTTTTCCAAATCTCCAATACCAGACCACTTCACAAACAATAACTGTGGTCTGCTTTTTCCAAATCTCCAATACCAGACCACTTCAAACAAAATAAAACAAAAATAGTGGTCCGTTTCCTGCAAATTGCAAATAACGGACCACATATAATAACAAGAATTTTACCCAAGTAAAGCTTTTATCATCTCACCATCGTAAGTCACGCAAGTTTTGTTTTCAGCCTCGATTAAATATAATGCATGAGCTGCGATGTGTTCTGCTGCCTGCTCTATATCACGAATTCCCGATGTGTTTTTAAAGATATTCATAACCTCAAGAAGTGCCTCATCGGTAATAACAATTTCTTCACTCTTTAAGCCAATTCTTTCAAGAACCTTAGGAAGAGCAAACTTTGTAAAGATAACTTTCTTCTCCTCCATGGTATAATCTGGAAGTTCTATTACAGCAAATCTGGACATTAAAGGAGCACTGATTGCATCCTTGTCATTTGCAGTAGCTATTGGATAAACCCCCGTTGTAGGAATATTACACTCAATGTAATTATCAGTAAATCCAAGATTATCAAGAAGAGTTAAAAGTACATCTGCAGGGTTTCCATTACCCTTTCCTGATGATGCCTTATCAAGCTCATTTATTATAAACAAAAGATTTGAACTTTCAGCATTGGCAAATGCTTCCATAATCAAACCTGGTTTAGCATTTGCATAAATTCTTGAGCTACCAGTAAGCTGTTCGGGATCATTAATTGAACTCATTTCCAAAGTAGTCCAAGACATTCTTAAAATCTTAGCAACAGCATATGCTATCTGGGATTTTCCTGTTCCTGCAGGGCCTATAAGAAGAATACCATATGCAGGAAGTGTATGGGTTCTATTTATCTGAATAATTGTCTCTATAATTCTTTGCTTAACATTATCAAGGCCATATAATTCTTCATCAAGAATTCTTCTCGCTTCCACCGGATCAATTGGCTTAAACTCGGTGTTTTTCCACTGAATGTTTAACATCATGGAAAGAGCTCTTTGAGCATGCCTTCTCTCCTCTGGAGTAACTTCAGAAGATTTTGCCACAGCAAGATTTCTTCTTGCCCAAAGGCGAATATTCTCAGGCAAAGTACTACCTGCACAAGTAATATAATCCGTAATACTTTGAATACTTGTAAGCCTCATATCATCAGCATCATCTATTTCATCAATGTCAACTTCCGTATCAACTGGTGCATCACACTGAAGCAAACGGTTAATCATAAATTGTAAGAATCCATTTTCTCCTGAAAGTTTTGAACCCCTTACAGCCACACCTGTTTCAAGTATTTTGTAAACAGCATAACCATCCTCTGTGGACTTGCCGGAAAGGCGCACCATAATGCGATTATCTCCAAGCCATTTTACAAGATTTTCAAAACGAGCATTCAATTTTAAAATATCATGAGTACTTCCTTCCTCTAGTTCATATTCAAAAAAAGTACCCTTGGTTGGAGCAGCAAATATTCCATCAGAATGATGTTTTAAAACTTTATCCTTATCTGCAAGAATCATTATTGGATTACTTGCATTACTCTCTCTTTCATTAGAATAAAAAAGTTCATATGTTTTTTCTGCCTTTACTGTTTCTTCTTTTTTCTGATTAAAATCAAAAACTGCCATTATAAACCTCTCTTTTTAAACTATCTTGAATTAATTATGATTTATATCTGTATCTTTATTATTGTTTTTATCTGTATCTTTATTATTCTTATTAATATCTTTTTTATTTATCAAAAGCACATTCGTTGAAATCTTATACATCTTATCAGAGATTCCTTTTTTATCAGGATATAATCTTCCTTCCTGCTTGCGCTCGTATAGAATGTGATATCTTTCATATGCATGGGTAACACTTTCCTTCCAGGAAATATATATTTCCTCCATGGCATTATCACCCACTTGCATTAAGTGGTTTCTATCCTTTAGAATCTCTCTTAATTTTTCATACATTGACTGGGCACTTTCCTCGCAACAATAGCCGTTTCTTCCATCAATTATTCCCTCTGATGCACAACTGTTACTAATAACTAGACTTGGAAGCCCACAAGCTGCTGCTTCACGCACTACCAAACCATTGGTATCATATGTGGATGGGAACATAAAAAGATCTGCCCTTGTATTAATTGCCCTTAACTTTTCTCTGTCGTAGATAGCACCTGTAAATATGCATTTATCATCAAGTCCTACCTCTTTTACATATTCCTTAATCTCTAATTCGTCACTACCTTTGCCGGTAAATACCATTCTAAAGTCCTGTTCATTCTTAAGTTTCCTTAAGGCATCAATGATAAGTCTAATCCCCTTATACCAAAAAAGTCTGCCAACAAATAGTAAAATAGGAACATCTATATCAAGGCCATATTCTTTTGAAACTTCATCCACAATACTTTTATCCTGCCTACCCTTTGGGAAATCAACACCATTATTCATTACGATGTAATCTCCATCGTACCCCAAGGATCTAAGGTTTTCACCAGCGCCCCTACTTACAACCCATACCTCATCGCAGGAACGAATATTCCTATTTACAAATTTAATAACATCCTTTTGAAGTCTTTTATACTTTACTATCTTTGCAATATCCACATCAAATTTCGTATGATATGTAAAGACTATGGGTGCTATAACCTTTGACTTTAGTTCTCTTGCAATCATAGTGGAAACAAATGGGCAATGAGTATGTATTATATCCGGCTTCCTCTCAATTACATCCGCAAGTAATTTGGGATTAAAAGGAAGTCCAGCCCTGTATCCTTCCACCATGTTCCCCATATTTAAACTCTTATATCTTACAACCGGGAAATCAAATTTCGAATCATCTGCATCAGGGAATGATGGAGTTACCACAAATGGATTCCCCAGGTTTTCCTTTTTTAAAATATCTGCATAATTAACGACTGCATTTGCCACACCATCAATAAGTGGTGGAAATGAATCATTCAATAAACAAACATTAAATTTTTCCATGTAATATCTCCTTTATGTTGAAGATTATAACATCTTTTAGTAATTATAACAAATTTGCTACTTAACCCTCTTTGGCTTTATACCACCTTTTTTAAATAACTTTTTATACTTCTTTCGTTTATCAGATGGTACTGTTACCTTTATTTTTTTATTAGTCTTTTTAAACGCACCCTTTCCAACTTTTTTAAGCAAAGTGGTTCTAACTGTAATCTTCTTAAGTTTTTTGCAATTGAGAAAGGCATTTACTCCTATCTCCTTTATACCTTCAGAAAGCACAAGGGATTTAATTTTCTTATCTTTGGCAAATGCATTTGCCCCTATTTTCTCAACCTTATATGACACACCATCAACTGTTATTGTTGAAGGTATGGTTACTTTACTACTACTTTTATTTATTTTTGTATATTCAACACTACCCATAGAGTTTTTGTTGCCTAAAGATAAAATCTTGTATGTGGCCTTCGATGCATTATCAATTAATCTATCGCCAACTTTATGACTTATTTTATTTACGTCACTATTTGTATTACCACTACTGCTTTCAGACTTACCATTTTCACTTTCAAGTTTCTTCTTTTCAGCCTCAAGAGATGATACTTCTTCCTTAAGAGTATTCTTTGCTTTTTCAAGTTCTTCTTTTTCTTTCTCTAAATCAGATACACTTTCTTCAAGATTTGATAATTCTGTTTTAAGGCTCGACACTTCTGTTTCAATGCTTGATATTTCATTTTCAAGACTAACCTTATTAGTTTTTAGTGTAGAAATCTGGTTTTCAAGTTTTGTTTTATCGTCACCAAGAGAAGCTATCTGCTTTTCAAGTTCCTCTTTTTCTTTTGCAATATCATAGTTTTCACCCATAATACTTTCAAGTTGAGCATTAAGAGATGTAACCTGACCTGATAATTCTTCATTGGCAGCTATTAATTCTTCATTAATGTCTGTCAATTCACTATTAGATGCTTCTAAATCTGTAATCCTACTACTGAGTAATGCATTGGCTGATTCTAAATTAGACTTTTGTGTTTCTAATGTACTATTAGCTGATTCTAAAGTAGCATTTGCCGATTCTAAAGTAGCATTGGTTGATTTTAATACAGCATTGGCTGATTCCAAGGAAGCATTTGTAGCCTCTAATGTTGCATTTGCTGTTTCTAGTGATTCATTAGTTGACTGTAATGTTGCATTTGCTGATGCTAAGGAAGCATTAATTGACTGCAATGTGTCGTTAGCATTTTCCAACTGATTCTTTAAACTTGTAAGATTTGAAACCTGTGTTTCTAATGAAGAATTCTCATTTTCAAGAGTTTCAATAGAAGACTCTAATGAACTAATCCTCTCTTCTAAGCTAGTCTTTTCTTCTGTTAGTGTATTTATTCTTTCATTAAGTGTTACCTTGTCTTTTGTCAACGCAGTCACTGTTGCTTCAAGATTCGCTTTTTCATTTGTTAGCGTAGTTACTGTTGTTTCAAGATTTGCTTTATCATTTGTCAATGTATTTACCGTAGTATTTAACCCGCTAATCTCTGAATTCAATGAAGAAATACTACTATTTAAATTATTAATTGTACTTAAAAATGGAAGTACGCTTTCAAGGGAAACAAGTTTTGCATAAGTCTCTTTATCAACATATGTCTTCTGTGTTTCAGTTAAATTATTATATGCAGTTCTTGCAGAACTTATACTACTACTATCATTTACTGTAAGATTACTAACAGATGGAAGATTATTGATTAATGTTGTAACTTTTGCAGCCACCTCTTCATCCGTTTCTGTATTTCCAATAACTACATTACTTACAGAAAGCCCATTTGAACTTGCATAAGAAGCCGCATATGAACCACTTGGTGTATAAACTGTTGCACCAGTACATCCTAAAAACGCATCTGTACTAATACTTGTTACGCTATTTGGAATAGTTATGCTTGTTAAGTTAGTGCATGCGCCAAATGCATTATTACCAATAGTTGTTACACCATCTTCTATAACAACATCTGTAAGACTTTGACACATATAAAAAGCTGATGACCCGATACTACTTACACTGCCGGGAATAGTAATGCTTGTAATACCACTTCCGTAAAATGCTGAACTTGCAATGGAAGTAACAGTATTTGGAATTACTGTACTCTTACATCCAATAACAAGCTGATTATTTGAAATCTTAATAATTGCATTACAATTACTACCTGTATATGTGGTATTGGCACTATCAACTGTTATGCTTTCTAAACTACTACATAAGTTAAATGCTGTACTATAAATATTAATTGTGGTACTTGGAATTGACACACTTTTTAGATTAGTGCATTTCTGAAATGTTGTAGTTGAAATAATCTGCGTAGGTGAAGATATTATTACGCTTTCCAAACTTGTATTTTTCGCAAATGAATCCTTATTTAAAGTTTTTACTCCATAACCATCAAGTTGTGAAGGAATGGTTATATTTTTTTCACTACCAGTATAACTTGTAATTATTGCATAATCACCTGCTACATTATACTCGTAGTTTCCACATGTGTTTGCCATTACAAAACTTGTGTTAAATACACTAGTAAACACCATAACTGTTGATACAAATAAGCACTTTGTTTTTTTAATTATCTTTCTCATAATATCCTTTCCGATAATGACAATTCTTCTGTAATATCTTTATACTATTCTTTAACCAAATCCACCTCACGGACCTGAACCACTTTCTTTAAATCATCAAGTTTCATTTCAACCTGATACCCTACCTTGCCTGCACTAAAAACAATAGTATCAAATTCAGTAGCTAAACCATCAATAAATGTTTTAAACTGTTTCTTCATGCCTATTGGTGAGCATCCCCCGTGAATATATCCAGTAAGTGGTAAAAGTTCCTTTTGCATGATCATTTCAATACTTTTTTCACCACAAGCCTTTGCCGCCTTTTTTAAATCAAGTTCCTTTGCAACTGGAATCATAAATACGTAATGTTCCTTTGTTTTACCCACAGTCACTAATGTTTTAAATACTTTTCTTTCATCCTGCCCTAAGGATTTTGCAACCTCAACACCATTGGTTGTGGTCTCTTCTCCTTCCTTAACATAGCAGTATTCCTTATAATCAATCTTCTTTTGTTCAAGAATTCGGCACACATTGGTTTTATCTTCTTTTTTAGCCATTTTATTCCTCTCTGATTCTAATATTTCTTATAATTCAAACCTTTACAATTATACCACATCTTTTCTTTTCATTCTATATCTTTGACATATTAAAAGGGGCTTTAATAAGCCCCTTTATCTTTGGACAACTTGTCCTAATTATTCAATTTTTTAAAAAAGTATTTCCTACTTAACTTTACTTGGTTTAATTCCACCTTTCTTAAATTTCTTCTTATAACTCTTCTTCTTATCAGAAGGTACAAAAACTTTAATTTTCTTACTAACCTTCTTAAAGGAAGCTTTGCCAACCTTCTTTAAAACTGAAGTTCTTACGATTACCTTCTTAAGTTTCTTACAGTTGTTAAATGCCTTTGCTCCGATTTCTTTAATTCCCTCAGAAATAACAAGAGTTTTTAATTTCTTATCGCCGGCAAATGCATTTGCAGCAATCTTTTCAACCTGGTATGTAACACCGTCAACAGTTATTGTTGATGGAATAGTTACTTTTGCCTTACTTGCAAGTATCTTTGTATACTCAACAGTACCCATGGTCTTAGCGCTACCTAATGTTAAAATCTTGTATGATGCATTGCTTGCACTATCTACTAAAACATCACCAACTTTATGTTTTGCAATCTTACTTTCAAGTGTTGCTTTTTCTGTCTCAAGCTTAGCTTTTTCAGTTTCTAAAGCTGCTTTCTCATCTTCTAATTTTTCATTTGCATCTTCTAATGCATCATTTTCTTCATTAGCTTCTTCTAACTCTTTGCTAAGCTCAACTGCTTCATCATTAAGCGCTGCATTAGCTGCTTCTAATGTAGCATTAGCTGCTTCAAGTGCTGTGTTAGCTGCTTCTAACGCTTCTTTTGCTGCAGTAAGTGTGGCATTATTTGCCTCTAAATCAGCTTTAGCATTTTCTAATTCTTCCTTAGCTGATGCTAATGTAGCATTTGCTTCAGTTAACTGTGCTTTTTCTGTTTCAAGTGCTGCCTTTGCTTCTTCTAGAGCTTCATTATTGGCTTCAAGTGTAGCCTTTGCCTCTGCTAATTGTGCTTTCTCACTTTCAAGAGTTGCCTTTTCTGCCTGCAAATCACTTATTGTTCCACTGGCAGTTTCAAGTTCTTCTTCCTTTTCTTCAATTGACGCTTCTAGACTTGCAACCTGACCAGTTAATTCTGCAATTGCCAAACTAAGGGTATCAATTGTACCATTCAAATCAGTAATATCATTTTCTAATTCAGCAACATTATCTTCTAAGCCTTCCTTTTCAGCTGTAAGAGAATCTACTTGACCTTGTAATTCTGCATTATCATCAGTTAAATCATCAACTGTATTCTCTAATTCTTCCTTAGCTGAAGTTAAAGTTGCAATTTCCGCATTTGCTGCATCTATTGCCGCCTGTTTTTCAGCTATGGTAGCATCCTTGCTCTCTATGGTTTCATTTAATCCATCAATTGTTTCATTTAATTCATCAACTTCATCTTCAAGTTCACCTTTTTTAATCTCTAAAGCTGCAACACTTATATTTAACTGATTATTCTGATTTGTAAGATAAGCAATAGTTGCATTAAGACCAGTAATCTGTGTCTCTAAATCCGTTTTCTCTTCAGTAAGTGTATCTATTTCACCCTGTGCTGTTTCCAAATCACTATTTAATTCATCAATATCAGCATTTAAATCAGCAATTTCTTCATATAAACCATTTAATACTTCAACATATGGATATGCTTTTTCTAGTGCGACAAGTTTTGCATATGTTTCCTTATCAACAAATACCTTCTGATCATCCGTCAAATTTTCATATGCTTCTCTGGCTGCAACAATGGCATCACCATCTTCTTCCACAAGTTCATCAACAACTGGAAGTTCATCTATTAAAGTTATTACTACATTCGCTGCTTCTATATTTGCATCTTCAACCACTTTTTCTGCTTTAACAGCTATAAGAGCTTCAAGGCAATCTGAAACTTTTTTATAATATTCATCTTCTATCATTAATAATTGTTCATCTGTGAGATCCTGAAGTGCATATAATACTTCAATGATTGCATCTTCATCTTCCACTGTAATATCCTTACTGTCTGGAAGATTATTTATCTTTTCAATTATAGCATTTACAACAGCAATATCAGTTTCTGCTTCTTCACCAAATGTCAATTCATCATCAGTATGTCTAAACCAAACTGAATCTTCGCGATCCCATTCATATTGTCTGCCTTCTTCTCTTTCTCTTAAGACTCTTTTACCATCAACATCCTCATACTCATTATATACTTCCCTTAAAAATACTCGTACTTCAATATCTTCGGTTTCTGAAGGATCGATTTCAACCTTTATAATTCCACGTTCCCTATCAGTTGTAACTTTAATGTTATCATAGTCACCTTCTGTATTAACACGGGCACCTTTTCTTATGGTGTATAGCCATTCGTTCCAATCATATTCTTTGTCGCGTATCATAATGTAGAATGTATTTCTTGATTATGAATATAATACATTTTCGCTACCCAAGCAGAATTTTTCACTGACTAGCTGCTTTCCATATGCAGCTATAGCTGGAAGTTCTGTATCCATTCTTATCATGGATTTATAATCACCATCTCTATATACAAGTCTAAAGGAACCAACTTTATTGATTCTTATTGAGCAAACAAATGGAATTGTAAATGTCTCTCTCACATCCTCTTGAAGTTCTTCATCCCAGCGACTACACTCAATTGTGGCAGGCTCTATGCTATATTCATCTTCTGATAAAAGGAAACCTGCTTCATCAACTATGCTAAGCTTGCCATAATCTTCTTCTGATAATACATCAATTACTTCATCTTCACCATAAACACTCTTAATGCCCAATGTAACATTAATTGTATTTATCATTTCACATCCAAACTCTTTACCAAAAGACCTAAAGGAATCCTCATTCTCAGTAGGATCTGTAGCTATAGGCGCACCATACCATCCATATTCTCCAAAATCTTGATTTCTCCAATCTGCTCCAGAAATTACCAAACCATTTTCATTACCTAGGAAATTAAAACGATAACCTTCCTGCCATTCTTCCCACTCATTCTGCTGAGTTTCATCATTCCAACGTTCTTCACCTTTTGTGATATCAATTGTTATGGCATCCCATAAATTTCCAACCATGGTATCTGGCACATAAATCTGAAGAGCAACATAATCCATTGCCGTCCAATCCACCTGATTATCTCCCATTAAGAATTCATCACGGAAATTTACAGTAATATTTTGAGTTCTATTATCAAATACTTCCTGATTCATAATAAGATAATAAATGATGCCTGTCTCATATTCAAATTCCTGATCTGGCAATGCAACAAGATTCTCAAGTGATGCTTCTTCACTATTGTAAAGAGCAGTAAATGGAAGATGAACATTTATAAGAATCTCATTTTCAACACTTTCATCATCATACTTGATTTTAAACATACCATCTACTTTAAATTTGATATAATATACACCCTCTGGGAAATCTCTATATTTATCTTCCTGATCCTGATCATCCCAGTATCTTTCCTGATTAGAGAATTCAACAACATCATCTTCTAATAGATTATCCTCCATATCAGTAAAATAAATTTTATCATATTCTGCAGGAGCAGTAACCGCACGTCCTCCAGGAAATTCTTCAACAAATCCCAAGGACACTATTTGATCCATTCCGACTTCCATGTCCCAGTTTTCACCATACCAGCCCGGTTCTGTTGCCAGAGCAAAAGTATCATTCTCCCAACCATGTCCGGCAATTCCAAAACCGATAAATTCATCATATCCATAAACGCTTATGTTTATCCCCATAAACATATTAAATACAAGCGCTAAAGATAATATAAATGATAAACTCTTTTTAATACACTTCATACACTATCCTCCTCTAATTAATTAAGTGTCATATTGAACACTCATCCTACCTGTTTACGCCCCTATATATAAAAAGTGTGCAATTTCCGTATATAGTAAAATTACACAACTATATTTAAATAGTAATGGATTTTTTGTTGAATGTCAACAAGAAAAAGCGTTAATTTAATAACACTATCGTTTATTAATTAACGCTTTCATTCCATAAAACTTTTATGTATTTCCGTTCCAAAAATCCTTAATAGCATTGGTAGTTTTAATAGTATCCCCAAATACTATATCATTCCACTCCCTTGGAAATAGTTCCTTATATTGCCATGAATTAAAACGATTATCAAGAAGTGCAATAATTCCCTTATCACTTTCAGTTCTTATTACCCTTCCAGCTGCCTGCAATACCTTATTAATACCCGGAAATCTATACGCAAAATCAAATCCATCCATTTCTTTTCCATCGTAATATTCCTTAATTACATCTCGCTCTTTCCCTACCTGTGGAAGTCCGGTTCCGACAATTATGCTACCAATAAGGCTTTCCCTTCTAAGGTCAATACCCTCAGAAAAAATACCACCAAGAACACACATCCCGATCAACGACTTCGTTTTTACATTTCCATCCTTGCCATCTGTATTTTCCCCTTCGTCTAAAACTTCAAACCTGTCAAGAAACTCTTCTCTTTCATCCTCCGTCATTCCTGACTTTTGAATAATCAAATCATTATCCATGTCAAAACAATCTTCCTTCATTATCTCAAGAATGTTTTCAAGCAGTCTGTAGGATGGAAAGAAAACCAAATAGTTTCCCTTTTTGCACTCCACTATTTTCTTAATGGCTTCATATATTTTTTTATACTGATTATCTCCTCTTTCACTATATTTCGTAGTTACGGAAGTATTGCAAACAATACATCTATTAGCCGTGGCAAATGGTGAATCAATATAAACTGCTTTATCTTCCATATTACCAGTTAATAATTCTTTATAATGTTTTATTGGAAGCATGGTTGCAGAAAAAAAGATTGTACTCTTAGCCTTGCTCATGTAAATCTTAAGATTTGCCGATGGGTTTATACAAGCCAGATTAATGTAGAAATTATCATAATAATCAAGTTCTCCATATATCTGATAATGCTCATCTAATAATTCATGAATTTTTATAAAATTGCAAATATCAAAATAATACTCTAATAATTCATCCCTTCCATCAAATTCATCAATTTCATCAAGTAACTCTTCAATTGCCACAGAAAGTTTCATTATACTTAAGTAGAGATTGCCAACGCTATCAAAATACATCATGTCAAAACCTATACACTCTCTTCTAAGCTTTAAAAACTCACTATCCGTTTTAGCTAACTTCTTAGTTAGATTATAAACAGTATCAATATTATTCTTTTCTTTACCAAAGGCTTCATCTAATAATTTTTCAATTCTGCCTACATCTTCCTTACAGACTCGTGCAGAATACATATTTCTTGCCCTGTCCACGAGATTATGGGCTTCGTCCACCAAATAAAGATTAGTCTTACCACTTCCTTCTGAAATAAATCTTTTTAAGGAAACATTTGGATCATATACATAATTATAGTCACATATTATTCCATCAGTCCAATCACATATATCAAGACTTAATTCATATGGACACACATTATATTTATTTGCATACTCTTCTATTTTCTCTTTTGTAATGACATCCTCAGAAAAAACAATATCAAATAAACACTCATTAATTCTGTCGTAGTGACCATTTGCCCTTTTACAATCTACCGGGTTACATTTAGGTTTATCCAATATACATATTTTTTCCTTTGCAGTTAAGGTTACAGTTTTAAATTTCAATCCCTTATCCCTTAATACTTCGTAAGCATTTGCCGCCACTGTTCTTGTTATGGTTTTAGCTGTAAGATAGAAAATCTTTTCTGCTTCTTCCTTTCCAACAGTTTGAACAGCACTATATACCATGGCGATGGTCTTGCCAACTCCCGTAGGTGCCTGAGCATATAAGTTTTCACCGGCATTCATAGCTTTATAAACCATAATTGCCAGTTCTTTCTGACCCTTTCTATAATTAAAAGGAAACCTCAAACTTTCAACCGATTTAACCATCTCCTGATGGTGATAATAATCACTCCTTGCCCACTCATAATACTTATTTACCACATCCAGAAACCACTCTTCTAATTCCTTGTATGTGCAATCTGCCATAAGTCTGTTAATCTCTTCCGTCTCAATATTACAATACGTTATCTGGATTGTGATAATCTTATTTTGAATCTGCAATGCTTCATCATTATTATCTATACTATCATTATTCTTATTATCAATGTTATCATTGTTGTCAATATTCTCACCATCACTGTTTTCCTGTTTTTCTTTTATAGCTCTATCTTTGGCCTCATTTGCTAACAACATATAAGCATAACATTTAGCCTGAGCTGCATGTAACAACTCAGGCTCTTTAATTGCATCAACATTTTTATATACACATTTTATTTCATCAATTATTATTTTTCCGTCTTTTCTGATTATACCATCGGCACGACCTTCAACCTGTATGTCAAACTCTTCAAAAGGAATTCTGTGTTTCAACATAACCTCACTACTGTAACTGGTAGGTTGTGACGCTTGAATCTTTCTATGTAACCTGGCTCCTTCAAGCATGGCATTGATATCCATGCCACCACCCTTAGACACATCAATATCACCATATCTAAGTATAAATTCCACCAGATTTCTAACGGAAATTTTTTTTAATGTTTTACTTTGCATTTTAATTTTTACTTAACCTTTTTACTTCATCTTCGTATGCTTTGTTCTTTCCATCTATCTCATATTAATATCTTTTGCTACAGAATTCAATATTATTTCTAAATAAAAATAAATAAATTCATTGCAAGTAGTAATTCATTACAAAAAGATGTAAAATTAATTCAAACAACTCTTAAAAAGATGCAAGAATCAGGTATTGTGATATATCCAAATCAAGGAACCACTACTTCTTTACTTGAAAAAACATATAATCGTATAATATACAGAAAGCGAGATTGATAATAATGGATACATTCAACATTCAGAAATTAATTTATTCAAAAAACAAATCTAAATTAATAGAATTTGTATCAAATACCAATAGCGAAGAAGAACTATTTATATTAATTAATAATTATAATTGGGATGATGGTTTTGAGATTCCAAAAGCCGTATTAGATAATAAGAATTGCACACTAAATGTGGCTTTACTTACTTTCTTCTTGGCAGATGGAATTACATATCTCTTTAACAAAGACAGTAATCCTAACTTACCAGACTGGAAAAACTTCATTTCAGAATTATATAATAGAATCATTAATAACTATTATACAGTTGGACTGGTTGCATTTTCCAATGACTTAAGTAAAATAGAAAAATATAAATTATCAAAAATAATTAACGAAAAAGAAAAAATAATCTTATCCGAATTTGATGGTACTGATTGTAATATTCTTTTAAACTAACTAATTAATGTTTATAGTAAAAACGTATTTTATACCCATTAGATATAATACATACAATTGGTGATAATTTTAAACGTATAATAAACTTACTAATCACAGTAAAACTATACCCAACAAGAAGAAATCATGATTTTGGTTATAATTTTTAACACATATTTAACTTACTAATCACGGTAAAACTATACCCAACAAAAAGAAATCATGATTTTGGTTATAATTTTTAACACATATTTAACTTACTAATCACGGTAAAACTATACCCAACAAGAAGAAATCATAAAATTGGTGATAATTATCTCAAATAACATATATATTAAATCACCAACATCACAAATCACCTAAACTGCTACACTTGTTTCTAAATTGTATCACAGTCGTCACATGCCAGGAAACCTGCTTCCTGCATCCCTTTTTTCTGAAAGAGGGGGGCAATTTACACCCCCCTCTTTCATTAATCCCTATTAAATGAATGTTTTCTAAAATAATTCTTATCAATAAGTGCTTGTGGTGCTTCCTTTACATCCCCACCAAGACTTGCTGTAAGGAAGGCAGAGTAAGCAAGTTTTTCAATGGCTCTTGCATGAGTTAAAGCCATTTCAATATCCTTGCCCCAAGCAAATGGTCCATGATCAGCAACCAATGCTCCAGGACTTGTGGTGTAGTCTCTTTCCTCAAAAAGACTAACTATTGATAAACCTACATTCTTTTCATATTCACCATATATTTTCTCTGATGATAAAGCTTTAGTACAAGGTATTTCACCTAAAGAAAAATCTGCCTGGGAGATACCTAATGCAGGAATACCTTTTCCTATCTGTGCCCATACAGTTGCATAAGTAGAATGTGTATGAACAATGCTACCCATCTTAGGAAATGCCTTATATAACTCAAGGTGTGTATATGCATCAGTAGAAGGTTTCATACTTCCATCAATGATATTCCCATCAAGGTCAAGAACAACCATTTTCTTTGGAGTTAATTTTTCATATGGTACCCCTGTTGGTTTGATTACCACAAGTTTGCTCTCCTTATCAAGGGCACTTGCATTACCCCATGTAAAATCAACAAGTCCATATTCCAATAACTTTTTATTCATGTCGCAAACCTGTTCTTTTAATTCTTCTAACATATACATACCTCCCTTTTTCCACAATGTTCTATTAATTTTCAATAATAAAACATCAATTCTATATTTGCAATTATATTTCTTAATATTCACTTACATAAGTTAGCGGATCAACCACCTGACCATTTACAATCACCTCAAAATGAAGGTGTGGACCGGTACTATTTCCTGTACTTCCACTAAAACCAATTCTCTGTCCCTGCTCAACAGTCTGTCCAGCAGATACTGAAATTTCACTTAAATGACCATATCTGGTCTGTACTCCATTTGGATGGGTTATTAAAACTGACAAGCCATAAGAACCATTCCATCCGGCAGATGCTACCGTACCACCACAACTTGCATAAACTGAAGTTCCTGTTGGTACTGCCCAGTCCTGACCTAAATGAAAATCTCCAAATATTGCACGATATCCAAAATATGATGTGGTTCTACCACCGGAAATCGGTCTAATGTATGAAGGTTTTATTGCTGTACCTCTTGCAATTACTGCTGCCACAGCTTCCTTCTTAACCTCTTCATCAACCACCTTATGACTACTTTCAATTCCATCCACATATGTGGTATCAATGGTTACTTTTCTATATCCCTTTTTACCCTTGCTTATGGTTTTTGTTTCTCCCTGATATAAAGAGTCATCATCCACATAAACTGGCTCAGCTCTATAGTACTCTTTTTTTGTACTTCTCTCAACTGTTTCAACGGAAAGTTCAGGTTTTGGTACCATAATTTTATATACATCACCAATATATATGGTACTGTCCTCGCTTAAATAGGAATCCTTGTTAAGTTCAAGGAAGTCTTTAACATACATGCCATGATCATTGGCAATTGTTGAAATACAGTCCCCCTCCACAACTTCATATCTGCTTTCAGTATCTTTCTCGAGAGTAAGCTCATTATAAACATCTTCAGTGCTTTGAATATCTTCTTTATCAACATATGTGGATATTATCTCAATATTCTCCGCATATCCAATCTCTCTTAATTCTGAGTTATCCTCTTCATCATTCTTTACACAATTAGCAGTATAGGAAGAGATTCGCTTTTTATTATTATCATTAATCTCTACTTTGAATTCATCATTTTTATCATACTTATTCTTAACCTGATTAAGAACGTCAATAACTTCATCTGTGTTTTTCAGATAGCTGATATTTCCATCAACATTAAGAAGAACTGCTTCTTCTTTATTTGTTATGACCATTTCTGAATCAGACAATGCTTTGCTTACTGAATTTTCTTCATCGACATTTGTGTTATCCTGCTTACTATCATCACTCTTATCGGCAGATGTTCTTACAGTATTTTCCACAATTTCAATTTTGGGATTCATGTAAGTAACCTTATTATTCTTGCACATTTCTTTATATCTTGTGTTTAGAATTAAGTTCTTTGCATTATCTTCTCCGGTTACTTCTTTTACTTCATTACCATTTATTTTAATAATATATTTAGTAGTATCCGTTGATGCGATGTCTTTAAATAGTTTATTTTCACCCATCAACAAAAATAATATTGTACATAGCCCGGAAGTCATCATAACCAGTTTTGCTTTTCTATGATACTTGGATAATTTAATCATAAAGCCTCCACAATTTTTGCAATGGTTTCTTCAATGTTTAATCCACATTCATTAACTGTTATATCTGCATACTTCTCATATAATGGAAGTCTTTCCTTGTATATATCAATTAATTCCTGATTATCTTTGGCAACAACTCCCCTGCCCTTAATATTTGTTAGTCTACTATTTAATGTATTGTAATCAAGCTCTAAATAAATAATCTTACCTATGCTTTTAAGATGCTCCATGGCCTCCTTGCCATAAACAACAGAACCACCTGTGGCAATTATGGTTTTACTTACATTAAGACTTGCATTAACCTCATTTTCTATTTCAATAAAGCCATCAACACCTTCTTCTTCGATTATGTCCTTAAGAAGTCTTTTCTGTCTGTTTTGAATAACTATGTCTGCATCTAAAAATTCATATCCTAAAATCTTAGCAAGTATTACACCTACTGTGCTTTTACCAACTCCCGGCATACCAATTAAAACAAGATTATCTTTCATGTTATCTTTCACTTTCAATTATTTTTTCCCAGCAAATATTTATACTTCATCCTTAATTGCTAACATAATCTGAGGAAGCAACTGTTTCTTACGAGAAACAACTCCATCAAGGGTAAATGCATTATCACTTTCTGTAATGCCATAACCTTTTTCAATAAGTTCCTTACCCTTATTTCCAGCATATATTAAACTTGTGCTTTCCGTTAGGATATTGGTTAACATAAAGTATACGGCATCCAAATGAGAATTCTCATTTGTCTTTTCAAGATATTCTATCATTCTGCCCTTAACCGCCAGCAATTCAGCCTCACTCATAGAACAAATCTGACCAATTCCAAATGTAACCTCATTAATGGTAAACTGCTTATAATCCTGATAGAATATGGCTTCTGTGGTTTTACTCTGTAAATCAGAACCCGCAGTAAACATTTCCGTTGCGAGATTCTTTATATCCTCTCCTGCTATTATGGAAAGTTCCCTTGCAATGGCCTCATCAATAGGTGTACATGTTGGGGAACGGAACATAAGTGTATCCGATATAATAGCAGATAATAATAATCCTGCAATATCCTTTGGTATCTCAACGCCGTTCTCGTCAAACATTTGCTTAATAATTGTAGCTGTGCATCCAAATGGCTGATTTCTAAAGAATACTGGTGCCACAGTTTCAATACTGCCAAGTCTGTGATGATCAATAATCTCTAATATCTGTGCATCTGATACATTATCAACTGCCTGACCTGCCTCATTATGATCCACAAGGATTACCTGTTTTTTCTTGGCTCCCAAAAGGTTTCGTCTTGAAATCATGCCAACGTATTTGCCGTGGTAATCAAGAACCGGAAAATCACGATATCTTTCCTTTGACATTATATCCTTAATTGAATCAATATAATCCTCAAGGCTAAATGTCTGAAGGTCATGGGTATGCATAAAATAACTTATAGGCATACTCTGGTTTACAAGTCTTGCCACGGTAAATGTATCATGAGGACTGACTATTACAGTACAACCCTTTTTAACTGCCAACTCCTTAACTTCATCACTGATTTCCGAGTTATTACATACCACCAAAACTCCAACACCTGCATTAATTGCAAGAAGTTGGGACTGAACACGATTGGCAAGTATACAAAAATCACCTTCATTAATCATGTTCTCAAGATACCATTTATGGGCAGCACCTACTATAACCTTACCCTTGGTATAATACGCTCTTTCATCTCCCACAACCACTTCACCATCAAGGGTTAAGGCTATGTTTTTTATCTTGGTATGAGCTCTTGATAAAATTTCATTATCATACACATCCATATAGGACTGAGCAATTCTTTCAGTTGTAATAATACCCTCAAGCCTTCCATGCTTAACAACTGGAAGTGTAACAACATCCAGTTCCTTCATTAGTGTCCATGCTGCTTTAAGAGATATTCCTCTGTCAACACCAGGAGTTTTTCTGATTTCAATATTCTTAACCTGTGTTGCAACATTTGGCACATATTCAGGATATTCCACCTTAAAATGATTAAGAACATATTCTGTTTCACCATTAACATGTCCTGCTCTTTTTGCCTCATATACAACCGAATCATCTTTATTTATTGCATTTTTTAAATATGCATAGCCAATGGCTGAACATATGGAATCCGTATCCGGATTCTTATGGCCTATAACCATTATTCTTTTTTTCATTATTTTCACCCAAATTATATTCAAAATCAAATCTTTGATTATTTATATTATTCATCTGTAGAATCTGACACCTTTGTATCCTTTAATTTAATTCCTGTAATAATATAGGTTTCTTTTACTTCATCATATTTTAGATTAAGTCTAAACCTTGAATTATAAACACCTGAATATTCACTTACATAACTACTGAAATATGTATTATCCTCTGTGGCATCTGCCTTTGCAGTATATTCAAAAGTGCATGTACAAGTAATACTTACTTCACCCTTACTGTTAAAATTCTTAATCTCTGGAATTAAATCTGTAACATTTAAGGATGTTATTTCATATCTTGATCCATCTATGTCAGATTCTAACTTTTCCTTAAACAGGATTTTTTTAATCTTTTCAAAAGCCTTTTTAAGTTCATCATAAGAAGACTTATCAAAGTACTTTCTCATAGATTTATAAGTTTTATTTCTATTCTTTGCCTTATCATAAAAGGTCAAAATCATTTCATTTGATACTTCACTTGCCTTATCGTTATAATCAGCTTTAAGAGTCTCAAGGCTACTGTCTATTTCAACCTTTTCACCTGAATTTTTAATATCCTTAATAATTGATCCTTCAGTAAATGGCGTATCAATATGAAAATCATGACTTCCTAAAAATAATCTGGAAACCTTGTAAACATCCACATCTGTTTCTGTTCCATCTTCATTTTTAATAGTCTCTGTTTTACAATCACTCATTTCATATGAATCAAACAAAAGAGTACTTCCCGATGGAACGGATATTTGGGCATCTTCAATTATCCAATCATCTACCTTTACCTTCCAGTCTGGAAATACCTGAAAAGCTTTGGTTCTTCTGGCAACTAGATTAATTACAAATTCCTCATCTTCATTTGTATAACCATTTGTGTAAGATACTGTTACCCTGGTAACACCATCTTTTTTAACAGGTTTATTAACTGTATAATCCTCAAAGGTTATTTGTGTCTTTTCATTTTTTAATTTGTGCTTAAAAGTTTTATAATTTACAAAGTCACTTTCCTTGATGTCTAAGTAGCTATACATGGTTTTAAAATCACTTCTTAGATAACACTGAAAATACTCATTTGCTATTATGGAAGCATTGGTTCTATTTTCATATATGGCTAAAAAACCACCAAGAAGAATACAGGATACAATCATTAACATACTAATTGTACTCTGAACAAAAGAGGACTTTATTATCCTCTTGGTAACAACATATAAAGTTTTAAAGAATTCCTTTATCTTCACTTTATTCTTCGTCCTCTTCTTCAATTACTTCTAATTCTTTCATCATTTCATCAATCAAACTTTGAACCTCTTCTTCAGGAAGTCCCATTTCTTTGGCTAAATCTGCAAGAGTTGGTGCCTTTCCCTTGGCTGATAATTTTTTTGAAATTTCATCAAGTCTATTAACCTTTTCTACCAAGTCAGACTGTTCTTTTTTATTATTTGAGATTTCTTCTAAGTAACTCTCTATGGAAACTCTAATAAATCTCTCAATATGTTCAAAGAAATCACCTATAATGTAAGTATCAAGACTATTTACCAAAGCCATGTTACCCTCATGAACAATTTCAAGATATTTTGCTTCTCTTCCAACATAGTCTTCAGCTATTTCTGATACCAATAAAAGATTTGCATTAATTAATTCTTCCCTTAAACTTTCTTCTCCATCCTTAAATCTTTCTGCCATGGAAAGTATCTCAGATTTTGAATATTTTGGAAGTTTCTTTAAGTCTTCCCTGTATAATTCAAGAGCTAATTTATAATCCATTTATTTCTCCTTAAAAAATAATCTTATATATAATCCATAGTCCTTATATTTTTAATCAATAAACATTTTACTTTTCAATAATCTGAATATCAATATCACACTTTCCGCTAATTCCACTTACACTACCGGTATCAGTGTACTGCCATATATTAAAATTATATGGAGTCTGAGGAAGGCCAACATAATCAGCATACCAAATAGGATACTCAGTTAATTCCTCTAAATTAAGCTTTTTATCCTGCCAGATAAGGTTCATATAAATCATTGGGTCATATCCAGCTTCCTTAATGGTATCACAAAATGCCTTACAATTTTTTGTATACTGTTCTTTAGTAATATCCTTGGTTCTTGCATTGGAACTGCTTACAGTTTCAGGATCATAAACTATAGGCATTTCTATTTGATAATCCTTTATATTATCAAGTACAAATTCCGCTTCCTCAACGGCTTCTTCTTCATTTATGGCCTGGGAGAAGAAATAAACTCCCACATCCAAACCGCTTCTATTGGCTGCTTTTATATTATATTCATATTTTTCATCTAAAAACATATCCCCCTCGGTATAGCCTCTATATCCAAGTCTGATAAATGCAAATTCGTAACCATCTGATGCTACTTTATTCCATTTTACCTTATCCTGAAATTTAGAAACATCCACACCACATCGATATGTGTATTTGTCATCTTCATAAGTCATCTTTCCATCTTCTTTAATGAATTTGGAATGATCATAAGTATTTGCTGGAACATTGTCCTTTATGGTCATGTAATGCCATTTGTAGCTTGCGTCAGAGTAAGTCATTACTCTTTCTTCATTGACCACATAAACTATTTCCTTTTCTTCTGTTTCTGGTTGAGTTTCTGATTCAATTTCTGATTCTATCTGTGTTTCCTTTACATTTTCTGTGCTCTTATTATCACAAGAAGATAAAGCAAATACACAGACAAGTATAAGTATTAGTCTTTTATTCTTCAAAATTCTCTAAGCCTCTTTAATTTTCAAGGCAAGTAAGATGCCTTTTGACATCTTACTTGCCCAGTTATCAATTATTTTTATAATTTAGAATATCCATAACCATTAACCATGGCATCAAGTTTTATGTTCTGCTTGCAATATGGACATTCCTGTGGAAGATAGGTTTTATAACCCGGAAGATCTTTTTCTCTGAAAACTGTATCAACTTTATATCCTGATTCTTCTTCAGTTGCACTAAAAATAGCTGCAATTCCTTCAATAATACCACCATAATACTGTATACATTCAATACTTTTTCTTATGGTTTTACCTGTTGTTGCAGATGCCAAAAGAAGAATACAATGTTTTCCTCTTACTTCCTTTGAAAGATTATCTCTAAAAATCATTTGCCCATTTAAATTAAACTCAGGAGTAACCACATATATGGTTTCATGCTTATTATAAGAAATATTACCTGCATTTACTAATTCATCAGCAAGATAAGCACCTATAACTTCACATCCATCCATACAAATGATTGTATCAACCGGCGTACTTACAACATATTTGTTTTTAAGTTCCTTTGCAATTGCTCTTGCTTCACTCTGTCTTGTTTTTATAAATGTCATATCCATGTAGTAATTAATGTGTGAGTGATTGGTTGCAAAATGTCCCGGTATAATCGTAAGATTAATATTATTATTAGTTGGTGATTGAATTTTTATCGCTTTCTCTTCCATAAATACCTCCTATCTTTTAAGCAAATTATTCCCCATAATAATTTAAGCTAAAAACCCTTTTACCTTTGTATAAATGCCTTCACCATCAAGACCATATTTTTTGATAAGTTCAAGAGCAGGGCCTGACTCGCCAAATACATCATTAATACCAATCTTCTTAACTGGTACTGGATTTGATTCAGCAAGGCAATCGCAAACTGCACTGCCAAGACCACCAATGACTGAATGTTCTTCAACAGTAACAATCTTACCTGTTTCCTTAGCACAAGCCTTAATAAGTTCTTCATCTAAAGGCTTAATTGTATGAATGTTTACAACCTTTGCACTAATACCATCTGCTTCAAGTTTTTCTGCTGCTTCAAGAGCGAAATGAACCAAAAGACCAGTTGCAACAATTGTAACATCCTTACCTTCTTTTAATACCTTACCCTTACCAACTTCAAAAGTATCATCTTCTGATGTAATGTTTGGCATTGCAAGACGGCCAAATCTCATATAAACAGGGCCATCAATATTATAAGCAGCCTCAACTGCTTTAATAGCTTCATTATAATCACATGGATTAATAATAGTCATACCAGGAATAGTTCTCATAAGAGCAATGTCCTCGTTACACTGATGTGTGGCACCATCTTCACCTACAGAAATACCTGCATGTGTAGCACCAATCTTAACATTAAGATGTGGATAACCAATACTGTTTCTAACCTGTTCAAAAGCACGTCCAGCTGCAAACATGGCAAATGAACTAGCAAATGGAACAACGCCTGTCGTAGAAATACCGGCAGCAATACCCATCATGTCACATTCTGCAATACCACAGTCAATGTGCTTTTCTGGATATTCTTTTTTGAACATTCCTGTCTTTGTTGCTGCTGCAAGGTCAGCATCTAAAACCACAATGTTATCATGTTTTTTTGCAAGGGCTAAAAGACCAGCGCCGTATCCCTCTCTAGTAGCATACTTCTTTACATCTGACATAATCTTTCACCCTCCTTGTTTAAATCTGCCATAGCCTGTTCATACTGCTCATCATTAGGAGCAGCACCATGCCAGCCTACCTGATTTTCCATAAATGAAACACCTTTACCCTTAACGGTTTTTGCAATAATTGCTGTAGGAACACCCTTTGTTTCCTTAGCGTTATTAAATGCACTTCTTATTTCATCAAAGTCATTACCATTAATGTTTACAACATTAAATCCAAATGCCTTAAACTTTTCATCAATTGGATATGGGCTACATACATCTGAAATTGCACCATCAATCTGAAGGTTATTATTATCAACAATAACAACTAAATTATCAAGATTTCTTGATGAGGCAAACATAGCTGCTTCCCATACCTGACCTTCCTGGATTTCACCATCTCCAAGTAAAGTATAAACTCTGTAATCCTTACCAGCCATCTTGCCTGCAAGAGCCATACCTACAGCGGCTGAAATACCCTGTCCTAATGAACCTGAAGACATATCAACACCTGGAGTATGTTTCATATCAGGATGTCCCTGAAGATAAAAACCTGTATGACGAAGACCTAATAAATCTTCCTTAGGAAAATATCCTTTTTCAGCAAGTGCTGAATAAAGACCCGGAGCAGTATGTCCCTTTGAAAGCACAAATCTGTCTCTATCAGGATCTTTTGGATTTTTTGGATCCACATTCATTTCCTCAAAATAGAGATATGTGAATATATCTGCTGCCGAAAGTGATCCACCCGGATGTCCGGACTTTGCGCTATGAAGAGCAGTAACAATGTTCTTTCTTACTTCAAGCGCTTTCTTTTGAAGTTCTAAGTTTTCCATAGACCTATCCTCTTTTCTAATATGTTTTATAATGTTTATAAAAGTTACTATTTATAGGAAATCCGATTCCTTAAGCACATAGTAGCCTTCATATTTATTCTTTGAAAATACTTTATTAATACCCCTTCTTACCATCTTACGTGAGGCCTTTCTAATGATAACATCCATTATGTCTTCGATGTCTTCTTCTGATAATCCGTTTCTTATGCCATACTCATCATCAATGCGAGCATATAACGCAAGAACACCTAATTCATCAATTATATAACCCTGATCCTTGGCATAATTCTTTGCATAATTAACCCATTCATTAATATCATAATCCTTGACTACAATCTGATTATCAAACATTTCATCAAGATCCGGATATTCACTTAAGATATTGCTTAAAAGATCTCCTTCATCTTCTAAAACCACTATCATGTCGTCAGTATAATACTGCATAGATTCAACCAACTCATCAACTGCACGTTCATTAAGAATACCTGCATGCTCAATAATTAAGTCGCTTCCAATTAGTTTTTGCATGTACTGTGCAATACCCTTTTTATTAAGGATTTCTGCACCTACCTTTGCAATCTTTCTACCCTGACGTTCTCTTCTCTTATTAACCGTCTTTAAAATATCTATAGCAAGTGTTGTTTTTCCCGATTTTTCATCACCCATTACAACAATGTTTCCAGTTGTGGATGCTCCATCACTTACATAGTTTTCTGTTAAGTTAATAATGGTTTTAATAATCTTATTCTGAAGACCTGCCACATTTACAAAATTTGAGAATAAATCTTCCTCTTCCTTGGTTAAGAATCCCTGGTATTCTTCATCAAGACCACCCTTCTTCTTTTTCTTATGACTGTCTTCCTTTAAGTGCTTTTCTTCAAATAATTCTTCATTCCCATCATAAGGATTGTTATCATCTGTATCGGATAATTCTTCTTCCTCATCCTCTTCATCTTCCCTTTCCTCATCATGGAAAACTCTGTCTTCTAAATCCTGAGTGAAAATTGACTGCTTATTATCAGCCTGCTCTTCCTCTAATGTTTCTGATTCACTTTCAGCGTTTTCTTCAATTGTATTTTCTATCTTATCTTCCGTGTCATCTTTCTCATCCGTAATTGCAACAACACGGTTTTCATCCTTTTCAGGTATTATTTCATCCCTGGTATCTTCCACATTGCTTTCAACTTCTGATAAAGCAACGCCTTCGCCATTATCAAAACCTTCAATCTCACCATTGGCAGCGGCCATAGCAAATCCTGCAGCAAATTCCTTAGCAAAATCAGCTTCTGCTTCCTTAGCCATTTTCTCAGCTAAACTTACAACTTCTGGATCCTTTACAACCACATCACTAAGTTTGGTTTCCTCTGCTACAACCTTATCAAATTCTTCCTCAACGTTAACCCGAGAATCATCCGTTGTTTCATCCTCTGACTCAACTTCTTCTGTATCATCTTCTTGATAATACTCTTCTGACTGCTCATTTTCTGATAATTCTTCTAATGGTTCATCATCATCTGATTTTTCATAAGCCTCAATGCTTTCAAATGAATCATCATCTTCATAATCATCATCAAACTCATCTTCTGTATCATCTTTATGTTTATTTAATGCGAAAAGTCTGCTGAATAATCCTCTCTTTTTAGGAACTTCAACCTCCTCTTCATTTAAATCATCTTCTGATTCTTCATCAGCCTCAAAATCTTCTTCTGCTACATCCTCATTTTCTAATGATTCATCTGCAACATTTAATTCTTCCTCATCTTTTGAATCCTCTTCTGATTCAGTTTCTTCCTCATTATCATCATCATCCATAAATGCTGAAATATCTACTGTATATTCTTCTTCATCTTCAGCTGATTCCTCTTCTGTTGATAATTCATCTGCTGTTGATTCTATTTTTTCTACTTCTTCTATTGAATCATCTTTTGATTCTTCTTCATTACTTTCCTCACCCTGGTTTTCCTTAACCTTGGCAAGAAGTTCGTCTATACCTGCAAGTACTGCTGTAACACTGAAGTCCTTAGTATCTAGAATTTCCAAACGCTCACCGGTTTTTTCATCCTCAACTATCTTAATATCTGCATTTTCATCAATTCCTGATTTAATATTAAGTTTAGGAACTTCTGTGGTTTCAGTTTCTTCTGTGGTTTCAGTTTCTTCTGTGGTTTCAACTTCGTCATTAACTTCTTCTAACTTTGAAGCATCTTCCGTAAATTTCACATCCTCTTCAGATTCCTTTTCTTCAGTAATTTCAGAAACATCCAACTTAATTTCAGTAATATCAGGATTTACATCCACACTTCCTAATCTATCAAGGTTAAGTCTTTCTGTAGCTTCCATCTGCGCTATTTCTTCCGCAATGGCATTTAACTCAGCTGTATGACTTATTATTTCCTTTGAAACTTCCTCTGTTACATCTTCATATCCATAAAGGACTTCTTCTGTTAAATCTATTTCAGGAAGATTATCTATAACCTCATCAATGGCTTTTTGTTCTTCCGTTCTTTCTTCCTTAACATCGGATGCCGGTTCAAAGAAAGATGATAAATCAATGCTTTCTTCTTTTTCACTTTCTTTCACATCCGGTTCCGTATCATTTGCCAAAATACTATTTTCTGGCACTTTATTAATCTCTATGACAGGGGCAAATTCTGCAGCTGCCTTTGCTAATTCTTCCTCAGCAATAGCGCTGGCTGCCTCAATTGCACTTTCAGTGGCAGCTTCCTTTACAGCATCCTCAGCATTTTCCATTGCTTTAAATGTTGCATCCACTGTGCTTTCACCTAAAATGCCTCTTGCCTCTAAATTTCTTAATACTTCTTCAAGAGAAAGCTGACCTGTAATCTGCTTATCTTCTTCCTCTTCAACATTGTCAGTCATGGCATCAAAATCCAACATCATCTGGCCCTGCATGTAATTATTGCTGTCAGCCATAACTTCCATAAGATTATTTGCAAGTTCATTTTGCATTTGTTCTTCTTGGGAGTCCGGATAATAAACCCCTACAGAAGAATTATTTGTATTTGTTATAGTAGGTGTATAATTTGCTAAAGCTTCTCTAATGGAGCCTATTCTCTTGGTAGCAGATTCGTCAATTGCCACATTTTCAGAGTCAGGCACATTAAACTGTGTATTATCCACAACAGGCTGTGGTTCCTCAATCATTTCATATGAAAAACCATTCCTTTCAAATCTTCTGTCATAACGCTCCTGCTGACCTTTTGTAAGTGGTTTATACTGCTTTTTAAGTTCCATGGCCATGTCAACATAATCGCCTTCATTAAACCATAAACTCACTTCATCGCACTGTTCAACGCACTTATCAATCATACCTGCTTCATGGTAAAGTCTTGCTAATTCATAACCCCATCGCTCATCCATATCCTCGCTATTAAAAGCTTCAAGAATAGGAATAAGCTTCTCAGGGCTTGCTCCCTTCGCCTTTTCAATTCTGTACTTTAATATATATTGAGCACTATCCATTGGAGCCATCTCAACAAAATCTCTATAAAAATCTTCAGCATCTATATAATCCTTAACTTTAACAGAAAGGATTGATAATCTGTATGCTAACTGCCTTCCCATAGGAGTACGCTGATAAGCAGTAAGTAATACCTGTTTTGCCTTATCATATTGCCTGTCCGATTCATAAGCATCAGCAACGGTAATAAGCATCGAATTACTCTTTACCTTGCTCCAATCTATGGTATCGGCTATTTTGGCAGCAATCTTATATTCCTTTTTTGCCACCATCTTTTTTATTTGATCTGATTTAATACCAAATTCATACTTGTCCAAAACTTTACACCTCGTTCATTACTACGCAAACATACAGAATAATTTTAACATATCAAGGTTCATATATCAACATTTACTTGCCTCTATTTCACTGTTGGAACCGCAGCAAATAATTTCTTTGTATACTCATCCTTTGGATTCTTGAACACTTCTTTTGTTTTACCTGATTCCACTATTTTTCCATCTTTTATTACACAAATTTCATCGCTGATATGCTTTACAACTGACAAATCATGGGAAATAAATAGAATGGAAATACCACGTTCTTTTTGTATTTTTCTTAAAACATTAAGAATCTGAGCCTGTATTGATACATCTAGCGCTGATACTGGTTCATCACACACCAGAAAATCAGGTCTTAAAGCAAGAGCCCTTGCAATACATATTCTCTGCCTTTGTCCTCCGGAAAAATCCTTAGGATACTTATCTGCACAATCTTCAGACAATCCACATTCCTTCATAACTTTTATTGCATAATCATAGGCTTCACTTTTTTTTATAATTCCATGATATACGGCCCCCTCAGCCACAATATCCTTAACTTTCATCTTAGGAGATAAGCTTGAATATGGATCCTGAAAAACCATCTGGGCCTTTACTCTAAATTCCTTTAATTGAGCATTATTTAGTGAATAAACATCCCTTCCTTCAAAAAGGATTTCTCCACCATCTATGGAATCAAATAGTTTCAGTATGCATTTGCCAACTGTTGTTTTACCACAACCAGATTCTCCCACAAGGCCAAGGGTAGTTCCTTTTTTTATGGAAAAACTTACATCCGAAACAGCATTAATAATACTCTTCTTTCCTGTAATATCCTTTTTGTTTTCAAAGGATTTACAAAGGTTTCTAACCTCTATGATGTTTCCCTTGTCAAAGGAAGTATCCCACTTCACTTTATCCAAGAAAACATCATCATAGTTTTCATAATTTACGCATCTTACAAAATGCCCATCCCTTACTTCCTTAAGTTCTGGATTCTTCTCCTTACATTCCTCATTACTACACTCACATCTGTCATAGAAATAACATCTGTCCGGCAAATCAATTGGCGCAGGCACATTTCCCTTTATATTATATAATCTTTCCTTAGGGTGCCTTACATCAGGTCTGCATTTTAAAAGGTCCCTGGTATATGGGTGAATAGGATTTTTCATAAGTTCATCACACTCACCCTGCTCAATGATTTTTCCCAGGTACATTACATAAATATAATCTGCCATATTGGAAACAACGCCCAAATCATGACTTATAAGCAATATACTAAGCTTCATCTTTTCTTTTAATTCATTCAATAAACTCAGTATCTGCTTTTGTATGGTAACATCCAATGCTGTTGTAGGTTCATCTGCAATAATAAGCTTTGGATTTGAAGCTAAAGCCATGGCAATAACCACTCTTTGCCTCATTCCACCAGAAAGTTCATGGGGATACATATCCATAACGGTAATAGGGTTATTGATACCAACTTTTTCAATCAACTCAACAACTCTATCCTCAGTTACAGCTTCTTTATCACCAGCTGCTTCTTTATATAGGGCAATGGCTTCCTTTAACTGTGCACCTATGGTATACACTGGATTAAGACTTGTCATTGGATCTTGAAAAATCATGGAAACGTCTCGTCTCCTTAGGTCAATCAATTCATTTTTCGATGCTTTTAAAACATCAATTTCTCCATTACTTCCCATCACAAAAACAGAGCCTTTCGCATCACAATCTGCTGATAAAAGCCCCATAACAGAAAGTGCGGTAACTGACTTACCACACCCTGATTCACCTACAAGGCAAACAGTTTTGCCTTTTGGTACATCAATTGAAACACCATCAACGGCAACAAGCTGTCCCTTGTCTTCATTAAATTGTACTCTTAAATCTTTAATTTTAAGTATATTGTTCATAATTATTAATAAGCTTAAATAGACATATCTTTTATCATATTTCAGTCCTGCCCTCAAGAGCTCTTAAAAGCGTCACTTCATCGATGTTTTCCAAATCACCACCCACTGGAACGCCGCTGGCAATTCTGCTAACCTTAATTCCCGTTGGTTTTAGAAGTTTACTAATGTACATTGCGGTGGTTTCACCTTCAATGCTTGAGTTAGTTGCAATAATAACTTCATCAACATCCTGCTGAAGCCTTACGATTAATTCCTTTAATTTAATATCCTCCGGCAATATTCCACTCATTGGAGAAATGGCACCATGCAACACATGATAAACGCCATCGTATTTGCCAGTTTTCTCATATGCTGATAAGTCCCTGGTATTTTCAACCACCATAATAACCTTATGGTTTCTATTGGGATTAGCGCATATTGGACACACATCAGAATCCGAAAGAGTAAAGCACTCCTTGCAGTATCTGACATTTGCCCTTGCATTTTTTATAGTATCAGCTAAAGCAAATGCATCCTCTTCCTTCATATTAAGAATATAATATGCAAGTCTTCCTGCAGATTTTGAACCAATTCCCGGAAGGAGACGCAACTGCTCAACCAATTTAGAAATATGATTGCTATAATATTCCATTATTTACCGCCAAACATTCCCGAAAGACCGTCGATTCCATCTAGATAACCTGTGAATTTTGATGCCTGTGCACTTGATGCTTCGTCAGTCTTATTAATTGCTTCGTTCATAGCTGCCATAATAAGGTCTTCAAGCATTTCAACATCATCTGGATCAACTACTTCAGGGTCAATTTTTACAGACTTAACCTGCTTAAGACCAGTTACTGTAATTTCCACTGCTCCACCACCTGCAGTTGCTGTATATTCTGAATTAGCCATCTGCTCCTGTGCTTCCATCATCTGCTTCTGCATTTTCTGAGCCTGCTTCATAAGACCACTCATATTTGTTGGCATGCCACCACCGTAGCCACCCATGTTTCTCTTTGACATAATTAATCTTCCTCCTCGATTTCAATATTAAATGGATTAACTTTTCTATAGTTATCACTATTGTCTTTTATATTAGAATCCGTTACCAATAAAACTTTTATATTCTTTCCTGTTTCTTTGGCAAGGATTTCTTCAATATCTTTGTCATATCCTTCTTTCACAAGCATTCCAAGTTCCACAGAATCTGACTGACTCATAAGGCATAAACTTCCATCTTTGTCCACATATTTAGACATTTTAGATGTTAATGCCTTATATAACGCAGGAAATGCATTGGAAATTCTTTCCCAGTTATTAATAATATACTGTATGTCTTCCGGAACTGCATCTGTAAGAGTTCCTTCTAATGTATCATTTTCTGTCTTATCTTCATACTTTTCTTCTATTGTATTATCCACATGACCGCTTACGACAGAATTACTAACAAATCCACTTTCAAGTTTCTTCTCTATATCCGTTATTCTATTTAATAACGAAGCAGTATCCGACTCCATACTAGGCTTAATAAGTTTTATAATAGCTGTTTCAAAAATAATTCTTGGTTGTGATGATTGCTTCATTGAATTAGCCGCTTCAGATAACACCCTAATGTATCGCATAATAACAGCATCTTCAAAAAGTTTGGCATTATATTTCATTTCAGATATTTTCTCAGGCGATAAATCAACTACTTCCTCCGCATTATCTGAGATTTTTACCAAAAGGAGATTACGCATATACCATATGAAATCATTGGTCATTTGCTGTAATTCTCTTCCTTCAAGAACCATTTCCTCAACGATTTTTAGACTTTCATTAACATCCTTTGTTATTATGGCTCCAAGTAATCTTTCAAAAACATCAGTATCAACTGCTCCTAAAACATCAAGAACCTTTTCAAAGGTTAATTCTTCTCCCAAATAAAATGCAATACATCTATCAAGAAGACTAAGCGCATCTCTCATGGAACCATCTGCCACTTTGGCAATATATCGCAGTGCCCTTTCATCGGCTTTGATATTTTCTTTTCCCATTAACTCCTTTAATCTTCCATAAATAACATCAACCGATATATGCTTAAAATCATATTTCTGGCATCTTGAAAGGATCGTAATTGGAATCTTTGCATATTCAGTTGTTGCAAGAATAAATATAACATATGATGGCGGTTCTTCTAATGTTTTAAGAAGCGCATTAAAAGCTCCCGGACTTAACATATGAACCTCATCGATAATGTATACTTTATATTTATCATCAGTAGGTGAATATGCAACCTCTTCATTTATCTGTCTGATATTATCAACGCCATTATTTGAAGCGGCATCCATTTCAATTATATTAATACTGCTTCCATCAAGAGCAGCCTTACATCTACTACACTCACCACAGGGATTTCCATCCACCGGGCTTTCACAATTTACCACTCTTGCAAGAATCTTGGCAACACTGGTTTTTCCCGTTCCTCTTGTACCACAGAACAAATAGGCATGGGCAAATCTATTATATTTTACTTGGTTTTTTAAAGATGTTACTATATGATCCTGCCCCTTAACTTCATCAAAAGTTGTAGGACGAAACTTTCTATATAATGATAAATACGCCATCTGTTCCTTCTTCCTTCTAAATCTCTCACGTAAACATACATTCACATTTTAACATTTTTTTATATAAATATAAAGGGTAATTTTAGAAAGAAAAATGCACCCCTTATTGTAGGATGCATTTATATGCTAACTAATTCTATATATTTTTTTTACAACTATTCCTTTCCCTTTATAATAAACTGTTATTTTTTTCTTTTTTTCAATAACCATATATTGATTACATTTTACACCCTCAACTTTTATTGATGGTTTTATTCTTCCTAAATAATCTCCTTCTTTAGTGTAATAATACCATCTATTATTACTTGTAATTCTAACATAATCATCGGATACCTTTATGTTATCCACAATAAATGGTTTATACTCATCTCCTGAAATAATCTTGACAATTTTACCTTGAAAATCTAATACATATAAACTCAAATCATCTTCCTTCAATAAAAATATTAAATCTTTATAATATTTTATGAAATCAAAATAACACTCTCCATTAAATTCATTTTCACTGTCAAAAATAACTTTCATACAATTATTTTCAGCATTAAACTCTTTGATTATATATTTATTATTTACATTTTCAAGTAAATATATATTTTTTTCATTAACACCAATAATATAACCATATGGAAATTCAATTGCTATACTTTTTTTATCTTTACCATCTCTCGTAATACAATACTTATTATATTTATTATCTAATCCGTCACTTAACTCAACCCGTTGATTATAATATATTTTATCCTCAAAAAACAAGAAATTAGAAAATGAAATATCTTCTATTATTTGTTCAATTTCTCCTGTAGATAGTTTTACTCTTTTTAGATCGCCTAAATTCTCTTTAAACTGATAGTAATATAAATATCCTTCAGCAATACATTCTATCGTTATCTTACTCGCATTAATCTTATATCTTTTTGGTTTTTTTCCATCTATTCTGATACGGCACAATCTTTGTTGCTCATTACCATAATATACATATTTGCTATAAACACCTTTTATACTACTTCTATTTTCTATTCTATCATTCGTTACTTTTTTATACTTTCCATTACTCGTCTTTTTATATAACTTATGATTTTTATAGTATAGTTTTTTCCCATTTTGGGCGCAATATGGAATGTAACCCGACTTTTGTTTATCCGTATCAATCACTTTAACCGAACCTGCAGATGAACATATATTACTACAACTTATCAATAAAGCCATAAAAAATAATACAAATCCTTTTTTCATATACTTTCACCTCCATTTTCTAAAAAGCATTCTTTGATACCGAATAAATGTATTGGACACCTGTATTTTGGATGTTGTGATTACATACTCCGAAATATACATAATCTCCTTTTAACTGTAATCCTTCAATTTCCATATTATGACCCGCCGAAAGTGCCGAGTTGGATATTTTAATAGTACTAACCATATCACAATCCCAGTTTAGTTTTACTATATACATATTTGCATTGCTACTTCCATTTGCAATAAATGTATAATCTGCATTATTTAATTCCAATCCTTGCATAGAGGAACTTTCCGTAAGTCTAAATACCGAACCACTTGTAGGATATTCTGCTGATAGACAAGCTTCTTTAACAACTGAGTTATTACAAGAAACTGCCGTTGCTCCAGGGCTATCCCACAATTCATTTATTTCATCAAAACTATATATAGAAAATTGCATTACATTCGTAGTACTTCTACACCAAATTAATAAATCCGCTTTATCTGTAGACAATGCACCATCCACTCTTTTTACAGTACCATATGAAGTTCCATTATAATTTGCTCTATCAATATTTATTAATCTATCACATAATGCATATGATAATTGTGTTCCTGCATTATAATGTACACGACATATTTCAGTAGCCCAATAATACGGATTTCCATTTGTATTTGTATAACTTGTCGAAGTATACCGACACGACATTAAAAAATATGTTGTACCATTCCATGTATAATACTCAAGAGTTTGACAATGTCCAAAATCTACCAATTTCATCATACTTGAATATGTTGCTATTTTTCCATCAGAAGATAATGTATAACATCTTAAAACAATATCATCAGCCCGACCATCATCATCAACATTATCCATTTGAACTGTGTATAAATAAGATGTTCCTACATAAAAAGATTGTATTGCCGTTTGTGGACTTAGGATTCCATTCAATGTAATCCTTTGTGTTGCAGAAACATTTTTTAATGTTACTGTTTTTATAGACATAGTCCCAAACAAATCTTTATCTAAATTATTATTTTCTTCATCTTCTGGCGCAAAATCAATTTCCTCTCTAAACTCCAAATACTTGTAATATTCTTCCTCCGACATAAATTCATCAGCATCTCTTATATAACTGTTATCATTAGCCATTTGTTTTATTACTTTTAATTTTTCTAATGTAATACCTGCATCATCATATTCTGTACCATTCTTTAATACCGCAGCATTTATAGATGTACAAAATATCATTATCATTACTATCATTAAAATCATTATAATTGATGTCACATTTTTTATTCTTTGCATATACCCACACTTCCTTCTTTATATAATTACTTATCATTATATTATATCTTTCTTAACAATAATTCAATAAATAAATGCACCCCTTATTGTAGGATGCATTTATATCTTTTATTATATTCATTTGTAATCATTAAAATTTATAAATGTCCGTGCATTTTGCTTTGAATCATCTCCATAAGCGTTACCCGGGCAGCCAGCTCGGCAAAGGCTATCTCACATCACACGAAAGGTCCCACTTAGTGCTGCTTCATTCCTGACCTGACACGATTCATGGGTTTTCGTTGCATGAGGACCCTCACGTCAACACCGCTTATCCGGGGCAGCCCTACAGATTTGACCCGAGGCAAAATATCACCCCTGCTGTAGCGGATTGCAGGTACAGGGAACCGCTATCTCCCCGGCTGCACGGACCATTAGAGTATACAAAAAACCTTCCAACTTGTCAAACACCTTCTTTCCCATAAGTCTTGTTATGGGAAGTTGTGACTAGACTACGTACTTACTATCCTAATTTATGATTCTAAATGCACTCAAAAAAATAAGAAAATAGTTTGGGTGTAGATTAATAACTAAACTTTA